>Ga0116231_10004196_pt1 | contig 29354 bp, 29 predicted proteins | sample S1TSphgellanicum_2_FD_89695 | JGI IMG/M metagenome (GOLD analysis project Ga0116231, IMG submission 89695) | Host-associated microbial communities from peat moss isolated from Minnesota, USA - S1T2_Fd - Sphagnum magellanicum MG | ecosystem: Host-associated > Plants > Peat moss > Unclassified...
AAAAAGAACCTAGCAATGTGATATATAGAGAGGTTTTGGAAATGTAGTTTGTAGTTGTAATTTTGTAATATGTACCGTCAAATACACACACACCTGTGCATTAGGCACGGGGTTCAAACTAGTATATCTTATGTGACAATATGTTATTACATGTCCTACTTCAAAGGTTTTCATTGTCATGGTCAACTCGGAAATGGATGACAACCGGCGTAGCACGATTGAACCCATTCCAGAAGATGATGAGAAATTCCATACGACAGAGTTAGGTCAGATTCTTCTTCCTTCGTCTTCGGCCTCACAACAAATCACAGAGCCAACTAGACTTCTTTGGAGTGTCGATGGAGAAGCTCTTGTATGGTTACGGGAATGTCGGAGGACCCGGTAATTCAGTTTTCTTGCCCCGAGATTCTGCACACTTGTTTGTCGTCGCTGTTGTTGGTTTTTCTGTTTTTTTCTCCCATCTCTGTAACTAACTAATTTGTTGCATAGGTCTGTAGCATTATGATCAGTGTTTGCCGCAATTCGTGGACGAGCATGTCGAGGAATTGCGGTCTTGAAAGCTTTCGATCTATAGTGGCCCAATTGCTCTGGTGAGTATAATTACAGTACCGCCTCTGAGAGAGAGAGAGATTTGTGTTTGTAGGTTTTTTTTCCTCACATTTCTTGGGATTGGATTGATTTGTGCATCCAGACCGTATCTCCGTTGGAATTCTGTAATGGGTTTTTTTCTGTCGTTTTGCATTGCAGCGCTCCTACAATTGTGAAGAGAGCTCGCAAACTTGATGTTTTTGAGTTTCTCTCATAACAACAACCCATTGAAGTTTCTCTACTTGTGGTGTGTGGATGTGTGGGCGAGTTCCAAAAGGTGTGAGCTCTTTCTTCTTCGAGGTCCAGATTTTCACGATCAGTTTTCTTTTGCTCTGTTGTCGTTGTTTGACATTAAGCTGATTAACATCTTCAGAGACTAAAATGAGAATGAATTTCTGGTTGTCAACTACTTCATGTTCTTCTGTTTTCATGTCGTTCTCAGATGGAGATGATCACTTCTTGAGTCAGACTTTATGGATTTAGGGTTTTCTAGACTCTCTCTGCACATGCCACAAAGTGCCACTTGGGATCATGTGTTTTGGCAGTTAGCAAGAGCTGTGTTGACATGGAGTGTATGTCCCCTGCTGCTGCTGCTGATGACACGAGAATGGAGCATCCAACTCTAAGTCACTTGCCAGATGAGTTACTTGAGAATATCTTTGTCAGGTTGCCTCTCAAGTATGTTGTCCGGCTTCGGTGTCTCAACAAAAAGTGGAGGTTTACCATTTTCTCCAACCAGTTTCAAAAGGTGAATGCAGCTCTTCCTGCACAGAGGATTGGAATATTCAGAGTCAGGACTCCCAGCAGATCTGGAGGTTCGAATGTTGCCAAAATCTTCCAGATATGTGTCTATGATGTGTCTGCGAATGAGTGGTGCAAGATCCCACTTGAATCAGCTCCTTTGAACTTGGAGGCAATTTTGCAAGTGGATTCAGGCATTGTCTGTTGGAAGGGTTTCCATCAGATTCATCATCATAAGTTCAGCACATGCAATCCTGTGATGGGGGTCTGGTGTGAACTCCCACCCTTGCTGCAAGGACCAGAATTCCCCACATTGGAGAAGATGGTGAGCAATACAAGCTCAGGCATGTACAAGTTGCAAGTGCGAACCTTTGGCTGTACTTGCAAGCAAGTTGGTTGCAGGAGTGTACATGAATCTGTGGAGATTTTTGATTCTAGTACCCATTCCTGGAGCATTGGCAATTCAAATTCTCTTGAAATACCAAAAATTCGGAGCAGTCGCCTGCAAGTGTGGGATCCCAAACAAGAGCGAGTACAGGTAACTGACATTTGCGACCAAGCACCTCATAGGACTGTGTATCATGGCCGCAGCCAAGATCGTTGGTACATTCTCAGCTTAAATTCAGATACAGAGGGGATCTGGGAGTGGGAGGGAAAAGGCATGATGCAAGGTCCCAGCCTGTTGAAGGTGTGTACCCTGCCTTTAGGATGTAAATTCAGGACTTACAAGAATTATTTCTATGTGCATGCTGAAATCTTCATCATCCTTACTGTTTTCGAATCTCTCGATGCTCCGGATCTCAAGCAAGTTCGAGTATTGACATTCCAAACAAGCACACAAGCATGGGATGAGAGGTGGCCACAGGAGTTAGCACACAGTAGACTGGAGTGCTGGGAGTTTGAAACTGAACTGACCTTTGAGCCTTCTTTCAGTGCAATGCCATGACAGTCATGCAGTGCAGCATTACCACAACATTCTGTGGGGTATTTATTGGGTCTTGATCATGGTGACAGCAACTTTAGTGTGTATTTATGTAGCTCTAGATTGAATTCACAACATGACGTCATTGTGGCAAAATAATATTTCTGGATGGTAATCGAATTTACACATTTTTAGCAATGTCCACTTGTCATAGTCCTTGTGCAGCATCCATTTCTGCAAGTAAATTCTTACTAAGCTCTTCTTGAAAGCAATCATTATTGCAGCTATATGCAGGCTAGGCTTCACTAAGAACATGACAGAAATTGGAAAAAAATATTGGTGACAGAGTTGGGTTGAAGATATCTCAGTACCTGCCTCTTGTGGTGAGATGAAAAGCATGCAAAATGTGCAAAGACTTTCTCTCAGGAGATCAATTTGATATTGAAGCATTTCATTTTGTGCCTATCACTACTTCAGTAAATTTCACTTGCAGAACCGTTATTGGTTTCAAATTCAAAACTCTTAGCATACCTCAATTGAATCATTGCAAATAGTTAAAATGTAAAGGGTGCACAATGATTTCCAACTATTGCTTCTTGGACTGTAGAGCTATCTTTGATTGATTTCTTGCAATTCATGGAAGAACAAGCTCTCCACTTTTGTTGCCTGAGTGCATTGATGATGTGCAGCAAACACATCATAATCAAAACCAACCTTATTCTTTTGAGTACAGAAGTGCATCTGCTAACCAATCTAACTTGCACACAAAGGAATCATAAGTTGCCATTGCTACAAATCTTAGTCATTTGAGTAACAGCATTCCTGTGCTTGCAAGCTTTGGTTGATGATGCTGATCAGCAGCAATTATGTATGGTTTGAAAGGCATGCATAGCTGCAAAGTTTTTCAGTGTCAACATATGGTGTATAGAGTACACGATAGAGCAGATTTATGGTGCAGATTGTGTTCATGACAGCTAAAAAGCTTGGCACAATGCAGATTTCTACAAAATGGTGGCTATGCACTCGATCTCAATCCGTGCATTCAAAGGAAGGGCTGCAACTTGGTATGTGGACCGAGCAGGTGCTGGAGCTGGGAAATCTGAAGCACACATGTTCACTGTGAGATAATCACACAAATGAGAATCACAGCCAAAGAGAACTGTTTTCTGAAGATATAGAAGAGCAGAATTCCAGTCAATTGCAAATACAGATCATATGAAAGGGGTACACAAGGGAGATCACTTACACTTCTTGTAGATTTCATTAACTTCCTTGAAGTCAGCGAGATCAGCCAACCTACAAAAAAAAGAGTACAATCAGAAACCTAAACTGAGGCTCAACCATGTGCTTCTACACCTCACAACCTCAAACCTAAATTCTTAAATCATTCTGCAAAAATTCCCAAGATGAGACCTAGGGAGATCAAGTCATGTCAGGAGATGTCAAGCAATGGTCCCACAGAAATCCCAGGTTCAAGCATGTTTGCAGCCTGTCTGCCAAGTATGGAACTTACATTATGGTTGTTTTGACTACAGACTCATAGCTAGCACCTCCCGCTTTCAGAATCTCTCCCATGTTCACCATCACCTGCATTGAAGACACCCCTGAATTGCAGAGTTCTATCTATAACCTAAAGGTGCCACCAAGGTATGTCAAACAATGTGCTGCTGCTAAAGAAGACTTTCTTCCATACAGGAGAAAGGTTGAGTATTCAGATTGAAAGAAAGGAGCAGCTATCTGATGGCAAGAGGAAGGGGAAGGGGAGCCATTACCTGCTCTGTCTGACCTTGTATTGTCTCTGAAGCAAACTTTCCCGTCTGCCAAGACACAATAATATGTGTCAGAATGGCCCTATTCTCCTGAATACATCAGACTTGTGATCAAAAGGTCACAGAAGCAAGGACTAGAGAAGGAGAAAGGCAGTGAGAAGAAGAGGGGGCGAGGGAGAGAATGGCAGACATACCTCAGGAACAAGGCCCAAGACTCCAGAACAGAAGAGAAGGTTGTTTGCTTTAATGGCCTGAGAGTAAGGCCCAAGAGCTGCTGGTGCCTTGTCCGTCACCACCGCTTCCTTCTGTACAGCAGCTACGCATCATCCTCCTTTCCCATCAACAAACCACATCCTACTAGAACTATTCTCCGAAACTCCAACTTCAAAAGAAGGAAACAAACAAGAAAAAAAAAATCTCACGGGGAAAGAGGAGAAACTTACTGGTAGTAGCAGCTCCAGACAGACTGCTGCGAGCTGCTCCTCCGATACGCGAAAGAAACAAAGGCGGTTGAAATCGCCTCCCTGCCTCCGACTTCCAGACGATACAGCAAAACCCCGCACCCTTCCCTGCGAGACCTGCAAAACGCCGCGAACCACTCAACAGTCCCTGGATTGATGATGGCAACGCAGCAGCAGCAGGTGTAGCCAAAGCTCCTGCAATCAAACTGCACGACGACGACGCCATCGCTGCAATTCCCCACCCTCTATACGTGATAACAACTCAAAGAGAGAGAGAGAGAGAGAGAGAGAGAGAGTCTTGTGCGTGTGTTCGCGCGCGGGCGCGTTTGCGTCTGTTGCGACGATCAAATTAGGGTTTAAGAGAGAGAGAGATACTAAAATGCTGCAAAACTTTATTTATAAACACATCCCAGATTCGGAAATTATACAAAGGTACAAGGGAAAAAAAAAAAGCTAGAATTTAAAGGACGTGAAGTTAGCACAAACTAAATGTCAAAATCTCTCCATCTCAAAACAGAAAGAGGAAGGCCTTTTGGCATTTTGAGGTTTTAAATGGTATTGGCATAATCATATAAAAACATATCGGCCTATTTGTGTAGACATCCAAATACTTCAATTTGTAAAGGGAGGAATCAATTGACGAAATGTCAATTGTAATAGCTCATTTTTTTTGGCTTGAACTACATTGAAGGTAATAAATATTTGAGTTGTGCAAGATTAAGGAAATAAATTAAAATGTGTTTGATCAACAATGACAACATCAACTAAGGTGTGAATTTCATCTTTGGTGAGCACAATGCTGATTTATCAACAAAAGGAATTGAACATGGTTGAAGGAAGCATTATAGTTGTTTTCATCTTATGTGAAAGTTAACATCTTGTGCAATGGCAACAAAAGGTTGCAAACTGCATCATGGGTTTTTGTGTGTCCATTGTCATGGGTGCAACATAAAAGGTCGATATTCAAAGGGTCGATAGGATGTGTGCACACACATTGAAAAAGGGTTGTAAGTGAAGGATGTGGTAGTTAAAGTTGTGTTTGAAGTGATGTGAATAAAATTGGGGAAAACAATCAAAAGGATTGGAAAACTAATCAAACTATAAGTCAAATGTTTGCCCCATGGTTAAAACATGATAAAATTTGAATATGATGGGCTTCAAGTATTTTATCAAAAAACATGCTAAAAATAATATGATGGTGTAAACACTCCAAGATGGAATCCTAAAGTTGAACCATTTGTTACCAATGAATTGTTCAAAATGAAAAAAACATGTGTTTGCTAAGGCTAGTAAAAGATCACATGTTGCCTTAAAATGTTCTTAGAAAAGGAAGGTGTTGTTGTTAACTTGTGTTAAGGTTTCAAGAAGGAAAGGATGTTAATCAATCATAAACCTAGTAGTTATGATTGAAATTACAAGGGCCTAATTCTTTAAATAAGATGTCAAGGTAATGGTGGTTGTTGGTATGTACCCAATGGCATCAAGAGATATTGGGAGACAGGCATGTTTATGAACTATAAATCTTTCTAGGCTATAAAAGAACCTTGGACCCAAGAGGCATCCAAACATTTGAAGGAGGGAGGAGTGAAAGGAATCAAGGGAGTCTATGAAGGTGGAAGAAGAGGTGTGCATTGTAATAAATACTATCGTCATTGCATGAAATAATGAGTTAGAATTTCAAAAGCTACCTAAACATCACCCAGTCTAAAAAGAAGGTTAATAGGTCAAACATCTTTTAACATCACATCTTTGATGAAGGATGATGTGTTCAATGGAATTTTCAAGATTCTAATGTCATGCCCGTACATGGCCTCATACATGATGGCCAATTACGGGCATGCCCATCATGCCTTTTAAAGTTAATGTACACTTTTAGGATAAGTGTACGTTCATAGGTGATTATACGTTATTAGGTACTTAGGGTTTCAGTTTGTTGGCAGCTGTGTAAAATGCCAAGACCTTCCTTTTTTTTTTAAATTTTTCTAAAATTCCTTTGTCAAGAGAGTTTCCTCTATAATCAGATAGGATTTCTAGATGTTCATGGCGGCCATTGCACGACCACTGTTTACATACATTACATGTTTTTCTTTTTTTGCAATTTAATTTTAGAAAAACTCTAGTTTTTGTTGCTTCATGTTGAAAACGACAGATTTTTGTGCCTTTGAGTTCTTGAGTTGTTGTTACTAGTGTTGTTACCGAAGGTAACATAAGTTGCTACTAGTGTTGTTACTAATGTTGTTGGAAGGAGCTTGTGTTGTTACATTTCTACAACCAACATAGCAAGTTTCAAACCTCCTCCTTTTTTTTCTTTCTCTTTCTCTCACGCAAAAACACGGAGTTGAAGACTTTGAAATTGCCATCTAAAAAAAAAAACAAAAATTCCGACAACGGCGGTCGCCATCGTTGCCAGGTAGCATTGTTGCAAGTTGTAATGACGCAAGCTTGCAGCACTACCACGAGTTCCAATGTCGTTGCAAACTATAATGTTGCTGCGAGTTCCAACGCCCGCAAACTTATAACGTTAGGAGCTTGCAATGCTTGCAGCGTTACAGTGAGCTTGTAGCACTATGTTGCCATTGGCCATCGCCGTAGAGCTCATGGGCGTTTTGCGGTGCTATGACCTCCAACGTCACATTACCGATTTTTGTCCGTCCACGGACTTTCGTTTTTCCAGGGACATCTGTCAAACTTTTGTCCATCGAAGGACGTTCATCAGACTTTTATCCATCCACAGCTTTTGTTCGTCGAACTGTTGTTTTGTGTCTTGTTGTCTTGTTACCTTACCATCTGCATCTTACATTCTGCGTTTTACCATCCCACCGTTTCATCTAACGTCCATTTGTCACCGTTCATTCCCATCAAAGCATCGTATTTTTCAAACCATACGTTGTGTTAGAACTTTGTAATTAGTTCTCTGTATTATTACAAAATTTTGGGGCATGGGACAACACCATGTCTTTAGATGATGAAAGCACTACCGCTTAACCATAGCCCATGTATTAGCTACGAAGTAACACACAATCCTTCGAGTCGATTTTTTTAAGCTCACGATCTTCATGACGATACCATTAAGTGTTTGTAACACCACCATCATCCAGTATAATTCCTACCAGGGATTTAGGTTCAGGTTAAATTACATTAATGATACATCAAAGTCCATTTGGAGGGGCTCATCAGTGGGGTACACTTCTTGCCACACGTACTTTCACACCATCATCATGTATTTTGCTGCAACTTGTGACCTCAACACCCATATACACCATGGAGGTCAGCAGTTTTTCTAGGAGAATTGAAAAGTTCAGTGGAAGGCCATTTACTATTTCTTTGAGGGAGTTCAAGGGAACTTTCTCAACTGTGGTCTGTGAGTTAACGCTCAAATATGGCACTAATTACACAGAAGCGTTCACATTCAAACAATTGGGCCGTTATGTGCATTATGAGGCATTGAATGTCTATGAATAACATTTTTTAAGAATTTTGGGTGTCACCCAAATCCCTAATCCAGTTTATGCCACAACCATTGCCACCGCCTCTCAAACTGCATTGTTAGCTGCCATTGCACATCATGGGACTGTGCTCAATAATCCAGATCCGGTACTTACTTCAGTAAACCTTTCTCCTCAACAACTCATTGTTGCTACCACAAACATTCCTCCCACCATTAATGCACAAGCTTTTGCTAATCCAGTGGGGGAATTATTTCGAGTTTTTGAACTGGAATTTTCAGTTAAGAGTTTTGAAAATATTATACAACTTACCATTTTCTTTCGACAAAAGGATGAAACCTTCAAGATGCTCTGTAGGAGCCTTTTCAAGCTTAAAGAGGATACTCAGAGCATCATAGACCTGGAAGCTGCACATCGATATCTTCGTTCATTAGAAGGTACTCCGACACTCCATGTGCAGGTTTTGCAACGAATTTTCACAAAATTTGAAGACTCGTACACTTTGCTGGATGTGTACAACATTTATAAAAAGCTAGAACTAGTTCATGCACACTATGAGGCTAGTATTATGAGGCCTCCTCACGTTCAAGGCCTTAGGCTCCACCAATTGTGCCAACCAGATCATCACATTCTTCTTCAAGTGCTAAAGTAGTGCACTTGGCTACACTCATCCTACTTTCTTGCAACTATTGTGGCAATCCTACCCACAAAGCAAGTGAGTGCAACATTCCTTCCGAGGATCTCTTTTGTGATTACTGTGGGAAAGAGGGACATCAAGAAGTTATTTGTTTTGCCAAATTTTTGAAAAGGAGGTAACTCCGACTACCACGGCAAAATCTCCCAAAATCTTCCGTTTCCCCTCAACCAAAAGTTAAGGCACCTTAGGCTTCCACTCAAACTTTCCCCACCAAAGGTAATTCCAGTAAGAGTGCTAAGAAGAAGGAACACAATGCTGACAAAAGGGAGGTGCTTTAAGCCCATGCTGCTCAAATTCAAATTTTGCAACATGAACTTGAATCATTGAGGGCCCAACGTACTAATTTAAAAGGCAAGTATTCCCAACCAGCTAGTCATGCCCAACTTGTACAAGGTTTAGGATCATGGAAGGGATCTCTTAGGTCATTCTATGGCTTCCCACATGATGCCATGGTTGGGGAATATGTTCTTTCCAAGACTAATGGCTACCACTTGGGATACATACCCCTTGATTTACGTGGGAACCATAGTCCTATGGCTCACCATTATATGCTCAAAGAAGCACACACTATTTCTTACATCTAACAAACTAGCCAAGAGTGGATAGACAGAGATGAACAGGAAACAGCTTACGCCCAAACTACTGAAAGCTTGAGGGTGGTTGCTACTAACATTCAACACGAACCAAAGGTTTTATAAAGGTTCAAAGCAACCCACGAGCCCTTGGTCAAAACTCTATCTAATTTTGAGAACATGGAGAGCCATGGCGGACTAATTAAGCCAATACTTCGTCAATTAATCGATTGGACACCACCTAAGTAGGGGATTACATTACTAGAGTTTTTTTGTGGTATTGGTACAGGTCTCAAAACCCTATTATAGTCAGGGATTGTGGTTCGGAAGTATTTCTACGTAGACATTACTCCTATTGCAAGGCAAGTGGTGACATCAAGAATGATGGAGCTCATAGCTAGATTTCCACAACAGTTTTCAACCACCGCATGGAAAGCCAGTTTCACATTTTTGCCTTCTAACATACAACTGATTCAGAAGAAGCATATGGAATTACTTGGCCATGTAGACCTCATCATTTCAGGTTGGGAGTATCAAGGATTTTTAACGCCTGGATTTGGAGAAGGCTTGAGTGACACAAGATCTGGACTTTTCACGGACATGGTATGATTGATCACTTGGGCTTAATCCATTTTTCTTACATTTGGTTATGTAATTAAGAACACCCCTTCTTAACTTGACCAAAGGGAGAAAGTCCAGAAGCACTACACTCTAATCGAGCATTACCTTGGAGAGCCCCTCCTACTCGATGAAGCACGATGCGATTCCTATGTGCACCAGTTGTGCAACTGGTGGACCAACTTGGCACCATTCTCAGTTCTGCAACTGGCTCTAAAATACACCATCAGAAACCCCAACTTGCAGGTTTCTCACATATTGGATGATTAGAGCTCTTGCCAACCAGTTACAAGGCAAAAGAAACCTCCTTGGTTTCCTACGAACACAATAGGAAAACCAAGAGGTGTTTGGCCCACCTTTGTTTCCTTCCCAAGAGCACATGCGTTTGAAGGAGATGGACCAGGCTTGTGTATTGTCATGTTTTAGCACTTAGGATGAACCAAGCCTAGAAGAAAGAGAAAGGGTTATGGGGTTCCAAGCTAGCACTACTAGTCACACTAAAGTGACTAGATTGAAGCGTAATGTTCTACTGGGGAGAAGCATGGACCTAAATTCCCTTACATGGTTGTTGGTAACCTGTGTACTCTTTCAAATGTACACAACACCAACATTGATTCAATCAGTTTGCGGTTCTAGTGATGCAACCACATGGCACCCCGACCAAGTACACTTGCCTATCTTCAACATTTTACATTTCACTCTTAATGTTGGGGGGGAGGAGGTACCATGTAATTTGACTCAAGTTGTGTCTAATACACTTGGAGGTACATCATCTTTTGAAGAAATAATTACAACCTTCTATGAATCTGCATAGTTGGATAATGGAGAACCCAATACACCAAGTTCTTCAAACACACTTTCCAACTCCATTCCATGTGTTTCCAACTACCCTTTCGTTATGGGGAACCAGTTCACCAAGAAGGAAAAAGACCAAGTCACAGACTTGCTAATTAAGTATGAGAATGTGTTTGCATACTCATTAAAAGACTTAGGTAGGTGTAAGACCATGTAATTCTCTATAGACCTTACATATGAGATAGCCATCTATCGGAGGAGGCCAAGGTTGAACAAGCATGAGTGGGAACTGGTAGATGAAAGATGCAAAAAACTCCATGAAGTTGGTCTCATTCAGCCATCAAGTTTTTATTTCGTAACCGCTATAATAATGCAAGTAAAAAAAGATTTAGTTGGATTATGGACTGAAAAAAGGATGTGCGAGGATTATAGGCCTTTGAACCTAATTACACCTCAGGACAGGTACCCTATGCCCATCCCTAAAGAATTATTTGATCGCATTGGTGATTCAAACATTTTCACAATTGTGGATTTGAGGCAAGGTTTCAACTAGATTGTGTTCGTTGTAAAGATTCGCAAGAAAATGACATTCATGGAAGCAACAAGTTGTGGGAATGGCTTGTGATGCCTTTTGAATTGAAGAATGCACCTGTCTTCTTTCAGCGAGTCATGGACCAAGTTTTCGAAGGGGCAGATTTCCTGAAGTGTTACATAGATGACATCCTAGTGCATAGCAAGGGACTCCTGCAACACTTGGCTCATCTTGAGAAGTTATTCAAGATATTCCATGAAGTCAATATGAAGATCCATCTTAAAAAGTGTGAGTTTGTTATCACTTCAATAGTTTACCTTAGACACAGAATTTTGCCAAATGGTATTATGGCTCATTGGGCCAAAGTAATAACCATTTTGAAGATGCCCAATCCTATTGATGTTCACATGTTGAGGATTTTCATCGGACTATGTAATTACTACATAATTTATGTCCAAGACTTCAGTACTATTGCTCATCCTCTCTATGCATTGTTAAAAAAGGATGTTGTTTGGACATGGAGTGATGAGGCTTAGGAAGCTTTCAACACACTCAAGGAAAAGCTTTCAGAGTTCCCCATTTTGAGAAGACCTGATTTTGACAAGGTCTTCATTCTACACATTGACTGGAGTGCTCTTGGTATTGGAGCTATTCTTGGCCAACTTGATGAGGAAGGCAAGGAATATGTTATCGCCTATGCATTCCGAAGCAACAAGGCTAAGAGTAACTACTCTTCATACGAAGGGGAGTGCCTTGTTATTGTATGGATCATCATACATTTCAGGCCCTATCTTTATGGCACCAATTTCATTTTGTATATCGACCACTAGCCTATCAAGTGGTTGATGACCAACGATAAGCTTACTAGTAAGTTAACTCGTTGGGCGCTTATGTTTCAAGAGTATTAGTTCACGGTTATTGGATGACCTGGTATTATACATCAGAATGTGGATACCATGTCACAGAAACCCCTCACTATTTCTAAAGATTTTTTAAAAGTAAGGCAAAATTTTGACCAGATTCCAACAGTACATGTATATGATGCATTTAGTTATCTTGCACTATTGCAATGTAATTTGGTTGAACATCCCATTATGGATTTATGGGAGGACTTGGACACTCTGAGGTTTCTTTAGCATGGGGAATACCTTCCTTAAGTTACATTAAGTCAACGGGATCGCATGCAACATTCGTCCAAACACTACTCATGGAGGGACAATCACCTCGTCTGATGCTTACCACAAGGCAACATAGTGGTTCCACCACCACATGAATGGCCTGGTCTTATTCAAAAGGTATACTCGGAGCTTGGACATTTTGAAGTTAAGTGTACTTATAGCCTTCTCGCTCCTCATTACCATTGGAAAAGTAAGTATGCTCAAGTCCAAAATGTCATTGCTAGGTGTGAACAATGTGATAGAGTGAGAACTTCTTTCTCTTTTCAACAACTCACATTTTTTCCACTCCCTATTTAGGGCATGTTCTACCATTGGTCATGTGATTTAGCTGGAATGTTACCACAAACTTCCAGGGGTAATGTTTACATCATGATTATGATTGAGCATTTTTCAAAGTGGGTTGAGCTTGTTGCGCTATCGGACAAGTTATCACATAGCACCAGCCATGCTTTTTTATAATAGATTTTAAGTAGGTTTGGGGCTTATGATGAGTGCCTCACTTATCAAGGATCAGAATTCAAGGGAAAATTCCAAGACCTATTTGACCATGTTCTCGTTGACCATCGTCAGACTTCAAGAGATCATCCCCAAGCTGATGGCCTTGCAGAGAGGATGGTTCAAATGTGCAAGAAAGGACTTTGGAAGATTTGCCTCATCAAGAACAAAGAGGATTGGGACCTAGCCCTCCCTTACATTGCCATGGGTTACAGGATGTCCAAACACGCCTCTTTATCTCATTTCTCTCCTTATTTTTTACTTTTTGGGAGACATCCCATTCCACCCTCTTCCATTACTACTCAAATGGACCAGGTTGTGGACTTGGACTCCCCAGCCACTTGGGCTAGGGTCATTGCAGAAAGGGCTGCTCTATTGAAGAAGGCTATGCCCATGGCCATGGAAAACCTGTCCATTGCACAACATCGAAACACCTTATGGTATGCACACACACGAGGTGGTAGTTACAAACCTAAAGTGAGACAATTTGATGTTGGTGATTTTGTGTATCTCCAACGGTAACCCAATGATACTCTAAACATTTCTTCCAGTCGCACTATCTTGATGATTAAGGGAATCAGGCCTCCAAATGTGTTGGAGTTGCAAGGAGCTAACGGACGCACAATTCAGGATCATTCCAAAAATTGTGCGCCCTACCACCTACCGAACTTGGATCCTACCATCATCACGTCAACTTGGATTCCTCCACTTGATTATCCATATCAGGTATGTCAGAGGACAAATGATGTTGATCAGATCCTGCTTTGCAATAACTATAATGGTGGATACCATCTCTTTTACCTCAAGCCAGAGTTCATTCAAGTTCTCACTAGCAATTGGTATTGTTCATCATGTTATCCTAAAGCACCTTGATTCCTACTCAGACCATGCCATGCTTTTCCCAGCTCAGGTCCGGGGGGGATACATGAGAATTTCATTTCAGCCTCCTCTTGCGCATTGTATATATATATGTGCGTGCATCTCTTTTTGGTTGATTAGTTTATACCTTTGACTGGCTTTAGTATTTTTGTTTAGTAAAATTTATTATGGATTTACACCCTTATGACATTATACGTCAAGACACTACACGTCATGACAGTTGTCATGCCTATACATGGCCTCATACATGATGGCCAAATACGGGCATGCCCATCATGCCTTTTAGGGTTAATGTACACTTTTAAGGTAAATGTACGTTCATAGGTGATTGTATGTTATTAGGTATTTAGGGTTTCAGTTTGTTAGCAATTGTATAAAAGGCCAAACCCTTCCTTTCTCTTTTTAGTTTTTTTAGAATTGCTTTGTCAAAAGAGTTTCCTCGATAATCAGATAGGATTTTTAGATGCTCACGACGGCCATTGCATGACCACCATTTATGTAATTACATGTTCTTCTTTCTTTGCAATTCAATACATGAAAATTTCATCTCAGCCTCCTCTTGTGCATTGTATATATATGTGTGTGCGTGCATCTCTTTTTGGTTGATTAGTTTATACCTTTGATTGGCTTTAGTCTTTTTGTTTAGTATAATTTACTATGGATTTACACCTTTACGACATCGTATGTCACTACACTACACGTCACAACATTAATTTTTTTTAATGGGGTGTTAAATTAGGATAGGGTGTGAAAATCTGAAGATAGGCCAAAGGCTAAAAGACCATGCTACACATTTTTTAAGTTGGATACAAAAAACCTATCGCATAAAATTCAGTTTGAAAGTGTTTATATGCAAATAATACAATTAAGGGAATAAATAAGAAGGACAATGACTAGTTATAGAACACAATGCCTTAAAATGAGTTAAGGCAAATAGTTCGCCTTTCAAGGGATCACCTTGATGGGTTCCCATGGTAGGTGGGATGACCATGACATCACCTTCACAATTTTGGTGATTATAAAATAAAAAAGATTCAAGTACATAAAATGCATGAATAAAGGGTTGAGTTGAATGATGTCCTTACTTTCTGCAAATAGTTTCAAAGATATGGCCCTTCTTAACATTGAATTGAAAGCATTTGCCATGTCCAATTAAAGAACAATTTAGTTAAAGTGAATGTCCAAGGTTGTTGCAACCCCACTTTGAAGGAAGTGTGAGGATGAAACTCACACTCCCGAAATTGGGACTTGGGAGTCCTCCAGGACTCCCAAAATTTTAGAGTTCAATTGCAGGGGTCAAAACACCTTGCATTGTAGTGTGTTTTATATCATTGGAAAGCTATTGAAGTGTAGATGTTGAAAATGGCCTCGCATGGGCCATTTGGACATCTGCAGCCCAAGTTATGGCAAAAAGAAGGGCCGAGAGTCAAACTTGCAATTTGACTCCCGACCATTAAAAGTCGAGAATCGACTCGACCTCGGTGCATGCAGGTGGAGTGCGACACACGGTTGGAAATCTCTCGAGGAGAGCTACAAGTTTGCTTTAGACCTCATCCCGATCGGAAGTTTGAGCAAAGAGTTATGATTACTCAAAGTCCCGGGAATCCAAACCGGGACAATTTCGGGAGTCCTCCTTGGGAGTCCCGGGACAAAAAGCCATTCGGATGTGGGTGCTGCGGAGAGGCACAAAGTATACCATATGGGGGAAGGTGGTGGCTTCCCCCAAGTCCGGGCCGTAGTGAGTCAAGTGAGTCCAGAGTTGCCTGTGGTTTGTCCTAGCACCAAGGGTGCTCCAAAATGTGATCTAACCAACTTGTTGGTTGGTTTGATGCAAGTTCGAGTAAGTGAATAAGCTTGTCACTTCTTCTTAGTCCCATCCCGAAACTTTAGCACCCCCTTTGCCCCTTTTAGTGTTGAGAGCTGGGAGCGTGCCCCGAATCCCCCACAATTCCACAACTTGAGTAACTTAGGCCCAACTTGGGGCTAACTAAAGACTTGGGAGCGCGTCAAAGGTGCACTTAATGTCATAGATTATTACTTCACATCCACCTTTGGTTACTACTCCAAATTGGTGCAATGAGAAATATGTTATGAAAGTATCGTGAAATTGATAACATAAAGTATAGTTTATGAATTGATACAACATTTTCCCCATGGCAATGGGACAAATTCCATTTGAAAGCTTGGTCACGATTAAAAAGTAGGCCACCCCAAAAACATTGGTAATTTGATGTGAAATGTGACCTTGTGTGATATGAAAATAAAGTTGAAACAATTGTGGGAATTCACTTGTAGAATTTTTTGGGTGAAACCACATCCCAAAAGGACCACTTGTAAATAATTGTGGCATGAATTATAATGTTAACTTAATGGAATTAGATGAAAGTTCGAAGTCTTGGTCTAGTTCATAGTTTTTGAAAAAAATGGGGAAAAACCATTTGATTCAAGATGTAAAATGGTGAAAGTTGAACTAATGTTGGAGGACGCGGGTGCAAAAAAAAATGGTGCTAAAGCCTGAATTGTTTAAAAAATTCACCTACACATCAAACAACTAAACTATGGAAAAAATGTTTATGAGCTTGAAGATCATCTTGGGGAAAAGGCATGTTTAAGTTCAAACTTGCCACCAAAGTAGCTTGGGCATTTAGGAAAAATTCCTCTTGCAAGTTTTCCTAATTATTTATTAAAAAATGTTTAAATTAAATTCATATTTTATGTTTGATTATTTTGCTTCAAAGGGCCAAAACAAAACATCATTAAGGTAATAAGAAGAACAAATGCCAAGTTGTCACATCATATGCTAGCTTATCTAGTGGAAAACAAAATGTCATTTGTACATCACTCCGTAGAACAATAGGATGTAGTTGTATAGTTGAAAACAATGAAAGTTTAAAAGGAAGGACCCAAAAACATTTAATGTCAAAGCCCAAGCCTAAATTGATGTAGCCAAGGTGGAAAGAAAGGAAGGTATTAAGTTGGGATGGTCACATGGGTTTGGACTAAATGTATTGAATGTTTCACAAGAACGATGGTGATAACTAACTTTCAAAAGGTAAATTGACACCCACATGTGGGGCAAGAGGCTTTAGGTGGAGGTTGTGCATGTGTTGGGGAAATGGGGGTAGGTTGAAAGGTCTAATCATGAACAATTGCCAAGGTTGATAAAATGGAAGGGGAAAAAGTTTTACATGTGCATTATTTAGCAGGATTGGGAAAGTGTAAGGTTAGGGCCTCACATTATCACAAAGGGTTGAAAGTTGGTAAGGGAAACTTATGGTGGTGCATGAAAAGGCAAACGGGTGATGAAAATTACAAGATTTGATGAAACATGATGAATTAAGGGACATGAGACACTTATGAGGTTTACTAAGAGCACAATTACAATAGGCTTCACTTTCTAAAAACAACTTACTTCTACACAACAATCTTAAATCTATAGAGCCAACAACACCAAACTAAGTGAATTAAAAGGGGGAAAAAAAAAAACCTCCTTGGTTTACTAGCTAGTGTGTTATGCCAATGTTAAACCTTAACTTCGTCATAGTCTTGACACCATCATTACTATTTTATTGGATTCAACACAACCTATACACTTTAATATCAAAACATCCCATGAATGTCATGGCAAGGGATCAAGTGTTAAGTGAGATAAATTTGTAACATGCCTATGTCATTGTTTTGAGAACATGGATCATAGGTTATGGGAGTTTGCCCATTTTGTTGATGTCATGCAATGCTAATAGTATTGGAGATACTTTTGTATCAGACACAATCAATTTTTTTTTGACTTATTTAATATTTTCCAATATAAGGCCATTATTCTACATGAGACTCTTGTGAGGAATTTGGGTGAACGTATATGTGGCATGCTCCAATTAATATGATGGTTAGGAAAGACCATATGAAAACCATTATGACAATTGGAGTATACCTAGTACATTATTATAATTGCAACTAGTTGAGGCTTTGGATAAACATGTATAACCTAATGCAATACTACATACCACATTGAATAATTTAAAAAGGCCACCAATTCTTAACACAAATGTTGGTTATGTAAGTCGACAACTTAAGTATAAGTAAGTTAGAGCATATCTAGTAATGCTCAGTATGTGACCGTGCAAAAATATTTCTCACATCCAAATTTAATTGTGTACTTTTTTCCAACCCCACCCATAAAACTGGGACTGCAAATATGTGGGAGACTAACAAACCACCTGGACCAATCATTATGATCGACCAATTAGAAATAGGGGGTCATGTTTACTAAGCTTTTCTTTGACAAGTGGTAGGCTTTGTTGTGGCCTTTACCAACCCTTGCAAACTGTGCAAACGTACCATCTAAACCATGTTGTTGAGCCAAACTGACATGTTTTGACTTTTCTTCATTCAATTTTAATTTGCAGGGTCACATATTGAGCACTGGTGCACTTGGTCTAACACAATTATCTAATACAATTATTACACTCAACATTGTGTACAACTGTTTCTTCTCAACTCTCACATGTAAACATGGAAAATGGGACAATATAAGGTAATACACTATGGTGTTTTAAGGTTAATCACATTGGCCAAAGATTATAGCTAACCAATTAAGAGCAATCATTTTATTGTGCAATGTTTATTGTAAGCATTGAATCTTGTGTAAATTTAGTGGCCAAAATGGTATTTGTTGTCTCGAATTAACATATGAATATTGCATTTTGCTCAAATTATATTGTGGAGGCCATTGATGGAGTTGCTCTTATATTGAATATGCCCATTTGGTATTTGAGTATATTTCACCATCATTGTTTCATTAGAAAATATGGACAACACACAAACATCACATCACATCACAAACAAGTTAGAATAAAGATTAATTAAATGTCATCACATGGACCAATCATTATGACTGACAAATCAAAGCTAATCAAATTTTTTGATTGATCAAAACTTGAGAGAATGTTACAAAATAGACCGGTCAATGATCAAACATTTAAGCACTCAAGGCAGGCTGGATCCAAGGGGAGGGCTCCATTGTTTTTGGTGTCCCAAAAAAACTTGAACCCCTTCTCTTTACACATCTGACACATTAACAATTGTTGAAAACGAATTTAAAATGAGAAAGTTGGAAGCCCCCAAAGTAAAGGGGGTCAAGAACTCCAAAACAAACCACCAAACTACAAAGGCTGATTCTCAAACACTCAAAAAATTCTTTGTATGTTGTTATGTTGTTAGTAGAGTTGAAAGATGATTTGTAAAACTTCAAGTGACACTCCTATAATGCTTTAAATCATTTAAAATGAATAAGAAGTAAGAAAGTTATCAAACACATTTTGCAAGTTGGAAAGCTTTTTTTTTTCTTGTTATTTTTTAATTACTCTTTTTCCTTTGCACTTCAAAGATGATCCCTAAAGCTTGAAGTAACCCTCCCATAACATTTTAAATCACTCAAAATGAAGCACATATGATGAAGATATAAATAAGTGTTCGGTCATAGGCAGGAGATCCGTGATGAGCCGATCTACCCTAGTGGAGACTTCTTGTTGGTTTTGCAACGCATCTGTGTTGTGTCCTTTGCTTGTCGCGATGGCGTTGTCTAAGACGACGTCGACAACGCTCCTCTCGCGTGCACCTCTCGTCTCTAGTGTTCTGCTCGCACCTTCGTTTCCTTCCTCTTTGGCATGGCGTCAGATTCCGGCGTTCTTTTCCAGTGCGTCCTCGGCTGATCATTACGCGCCCAACAACAAGGTGTCCGTGGTTGTGGAGGAGATTCGACAGGAGTCAGCGGTGGTGGCGGAAGAGAGCGAGAAGGAAAACCCTGAAGAACATGGGGAGGAAAAGCGGGATGCGGACAGAGATGACGGTGATGAGGAGGAGTTGGACATTAATCCCGAGACCGGGGAAGTGGGAGGACCGAGTGGACCAGAGCCCACGCGCTATGGTGACTGGGAGAAGGGTGGCCGTTGCTACGATTTTTGATCTAGCTTCTTTGAAATGAATGTTGTAAATAGATAGTTAGCGGAAAAAAAAATTTGAAGGTGCTCTCGCTCATATTGTCCTTGAGATAAACGTCTTCGATCGCAATGTTATTTTGCGAGATTGCGGTTGGTTGCGTAGATGTGATTACGTAGCAGAAAGATCTTCTGTGCCTTGCCCCGTGAATCGAGCAGGCATAATTAGGTACGCGAAAGGCAGAAAACAAGGACACCGAATTCAAAACCCTAATATGTAGGTATGTGTACTGCACAGAGACTCTTGCGACAATTCTTGTTGGCGTACTGTGTACGTAAATCTTCCTGTGACCTATGTGGAAATCAGACTAAAGATCTCGTCTTTTTTCTACTCGATTGTCGACTCTGTGTGGGAAAGTAGTTGTTGATGTTATTACTTCCAACAATTTCTTGTTGGCATGGTTATCAATAGCAAGCCGTGAGCAAGATTTGTCTACAGCATTTTCGACCTTTGAGCAGGGTTGCTGTGACTTTCCCCCTTCTTTTAGCAAGTGCTCTGCAGGTCCCAAACTTTAGGGCAAGGATGGATGATGCCCCCTGGAACTTTGAAACTTTGAAAGAAAGTGGTACAAGATCAATTCTGTTCCAAATGTAAGTTTGATGCCCTAATCAGATACCTATCTGTTATTATACAATCTCAGACAAAGGAAATGCATGCTGTCTTTTAGTTGATGATAATGGTTTGGGGTTGTTATTGCTGGTTTTAGAAGCTCCTTTGCAGTTCTTGCTTCTTATGGATCTTGGAAGTGCAAAATCAAAGTGATGGTCAAATTGCAGTGTCCAGTTATTGTCTTCTTTTGAATGTGGGCTCTCTGTTCTAGCTTCTTCAAAAAAATTCCTACATATTGTCTCCATTTTGAGATGGTTCTGTACATATGTGTTCTCTTCACACAACCATTTCTCTTCGAAGGTGACTTATCCTGGCATCCCAAGATGTACTTTCAGCCCAGGATGCTAAACTCAGGAGTTCATATGGTTGTTCTGTGCTCAACCTAGTTAGTCCATAATTCATGAGCACAACACTACTCAAATAGTCTGATTGCCTAATATTTTTTTCAAAGATGTTGCAGTTACCTGTAGGTTCAGGACCTAATTGCCCCACTCCTTTTTGTGAAAAGCTTTGTTCTATTCTGCGAAGCTCCAACGGCTTGTTTTCAAGGAGATTGAGTCTTGAATTGTAAGCATGAGGATTTCATGCCTGACCCTGGCAGCCACTAACTGAATAGTCTGGTTGCTTGATATCTTCTTCAAAGATATGGCAGTTGCCTGCAGATTCAGGATCTAATTGCTCCACTCATTTTTTGTGAAGAGTGGTGTTCTTCTCTGCAAAACTCCAATGGCTTTGTTTTCAAGAAGATTTAAGTCTTGAATGGTAAAGAAGCATGAGGATTTTGTGCCAGACTCCTGCAGCAAACTTTTGGTGCTCTTTTTGCAAATGCATGTAATGGAATCTGCTTCCTTCTCCAACAACAGCACACAACCCTAGGCCATAGATCTTCTAGTGTATAATGCATTCTTTCTTTGCATGCAATTTACAACTTGGATCCAAAACTGTGATTAATTCTTAAGTTTTCTCAGGCAATAAGAGAGCTTGAATGACAATTCTGGGATATTCTGACAATTCTTTGTTCTGTTTTCTTTTTTGTTTCAAAATTCTGCAACTGGCATGTTTGAGGGAGTGAGGAGTGAATTGCAAAGAACACTAAGAAAGCTGCATTTTGGTGATGTTAAAGGCTTTTTTGTTACCATTGTTAGGAAAACAGGACACAAAGATTGGAATGGATTAGCCTGTTTGGAAGAACTACATGTTTGTGTGCACTCAACCATATATTATGTAAGTAGAAACTGATGGGTGAAAGCAATATGTACTTTCTGGTGATCATGTTTGCCTTTGGACATGATGATAGACTAGTTTTCTCTTGACCTAAAAGCTTGCATTCCTTGATCACCAAGTTAATGTTGTTTGCCAAACTTCATCCAAATGCTTTCTTGTTCTATTGACATAGAAAAGCTCATGGGAGAGAAGAAAGTCATACTACTAATTTGTTCTTCACCTCTAAAAGCTTGAATTGCTTGATCATTATGCTCTTGTGGTTTGCCCATGTCATCTGAATCCTTTTTTGCTCTATTCACTTTGAATATTATGGATTGAGCTTCTGTCTCATCATTTTATGACACATGACCTTCATTTGGGGCTGCCTTGAACTTGTGAAGAACCTGAGACAGCATTGGATCATAGTGTCTTCAATTTCAAAGAAATCTGGAAAGGATGTATACCTCTTTGATAAACTACTTAAGGGATCTGTTTTCTATGCCTGATTTGTTAGGAGCTTGCAGTGCTGTTACCACAGTTCAAGAACATCAAGAGTGGCTCAATGGCAGAGCCTACTCTTTTTGAAGAAGACAATTTGTTTGCAAAGAAGCCGAATCCTCAGGTACCATTTATCAAGTATTCTGTGTAAAGTAGAGAATCTACAGAACAACCTTCTTTCAATTCTCATAGTATCTATTATTGAACTGACCTTTGAAGGAACCTGGAATCTTTGGCTCTCAAGGAGTGCAGATCCTGATCAGAAACTGCAAATTCACCTGTTCAGTTATCGTTTTTGCATCATCCAGATCAAATGATCCACCTTTTGCTGTATACTGGAAACTGCAAAAGTATTTTCTGCATGTGGATAAATCACCATATGCAAGTAAAAACTTGTATAGTCTTCCTTACACTACAATCGATCTTTTGTGTATTTCGTGAGGTAGGCATATTGCTCCTTATGCTGGGAGATAAGCCTCTGGCAGAAGACACTGTCAGGATCACCATGTTGTAAGATGTAATCATAGTACTTGAGGCCCTCATGAAATTGCTCTGCTGTTGCAAATGCCCTCAATAGCACCCCGTATGTTACATAATCTGGGATAAATCCAGCATCCTCCATTTGCACCAATAAATGCTCAGCTTCCTTGTATAACCCAGCTCGCCCATAAGCGTCCATGAGAGCAGTGTAGCTCTGCATGTCTGGTTCTATGCCATAATTTTTCATCTCTTGAAATGTTGATAATGCTTCCTGCATACAGAGAGATCATTTTTGATAAGCTGCAATTGAAGAATGCAACACCTTGATATTACATCAAAGCTCTTTCACTTGTGTAATGCCCATCTTAAGTAGCAGCATCTGAAACTACAACCTGACATAAAGCGCTACCTCACTTGTCTCAAGTTGAAATTTGGTGCTGAGAAATCACCTGATGCATACCATGGTGGCTGTAGCTGTTGATAAGTCCACAAAAGACAGTGGCATCAGGAACACAACCTGCAGCTTGCATCTCTTGCCACAATTCCTGAGCTTCAGCAAAGAGACCCCATCGCCCAAAGGTATTGATCATGGCACTGAAGCTCACTAAGTTAGGAGAGTGGCCAGCACTTTTTAGGTCATCATACAACTGGGCAGCTTCATCAATGCAGCCCGCTTTGCCCAGCGAATCAAGAAGAATGTTGTAGGTCCAAAGATTAGGTGCACATCCTGCCTGCTTCATGTTGTCTAGTACTTGCCGTGCCTTCACAAAGTGGCCACCTTTGCTGTATGCATCAAGCATGGTATTGTATGTCACCTGCAACAAGTTGAGAAACTGACAATAAGAGACACATACAGATGGTACCTGCATGGGTGAAAATGTACAAGAGCCATAGCACATCACATGCCTTAAATATCAAATCAGACTGGTTCTGTAAGTCATTCATCATGTCATGTTTGACAACGTGTAATAGACTTTGCTGAAAATATTTCAACTGTATGAAGTTCAGAGGTCAAGCTAAGTATGTTTCTGTTTATTGAGTACCCGATCAGGAGAGCAACCTTTGCTCTGCATTTCAATAAACACACCCTCAGCTTCCTCAAATAGCCCGCCTCTTCCACACATGTCAATCACAGTGTTGTATGTGTACAAATCTGGGAGGCATCCCGCACCCTCCATTTCCCCATATAAACCCATGGCTTGCTCATAGCATCCTTCAATTGAGTATGCTTTCAGCAAAGAGTTGTAAGTCCAGGAAGTAGGGGCACGCCCTAATTCCTTCATCTCTTCAAACAATGCTACTGCTTCCTGCAGTTTTCCTGACTTCCCATAGCAGTTGATCATTGCTGTGTACGTCACAACATTTGGCAAGCAGTTCACAGCTTTCATTTCTGTCAGAATTTGTGTGGCAGCATCCAAGAGTCCATGGCGAACACATGCGTTGACCATACAATTGTATGTAATATCATCTGGTTGGATTCCCTGCTTTTTCATCTCCTCAAAGAGAGCCACCACCTTGTGCAATCGGAATCCATTCTTGGCACATGCATGGATTAGTATATTGTAAGTTACAATATTTGGTTCACAACCATCCTTCTTCATCACTTCAAAAATCTCCCAGGCTTCTTTCAGCAATCCTTGCTTTGTATACCTGCAGATGATCATGTTTTGATTAGGTTACCCAACACAGAAAACCCAAGACACAACCTTGCATCTTGCACCAATGCACATATCAATCACTAAAATGAAATCAGAAGCAACATCTGCATTTTTTCCTGTGAATCTTACAGGTGAAGATGAGTAATTGTGAGATGTCAGAACCCACCCGCTGATCAAAACTGAGTAAGAGTGGACAGTTGGGGTTATCATTGCATCTCTCATCTGATCAAATATCTCTTTGATAAGACCTAGCTTGCCTTCTTGCCCAAGAATGGACATTATTGTGACATAGTTTTGCTCACGCATTTCAAACTTTGATTGGGCTTGCAGAAAGCGAAAGACTTGCAGAGCTTGTCTTCGAGCCCCACGACACTCCATCTGCTTCATCATCTAGAAAACAATCCAATGTAATATCCTTTAGTCAAATTTCACCTTCAATTCAAGTTCCACAGGGATTATTAGTTAAGAGAGTTGGGAACCTGGAAGCGGAAAATTTCAGCAACAGAATAATAGGTGGGTGGGAGTTCAATGTGCAACAGTTGGAAGGGAGATCTGATGCTAAAGGCATGTCCAAACTCCATGTAATCCAACAACCAACACTAGAGGTGTTGAATGAAGTGTGTGGACCATGGACCAACAATACACTCAGTGCAAGTCCAGGCACAGAGTTCAAGCTGACAACTTAGAAACCTCAGAGTAGGTGAGCTCTTTGACACTCCAAATGTGCAAAGGTTCCAAGTTTCCAGCTTGTACAGTCAGGCTGTCTTCTATATTGTCAAGAGCATCAGCAGTGATTTTCAGTCCTTTCTATTCAATTGAACACATTCTCATTCCATAAACCAACTCATGCAATCCTTGAGAAGTTGCAATTGTCATCGTACTCTCTCACATTCACAAACAGAATCATTGATCAACATTGAACATTTGAACTTGCCTGATTCCAAAGAGAGAAATCACCACCGAGTGCAGTTGATGCCCTCTGCAAAGCATCACCCATATTATCACTATGTGCCAAAACATCAATCACCGCCTTGCGCACAATTTCCATGGTCTTATTATTATTGCCTTTGGCTTCACTTCTCCTGTTGTTGGACACTCTTTTGCGTTTGCTCAAGAGACCGAAAGCTTGAGGCTTCAACATATTTGCTGGAGGACTCTCTCTTTCAGAAACCTTATTGGGATTCTTATTAGATTCTGTGACAACCACCTCACTTCTGTGGTTCTCCAAAGTTACTTCTCTTGCAACTTCTGTGTCATAGGGTTTTTGTTGCAACCTGTTATTCTTTGTCCTGACATCACCATCCCTAATCCCATTTCTCGACTGTGTAACTTCTGCTAATATACTTGCTGCCTCACTTCCTGCCTCCCTTGTTGAGCTATCAAGCTCCCTCAATTGCTTTGACAGTGGTGCATGTTCAAAAGGCTTGTAGCCATCACTTGCTTGACCCACTCCATATGTTTCATCTCTATGGTCTTGAGCTTCTGGCAAGTCTCCCATCTGCTGGAATCTGTAAAGCAACAATATAAGGTGTATGCAACCAAGAAGAATTTACACTCCTGATGGACTGGACCTGTAACCAATTTCTGTTAAAGGAGGGGTGTGTGCAGCGTGGCTGGTATGAGTGTGCCTGCCATGACTTTCCCATTCACAACTCTATCTCAATTCGCATTCAAACCTGGGCATCAATTCTTCTCTTAGAGCATTTGCAGCAGTGCTCAGCATATGACCCTGCACTGAAAATCTTTGATGAGGTACAGCAGTCAAATCCAGTGGATTCACTGGAAGACTGTGGTGACACTGGAAAAATGCACAGCTTCCTGGAAAAATACAGTCAATTCATATTTATTCACTGCTCCCTGTTTCTGATTGGCAAGATAGTTAGATTGGTCTGGATGGGTTGCTATTAGGTAGTCGTCTCCCACCTATTTGCAGTCCCAGTTTATGGGTGCGGTTGGAAAAAAGTAAATAACTAAAACTTGGATGTGAGAAATATTTTTGCAGGATCACATACTGAGGACCGCTGGAGATGGTCTTACGGCATGGCACCCAAGCACTCAATCTTTCACAGCAACCTTACAATTGCGAACCACAAGACACAATAATTTCCTGTTTGAAAATCTCGCAACAGAGGTCAATGGATGATAACCTGGAAACTTGAGAGGTTATGAAGCTGCTGCTCCTGTTGCTGCTGATGCTATCAGTGGCACAGTTGCTGTTGTACTTCAACCGCTGAATGTGGTGAGTATTATAGACTTCTGCACTATGATAACCCTTGCAACAATACTTGTGTGCCTCAATCAAATTCCTATAGCCTCCCAGCAACAGCAGCAGCGACCTCCTCTTCCCATCTGCCTGTTGTTCACCTACACCTAACGCGCAACTGGAAGGCGGCTTCACAGCTTGTTGTAGCACCACTCCCCCTCCCCAACCTTGTCCGCGCGGCCAAGCCATCTCTGCCTAATTACTTGTTCTCCCCACACCTCACTTCACCTCAATTCTCTTTCTGATTTTTGTTCTTCCCCATTTTCACCAACACTAGTATTGTTATCAGAAACTGCAGCCCATTCAAGCCACTCAATCTTCAACCCATTCACGATTGCTACCTCCATCTCTCTCTCTCTCGCGCGCGCACTCGCTCTCTTTTTCCCAGCGCTCTGTCACACACACAGAGAAGCAGCTGCCGTGGATAGACCATCGAATCAGGAATTCGGATGAAAAAGTGATGGATGGAGTAATAAATCGTCTATTTTTATAGAAGTTCTTCCAATGTATGGACTACGTAACGTGTGAATAGTCATGGTGCATGACCAGTGCGGTCGAGCTGGTTACCGGACACAACCATCCCTCTCTTCATCCACGTAGAGAGTGATTATAAAAATTTTCATCAAAGGTTTAGGGAATGATTAAGCCAATGAGAGCCAAATGTGGTACTTTGTGCTAAATAGTAGGTCACTAATAAAATGCAGGAGGTTGAAGGTTATGGGTTGTAACTTGCAACCTCATAGCCAATCGTAGCATCAAGATTCTTGTGAGGGATGGTTGCGTGTAGGGCAAAGCCCTAGGATGAGGGGCTGTAACAAAAAAATGGGGGTGCTCAACTTCTTGCAACACATCATTCAACAAAATGTTATGAGAATTCCTCAACATCAAAATTCTATTATTACTCATATGGAGAACATCATATGACAATCTTGAATGTGATTTCAAGCTCCTCTACATAACTACTCACCTTAATTCCATGGGTTTCCAAGAATCAAAGCTCTCTAACCTCACTTTCTTGAGCTTCAATAGATCATGATCAAGTGTCTCCTTTCACAAAGCCCTTTGACAACCACACACACACAACTCCACCATACAATTTGATTGAATTCTATTGACTGCTACTACACCCAGTCACTCAACAATCCAATCCACTTAGATGACAACAACATTGTACAATGAATATGCCTAAACCCCATTACCAACATTAGAAGCTTGGACAAAGAAAATTGACACTTCTCAATCTTCACATCAAGGTATATCTTTGCTATTGAAATACCAAATTTCCTTCAGAATGCCCATAAGACCACGTTCTCATTCTTTTTTTGTGACTTGAAGAATTGACAAAAACAAACCAACAAACAGACACATACAATAAGTAACATACTTCACAACCGTTCCGAGATCTAGGCCTCAGCAAGGTAAGGTAGACAACTAGTTGTTACCCGGTAAAACGGTAAAAGTTAGTGGTAAAGGGAGAAGGGAATGCAACAGGTAAGGTAGCGGGTAGAGTAAAGGTAAAGCCGAACGGATTACCCGATTACCCGGTAATTACATGTAACTAGGTAAATTATTTATTATGGCCCCGGTGCCTTAATGGAGTCCGTCGTCAGTCCGCACGAAGTCCACCATCAGGCTTGAGTCCGCCATAGAGTCCACCTTGCGAGTCGCCACGATCTTCCGCTGTGGCGCTGAGGGAGCTACAAAGTACAATGTCGAGCAACGGTGATCCTGCTATGAGCATGGTCGTTGGTGAGGACGTTACTGTCGTCGTTGCGTCCGATGACAACAACGACAACATGCAAGCGGCCGTGCATTCTGTCGCCAAGTCAAAGCGGAAGCGCCAAAAACACCAGTTTCCATGGGAGTATGTCAAGGATTGGTAAGACGGCGACTCCGCCAAGCATTGCGGAAAGCGCCAGTGCATGGTGTGTCGCAATTGGTATTCCGGATCAACCAATGCGTCAGGCTGGAAAGCCCACATGAAGAGCGCGCACGGCATCACCGGCAACGACATCGCGTTGTCTGCCTCGTCCGGCAAGCTCATATTCCAGTCGACACTCAGCAGCAAGCCCATGTTTTCGGAGCCCGTTCTACGCAAGTATGAAAATGCTGTTGTGGACTACGTCGTCGAAGGTGGCGTCACCCTATGCGCGGCTGGCGGCGTTCGTTTCAAAAAGTTCATTGTCTCGTTGACAAACGGATACGAGCTGCCATCGACTCGAACAATCCTACGACGGATCGCCGAGTTGTACTACATCTTGGAGCCATTGCTGGCGGCATTTTTGTGCAACCTCGACGTCGCCATCTCCCTGACGCTAGACGGTTGGTCGAATCGCAACCTGAAGGGCTTCTACATTGTCACCGCGCACTGGGTCGACGTCATTTCTCTAACCAACAAGAACATTCTCTTGACGATCCTTGATGTCAAGTGCGGGACTGGCGTCAGCAACCGCGTTGGGGCTGCCCTGTTCGAGTACCTGAAGCGCCTAGGCCGGGATGTCGTGACGCGCTTGCTCAACGTTGTCCGTGACAATGGGATAGACGCGACGGTTGCTGTCGCGCGGCTCTTCCAGCTAGTCAATATTTTCGTCGGCGACAAGCATATGCGCAAGGTCAACCACGTCCGGTGTGCTGACCACTCCGTCCAGCTCGCTGTGCTCAAGGTGTTGACGTTCATTCAGGAGCCCACCGAGCAGCTACGAGATGCGCTAATCAAAATCCGCCGCAGCAAAGTCATGCGGCAGCAGTATCGCATCCAAGCCGCAGCAGTCGGGCTTGCCAGCAAGGAGCCGACGCACCAGGACTCGCCCACGCGCTGGAACTCGACTCACGAGATGTGCGCCGACGCTTCTGGCAAGCGCATCATTTTGGACTGCATCATGGACCAGTACGCGGCCGACATTGGCCACGGTGCTCTCCCTGACCTGGAATGGCATGCCATTGACGGCGTGTC
>Ga0116231_10004197_pt1 | contig 29325 bp, 6 predicted proteins | sample S1TSphgellanicum_2_FD_89695 | JGI IMG/M metagenome (GOLD analysis project Ga0116231, IMG submission 89695) | Host-associated microbial communities from peat moss isolated from Minnesota, USA - S1T2_Fd - Sphagnum magellanicum MG | ecosystem: Host-associated > Plants > Peat moss > Unclassified...
ACTTTCATATTTATTTTATAGCCAAAATTGGCTAAATCATCTTCATGTGGATCATCGTAATTTTGGCTAAAACACCAAAATTAAAAAAAAAAAAAAAAAAAGCTCTCAAGTGCTTACTGAACCCTAATTCCAAATTCCAATCATTGACAACACAGTTTCTGTCGGCGAAAGGGGAGCACCGCGCGATCCCCGCAAATCAGATTGCGATTTTCCCTCCCATCATTGCCGCCTGTCACTGTCGGCCTCCGAGTGGCACAACGTCCACTACCAGATAAGGTATGGGGTTGGCTGGTCTTGGGCTCCAGCTACGGCCAGGAAGGGCCCACGTCACTATTTCTGCACGTGGCGCTGTGCCCCCGGGATCCCACAAAAGTTTCCACTTTCAGTTGGGGAAGGTGGCGACCAGGCGTTAGCTGTTCCGACACATGTGTGTCTCTTGTGTCTCATAAAGGCCAGAACTTCAGAGATACCTACCTACTTGGGGAGATTCCCAGTAGGTATCTTTTGTCCCCACATACCTACTTTGGACCATACCGGCTGATGAGACAGGCCCCCCCAGTCACCGACCCCCAGTCACCGACGCTGGCTGGATGGATGGATGAATAACTGAATCTCATCCATTCCTCTTGTTACAGTTACCAGAGTTCTGTATTTACGGATGATGTCACCTATTTTCCCACCAGTGCACCACCATCCATCGGATGATTTTCCTCTGTGGATGAAGCACAACTGAGTTACATTACCCAGGGTCCACCCTTGGTATCCTACCCTGCAAACCTTGCTGCTAACTCTGCCTCGCTGGCCTTACTACCTTGGGTTGACCCAGCACTACACTCTGTACCATGGTTGAAACCAGTGTTGGCTGGATACCACATTTCAGGGTTAATTCCAGGATATCAATAAGGTATTTTATGTAAAATATATAATAGACGGATATGCATTAAAAAAAATTCAGCAATCTATTTAGAGGTGGATATGGATTTTTATTTAGATTGTTCGGTGGATATGAATTTGCCGGTCATAAAATTCAAACAAATTACGGATACATGCAAATGTTATGCATATTGAAAATCTATTTGATATGGATTTTGGGTTAATTTAGATTTTTTCGTGGATATGAATTTCACTACGGATACATACAGAGGTTAAACATATACAAAATCAATATGATCAAAAAAAAATTCCACTCGCCTAAAGTACATTCCTAAACTATAAATTGTAGTAACTTGTGGGGGAGTTGAACCCCAGTTCTCAAAAGAACTTTGCCCACTGCAACACAAGTTGCCTACTTCACCAACACCCCAAACACCACCCCAATAATCCCATGCAAAAAAACCATATAAAAACCCAATAGCTTGTCATCCTATAATATCCAACTTCTGCAAAATTGACTTTCTTTAAGCCAAGTTCTTTCCAAGCTTTCTAGTGAGAAAACTTGTTGCAAATACTTGGAAATATTAGTGATAGCAAAATGAAAACAACAACAAATAAAATCATTTTTGTTGGAAAAAAAAAACAAGGAAAAATTAGAAAGTTGATTACATGCGCTCATCACCATCAACATTCAAATCTTCAAAATATTCTACTTTTTCAATCAACTAATGATTATTATCAACCAAACATACTCCAACCATGTATAGTAATGGGCTTTTAAAGTGGACATATGGATTATAATGTGGGTTTTGAATTAGCATTCAAATGCATTTTTTGTTATGATTTCATTTCAATATTTTTTTAATAGAGACTCAATATATGATACATGATGGAAAAACAAATATGGATTGAAAAAAATTTACAACAAAAAGATTAACCAACAAATAATTATGGACTTTTGAATGACTAGATTTGACCCTTATTTTCAAAAGTCCCAATCTTGGTCATTTTTTGTTAGATTGATATTTTTTCCCCCTTAACATGTGTAATAAAGAATTTCCTAAATGGGAAGCCTTTCATATGGACTTTATTAATTGACTAATCATCACATATGGCCCCCTCAACATTGGTTTTTAACGTGTTTTTTTTCCCATTTGAGTGTTAATTTTTGGGACTAGGACTTTTGTTGTTTTTGAGTCATTGTAGCTTGCATCTACCCATGTAAATAATTCTTAAACACATAGTTTTAGTTGAAAATTAATTTATTCTACAAAATATTAATTCAATTATATTAGTTTTTAAAACTAACGTTCCCAATTATCATTCATGTCCCATTGCCAAAAAGAAGAATGATTCGTTATTTACCATTTGATTTAACTTTATTTAGAACATATCCACCCTTGAAAAGAAACATTAAACTTAACAATGATATTGGGTTAAACTTAACCCTAAACCCAATGATACCACTAGAAGAATTTTTTTGATTTATAACCAATTTTTGCAACTAAAAAATGTTATTTATAACCAAAAAACTAATAGTGAGGAGATACCATTAGAAGGAAATTTGTCATTTATAACCAATTTTTACAACCAAAAATGTCATTTGCAACTACTTTTCAATTGCAAAAACAATTTTTAGTTACAAAAATTAATTGCAAATGAAAAAAATTCTTCTAATGTACACATTCATGTTTAATTTATGAACTTGATGTCATTATTCCTCAATATAAATTCAAATTATACTAATTGTCAACTTGCCTATGACCCAAGTATTAAAAGCCACAATGGTTTTTTGTAATCTTTTAATATATGCACAATTAGCAACACAATTTTCCTCCTTTATGCGTAAGTGGCTTTTGATGTATTTTGGACTAAGAATAGGCGGTTTTTTAGTCACTTGTTGACTCCTTTCTTGAAAACCTCATTCACTCAAAGTGGGTCCAATTGGCACCCACAAAAAAAAAAAAAACACCAATGTCAAACATGGATACATTGGATCTATACTAAAAAAGCTTAATTTGGTTCTAGTTGAATCATTAAAAGTAGTATAATCTAAATTTTAAATGAAAGAAAATGGAATTGCACATAGATTCATACAACAAATAAATAATCAAAACATGAAGAAAATACTTCAAAGGGGAGCTAAACTCTAGTTTAATTTTAGAATTTACCTAATGCAACTCAAAGTCCCACTTGCCACACCCAAATGTAAGTAAATTTTTTATTTTATAAATAATCATGAATTCACCAATGACCATGCTTGTCCCAATTGTAGAACAAACATAATGTGATCTAGGACATGAAAATGGAATGAATAAAAGCTTTTAGGTGGTAGCACCAATCCACACCTTTTGATCTTTCTAGCTTGTATTGGCATTTGATAAGGAACATTTTATGAGTAATGAATTATTGTGTAAACATGTGAATAGTTGTGTTCAAATGTTGCCCCAATTGATTGCATAATTTCTAATCCAAAATTGCAATTAAAAAATTAATTATCTTATTTCTTTGGTTATCCATTTTAATTTCACAAACTTTATAAATAATGTTCACCTACCTAGGCTTACATACTTACCTAACTACCCATCCTAGGCTTATTTTATTAACTACCTACCTATCTATACTACTTATTAAACCCTAGAAACCCTCCAATATAACTTGAATGTACATTCCTATAAATATACCCCTAATACACTCATAATATGCCCTAGTATATTGCTAGGGGCTAAGTTGACAAACTAATTGCAACCAAATGTTGGTTACTAATGCGACTAATGAGACATACAAGCTTATTGGTGGATGAATAAAACTCTAAAATCCATTCACATGAAATGATGAAAAAACCAATAGTCATAGTGTAATTGAAAAATAGTTGCAAAATGATCAAAAATTGTCAAAATTGGTACATAGTTCCAAAAATAGTCACAAACAACACACAATTGCATGTAGTCGTAAATAAAGTGGCTACATTTTGGTAGATATCTTTCAATGATTTCACATGCTTCATAAACTATATAAATAATGACATCCCCAAGTTCACATTCTTTGATTGACAATAATATTTCTTGGTAACACCAAGATGTAACAACAAAGAAAAATTAATAGTTTAGGATGCATCCAAATTTGTGAATACCAAATGCCAAGGTCATTTGTCAACTCAAAACTTAGGAAGCATGTCTCTCATTAAACATGTTAGTTATAATAGAACATTGACCCATCACATGTCCAATGGAAATTATGAAAACATCCCTTCACATTAATTGATTGGCCCTAACAACTCTAGGATTTCCAAATTTTTTTCAAATGAGTTTGACAATTTTGATCAACATGGAGAAAAACACGGTTTTCTATTCCGAAGTTGATATTAACAACTTAATCTTGGGCAATTTTAATAAAGGTGTTTTCCATGACATCACAAAACATTTAGAAATGGTCACATTCATACCTAGTCATGGGATCAATGTACATCATAAGAGGTCAACTTGATCTTCAAAACTATTACGCAAAATTTAAAATGAAAACAAACCTTCCAAGCAAGCAAACTTAATCACAACATTGATTGCCAATGGTGGTAGCAAACATTTATCAAGGTTGGAACAATGTGAAAAAATCACAAAGGATATCATAATTCAACCTTGTTTGAACAATTAAAAGGTTGTCTTGTGACACTTCAACGATCAATGTTAGTTTTTATTCTACCAAGAATGTTTCAAAGGCTACAACATTGATGCCCATCATGTCTTGACATTTCTCAAGATCTTTAGTCCTTCCATTTCCATGATTTGAACAAACTTAATGCATTATACATGTCACTTGGAGGACCTTGAGAAGTACAAATACAATGATTGGAATAGATCTTTTGATTTAATCACCATTGGTAGATTAGACAAAGTTTGCATAACAAGATTTATTCTATGGGCCATTTGATGTTAGCCTATCATTTGAGGAAAATTCTTCTCCTTCAATTGTGGTGTCATTCAAGTGCGACAACCTTGGAGAATAGAAGCTCCATTGCAACAAAGCAAATGAGCCTTTAAATTATGTCTTGGTTGGTTGAAGCTCCTTGCTAAATAAGGGACTTGAAGTCACTTGCAATCTTTTCCAAATTTGGTTAAAGCATGATGCGGTGGACCAAAAAATGACACATGCAAAGTCCACATAGGAATACACAATTTTTTTGAATCCCTTTGTTAAACTTCTCACAATTCCAACGTTCACGTTATATTCATTTTTGAAAGTTCATAAAACTTTCTAAATTTTTTTCAATCACTTTGGTCTGTAATTTGTTTTCTTCCTATATAAGTCTATTATAAAGGTTAATATCAATGTGAACTTTTTTCTACATTTCATTTGTTTATTTATTTTTCCAATCATAATTATGTTTAAATAGGAAAATTATTTAGATGTTCATCTTGCTTTGGGCCTTATTGAATGTGATTATTGGTTTCCCACCATTCTTCATATTCATAATACAAATATATTGTTCCTATATAGTTTTTCCCAATTCTTCATTTTTTTGTGCATTATGAAAATTTTAAGATATTTCAATTTAGAGTGCACATGAAAATAAAATAAAATAATTTATCTTGAATTTCGATTTTTGTGTGTAATATGTAATATGTTTGATCAACTCATGTGATTAAAATTTAGGAAATAATTTTTTTTAGTGAAAAATAGTCCACATAATTTGTTACATGACACATATTTTGCTTTAAAAGTTCAAAAAACACTATGCAACCAATTTTTATTACAAAAAAAAATTGTGCATTTTACTACATATATAAGCTACCATGTGTATTTGAATCCAAACCATAACATATTCAATGCAATTGTCATGTAGGCTTGTATTAAACTTCATCACTTGAAAAAACAATGTTTGTGATATCCATTTTGGTTTAATACACCATGTTGTTGCCCATTGGTGTGCAAAAAAATAAGGTGCAACTAATTCATTAGGAAGTAGAATTTATAATTAATTTCAGTGTAAATAATTATTTTATATAAAAAATACCTTTATATTTGAGGTCTTTCATACAACATGCAACAAGTGGCCACCCTAACAAAAGGGATTGGGCTATCACAAGGGTGAATTTGTCTACATTTCCACCCTCAACAACACCTTGCGCACAATATGAGGAGGATTGACACAATTCCTAAAAGCATGTCACAAGGTATCAAGATAAACTTTTGATAAAATGTGTTATGAAAAACTTAAAAGTTTTTAACTCCATGAATTGAGACAAGAATAGTGTGCATAAACTTTAAGATGGGATTAGGATGAATTCCTCAATTTGAGCTTATGAACATGTGAAAATGCACAAACCAAGAGAAGAAGGTGATTATTACAATTGGGGCCAAATTGGGTCATGGATTCAAGCTTGTACATTCATTTTATGTTCACATGGCCCAAACTTGGGAAGAAGACATCACCTCCCCCTATAGTATAATGTAGAGTTTTCCACATGGCCACATTAGAATGGCATTTTCCCAATGAGTTGCAAAATGGATTCCGAAAATGGATCCTTGAATTTTTAGAGCATCATAATTCCTTGAAAATAGGGCCCTAGAAAAGCCTATATTGAATATGAAATCATGTATTTTTATAAATATCTTTGAGATATTTCCAAAGAAATAAAATTTATTTGATTCCAAGAGACTTTGAGACCCCAATTTGCCATTTAAACATTTTGAACTTCCGTAAAAACCCAACTTTTGAAATGGGAGTTAGATTTACGAGTCCTAACGAGGCATCCCTTTAACTCTTAGGGGCTTCCCACTTCATATGGGTCTTGTGAATATGTTACTTTCACCTTGCATCCTAATTCTGCTCTTGGATTCATTTACTGTAACATTTTAGCCTTGGTTGTGAACCCACACTACAAAAATTCATCAATTTTCAAGCTTATCCAACTTGACTGCCTTATCCACTTTCACTAAAAACGTTCGTCAATTTGATTAAAAGCCTTAGTTGTTATATCTTTCAATTGGTTTATTTGACTAAGGTGACCTTTTTGACTACATGGTCACTTTTATAAGTCCATAGCCAAACGTCCAAACATTGGCTAGCAATGAAAAGTTAGATTTTTAATTAATTAAATAAATAAAACATGACTTAGTTTTTATTTAGTTAAAAATTTAAATCGCATTTTCCTTCAAATGACTTGAAATTTTATACAAGTTTGTATGTTATATATGTAGACCTTTGGAAACTTTTCAAGAATACATTTAAATTTGCTTCATTTTAACAAAACATACAAATGGAAAAATTTGGATTTGTAAGATGATTTAGAGTAAACATGTTATATTCATGTTTTGACACATGTTATGTTACAAAGTCATGTGTTGATTGATTAACAAAAACATTGGCTTGAGGCCATGGAGACCATGGTTCAATTCTTGATAGCACCATTATATATCTTGTACTTATAAGAATATATACATATTGTATGTATTTTATGTATAGATGTATGTACCTATATGTACATAGGTAAGAGTTGGTAGGTAAGTATTTACTACCTATTTGTTAATTGCATATTTGGGTCATGATTTTAAGAAAATAAGTATATGTGACATAATATACCTACCTATCTACCTACATACCTATGACCTACCTACCTACCTTTGGAGAATAATGAATTATTCACCAATAATTAATTTTAAATAATCACACATTGTAAGTATTTTTTGCCCAAATAGTGTTGTCCAATTTTAAATTAAAAGATCCACCATTTGATTGAGAAAAAAGACCATTAATCAAGTTTGACATGTTCAAAATGACTTGTCCAAAATAACAAATTTGTCATATTGACCAAGTGTGTTGTGTGCTACTAGATTAGCACCCAAAGTGAAAAAATCACACACATGAAAACATGAAAAATTAATGATTGTTTAAAATTCTTGTTGTGTTTTGAATTCAAGTTCATGTAATTTGGAAGTGAGTTTTCTTGAAACATGAAAGATGAAACTCTAGATCCACACCATGGGGATAAACCTTTTAAACATGAAAAAATTGGAATTTTTTTCACATTGAAATGGGTTCCAACAACACATAATAAAATACAAAAAAATATTATATTGCAGTAAATACTTGACAAATGTGAAGATAGGTTACTTTTGGTTTATTCTTCCAATTTTTAAAAATCATGAATTCTTGTAGTGCTAATGTTAGGGTTGCAACAAGTATCTATGCTTGCATCACATACGTAGGAATTGAGATCCATGATTGGTTATGAACGATAATAATCTCATCTACACTTAAAGAAACAAAACTTGCCCTACCCAACACACTTTGAGTTTATTTTAACATGTGTTCACAACATAAAATCTACCATCTCCCATTCAGCCCCATGAGATTAATGTTTTTTGGGATTATTAAAAACATTCTATTACACAAATAACCTCTATATTGCAAAGACTATGATTACAACACATGAAAAATACCAAAAAAAAAATTAAACAACTTTTTTTTCTTATCAATAATTACATCACAAACAACCTATGTAGTGTTTTAGGACCCTTAGCAAAATACAACTTCTTATTGGCAACATGAATGTTGATTTTCAAGAAATAATGTTCCTTCATTTTTACCCCTAGCATGATGGTTAACAAAGCCTTACAATAACCTACATGATTAAAATAGATAATCAAGTTTAGGAACCAATAACTTATCTTTGCCTTTGATCCAAGTGCACACACTTTGGATTGGGATTGAATAATTTTTCCACTAAAACTTAAAATAGACTTTGCCCAAGGAAGGTTCAATGCCCATGTAACTTGAAAGTGCCTATATAATCCATAGGCATTATTTCTTTTATTTATTATATTGATGTTTTGTTTTTCCACAACTAAATCCAAAATAACACATTTAGATTCCACAAGGGACCTCTGTTACAAAGTTGGAATAAAAGGTAGTACAAGTTAGGTTGGATTTTTTTTTGCATCACAATGGACATCTTTATAAAGTGTAATTTATTCAAATTCCAAAAATGTATAATGAAATCATTAATGTGATAAAAAAAATTATGGATTAAAATTGTTGACTTGCATAAAATACATACATAACAATGAAACTCAATACTAATGGAATCTTCAATCAGGATATATGGAATGTGGTCTAGAATTTACATTTCCATGAAATAAAATGTTCATTATCATTTCATCTCAAGATATCTTATAGGGGCGTCTAGTGTATGATACATTATATAAAAAAAACATGGATTGAAAAAAATTATGACAAAAACCTTAACCAACAAATAGTTATGGACTTTTGAATGACCAAAATTTGGACATTATTTTCAAAAGTCCTTATTTCAACCCTTTTTTTCTAACATGGATGTCAAAGAGTTTTCTAGTTTGGTTATTTATTCTTCTTGATTTTATTAGTTCATTAATCATCATGTAATCCCCACTTAATATTGATTTTTCAATGTTTTTACCATTTTAGTTTTAAAATATGGACTATTTGGAATGTTGCATTTGTTCAAAATGAACCATCCTAACTTGTAATCACACGTTAGTTCTATCACCAAACAAAAGCTTGTATTTGAAGTTTTTAAAGTGCCATAAGTTATTTACTATGAAGACCTAAACTTTTAGAAAATTGGAACATGGCATTGTAGCATATTGCATCCTTTCAATAAGACCCAAAAATGATGTTGTCTTTTTTTACTACATTTATATTACTTAGTAACATAAATCACAAAGTAATGGCAAAGGATATCAACATGCCATGTGACATCATGGTTTTGCAACTATAGTCGATATGAGAACTTGTTGGTTTTGGGGCAAAAATCCAATTATCTTTCAATTTGTGTTAATATATACATTGTAAAAAATTTGCGTATTAATGATTTTTTCATTTGTAAATGATTTATTTATTTAGTTGTAAATGCCACATGCAGTCCTACAAATTCCTTTCATTGCCTTGGATAAGTCACATAAAATTTTAATCACAAAAAGACATGATATAACCTAGTTGAAACGGTCATTGCATTGAAGACTAAGACAAAATTTTCATCTAATATTCATGATCTAATCAACAACACATACTCATTTATGACTGGTTTTACAACAAAAATTTCTAGTCGCATATGCTTACGTGGCATAATCATTTGCAATTAATTTTACAATAAAAATGTGCGGATGCTTCAATTTTGTTACCACTATAATGTTGGCGCCTGGCAAGTTCCACATTGAACAAATGGCACCACGTGGCCTACCTAAGTTAGGTGGCGTAGCCTATCTAGCCTAAGTCACCTAGGTTAAAACCATGGGCTAGGAAACTTAAGTGGCTTATGTTAGACATTTCAACCTATAAGTTGCTTAGGTTAGACACTTTGGCTTAGAGTGAGCACTAAACTACCTAGCTTAGATTATAATAAATAGGTTCTAATAGTAAAAAATTGATCTAGCCCTACACCTAGCATTGCATCAACTATGTTTTATGTAATATGAAACGAAACCAAATATTCATTAAAAAAGATTATTAACCTACCTCAGGGGCTCCTAGGGCTTGATTATGCTATTTAGGCTACCTAATGTTACCTAGGGGTTGCTTAGGTTACTAAGCAATTTAGGTTGTGTAAGTATAACATGACATCTTGCATGTAGTAGCTTATTATCAACACATGTACATTTGCAACTATGATATATAGTCATAATTCAAGTTGAACAAGATGCTAGATGTTGTTTAGTCACTTGTAAATCACATTACCAATCACCAAAAAAAAATTCATTTATATTTTGGATGCCATTTATAATTTTGGATGATATGAAAATTATTTTCATCTTCATTGAAATAAATAGTAATCACAAATCATATAGTTGAATGTACAATTAAAAACCATTTTGCGATTCTATGTGATTACAAGTCATTTTATCACATGCCACAAAAGATAGTTGAAATGATAGTCATAAAAATGGTCGATTTAAACACAAGTCAACATGAGTTGGTATGGACATGAGACCTTGTTTAGTGATATTTATAACATTAAATTAATTAGTCAAAAGTGCCATTGAGATTTGTAACTAATAGTGACTCAATTTTTAGTGATGATGACATGGCATGTCATGTGCTAAGAATAATGTTGTGACCAATGTTGTGCGTATAAATGTAAATAGGCATATATGGTGTGTAAATCTAGTGTAAGTGTAAATCATTTATGCTTGCACGTCCAATTTTTTTACACTTAAACTTATCATGTTGCAATATATATATATATATACACACTTACATTTACATGAGATTAGTATAAATATTTGTCAAATACATTTACATGGCCTCATATAAATGTTTTGGGGTGTGTAAGTGTAAGTGTAAATATTAAAATTATTTGTAAACTCACCATGTCTTTGGGCCTCTTTTCACCCCAAACCCTTCTTTTAAGGGTATTTAGAATATAAGGAAATTTATTAAATCTGGGAATGAAATGCTGAAAATTAGCATTTAATGCACAAGGTTCAAAAATAATTATAACAACTTTACAAGTAAGAGTAGTGAAAATATATGCAATAATAGTGGAGGTGTTAAAAATAAATAAAAATAAGGTGAGAAAGTTCACCACAAAAATAGAAGTCCTCCCACCCTTGAATTTTTTATTTTTTATTTTTTTGAATTTCACCCTATTTATGATCAAACTCAAGGTTCTAATGTTGTTTTCCTTATTTTATAAATAAACTTTAATGACCAAACCTTCTTGCAAAGTCATATGAATTAGTTGTGGGTGTATATTTTGATGGTTTTTTTTCTTCCAATGGGCCATTTAGTTGGTTTATCTTCAAAAACATTATGAAATTTCCCCTCCTCAAGTAAAAACACATTCTTTACATTGTTATATATTTACTTTTTAAATCAGATTTTGTATTTTTAATCATATAAATGTATTTATTTTTACACTTACACTTATACGAATATAAATGAATATTATACACTTACACTTGCACAAAGTGTAAGTCCCAAACCATTTACATGCACAACACTGGTTGTGACTATAGTTAACATCATGACTTGTGGGTGCAACAAAACACAATACATGTAATTATTAGATGAATGTTACAACTTTAGGTCCCTAGTTATCAAATAATAAATTGACACATGACATCGCAAAATAATTACAAAACCCAAAGATTTGTTATTGTGCTCAATATAACTATAACAAGCAATAACAATTAATCCCAATTGCACAACTAATACTTTGCACTTCCAAATGAAGAAATATGAAATAAAAATTTGACAGATGGGTGCAACAAAACATAATAGATGTTTGACTATTAAATGAACATTGCAACTATAGGTCCTTAGTTATCTAATAATGGATTAACACATAGTAGAAGAAAAACTATCATTTATGATTGGTCTTTTGCAATTAGCTTTATTTATAAACAACATTTACAATTAAAATTTGACTTAACAACAAAGGACAAGGCACCACCAAAAGTATTTTGCAATGCAAAATACACATACATAAATCTTATATCTAGATGTGTCCATGCAACTATATATACTTACAATTGTGATGCAACTACAAAGTCCATCAATGAAAATTTGATACATGGCATCCCAAAGGCCATGCATTACATGACACATGTCACATATCGATGCTTAAGAATTTCATAAACCTTAATATAATAATACAAAAAAAATTACTAGTTTAAAAATATTTTTTGAAGAGTTTTTTAGAATATTTTGAAAATATTTTGACAACATCTTAGATTAAAAAACTGCTTAAGGGGACACCATTGACTTTTATTAATTTATTTTCACCCACCTACATAACCTAAGTACCTACCTAGTAAGAACTACGTACCTAGATGCCTAGTGTATACCTAATAATTAGTTATTAGATAATATATTATGCACTTGGTAAATATTATTACCTATTAATTAGGTACTTAATAAATATTAATTACTTACTGATTATATGTTAGATAGTTATGTACTAGGTAGTTATTTAGAATAGGTAGGTATTCAACATTTAGTAGGTAGTTACTTAGGTAGCTTAAGGATTAAATGCAATTGTAATGTAGGGTTTCAAAACAAACATGATGCACCCAAATTTCATTTCTTGTGACATTAACATTTGTCCACATATGTCAAATTTGTTTTTTTTGATGAATGTTGGCCTTTTTTTTGGTGATTGAATTTTTTTGGTTAAACCAATTTTGTCACTAAACTAGGCAACTAAAAAATTTCGGTTGCTAAATTGAATGATCGAAATTTTTTGGTTGCCACTTGAAAAAAAAAATTGGTCATTGTTCGTAAAAATTTTGGGTGTTGTTTAAAAATTTTCATTTGTCTAATCAATAGTGGTTTGATTTCCACCATTGAACTAGTGGCTAAAACATTATCTATCACTACCCCCAAAAGAAAATTTGGTCTCTAGCTTGGGTCACTAAAAAAATTCAGTCACCAAATTGGGTGATTTAAAATTTGGCGATTGAATTTTTTTTCTCACCACCCAAATTTTTTTATCACTTGATGGATGATGATTCAATTTCCATCATTGATTTAGTGAATAAAATGTCTTATTTCCTAGTGCAAATTTTTTTGCCTAAATCAGTTAATAAAATAATGTTGTTCAAAAAGTTTTTGGTTGTTGTTCGAATGTTTTTTTTATTGATAGTTAAATAATTTCAATTGCCACATGGTTTGTGATGACCAATTGATGTGGTTTCAATCACCCCTAATAGCCCTTGAGCAACTCGACCTTGCTTTGACTTCAATTGAACCTATTTTGATGTGACATGGGGTTGTGTTAGTGTCCAAACAAATGCACCACATCTTGACAGACTTGTAGACAATATGACAACATTGTTGTAATGTGATTATTTTGGTTGTGTGTGCAATTAAATATATATATGGTATTATAAAAAATATAAAGACACCATGAAAAATCAGCACATAGGAAGGATGGAACAAGTCATAGTCACAACCTAATGAAGAGAAAATGAAAAATCATCCAAACTTGAAAAGTAGTTGCATAAACAACTATTCACAGTTGTAGGCAACATTTAAGTGCACCTAGTCACACATGAGGTGGTTGCAAATGATAAGATTTCCTTTAGTGACACATCACAAGAGAAGTTGCAAAACCCAAAGAGACATTGTTGTGATTAATATAATCATGACAAGTGGCAAAAATAAGTCCCCAATGTATGATTAATAATGAATATTTGCACATGCAAATGAAAAAATATATCAAATAGAACCATGACACATTGGTGTAATCAAACACAATACATCTAATTATTAGATGATCATTGCAATTGTAGGTCACTAGTTTTCTAATGGTAGATAATTTTATTCACACGCGGCATCATAGATATCACAAATGGAAAAAATGCTTAAATAATCCTTTAGTGGTTTAGGGATTCACAAGTCCCAAATGTTGAAATTAATTTATTCTAAGGTATTCTAACATATTCCTTAGATTTTAAATTATTTTAGGTTATTCCAGCCTAGGTTAATTTTGGCTATTTTAAACTATTCCACCTTAAGTTATCTTAGGATATTCAATGTTAAACTATTATTGGTTATTTTAGGCTCTTCCACTTTAGGCCATTTGTGGATATTTAAAACTACTCCACCCTAGGTGATTCTTGGTTATTCCAGCCTAGGTTAACTTTGGCTATTCTAAATTATTCCACCTTAAGCTATCTTAGGATATTCAATGTTAAACCATTATTGGTTATTTTAGGCTCTTCCACTTTAGGCCATTTTTGGAAATTTAAAACTACTCCACCCTAGGTTATTTTGGGTTATTCAACCTTGAATTATTTTTGGTTATTTACAATTGTTTTGAAGTGAGCTATTTTAAATTATTTAATGTTATTTTAGGTTATTCATCTTTAAATTATTTCAAATTATTTTACCCTAAGCTCTTTTTAGTTATTTCAAGTTATTCCTCCTTAGGTTGTTCCAAATTATTATTGGTTATTCCACCCTAAGTTATTCTAGGTTATTCCAAATTAAGTTAGATTATGTTATGTAGGTTATTTTATGTTATGTAACTTTAAATTGTTTAAGGCTATAATAGATTAAAATATAGCTCAAGGTAGAATAATTTAAAATATTAAAATAAAGCCTAGGGTATATTTTTAAATAGTTAAAAATAACCTTTGATAAAATAACTTAAAGTAATTTAAAATGGAATAGCTTAAAATAGTAAAAAATAAGCTAGGGTAAAAAACTTAAAATAGTCTAAGGTGGAATAATTGATAATAATTTTAGTTAAAATTAATTTAAATTACCTAAAATAACTTATAATGGATTAGCCTATAATAATTAAGAATAACCTATAATAGTCAAAGGTGGAATACTTTATAATAAATTTTAAAAATGAAGGTAGATAACCTAAAATAACTTAGGGTGGAATAACAAAAAATAGTCGAAAATAACGTAGGGTAGAATAACTTAAAATTACATGGGGTACAATAGCCTACAATAACCTAGGGTATAATAGCATAAGTATTTAAAACAACAACAAAAAAAGAACCTATTTATTATAATTAACTACTTCAAATAATAATGAATTATGTTAATTTGTAGTGAAACATGATGATTACATAATGACCTTATATAGTGACATAATTTTAGGCAAGCTGGAATGACTAGGGTGGGGTTTCATGTATTTCACTTTTAAAGTCCCATAGTGATTTAAGCTAGTGAATTGCACCCCTTTTTTGGATCATTAATCCTTTGTGGCCATAGTAAAAAAATTGAAAGTAATTATAGATTTTCCTACCTTTTCACACCAAGATGAATTAACTTTAGTGATGAGGGGACAATGATTAAAGATGAGGTTACAAGAAAATGGAAGCTCATGGCTATTAAGGTTGTTAATAGTAATGACATTCCAAAACCAGTTGTTTCAAACCGACATACAATTATAAATGTTATAGGTTTGGCTGTTTATTATTTCAAACCAACATACGATTAGAAATGTTGTAGGTTTGGTTATTTGTTTAATGTAATCATGATGTTTATAATGGCTAGATGAACATACTAGTGAGATTCAAATTTTAATTCATAACTTATTACATCCAAATTGTTCAAAACTTTGTTACTAATTTTTCAAGACCTTCAAATGATGTAAAAGTAAATGTTGCAATGGTTCCATTTAATGTTCCCAAATCTTAGTTGTAGGTGTGTCAAGGTTTCAAGATTGGCATTAGCCTAATCTTGGTTATGCATACCCTATACAATATTGCCAACAATACTAGCACCCAATCAACATCCATAGAATTTGGCAATGGCACCAAGTCAATACACACATATGTTGGTGACATCCAATCAATACACACAAAATGTTGGTCATAAGTAATCAATATGTGCGAATGTTTATAGTATTTATTCAATTGATCCAACAACTACTGTGTCCTACAACTCTAACATGAACACCCATGTGGCAAATGCCAATAGATTGGTTTGCAACAAGTAATGCAATAACTTTAACATGTGTTACAAATATACAAAAAATTGCAAATTTTAAAGGTGAATCCCCAACGTGTGTTGCTTAACCTACAAATGTATTTTTGGCCAACTAAATAACTAAATAATTATCTTTGTAGGTGGGCACTTTCCATAAGCTAAACAAAGGGCCATGTGTTAAACATTGGACAATGTCATGAACTATCCAAATAAAAAAATTTAAATTTCAGTCTTCAATACACTACTAGAATTCTTTGTTTTTCAAATGGTCCAAGTTGATTAATCGGTCTTTTTTGACTAGTGAACATATATATTTTGACTAGAGGCTAGGGGCTTGAATGTCATGTGTATTTTTTGACCAATCAACTTGGTTGAAATAACTTATTTGATTATTTGTTAACTTGAACATCTAGTCAAATTGGACAAAAACTTGACCACCTTGGTCAAAATGGCCAATGACGTCCAGATAATTGGAACATTTAGTTAAGTTGAACATTAATAAATAACACCTTTGGTAAAAATGGCCAATGGGGTTTTAGTCAAGTAGAACATTTAGTCAAGATGGCCAATGTTATTATAGTCAAATGGGGCATCCTACCTACTTATTTACCATATTCTACAACCTTCCTACCTACCTACCTATCGACCTACTGACCTACCTACTATAACCTACCTACCTACCTATCGACCTACTTACCTACCTACAACCTACTTACTTACCTACTTACCTACCTATTACAACTTGTACTTACTTACCGACCTATTTATATACCTATTTATTACAACTTACTTACTTACCTACCTTCGTATTTACCTACCTATTACAACCTACCTACCCACCTATTTATTTACTTACATACTGCAACCTTTTCACCTACGTACCCACCCACCCACCTATTTACCTACCTACTATAACCTACTCACTACCCACCCACCCACCCACCTACATACTTCTTGACTTATCAACTCGCGCACCCGCCCACCTATTAATTATTACCTACCTATTTATTTATTTACCAACCACCCACCTATCGGCTTACCCATCCACCCATGGTACCTATTAATTACCTACCTACCTAATTACTTACCTACCCACCCACCCACCTACCTCCTTACCTATTTATTTATTTACCTACCCACCCACCCACCCACTTACCTCCTACAACATACCTACCTACATATATCATAGTCTCATAATGATGTGTTGAAATAAACATGTGAAATAAAAAACTTGACAAAAGTTGAACATCTTTTGATGGTGTAGTCCATTGGTTAAAGATTTGGTTTATCATTGGGGAGGTCAAGGGTTCAATTCTTAATACTTATAATTTATGTATATGCTTAGGGGGTTAAGGTAGCTAGGCTAGGCTAGGCTAGGCTAGGTTAGGTTACCACCTACCTACCTACATTTCTATGACCTACCTATTTACCCATTTTCCTTCAAATTGTTTTTATAATAATATTAAAATAAATTATTAAATCATTTGACCAATCAAATGGTTCAATATTCATCAGTCAAAATGGCCAATCAAATTGTCCTTATTCTACCAGTCAAAAAGACCACCCCAGTCACACTAGCCATGTTCAAATCAACTTGTCCAAAATGACAAAGGGTCTTCCCGCCCCCCCACCCCACCAATTTGGTTTTTTTGACGAAAATTTTTGGTTGAATTCTAGGAATGAATATTTTCCCAAGATGTACACATCTATAATTTTTGAAGAATAAAATATTAAATTTAAAATGAAAATCTATGCAATTTGAATCTCACCAATTAATACATATCAACAATGATGTCTTGAAATTATTTTTCAAAAGATGATTTGCAAATAAATATGTTTAAAATCAACATGTTCATTTTTTGAGATATAGTTTATTTTAATCAATATTTTAAAATAAAATTTAATATAATCTATGACATTTTTTCCAAATTAAAAAACGAAATATATATATATATAAGATATTATATATAATATTTATTTTATATTAAAACTAACTATTGAATAATACATTATAAAGATTGGATTTTCATCTTGTTTTGTTTTTAAAAATGTTTTAACATTTTTATCAAATGCAAGTCGAAAACAAAATATAACATTTTGTCAAAATTGTATGTAAGAAATTCTTATTTAATTAGATGTCATTTGGTTCAAATAATCATGTATTATGCCACATTTCAGCTAATTGATAATTGATACATTAAAAGGTTGTAATAAATAATAAATAGTTCTATACATTGAAAAATGCAATATATTGATTAATTATTAATTATGAACTTTTATTCAAGATTAAAATAATAGTTTTAATAAATCAAAAGTAACCTTAGTTGAAATGCTTTGACTATAAGTGGGCATGACAATTATATAATGATTTAAGATTCACTCCAAGTGAAATGAAACAAAGGTATGGTGAATTTTCAAAGTTTTAGAATTTCACATTTTTGAAATTATGAATGTTGTTTTAATGTGTGTAATAGGTTATTATCATATCATTTTTTTTTACCATCAACTTATTTTTTATTATACAAGTCTTTTGAAAGTCCTTTCACTACACCAAAATGCATCTTAGTTCATTCTAGGTTTCATTAGATTTTGATTTTGAGTGAATTTGGACATTTTTACCATGGTGAAATTGGTTAACCCTTAATGAATAGGGACCAGTTGTTATAGACAGTGAAGTAGTTCACTAATACTTAGTGAAACAAGGTTACTCTAAAGTGAAATACAAATTTATCAAACCATTCATTTGGTAGTTAATTAACCAGGCAACATGGAAATTAGTTAAATTTAAATTAATTAATATATAACATTATTGATAATTTCATGATTTTCAACCTATGAGTTATTGACACCTGTCATTATTTAGGCTAGGTTAAAAACTTACCCTAGGTACATAAGCCACATAATCAACCTTGGCACCTATTCTAAGGAATTATATACAAAAATATTTGGTCAACTTACCAATGTTGACCACACACACACATCAATAGTGAGGTTTCATCCTTTGACCTTTCAAATGGAAGCAAACCCCACTTGTTGGGATAATATGTTACATTGCATTCTATTTATCAAGTATTTCATTTTAAACATTACAAAACATAAAATTTGAAAATTCATATTTTATAGAGATTTTGTTAAAATGAAATGATTCGAATTTAATTTTTTTAAAATTTCAATAATGTACATAATGTACATTTATTCCCTTTTGAAAGTGTAAAATCATTTGAATAATTTGTTTTTGAATATCATTATTCAATAAAATTTCAATGATCATTTTTTTGAAAAGAAAATGTTTAATAAATGGATAAGATTTTTGTTAATATAATAATACTACTTATGTTAAGCTACTTTTAGCTATTATAAAGCCACTTTTCATTAATTTAAATTATTTTACCTTACATTATTTACGTCTATTTATGGTTATTTTAAATTACTTTTAGCTATTTCACCCTAGACTACTTTTGGTTATTTTAAATTACTTTTGGTTATTTTAGCCTATTTCATTTTAGGCTATTTTTGGTTATTGTAAGTTACTTTTGGCTATTTGATGTTTTTTTGACTATTATAAATTATTTCACTTTAGGCTATTTATATATATTATAAATTATTTTTGGTTATTTTGTGCTATTTTCAACCATTTGAGGTTATTATTGATTATTTTTGGCGATTCTAATAATTTTCATATATGACTATTGGTGGCTATTATATTAATTGCTATTAGTAGTTATTATATTGGTGATTATTAATGGTTATTATATTAGTGCCTATTGGTGGTTATTTTATTGATGGCTATTGGTGGCTATTATATTAATTACTATTAGTAGCTATTATATTGGTGATTATTAATGGTTATTATATTAGTGCCTATTGGTGGTTATTTTATTGATGGCTATTGGTGGTCATTATATTAATTGCTATTAGTAGCCATTATATTGGTGATTATTAATGGTTATTATATTAGTGCCTATTGGTGGTTATTTTATTGATGGCTATTGGTGGCTATTCTATTAATGGCTATTGGTGACGTTTCTATTAATGGAATTTCTATTAATGGCTATTGGTGCTTATTATATTAATGGCTATTGGTGGCTCTTCTATTAATGACTATTGGTGGCTCTTTTATTAATGACTATTGGTGGCTCTTCTATTAATGGCTATTGGTGACTTTTCTATTAATGGCTATTGGTGGCTCTTCTATTAATGGCTATTGGTGGCTCTTCTATTAATGGCTACTGGTGGCTCTTCTATTAATGGCTATTGGTGGTTATTTTATTAATGGTCATTTTATTGATAGGTATTGGTGTTTATTTTATTCATGGTTATTAATGGCTATTGGTGGTTATTCTATTGATGGTCATTTTATTGATAGGTATTGGTGTTTATTTTATTCATGGTTATTAATGGCTATTGGTGGTTATTTTAGGTTATTATATGACTATTGGTGGCTATTGTATGATAAATTATTGTTGGTTATTTTATGTTATATTACAACTATTGGTGACTATTCTATTGTAAGTTATTGTTGGATATTTTAGGTTATTTTACCTTAGGTCATTATATTATATTTTAAATTATTTTAAGTAATTATATTTAGGATAAAATAATTTATAATAACATAAAATAGAATGACTTTGAATAACCTAAAGTATAATTTGAAATAACATATATTAATTTAAAATAAAATAACATAAAGTATGGTCTAAGGTTAATTGAATAATTGAATATAAATAACTTAAAAACCTATAATAATGTATAATAACATAGGGTATAAGTTAGAATAACTAAAGTAATCTAAAATAAAATAGGGTATATCATAAAGTAGCATATATAAGGTATTTAAAACAAAAAAAAATTAAATTTATTTATTACAATAAATTATAATATTGAATTATGTCAATTAGTAATCAAACACGATGTTTACATGATGATATTATAGTGAAATAACTTTAATCAAGGTGAAATCATTAAAATGCAATGAACTAATTTCATTTTTAAAATCCCACAATGATTTACGTTAGTGAATTACACCCCACTTTTGTAGTATTGTGTGTAAAATGTCCTTTTTTAATGATAAAAATGTTCACTTTTAAAGGTTCTTAATTAAAACAAAACTTAAAATTAGATCAAATGGATTTTAAATTTGAATTTCTTGACATTCATATGTGTTAAAAAATAAGTAAAATTTAAAGCTTATGCATAATTGGGGTAACAAAAATGAATGATTTATTTTTAAAGGATTGTAATGGAAAATTTTGGATTTTTCTTTATCTTACATTATTATAGTTATAATGGAGTATTGTATGCCAATAGATAAAATGATGTCTTGTTAAATTAATAAAAATATTTTAAAAACAATTTGGATATTATGTAAATGTCATTTTGAATGCTTTAAACTAACTTTATCAAATATCTAAATTATTTTTTGAAAAAAAAATCAAAATGAATGCATAAAGTCATACAATTGATTTCAAACTTTTTATACAATGGAAACATGTCCCATTTTGTGAAAGTACATGTCCATTGGTTGAACTTGATGAATAACCAAATCATACAAAACTTTCATAGTTGTGAAATTTTGAAGGAAAGGGTTGTAATGCAAAGGATTTTTTTTTTAACGATTTGGAAAAATAATTATGTTCAATGGGTTCAAAATGTTTAGCTTTAGGTGTAGGTCACATGTGCAAGAAATAATCTTCCCAAAAAACATGTTTGGTTGTCTATTGAAACTCATTTTGGGATTTTTTGGGATTTTTTGTGTTTCTGGCTATAAACAAAAATATTGATACACATGTGAAAAATCATCATTGTCACATGAATTATTTAAAATTACACCATTCAATAATTCTCACTTAAATTTGTTCCAAATAAATGATATTTGGGTCCAATTTTTTTAAGGTGTACCAAAATCTTGTCATAGTGTCATCCTTTTCTGTCTTTTTTATCTAGTCTTTTTTTACCATATAAAAACCAATATATGGATGATTACGATGAAATCTAAAATTGTAACGGTTTAAAATATAGTCCTTCTAAATTTTTTGACAACTTTTGATTCATTATTCTTATGGGGATCAAAATATAAGGTAAAAAAAGATTATAGTAAGGATTAGGCCCTTTTCATCCTATGTGGTTCACTTTAAAAGATTTTCATCCATTTACAAAAGTAGCTTTTACAAAAATCATAGAGTCCTTTTCCCTTTTTTTTGGAACCCCAACCTTGAATAGACTCGTACCATGATTACCATAGTTTCAAATGGCCAAAAAGAAAAAAATTCCAATTTTTTATCATAAGTTTTGACATCCAACACCCCTTTTGGCTCCTTTGAATGTGTTTTGACCCAATGGGGTTTCGAATTGTAAAACATAATTTGATTATTTGTTAGCTAGGGTTTGTTGATTGGTAACCCATTTATGTTTGATTAAATGTTTGAAGGTGGTGGGTATCCATGGATTATGACAATAAATCTTTGTGACAACACATTTTTTTGTGCTTCAAAATGTCAAACTAATGCACAACAACACATTTTGGAATTTGTGATTTGCCTCTAAACTACATACTAGTAAAAAATGACATATGTACTAGTGATTAGTGAGTTGTTAAACCCATGTTGTTTCACCCATTTAGTCAAAAAGGACATTTAGTTGCAAAGCCTAGTCATTTTAACAGCTAAGATTTTTAAAATCTCTTTTTATAACAAAATTCCATGTCATCATTAACCTTAATATGATGTGTAAAGTGCATGCCATTTTAACTTAATCATTTCATTCAACTAAATGTTACAAAAGACGCCTTGATGGATGGATGACATGTGTCAAAAATTTATAAACATGTTATAAGTCATTACACATGACCAAAAATCAATCTAGTTTAGCCCATGTAGTTGCTATAGCCAAAAATCAACCTAACATAACCTAACTAGGCTAAGCAACCTAGCATAGCCCATTTAACCAAAAGCCAACATAACTTAACTTAGTTAGGTTATAAGTTACTTATGTTAAGCAACTTAGGGTAGGTGGTTTAGATTAAAAGAAAATGTTGTACTCCTAACCAAAGAAGCCTAGATTAAGTTATTTAACCTAAGCCAATTGGCCTAGGTATCATAGGTTACACAAATGAAGACTTGAACCTTTCACTTTCACTTTGGGGGTTTAAGTGTTCATCCATTGCACTACCACATTTTTTATATTTATTATATTTAACACAAACTTATAAAGTTCAAAACTCTTAGCCTTGAATTAACTTTGGCCATCTTAAGTTGACTTAAGTCAACCTACCTAATACCTACCAACTTAACCTAGACTTAGACCTCCCTAGGTTGGCTTAAGATGAACTAATTAACCTTTAATATTGAATTATTAAGCAAACCTAGGTTAACCTAGGCATTCTTAAGCTAAAAAAAAATTAACCCAAGATAATTATGTCATATTTAGTCACATCATAGTCACATAAATTTGAGCTAGTTACAAACTTGATAAAATATATTGTGATGAGGTTACTTAAATTGACTTGATAAAAAATTAAAGTTAGGAATTTAGGCAAGCCTACCTAGGTTAACCTATTAATAGGGTAACCAATTCTAAATACATTTAAACATACTAGATGAATAATTTTTGATATTTAGTTAAGTAACTTACAAGGTAATCTATATTATGAAATAGGTTTTTATTAAGTAGCCTACATACATAGGTTAACTTAATAGGTATGTTAACCTAAGCTCATGTGTTAAGTAGTTAAAAAGTCGAAGAGTTATGTGTCACCTTTTTCAAAATGACTATTAATATTATAATCATAATTACAAATTAACAATAAATTATTTAGTACACATACACATGCATGTGCATTCATGACTTCAAAAATCTTATGACATACAAAAAATTATGGCATGTCATGACAAATATTGGTGTTATAAATTCAAGACACAGAAACTTATGGTGTAAAAAAAAATTATGGATTACCATGAAAATTTCTGACACCTTATTGCCAAATGGCATGCCATGACAAATATTGGTGCTATAAATTCAAGACACAGATACTTATGGTGTCAAAAAAAATTATGGATTGCCATGAAAATCTGTGACACCTTGTTGCGAAATGGCATGCCATGTCATCATCACATGGAAGACCAAGTTGTTATTAATTGCAAAGGACAATAATGTTTTCAACTAGCTAATAAATGAACTTAATTCATCAAATCAATGACATGAATCATGATGTTGACATATAAGACCACATCATCTTGTTGGCATATAACATGCCATGTCATCATCATGAGAGATTTAATTGTTATTAATCACAAAGGTGGATGGTTCTTGCAACTAACTAATTAATGAAAAATAATTGAAAAAAAAATGATAATTTACCAAAAAAACCAATAATTTGTCATATTGACAGCAATTGCAAACCATGATGCCATGTGGCATGTTGATGTCTTTTGCCATTACTTAATGATTGTTATGACTAAGTAGTTATAAATGTAGTTGAGAAAAACAATAGTCATTTTTGTTTCTAGTTCAAAGGACATGACTTGTTGTAATGAGGGTAAAGTTTTTGGATTTGCATCTTGATGCAAAGAGCTAAATTGAGGGATTAAACATCATCTCTAACATAGTGACGGACCAATAAATGCCTCATTTTATCCAAAGTATTGTATGAGTCATCATGTTGATTAATGGCCAAATATTTTATTACCATGTTGTATGTGGAATGCATATTATTACAATTTCAAAAAAAAAAAAAATCTATCCAAAAAATCCCACTAGTTGTCATACTAACTATAGTCACAAAACCATGACATCACATAACATCTCAATGGCTTTTGTACCTACATAGTGATTTTTGTGATTAAGTAGTTACAATTGTAGTCAAAAAGTACAGTAGTTGTTTCTTTGACTAGTCAAAAAACCCATAATGTGTTGTTGTGATGGTTCTATGGTGTAAGTAATATGTTTTTTACTTTTACATGTTGTTAGCAAGTTCCATTTATTATTAAAAAATGTTGTTAAAAGTAGTACCATGAAATTGAAAGATTTATCATGCTTGTTGTAACATTCTAGGAGCTTCTAATATTACTAGGAGGTCCATGATTTTTTATTGGCATTTTGAATTCTTTGTCATTTTTAAAATTGTAAAGTGTAGTTTAATATAGTTTTGTAGGTAGGAAACATTCCATAGAAGTTGGGATCTAGAATAATAATAGAATAGAGTTTTAATATTTTCTATGGCAATCTTGAATGAGGAGTAATTTGTACATGCTTAAACAACCTTCCCCCATTTCCCACCTTTACAACATGGATAAGGGTTTCCATTGTTTCAACCATTAATGATGGGAACACAATTGAAAAAGAAATAGTATGCCATTAAAACTACAAGCCATGTTGTATTGAGCCGTGTAGGCTTATGGAAACCACATTTGTGTTTCAACTAATGCTAAACTTCATTTGATAAATTATTGTGGTGTAGTTACAACTTTTGAGCAAGAATGCATATTAGTCTCGAATGATCAAAGGCCTATTTTTGCAAAATTGGAATGTGTAGGTTGGGTTGAAGAGATATTGGAATTGAATTACAACATACTCAACATAATTGTTTTATTGTGCAACTAGGTGAAAGAAAATTATAACTTGAGAGTAGCACAATTTTTAAGTGACATTAATATGGTTTCACACTTGTGTACTTTTCTTATTTTCCCATTTCAAACTACCATAGTACTTGGGTGGTTTCGGCATAAATTAAATTATTTTCAACTTTGCTAAAATCTTCAAAAAAAATAAATCAACCCTTTCTATCAAAATTTTCAAAAACACATTCAAGCTACTAATTAATTTTGAACTAGGGACTTGCCTAACCAAATCAGTTACTTTACTTCCATCTGACTACTAATGCAATGAAATATCTTTAAAATACTAATTAAGTTTATTATATATATATTACACATATGCCAAAAAAATTAGACTTAAAAAAGGTAGCTATCGAACCATAAATTTTGTATTAAATTAATTATTTGGTAGAAAACTATCCAAGCTGCCCAAGTACTATAGTAGGCATTTGCTTTCTTTTTACATGTAAAACAAGTTTTTTTTCCTAGTGGCCCAAAAGAAAGGGGGTGAAAGGTAGTAATGTGGAAAGATCTTTGTGAGAGATGGGTGATTGGGACAATTCAAATTGACCTTAGGGAATTTGCTATGTTTAGATTTGAAACATAGACTTAAAACATCCTATTGCATATTCCGTTATATTATGTTGTATTGCATAATCATTATGATGGTTAGCCTACACCAATAAGGTGGTCATTGGTGTTTAATTTAATTTGGAGCTATACAAATTTGTACAATCTTGAAAGCTTGGACAATGATGGTTAATTATTCTAGAGAAGTTCTTGTGGGCAAGGTTTAGTCTAGCTTTCAACTATAGTTTTATTAAATTTTGAACTTCAATTGGCAATGGGTTAGGTGGTTTTGTTCACATTAAAATTTAAAATATATATAGTTCAAGTTTCACATTAGTTATGATCACTTTTATTTTTGTAATCAAAGTACAAAATGTTGTCCTAGGCCTTTGTTGTAATGTTTAATTTAGTTGGAACTACATGAGATCTATTAATATTAAAATTTCAACTATACAAGGTTTTTACCATATGAATTTAGTTTAACATTCATATGTTTCAAATTTTCATGTCATTTAGTTCTATATTTTAAAATTATTGTTTTATGTTTCTTTTTTTCACTTTAAATCATTGTAAACAACAATTGAGTTCTCATACATAGTGGTTCAAAATATATTCACATGTCTAATAGGTATAATCTATTTTCTACAATAAATTAAAATTTAAAAAATCATTTTAATCCTTCATTTCTCACTTGTCATTTTTTTTTTCAGTTGTCCTTTATTTTTATTTAATGTAATCACCATGAATTGCAATTAAGAACATGAAAGAAATACTATATTTTGATTTTTTTAATAATTCAGAATTTAAAGTAATTAAAAATTTAATATTATTGCCACATCATAAAAACTAATCACTTTAGTCACAATGTGTCATGTAGATGACCGATTCTAGTCATGTTAATCAAACTAGACACCTCCACACAAGTGTCAAATGTACCACATGTCTAGGCTAATGTCCATTTTGATTAGATATCTACTTTAGTCTTTTTTTTAATCAAAATAAACAAAAGTACTTTTGATGTTAATCAAATTAGACATAGTCATTTGAAAGAAATACCCTTGACTCTATATTCATTTTAATCATAGTGCTACTAACATAAATTTGTTATCATTTTCCATCTCCTAAAATAAGGTACACCTTTCACATATTATGAATCCATGCAAGGATTCTTTGAATTTCATAAGATTTAGAAAATGCCCGAGATGCATTGAATTGATTCTAGTGGGTGGGGAATGGTAGGTTTGTATTCAAAATTCCATTTTTACATTTTCCAACTTTGTGTGTTTTTTTGTGGTGCGGATGATTTTTCCATTTGCCTTTTCCCTTTCCACCTTCATACTACCTATTGTTTTGTTTTGTTTTGTTTGTCACAACCCCTAGTAGAGATGTTGTTTTTCAATTTGAAAAGCTCAAATGCACTTATTACAAATTTGAATAGATTTATAAAAATAATTTTGTTGTAAAGTTCTTTCTAATGTCTTGTTTTTGCTTGAATTCTAAGGAGTTAATTGGTCATGTTATTTTTTTTCACTTCAAGTTGGGAAACTTCAATTTTCTAGGTTGAAGAACCGTTTGTAATCTTATTTGGAAAATTGTTGGGTGGTTGTTGTAAAGGTTTTAACCCAAATTGGGATTTATATGATTATGTTTTGTGGATTGACCTAGTCTATCAATCAAGGACTTAAAACATTTAAAATTTAATTATCATCATTACGAACATAATTTTTTTCATTTTATGTTTCCCAAGTTTTTTGTTTTCGAGTTTGTGGTTGAAGAATGGTAGACATTATGCACAATATGGTCTTGGTTGTAACCAAACATGTTGTTCAAAAGGTGAGATTTCTATCATTGATTTCTGAAGAAATCACAACAATCAACAACTGAAGTTGAATATCAATCCATTATTATGTGGTTGAAAATTGGTGCCAAGGATACCCATATTCTTGAATTTGAAAAGAGTCATTGAAGGAGGTGGGTCTAACAACTTAACTACCATGCTGGTTTTTTATTTATTTTTGGGGAATTTTCAAATTATGGTTTGGCATCCAAACTAGTTTGTGATGGTGTAGATGGTATCATTGTATGAAAGCAAAAATGATAGGGTAGAGCTCAAAGAGAAAACATGTGCATTAGTTGTTATAATTGGGTCCATTGACTAGCACACATGTGTAATTCAATGGACACTTTCAAGCTTATTGTCGATTGTGAAAATCAAAACCTTGATACAAACCATGTATCTTTATTTTTTTCACTATCTTATGAGGCACATGGAACATGGGAAGTTGGCAAAAATCTTAGACAGAAAAGGTTTGAAAATTGTTCACAATGTCAAAACCCAATGGATTTCGATGATTGCATTAGCAAAACATGTTTTGGTTGAGTATAATAGTCTTGTTGTCAAGATGGATGATGACCTTATTGGGAATGCAACCGCCAATCTTGAACAATTATGAAAAATAATGTGATTGTGAAGTTGTCTTGGGATTACGTTGCATGTTGCTAATGTTAGAGTTAATGCAAAACTTGTTTAAGCTAGCCGAAGGCATAGATACATTTATTTGTGATCTTGTGACCTCTATCATTGTGAGCCATGGATTATAGCTCAACAATTAGTTAAGCTTTAGTTCCATAATTTTCCTTAGTACTAATGATTTGAATGCTTATAAGCCTCCAAGTAGCGATTATTAATAGTTGAATCAGCTTTTGTGATATTTCTAAGCATATAGTACTTCTTTATTTCAGTTGATGTAGCGCTTAATCAGTTAAACACCTAGTAAACCTTTTAAAGTACATTATCCCTTTTATGTTGTAGAGAAGGGAAAGGGAATGTAGAATTAGATGTGATTTATTGATATATAGGGAATA
>Ga0116231_10004198_pt1 | contig 29323 bp, 34 predicted proteins | sample S1TSphgellanicum_2_FD_89695 | JGI IMG/M metagenome (GOLD analysis project Ga0116231, IMG submission 89695) | Host-associated microbial communities from peat moss isolated from Minnesota, USA - S1T2_Fd - Sphagnum magellanicum MG | ecosystem: Host-associated > Plants > Peat moss > Unclassified...
AATATAAAAAAATAAAAATTTTATAATTTTTTTTTTTGAAAAAATTTAAAAAAATAGAAAAAAATATTTGAAAAAAAAAACAAAAAAAAAAAAAAAAAAAAAAAAAACATGATTTGTTTTTGTTTTTGTTTTAGGGAAAAACTTTCACGATTTTTAAAAATAAAAATAATTAAATTAGCCATATCCATTTCCTGAGTCGTCGATTGTAGCAACACTTTTGTAAAAATGTTACAACTCAGCTAGGACAATTGTCATTTAATGCTAATTAATGTTAGGGATCCTTGCCAAAGGACCTACTATAGGAATTTGAAAAAAAAAAAAAAACCCTAAATAGAATATGAAGAGAATATTTTTAAATATTTATTATACGTATTCTCATGACCCAATTTCTTCCCTATCTACTAAATTGAAATGAAATTAAAAATGTTACTTGTCTTATTATAAAATTGCACCCTATAAAAAAACAATTCATGTCATTTGGGAAAAAGGAATTTGGAAGTAATCTCGACTGGAACTTACAATTCCTTTGCAATTGCATCAACAACTCACACTGTGTGAATGTTGGATATGGTGAGTGTTGTGTTGGGATGTACAGGATTCCATCAATGTAGGTGGGGGTATAGGAACGTGTCCACTGACAGAAGTGTTGTGGCCAATTTCAAGAAGGCCAGAATCCCTCTGGATACAATGTGGAATGACATTGATTATGCCGCATCCGGGGACAGAGACTTCACAAATGACCCCATTAGATTTGCATTAACAGATTGGCGTTCCTTTGTTGAGGAACTCCATGCAAATGGCCAGCATTATGTCATACTCATTGATCCAGGTGTGGGTCTGAGCTTTGTATGAACTTCTTTTCTTTGGTTTTTCAAAGCCTTTTTTTCTCTTCTGTATGAAGAAGAATTAACTAACTCTCTCTCTCTCTCTCTCTCTCTCATGGCCTGTTCAAATACATGGAAGTAACCTCCACTTGTATCATCACCTCAGGAATCAGCATTGCATATGAAGATTACGGCACATATGAGCGCGGATTGAAGGCTGACATTTTCCTGAAGAATCCAAAAGGAGAAAACTACCTTGCTCAAGTTTGGCCTGGTCCAGTTTACTTCCCAGATTTTCTGAATCCCAAAACAACAGAATGGTGGATGAATGAAGTGCAAATGTTTCATGATAAGATCCCCATTGATGGCATGTGGATTGACATGAATGAGGTTTCAAACTTCTGCACAGGAACTTTCTGTTCATGGAATGGCACTTTGTTTGAAGATTCCGACCAGTGTTATCTGAATTGCAGCTCTACAGTCACCAAGTGGGATGACCCGCCTTTCAAGATCAACCACATGGGCACATATCAGGAACTTGGGTACAAAACAGCAGCAATGACGGTGAAGCACTATGATGGGACTTTGGAGTACAATGCCCACAGCTTGTATGGCATAGCTGAGTCCATCGCCACAAACATAGCCCTGACCAAAGTGCGGAAAAAGAGGCCTTTTCTTTTGTCAAGGTCTACCTTCATTGGCTCAGGAGCTCACACTGCTCACTGGACTGGGGATGATGGAGCCAGTTTCGAGGATCTTGCATACTCAATTGTCACAATCCTCAATTCTGGCATCTTTGGAGTGCCAATGGTGGGGGCTGACATTTGTGGGTTCTATGGAACCCCTACTGAGGATCTTTGTGGCAGGTGGATCCAAACAGGGGCTTTTTATCCCTTCTCCAGAGCTCACAATGTGCGGAACAACCCTGGCAAGGAGTTTTATAGATGGAAGTCGGTCACTAAATCAGCCAGGAAAGCACTTGGGTTGAGGTATCGTCTCCTCCCCTACTTCTACACCCTGAATTTTGAAGCCCACACAACCGGAGCTCCAATTGCAAGACCTCTCTTCTTTTCCTTTCCAGATGATCCAGAAGCTTTGAAAATCAACTTCCAGTTTCTCATTGGCAGCAGCATTTTGGTCTCCCCGGTTGTTCAAGCCAATACCACTTCTGTGCATGCTTACTTCCCAAAAGGCACTTGGTACAACCTTTATGACTGGTCTTCCATAATCAGTACAGGCTCCAGCTTCATTTTGCAAGCACCATGGGATGTCATAAACGTGCATTTGCACGAGGGCTCAATCATTCCCATGCAAGAGAGTCTGTTGACCTCTGCTCTTGTGAGGAAATCTTTGTTTACCTTAGTGGTGGCTTTTCCAGCTGCTGCTAGTAATTGTGAGAGCTCATCATCAAGTGCAACTGGCCACTTGTTTCTTGACGATGGGGACGACATCAAGATGGAGCTCACAGATGGTAAGTCCACCCATGTGCTGTTCAGTGCAAATTTAGAAGCTGCAGGAAATGGGTTCATAAAATCACAAGTTGTGTATGGCAAGTATGCTTTGAAGGAGAATTGGGTCGTACAAACTGTGGTGATTCTAGGGGTTAGAATCAAACCCAACACCATGCTTATTCACCAAGAGGCTAGAGCTGCAGAAGCTCATGTCAAAGTCACGCATGCAGGGGAGGTGCCATCTCTTCATCTGTCAGGTCTCAATCTATTAATGGGTAAAGGTTTTGAGATAACCTGGATGCCTAAGTAGCTTCAGCAATTAGTATCTCTTGTCTTTGAATGTTAGAATTGATAACTAACTAATAAGTCCATAACATGGCCAGTTTAATGCAAATATGCATAGAGGAATTTAGCTAGTATGGAGAGCATCAGAAAAAATGTTGACAAAGGTGTGATGGCACAAACATGCTACTAGATGTAATCCTGAAGATGAACTAATTGTTTACCAATGAGTTTGCTGATGTCAAGTGTAGAATTTGCCCTTTGTTGGTCTCACTTCAATTGAACATTTTGAGTTCTCATGTGCTGGGTCCTCCTCTTATGTATCTTCAATTTTTGAGTAAGATTCTTCAGGGTTTTTGAGACTGGTAAGTTCTGGTACTTTTGCTTAGTTTCTGATTCCTCAACTGATCCTGATGATAGTTCCACACTAGTGATCATCTCAAGTTTCTGAGCTTTCTTTGATAATAGAAGCATGTCCTAAGTCCATTCAAAGGGGGATAGTGATGGATATTGGAAGATTTTACGAAGCAAGCAATAAAGGAGAATTTGACCAAAAGTGTGTCAGAGTACGAGGAAGGGCAATGCTTATGAGTGCTCGTTCAAGCATTATTGCTATTAAAATTTGGAATCAGAAACAGAAGCAAATTAAGATGTGAAGAAGATGAAATCAACAAAGACCCATTGAACTTGCAATGATCTCCTGAGCAAAGAGTGCTTTTTCCAATCTTCAAACCTCAATTTCTAGTCTACCACAAAACATACCCCAATTACTACTACAAGAAGAAGTCATCTTAGCAATTGGTCTTCTCCAAAATCTCCTGCTTCAATTGCTCCACAAGAACTCGCTCCTTGTTGACTTCCTTTTGTAGAATGATCTGAATCACATCCTGTTTCAACATCTCCTCTGCTAAAAACAAAAAAAGAACATGAGTTAAATTGCAAGTCAGCTTAGGAAGGGATTGGTGCAGTTGGTTTCACAATCACAAGCTTTTGTTCTCAAATGATTGACTGCAATTCAGAGAGATGGAGAATTGGAAGCGGTTTTTTGTTCAATTGCAAAGGTCTTGGAAGGTTAGTAGTCAGGTACCCTTCAAGCTTCCCATCTCTTTCTTCATGGCCTCCAATTGTGCTCTCAGATTTGCAGATTCTGAATCTTCCTCATCATGATTGTTGCCTTCACTGTTTCCGGATTGCATTACTGCCAATTTCTCCTCCATGTCTCTCAGTTGCGATTGAAGTTGATAGTTTCTGGTTTGCAGTTCTGATTGCAATTCACTCTTTTCTTTGCTCATCAGAAATTGTAATTCAGTTTTTTCTTTGATCAAATTGTCTACTTTTGCTCCAAGTTCATTCTTGTCATTCATCATGTCATTCAACTTTGCCTCATACTCCTCTATTTTCAGCTCAAGTTCGAGGATTGTGTCTTGTTTTGCCTGCGATTCTGCCTGGTATATTGCACTTGTTCTTGCAGTTTCAAGTGTAGGTGCAAGCAAGCTATCCAGTGTGTTTGTTTGTTCTTTCTCTTGGACTAATGCATTCTCTAAATGCATTTTCTCACTGTTCAAACCTTTCATCTTGTCTTTGAGATCCATTAGCTCTATCCGGAGTTCTTCAATCTCTTCCTCTGCAACCCACAAACAATTGGTTTTGAGAGTTTTCTCTCGAGCAACATTGCCAAGTCGTTCGTTTGTGTCTTCAAGTTCACATTGCAAAACACCCAATTGTGCAAATGCTTTGCTTGCTTGCATCTCTAACCATACATTCTTGTCTGTCAACTCCTGTGTAGATCAAAAACTTTTGCATGGGTTTCAAACAATCATGAAGAATCATGAGTTTCAGATCATCATCATCATCATCATCATCATCATCTCCTCTCAATCGACACTTTGGACAAATCCAATCCAAAAAAAAAAACCTCTTTGAGAACTCTTGTCAAGCATCTTCGTAATTCTGTTGGGCAGTGGGTTGTCAACAAATTTGAAAACAGACAGAAGTTATGCAATGCACAATCAACAGTGGGGAGCAATCTCATTCAAACCTTTGAAATTTATATATTTTTATGGTTACTTGTTTAAAATGGATTTGTTCACTATGTTCCATCATATTTTCAAAGGATTCTTGGTTTCAGAGACTCTGACCGCAATCTCCCCCATGAGCAAACCAATTTTGGCATTGAGCAGCTCATTCTCGAATTGTGTCACCTTGAATTGTTGAAGAAGCTCATCCATCCTGGTTGAGTTTCTCTTGTGCACCAGTGCGTTGTGCATTCGCTGCGCCACTTGAACTGTTTTCACTACACTGCTGAGTTTTGCTTTTGGTGGTGCAACAGAATTTGAAAGACTGGGTGATGATGCTGATGATGCTGATGATGATGATGATGATTCAGATGTCTGTAATGAGATATTGTTGATCACAGGAGATGGAGTTGTTGCAATAACCACAAGCCCGAATGTCAAAATCCGCATGATTTCATGACACTCATCAAATTGGGCTTGTGTCAGTCTCCTCTCCTTCTCTCTCTCCCCTTTCTCAGAATCCCACATTCTCTTCAGCTCTGCAATTTCAACAGTAAGTGCTTCTTGTTCAGCAAACCGCAATTCCCGTTCCAGCAAAAGCATCTCATGTCCTCGTATCCACTCTGCCACCTGCTGCCACATACAGGCAATAATGAGCATTTTTCGAACCCAACTCTACACTCCTTGACTGCATGGGGTCATCAAAGAATCTATCACCAAAATGTTTATCAAATCCATGCATCAGCTGCAATCTTAGAATTACAAAAGATTGTGCTGCGAAATTGCATACCAATCTCTGACATGAAGTCAAGAATTTTGTTGTGCAATTTCTCAACAACAAATTGAGGCTAGGAGTTGGTGTTGCAAAAGACAGAATTGAAAGGAAAGAGCTTCAGCACCACCTCTCCTTTTGTTAGCTGAAGATCTTGTGTTTGCTGCTCTGCTACAAAGGATTTTTGCTTCAATTGTGCTTGTAATTTGCTTGTAGTCACAAGCAGATTACCAAGCTGTTGATTCAGATCACCAATGGCAGCTGCTTGCACAAACTTTGTTTCTCGTAAAACAGAAATTTCGTCACTCATAGCTTTGGTCTCATTGTCAAATGTCACCATAAAATTGACCTTTTCCTCCCACTGCAGAGATACAAGAAGCAGCAGCCCATGTCAAGAAAGTCTTTCAAAACCATGTAACAACAAAATTTGAAACATTTCAAGTCCCTGCATGGATCAACTGAAAACAGACAAGTTCATTATGTGTCATTTTATTTCTTAAGGCAGAGTAGAGACATTGGAACTACAATATGCCAAAAAAAAGCATCAATTGGGCTAGAGTCTTGCATGAGTGAAGCAAAAAAAGTAACAACCTCTGCCTTCAGTTTGGCTCCCTCTTCTTCAAGTGCATCAATCTTAACTTCCAAAAGATGTTGCCGCTTGTTCTTCATTCGAATATCATCTTGCAGCTTCATGTTTGACATCTTAAGTTGTTGCACTTGTGCTTTCTCCTCTGTTAATGATTCTTGTAGCTGAGCTGCCCTCCTAACTCCACATCGAGAGCCCAAACATAAGACACAGACTATTAGGATGCATTCAAGCTTTTTGTCCCTTTTTCCACATCTGTAGCAGATGTGCAAATAACAGTCACATGAAAATATTAAAGACCCATAATTTGGTTTCTCCAATGTAGCTGAGCTGAATCCACCACAAAGTATTTTGCTCAATCCTGTAAGGGTTCAAAACAGATATATGACCCAAAGACTTAGGGCTAGAGAAATCACAAGCAGAAAAATCATGGCTTCTTTCTAGTACAGCAGTTCTCCCCATTTGTGTGTTTCATAACTTCATTTACATCTGCCCATTAGTTTCAAATCCATGCTGATACATTTTTATCTTTTTCCATGTGTGATTTTCTCATTGCTGTTTTTTTTCTGGTTGATAGCGGAATTAAAACCCTTTGCATAATACCATAAAGTCCCCTTTTTGTATATTTCTCATTTTGGTCACAACACTTCCAATAACAATCTCAGTTGCTGCAAAGATTATTCTCTCCGATCACAGTTTCAAAAACAACTCCCAGTTGATGTTCAAGAATTTTGCTTACAACATTTCCTTCCAGACATCTAAACCTTCTATCGACCAGAGTTTTGTCTTATGTGGGCCCCTGCAGGTTTGGCTGCCCACTGAGGTTCAAATAGAGAGCATACTTTTTGAGAATTATTAGCTCATCCTGTCCTTGCTCACTTTTGGTAGCTTTTGGAAACTCAGGTTTGGGTGATGATTTTCCATGTATGAGGTTGAATTGTTTCAGCAATTGCTTCATATCTCGCAGCTGTGAGTCACAAAATTTACTTGTCAGCTAAGCATTTGTGATGAATGTTCAGAATACATCACTGACACCCATTACTGTCTCCTGATCCTGCAGCTTTCAGAATTTGTCTACATGGCATCATCATTGATGAAGAATTAGTGTCTGACAAGGAGAAAGAACCCCACCTTGAGATTGAAACAAGATTGGACACTTGAGAGCCAAAAAGACTGCAATACTCAAATTGAAACACAAGAATGATACAGCAAAGAGTCTTCAATTTTTTCCTCTTGTGGGAGAGTATGTGGAAAAGATAGGATACAAGAATTTATGGAACACCTGCAACATTCACAGACCTCAACCATACTATTTTGTGCCTCTTTAGTCAAAACATTATACTGGTCTTTCATTGTTGCCACTTGATCTTTAGCATCCTTCAGTTCTTGCTTTGCATCAGCCACCTGGAGCACAATGGAGACACCATAATCAGCAGGCATGATGTTCTCTCAGGAGCTTGAAGAGAATTAGCACCAGTTATACATGCATGCCCCTGATACCTTGTTTGTTGTTGCCCGTAGAGCATCTCCACCGGTGCTCAGTATGCAGTGGAAATCTTAGATGAGATGCAGCAGTCATATCCAGTGGATCCACTCAAAGACTGCTATGACCTTGGAAAAATGCACATCTTCCAGGGCCTCGGTGGAACCCTGGAAGAGTCTAATAAATACAGTCAAATTGTATTTATTGACTGCTCCCTGTTTCTGATTGGCTAGATAGTTTGATTGTTCCTGGTGGGTTGTTTATTAGTAGTCTCCCACATACTTGCAGTCCCAACTTTAGTCTTATGGGTGGGGTTGGAATAAAAGCAAATAACTGAAACTTGGATGGGAGAAAACATGTTTGCAGGGTCACATACTGAGCACTGCCGGAGATGCTCTTACAGCATCATGTCTTGTCCTCAGGCTTTTTGTGCTCTTAATGTAGCGTAAGTCGCAATCGCTGAAGAAAGAAATGTAGTTGATTTTATTTTATGTCCCGGAACAAACTTCTCTACCAAGGATGATGGCAGCTAGCTAAATGGAGATTTAACCTTTACCCAAAGTGTTATGCACCTCTTTGTTTCGGATCCCAATCATAACTGCCTCCTGTTTAGAGCTTTCAACCATGGAGAGCAACTTCAGAGATGCAAGCGAAAGATTATCAAGCGCCTCATTAAGACATTTGCGGGTGCACTTCAGCTCATCTTGAGCTTGTTCCTTATCCTTCAATAGTTCTGCCACTTCTGCCCTGAGGGCAATCTATCCAGTCACCCATAAAAACAAAAAGAGGTCCAACTCATATATGATGCCTTTATATCCTTCTATAGTCCTCCAGAAACTTGTTGACTAAGTTGGGTAATCTAGCCAGTCTCAGAAATCAACACAGCATCAAAACAGTTAACTGTTAAAGCCCTGATAGAACAACTAGAGTCTGAGTATTATTTACATTAAGGGGGACAAAAAACAAGGCAACAATTACTGAGGAGATACCCATCAAAGTATTGAGAGAAACAAAATGCTTCTCCAAACCAAATGAGCTCAAGAATGTCATATGAAAGCAGATATTGCAAATGGTGGGTTTTCAGACCCCAAAAAAAAAATAGCTTTACTTCTGTAGTTCCCAAAATTCCATGCAGCAAAAACCATAATTGATGATGAATGGTGACTGGCAATTTGTGTAGCAAGTAAAATTGCAAAATATGAAAGGTCACTCGGAAAGAGATTTTACACCTTATAAAGCAGAAGAGAGGTGATTTTTCAGAAGAGGCAATTGATTTTGAACCTTGGTGTGTTCTTGGCAAAGGACTAAATAGCAGCGCCAGAAGGTGCCAACAAGTTGGGATTTCTGAAGGCTATGAATGCAAAGCTCTTTCAGCGTATCCAAGCAGCCAACAGAATACACATATAGCATTCGGTAGGCGCGCTCTATGTCATTTTGAGAAAGCCCCATGTTCAAAAGTTCCCGGCGAGAAAGCCCATACTCTTGCAACCCTTTATGTGCTGTGTCCACCACCTCTCTGGATCATTTGCTATGAGTTTACAAGGTTTCCATCTGTGACAGTTTTCACAGAGCAATTCTATGGAAAAGAAGCATAAAGAACCAATTCATCTAAAGAGACAGAAAGAGAGAGAAACAGATTTTTTGAGAGAAATCAATCACATGTATCAAGAATTCTTGTGTCACCTCAGAGAGAGTTTTTTCAGCTTGAAAAATGCAACAGCCAGTTTTGAGTACACTGGTGATTGATGGAATGTGGTACAGTTGACGTACATGAGCTCAGGATCAGAGATGTTGAGGGGCAGGCCCGAGTACTTCAGTGTGTTGTCAAGCCATACTTCTAGAAGAGCAGCTTCTTGTTGATGTAAACGCTTCCGTGCAAGTGCCTCATTATTGTTTGTGGATAATTTCATGTCTACTTTCTCTGGATACTCTCGTATACCTTCATCATGAAATATGCATCCTCAAAACTAGTTGAAAACATGTGCAGATGATGGGCTTCTAGACAGCAAGCAGCATTTCAAATTATATCAAGCAAAGATCACTGCAAAAATTGCCTCTCTCTTTTTCTCTCTCTCTCTCTAGAAACTAACATGCATTATGCCAAAACATGGTTTTTACAACCAGTCCTTATTTTTACTATAGTTGAATCGAATTCATCCCTTATGCCATGTGTAGCATACACCACTCACTAGTCATGGATACCTTATTTTGGCAAAGTACAGATGTAGTGATGAGAGGATGCAAACCAAAAGAGATTTAGTGATGAGAGTGTGGTTGTGTACCAGGCAAGGTAAGATCCATAGCAATATGGTCTCGGATATAGCATGTGAGAGAATCAAGGTCCTGGGGTTTCAAGGTGCCTTGGAAACGAGCCTTGGTTAAGGCAATGGTGGAACTGGGTACCCTTTGTCGCAGAACCGCAATCCATCCAGCAATTCCTGTTCTTGCTCTCCACATCCCTCCTCCCACTTGTTGTTCCTCCATCTGATCTATAGAAATCCCCAAGTGTGACAATTGTCCCAGGCTTGATTGAGCTTTTGTGACCCCCTCGCAAAACTAAACTGGAATGCTCCAAGTTTTGAGGTTTGGGTTGGATCAGTTTCAGCCCTTCTGTGCTGCATCCACCCAGTATCAAAACTTTTGAAGGAAAAAGAGAGCTGATTGTTTGGGTGTAGGTAGATCAACCAAAGTCCATCTGGATCAAAGCATCTAGATGAAGTTCCTTCCGACTTCTTATGCCTGCAGAAAGAATATGAATGAACAGCCAACGCACTTGACAATTGTTTGTGACAAGCAGCTAAGGTAGAAGCACCTAGAATCGTCAGAATAAGCATTGTGAGTAAACCAGACTTCAATTTTCATTTACACTTTTTTTTCTTAAAGACAAGACAATTTGAAACTCAACCCAAGTTGAAGTTTTTTTTGTGAACCTTTTTTTCAATTAGTTATGAACTTTTGAAATATATATATATGCTCCTCAGTTTCACACAAAAACTATTCACCAGTTCCAAAGTGGCAGATCTCAGGAGTCTGACAAAAATCCACAATCAAACTCCACAATTCTTGGCAACAGCATTTGGCTAATCAAAGCCCACTACTCAAATTTCAGCTGTCTGAAGAAACAGGAACCTTGAGATTTGCAGACAAAAAGAAGACTCTGTACACACCGCCTGAAAGCTCTTTCAGAACCTGAACTCCATCATCATGGCAGCAGTCATTCAAACTTGAAGCACATTTCAACTTTTAGTAAGGGACGAGTTTCCTGAGAGATCTGAAGAATTCCATTCCAAAAGAAAGATATCCAGTGAGATCGAATCAGAGATTTTGGTATAAAGTTGCTATGAAAATCAAGAGTACCAACTGCTGAGCTGAACGTTGCACATGAAGTGTACAATCTGAAGAATCCCATTCCAAAAGCAAGATATCCAATGAGATCAAATCAGACATTTTGCTACAAAATTGCTGAGAAAACAAGAGTACCAACTTCACAAGCTGAACTTTGCACGTGAAGTGTACAATCTGAAGAATTCCATTCCAAGAGCAAGAAGTCTAGTGAGATTAAATCCAACATTCTGGTACAAAATTGCTGAGAAAGCGAGAGTACCAACTTTCATGAGCTGAACTTTGCACATGAAGTATATAATCAGTCACTCCATATGTGTGTGCAAACACATGCACCCCCCACATTTCTATATCTCCACATTTCTATATGAAGTCTCCAAATTTTCTGTCTGGAATTTCTACTCATATTGATGAGAAAGTTTGTTCTTTGTGTTCTGATGGAGATCTCTTCATATTCTGATGGAGATCTGAAATGAGATTCCATTGGAGAGTTGATAAAGGTTGATCATTTGAACCTCCACTTTCTTTGGGGATGTGACCAAGTGATGCCAAAATGCAAGTTCTTTCACACTTTCTTTGCTGCACCTTGCAAACTCCGTCTTCTACTTGTAAGTACCACAGCAGTCCCAGCCCCTTTTTTTGTTGGATATTGATGCAGAAAGTGAAAGAGTAGGATACAACACCACCACCAAAAAAAAGGTTTATTGAAATTTTGATGCACCATTGTGTGAAAAGCTGTAGGTTTAAGATGGAACACCGCAGAAGAAGTTTATTCAAATTTTGATGCAACGTGTGAAAGTTGTAGGTGAGATGCAACAACGCAAAAATGGATTATCAAAATTTTGATGCAACAAGTGAAAGTTGGAGGTCAGATGCAACAACACAAAAAATGGTATATTGAAATTTTGATGCTAAATGTGAAATTGTAGGTAAGATACAATAACACCAAATTATGTAATATCTGACTAACTTTTATTACAAGGAAACATGAACTGGAAGGAACAACAAGAAAGGAAAACACAAAGGACTTGAAATCATATTCTAGTTTAATCAGAATTAAGCTCATATTTTAGCACATAGTTCAACTAGGAAGTTGGAAGACCTAGGAACCCATGTGCTACTTTGATTGCCAACAACAATTTCAATCCAGATGTGAATTGAAATGAAACATCACAATTCATAGCTCTTATTGTCTTGTTCCCTTGTCATTGGATTTCATTTCAGGACTTAGATCAAGTAGGTAGGATAAACATGCCCTCCACCAAACATAGGCTGGTAACTTGAACATTTCTAGATCTTTTTAGTTTTTTGCCTATTTGATGTAAAAAGTTATGGGAGTGCCAAGTTAAGCTCTACATTACCTCTTTCAGCTCAACAAGCAAAGGAGTTATGGAAGCAGCAAACTTAGCTTTACATTATCTCTTCCAGCTCAATAGGCGAAGGAGCGACATAGAAAAAGCACAAAGAATGTGAAAATTATATAGTGTATTTTTTTTAATGACTTTTTATTTGTAGACCTCATATTTTTCTTGTTTCTTGGATGTTTGGAGTGATCTAAACAATTATGAGTGTGCCAAACTAAGCACTATATTTTCTCTTTGAGCTTCAAAAGCAAAACAACAACACAAAAAAATTACGAAGAAGATAAATATGCTGAATCTTAAATCTATCAATAACCAAACACTAACAATGGTTACTTTTGACAATCATATCTTTCTCATTTTATGTTTGCTTTGAGTGGTTTAAATGGTTGTGGGTGCACTAAGCCGAGCTTTAAAAAATTATTTTGAACTTGAAAGGTGGTGTTATGTACAAGATGGGATAGGACAATAGATTGAGACGATGCTTATCAACCATAGAAACACAAAGGGTGATGAGGGAGTTGCATGAGAGAGCAATAGGAAGACAGTTTGCAACAAAAATCACACAAAAGAAAATTTTGGATGCGGGGTACTAGGGACCCACAATGTTTAGAAATGTTAGTGAGTTTTGTAAATCATGTGATGCGTGGCAACACACTAGAAGGTTGGCTACATAAAATTTGGTTAAATTAGTCATGATTCTTCAAAAGAAACAAGTTATGAAATGGGGACTTGATTTTGTGGGACCAATAAAATTAGTAAAGAGGTATATAAGGAACATATTGATGGCCACAAATCATGCAACGAAATGGGTGGAGGCTAGAGCATAACAAACAAATACTACAATAGTGATAACCAATTTTTGTACATGAGTGCATTCTTACTAGGTTTAGATGTCCACTAACTATAGTTACAAATCAAGGTGTGCATTTTATTAATGATGTTATCAAGCATTTGATAGATCATTTTTTACTAAAACATGTCAATTTCACTACTTATTATCCACATGGGAATGGTTAAGTAAAGTCCACTAATAAGGTGTTGGGAACATTGTTGATTAAGTTGGTCAATAAAAATAAAATGGATTGGGATGAACATTTACTAACAGTTTTGTTTTACTACAAAACAACATACAAAGTAGCTACATGATATACACCACCAACTTGTTTATGGATTACATCATTTAATGCCTATAGAGTACATATTACCAATAATCAATATTAACCACAGAGAAGAGAACTTTGTAAGAATTTTAACAAGTAGGGTCTTAGAATTATAGAAATTGTAGGAAGACAAACAACAATTTGAGGTGAAATCGGAAATGTAACAATGGAATAGGGCTTTGTGAATCAACAAAATAATATAAAAAAAACAATTCAAATTCAATGATTTTGTTTTGTGGTTTCCAAAAAGTAATAAATCACATCTTGGGAAGTTCACCAAAAAGTGGTTTGGTCCTTATATAATACAATATGTGTTGCTTAATGATACGATATTGCTAATGACGCTTACTAACTTTGAACCAAATCCAATGTGGTTAATATTAAAAAATTGAATCCATACAAATTTATTGAATATGAGGACAAGACTTTAAAGTGCAAACATTAATATACTAAGAAGAACCACAAATAATAGATTAATCACAAAAAGGAGTCAAAAATGATAGCGAAACAAATGAAGATGTAGATGACAAAGCCATGGCATGTCAATGATAGATGAAGGATGACAACATGGTGGTCACAACTACAAGAAAATCAGTTGACTCAATACTTCAATCAAATGATTATATTAATGAGTTGGGAAATATCTCAGTACACATGGCAAAAAACATGAGGGATGAATGGACAAGTGGTTGCAATTGTATAAGGATGAATGTTGAATGAAATAGTACATCTAGACCATTGATGTATGAAAGGGATGTTAATTACTTCCACATGAAAGTACAAGAGAGAAATCATTATGAATTGAATGGGGTGCTTGAAAAAGTCATTCTTTAATACAAAAATGGTGGGTTACCCTAAAAGAAAAAACAAGAGGCGAGAGTGACCACTGAGTTTCTTCTTAACGTTTGAGGTTTCTTAATAATGTGTTCATGTTTTGTGTTCACAATGTGTTTCACAACATGAATGAGGAAAGTGCAATTGAAAGATTGCAAAAAATTGCGAAGGAAAAAAACACAAAAACTTACCAAAAAAGAGAGAGTGCAAAAACTTGAAAGAAATATATATGTGAAAGAAATTGGTGAAAGACAACGAAAAACAAGAAGAATTGGAAAGACAAGCAAGAGGACTAATGTATAACATTATGCCACTAGTGGTGATTTCACCATTGGAATCATCATCATGATTCGAGAGTGAGGAAGGGAGAAAGTTTGAAAGAGGGAATTGGTGCAACATTTCGATTTGCATTTACATTTTAAAATCAATATGACATGTGTTGGAGCATTTGAGGAAAGGCATTTTTAGAAAACAATCAGGAGTTGTGATAAGACTAGGTGAAACAATAGAAAACCAGTGGAGATTCCAGATTCAAATGACAAAAAAGACAAAAAGAAAATCGGTGCAACACAATAGTTAATTGTAGAAGTGCCAAAGTTCGGGAAGCTACAAAAACCATGTTGAAGGTGATGTAGCTAGAGACGACAAAACAACAATCCATGTCTACCACACCATCTCAACCAAGTTTGAAATATTCACCAAGATTTAGAAGTGGAGAACGAAAAAAGAATCTTTGGGTGATGGATCAAAAGACTTTAGAACAAAGAGGAATTAGCATCCCAAATGACAGAAGGATGTTTTTTACTCCAACCAAACAAAGTTATTCCAAACATGTTGAGAAAATAAATATGTGGAAGAAGATGGGACAAGGAGAAGAAGGATGGATTAGTAAAGCAAGTCTTGTTACATTTGTTGGACATTGAGTGGAAGGAACCAAACCATGGAGCTCTAGTGGAATTTTTGAACACTTAGTGATTAAATCATCTAAGATTTATTTTGGAAGAAGAGGCATAGTGTATGTCATCAGCAAATGAATAATGGCTTATGCAGTTGGAGTATGTCAAACTAGGTACATTGTGGATCCAAAGGGACAAATGAACAAAATGGTGGTGGAGGAACTATTTGTTCAATCATGATATCAAACCACCATACACAATGCAAATCAGTGGCATGTTAAAAAGAGCAAAATGTCATATAACATCAAATACCCAACAATGATATATGTGGTATACTAGAGAGAAAAGGTGAATTATATGAGTAACAAGAATGCATTCACATCCATGAAAGTGGAGGAAGGAATTGAGGTGGATTGGGCATAGATTATGTTCAATAATTTGTGTAATGAATTAGACAAATGGACAAAGATGTAGGAAAAGATGCAAGTGAATGGGAAATAGGAAGACAAGAAAGAAACTTATCATTCGTTGTTGGTTCTGGAACATATATGTTTCAAGAAGAATATGTGGTTATGGAAAAGAAAACAACAAAAACACAAAAAAAACAAAAAAGGACCAAAGAATAGTTACAACATGTTTTGGATAGTAGGAAAGGAGCATCAAGGAGATCTCCACAGACCATGGAGAATAGGAAGAAAAATCTGAGATTGGGGAAGGATCAGAATAAAAAAGGAAATTAAGGGAAGACATCAAACCATATAAGTTCATGAGGGGGAATATAAGACCATTTAGAGTTACAGTCCTAAGAATGTCGATTGTACACACCATGTTCCTTCTAAAACACAAAAGGAAAACAATTCATTACTGGAGTAGCAAAGGAAAGAATAGGTACAACAGATGAAGCGAGAGAAAAATAGATCACCACAATTGGGAGCAATGATTCAAGCACAACTACAGCATGCATAGCACAATGAAGTAGATGACCTATATGATTATCATACATAGATGGAGGTTCATCATGATGATGTACTAAATGTACATACATTATAAGCACATATGAATTAGTAACAACAACAACAACCTCAAATACCACATGTGGTTTTAACCAAACCACCATTCAATGTTCATAAGCCAACTATGATTTTGGTATCACAAAGTAGATCAAGGTCAATAAAAGGAAAAATGTTAGAGGTTGGCTAAAAGTTGTAAATGCAGATAAGGTGGTATCATTAAAGGACAGATTCAAGGAAGAGACACCATAAAACCTCACACCCAAATTTATAAAAGATATGGTAGCTGATGTCCCGAAAAACAATAAAATTATAAAAATGTTTCAAGCCATATATGGCTATTATTAGTATGAAGATGGGTAATTTGGGTTTAAAGGTGCAATCATTAAAAGCCAGATTAACTGCAGTAGAAGGAGATAAACATGGATTACTTGAGTAGATACAGAAGGAATAAGCATGACACAAGGAACATATGAAATGAATAAGTGGCTAGAAGAAACAAAAAATGGAAATGGAGGAGAAGGTGAATGTAAGAATGCCGGAGTTGACCATAGAGAACAAAGAAATGAAGAGGAAGTTGGAGGAGTTGATGGCTCAACAAAAGGAATGGCAAGTGCTAAAGAAGAAGAAGAAGAAGAAGAAGAAGAAGTATGGAATGAAACAAAACAATAATATAAAAAAACACAATTGATGGAATATAAGCATAAGAAAGAGGCTTTGGAAAGATAGAAGCAACTATGGCTACAAGAGTAGAAGACAAAGATGAACATAATCAATAAAATGTCTATGCAAATTATACAGATGAAATCTATGGTTGCAAGAGAGGAATTCCACTTGAAAGACAAAAGAAAAGAAGGAGAAGGTATCCTTGGATGTGTTAATAGTGAAGGAGATGTTAAGAACCAAGACAAAGTTGGATGATTTACTAGAAAGGTACAAAGATCTTGATCTCACGCATGTCAAGAACAAATTTGAAGAGTATGACGATTTGGTGCAATATTACTCAATATTACGTATCAAACCACAAGAGGTTGAGAGCAGTGGAGTGCCACAACATAAACATGAAAAAAAAACCACAAATTTTCAAAAGAGGAGGACAAAATCATCAAAATGAACAAGTTGAAGAATGGGAACAAAAAATTCTTGTAGAGAAAACTGAATTGAAAACTATCGACATTAGTGTACATATGGAGCTAGTTGGAAGCATAGAATAGGTGGTGGAACACATATCTGAAGGGGTGGAAAAAGGTAAAACATAACCATTGCATGAAATTCCAGTTCTTCAAATGAGTATAATAGTTAGGGTTAGAACATGAGCACATATGGAAGTGCAGATAGAAATATTTGCAACTCATAATGAACAAAATAAAACCATAGATGGCTGACATAATGAATTGAGGATTTTTTTTTTTTTTTTTTTCATTCACTATAACAAGGATTTTGAAAACAGAAACCAAAGTGGAAGGAGGGTAACGTTACTAAATGAATGGCAAAGATTTAATAAGACAAGATTAATACATTTGTTTAGTTTGATTTTCAAATTACTTTTGGAAGGAAATGATTTAGGATTTTGATTTTGATGAAAGTTAAAAGATTTTTTTTACACAAAAGCAAATTTAAAAAGTTGTTGGAAAATAGAAAAAGGACACAATATGTAGTTTAAAGTTTTGTTGTGTTGTGAACCACATATTTTCTTTTTTTCATTTCTAATTTCTACATTTTTATATTATAAATGTTTAATATTATTCAATTATGAGTAACGAAAGTAATAGCATATTGATGAAAAAATAATGAATATACTTTAATCACATATTTTGATTATTATGTAGCATTTAGAATCTAGGAAATAATGATATAAAAACATTAATGAAATAAATGTGTGATTGTATTTTGAAAGATAATTTGAATGGCTTAAAAACAATAGATTATTTGTGATGTAAGTGTTATTTTGTGTATAAGTTACATTGTTTGTTAATAGGCAAGGAGAAAATTTGAATAAATTTGTGCCTACCAATTACCACATGGCACTTTGTAATGGGTTGTAACATAGTTGTAAATAATGGTGATTAATTAAAACTTTATATGGATGGTCAAATATGGGTGAGGGTGTATATATTGACTATACACATCACCCATGTGGAATGTGATGACATCATGTTAAATCATCATTTGCGACTAGATGTTGCATGTGACCTCACTTATGCAATTAATAAAAATTTAATTGTAATTTATTTATAGTTGCAAATTGAAAATTTTCTTCTGGTGCATTTAACCTAACATTGTCCCTAAAGTTAATGTAGCACTTTGGGCAACATGGTTATCGGCCTCTATCTTTAATTTCCAGTACTTAATGTCCTCCTAGCTTAATTGTTCATAGAACATATCCTTTTCCACCTTCATTTTTTCTAGAACCTCCACTTGTTGCTCCATATTACTCCATATTTTTGTTGTTTTGAAAGACATTCCATGTGTACCTTGGTTATATGGTGCTCCTTCACAACTAAAATTTTATTTCGAAATTATTCTTGTACACCAAGTTAATTTTACAATTGAATTATTTTTCCATGATTTTTTTTCAAATGCCCTTGTAATTGTACCTTCTCTTGTTCCTCCTATTTTTGTTGTAATTTCAATCCAACCATCTTTAACAAAACATAATGCATCTTTTCGCCATATTCAACCATTTATTGAAACATATTTGTTACCTTTTAATGCTAACTACCTCTTTACCCAAAGGATTTGACCATTCTAGAGTTTGAAAAGGTGGTGTATTTCCTAAATATTATTCTTAGAAAATTGTCCCACATCCTTGTATGTGGTAAATTGGGGGTGTCCAATGTAATGATTTTTAAAAGATTTCAGCGTATCCATAACTTCAAGTTGTGGCATCTATGGTTAAACATCTTGTTGGCTATGTATTTCAATAACATTTTATGGTTCATGGTTCCAATGTTGTTCCTCAATAATATGAAACTTTGATCTCTCCCTCTTAGCATATACCTTTGCTTGTTGTGTTCTCTAGGCCTATACTTCAACTTGTTGTGGTATATGTGCCTATACTTCAACTTGTTGTGGTATATGTGCCTATACATCAATTAGTTATGGTCTTTATGCCTAGATACATTAGTTTGTTATACTATTGGAGGGAATGGAAACCTAGATCTTTCCCTAGTTGTTGTCGCAAAATGCAATGTTCTTTTAACAACATGATTGGGTTGGGAAGGTGGATCCACTACACCTTTCATTGTTGTTTTCTTCTTCTTGAAAAATCTTGGTTGTGGTTTTTCATCATCAGAGTCTTTTGTTGATACTAGAACATTTCTAAGTTTTCAATGACCCTTTTAGAGCTCTTGTTTAGGAAACACATTAATTGGTTGTTATGTTTTTTATTCTTCTACAATCATTTTCATAAAATTGCATTGTCATATGCATTGGAAATAGTTGCATGTGATGGTTAGGATTGAATTATTATTTCAATTGTGCAAGCAAATGTTTTTGGAAACCACTCCTACTAATGCACCCTCACACTCCTTGAAAGATTCAAATGTAAATTCAAAAGTGAAATCAGAAGAAAGAGTTAGGGTACATTCTTTAATTAATAACACTCCGAAGGTAAAAAGGGCATGTTGGAGCTCCGGGATGGGGACTCGAATGAGTGACAAGTGGATCAATTATTCACACAAACTTACACAAGCCAAATAACAAGTTGGTTAGTGCGTAGTTGGAGCACTTTTGGTGCATGAATGAATCATAGACATACACAAATTCACAAAACTCACCATGGCCCAGACTTGAGGGAAGCCATCACCTTCCCCCTTATAGTATTCTTTATGATTAATAATGGGGGCTACATCCAAATGTCATTTTTCTTGGGACTTTCAAATTGGGAGTCCTGAAAATCTTGAAATTGGGACTTTCACCACTTTGGAAGCCTATAACTTCTTGTGTTGACTTTTGATTGAGATCAGGTCTAAAGCAAAGTTGTAGCCCTCGTCGAAAGATTTGCAACGATATGTTGCACGTCACTTGAACACATGTATTTCAAAGCAATTTTTTACTTTTACTTGTCGGGAATCAAATTGACACTTTGATTCACAACCTTTCTTTCAGCCATAACTTGTGTTGTAAGTATTAAAATTATTCATACAAGCCCATTTTAGACATTTACATTTCAAAGGCTTTTTGATGGTATAATAAAGTCTTCAATTCAATGAGTTTGGCCCCTAAAATTGTTCTTTAAAAATTCAAGACTTCAACTTCCAAAGTGGGAGACCACTTAAAAGTGTTTGAACTCATTCCTTCATGTTTCTTGAAATTTTTGAAAGTGCAAATGCGACTCCCGGGTACACACCTTTCGATGTCTTTGCCTTGATTGTGAGCCCAAGGCTAGGGTCATGAACTTACATTAAAACATTAATCACAAGAAAATAATTACAAATGTCCTTCTTAAGATTTGTTTTCGCCTTTCCTTATAGAATTCTGGCATGAACTTTGGACCATCTATCTAGTTTATTAATCAAATGTTTATATGTGATATTCACCCAACTGATAATCTTTCCACAATCTACTTTTATCAACATAATAACATTCTTGTTGCTAAATAAACACACACACATACTCTGATAAATAATTTGAATTAAAGCAATAAATCTTACATTGTATGGCTCCTTAAGCTTAATCAAACTCCATTGTTATATGGAAACATATGCATCATGCAGGATTATTCTTTACAAAACCATTTTTGCTCTTGATTACTCTACATGTTTTTCCTCCTTTAATCCCATAATAGAATTATTGTATCTTTCCCCCAAAATGTACTTATCAATCACATAAACCTTATCCCAAATTTTAACGAACATTTTCAACAAATTATCATTTTCCCTCCAAGTATTCAAAAATTCCACCATTAAATGATGTTTGGGCTTCTTGCATTATAACCCACTTTTGTTCTATAATACCTATGTTCACCTAAGTAAGTATGTGTTCCAATTCAAGTTCACATGTTTGTTTAGAAAGGGTGAAAACATATTTGACTTTGTCCATTGCTAACATTTTAGCTACTTGTTTAGTTCTTATATCTATGGATGCCATATAGCTAGGTCGAATACGAAGCTATTGAAATACAAAAGAAAAATAGAGGAAACATTGCAAAACCTAGTTGTGGTTATGATGATGTTGTTGCAACAAGTTGTTGAAAAGTCTACAAAGGTTGAGGTTATGATTGAGTATCCTTGTCATCTAAATTCGGAATTAGAATAGGGTGGGTAGGTTGTGTTCTTGTTATGGTGCTATGCTTTCATAAATGACAAAACATTACCTCCACCTCCCTTCTTGTTCCTGTAGATTGGCAAAATCCTCCTCCATGTTGCGCATTGAAGCTTTTGGTGGTGGTGGGGGTGGTGGTGGTGGTTTTTTTTCTAATAACACATTTGCAAAAGTTGAATGTACACCATTTCTCGCACTTACTCCTTCTCACAAGCTTCTTGTTCATGTTTCCATTTTTTATTCCATTTTTTCCCTTGTTTTTTCTTTTGTGCAAGATGTTAATTTTTCCAAAAAACTTTTGTTGCTCATGGTGACTCGTGAAGACGAAAATACACATGTCGATGTAAGTGTTGGGAATAGTTACCATGTTGGGAGATGTGAAAAGAACAAATTACATCACCTTTTTTGTTATATTTAGGGTTAGTAATGTGAATGACGACTCATGAATATTAATGTCATTATTTCATTTTTTTTGTGTCATTTTTTGACACTACCCTAATTCTACCACTAAACTAAACGTTTTGAATTTTGCATTTGCCTCCTTCTACCCTTCATGTTTGGGGCACTTCCAAATGTAGGATTAATAGTTGACATTTCTATTCATCAAAGAAGGGAAATGACAACTTGCACAATTGGTTTCAAAGTATTAAGCCCCAACTAAAATTATGAATGTTCCCACAACCTACAAGTTTAAAAAAAAAAAAAAAAAAAACCTTACATAAAACCCCTTATTCAACAAAATTGAACACATAATATGAAACAATGTTTTTTCCCATGTTTCAAAATAGATTGCAGTATCTTGACCTTCAATCTTCTTGCCATGCACTATTGTCAACCTCTCAACACCTATTTGGTTAAATATTTGAATCAAAAAATAATTCTAGAAAAGTTTAAAACCATAGTGGTTATTACTCTATTATATTCCAAATGTGCCAACATATTCATTCAGGTTATAGCAAATAGGTTGACCAAATGACACTCACTTTTATTAGCCACCACCAACACCAAAACATCATTATTTTTTGTTCAATAGAAATTAAACCAAAACTAATGTCAAGCCTTGCACCAAATAGCACACAAAATCCCATTGAAAACTTCAAAACACCAATAGGAACTTTGAAATGTCTATATCTTCTATCTCATGTTTATTTCCAACCACTAACACTAATAAATAGTTCAACAAATAACCTTTCACTAAAAGCTTTTCATTGTTTCTTTCAAATAACCAACACAAAAAAACCAAACCTCCACATTGCAATGCCACAAAAGAAAGTTTGAGAAACTCTAAGAGAAATTCCTCTCTCTTTTTTGTTTTCATTTTTCTAATGTAGAGGACATTAATGGTCGGGGTACTACTTTTTGGACATAGGACCCAAAGACTTTGTTTTTGTTATCTTCCAAATACAAAGTCTACATGGAATAAATTTAAGTTCCAAATATTGGATAATTCAAATTATATTAATTTTCATGGTGGTGGTGATTTTTCACATGCATATATAAATGCATCAATAATATTTGGTAAAAAATTAGAAATGTAGAAAATGAATACATAAGCTTTTAGAGACAACTTGACATGTTTTTTTACATGATTCTTTCTTGCACATGTTGTCAACACTTAGGGCCACCAAATCTAAGCATAGTTAATACAAGAAATAAACCAAATGGCCAAAAAAAAAAGTCCTTGAAGCCCTTTCAGAATGGATTTTGTAGCCTTGAAAATTCTTGTATCATATATTATCTAATCAAATGCATTATATGAACATTTCCAAACATAGATGCATGCATTATTTATCCATGATTTTTTTTTTGAAAAAAATTACATTATTTTTAATACATTTTTTATTCCTTTAAAATGAAAATGTAATTAAAACAAGTACTCAAATTATTTAAAAGGACTCAAAAATACATATATATATAGTATCCAATTTATCCTTATATTTTTTTATTATATTAACATGACATCATTTTAATTATAGTCATACAACAATCCATTATGATCATGAAGTTATAAATGTAATAAAAATCCAAAATAATCTTTTGTAGTCTTTTTCTCATTAGACTATCCTTTTTGGTACCCCAATCGTGAATGTCCCCTATAATGTTTCACCAAATCTTTTTAATGCACAACACAAAACAACAAAAATCCTTCATCTTGCTTTTCTTTTTATCATTCACCCATTCACAATCCCTCTCCAAAACAATACACAACAAAAAAGAAATTTCTTCTTATCACTACTATTTTTGTCCCTCATCATCTCACCATAACTTGCCAATACACAAAGTTACAAACAACATTTGCCTCAACACCTCACACCCTAACCCAAAAAACAAAACCCATAACCATGAATCCACACCTCAACCCCATACCCTAGTGTGACATTTTGACTTATAAAATGTAAACACAACCCAACCAAATCTCCCAATGTGAAAGGGCACAGTATAATATAAAACTTCCAAACTTGCCTCCATGTGATACTCCATGTCCCCTAGGGGTGGGACCTAACAAAATTTACATGGGATAAACAACCATGGTAAACAAGGCATTTATTTAGCATGCAAACCTTGCTTTATATATGTTATATGTCTATCATATGATTTTACAACACATAATTTCAGGTTATATTGTAAGAGAACAAAGTAAGATTTGATAAAAAAAGAAAACCAAGAGAGAAAATGATGTTGTATAAGGTTTAAAACATGAAAGTTCAGGTTCTTGATTTTGTATTGTTTACAATTAAAATTGTATAAATTAGAATGGTAGGAATTAATGTATGTTATTTCTGCACAATGATGTAGAACTCATCATTGGCACATTGGAATAATCCACATGGATAATAATAGGACCCGTAAACAAAGCATAATATTAAGATGTTTGTCATATGAATGCAAATTTGAAACTTTTAACAGATTACATTAACAATTTTTTTTAAAAATCTAATTATTTGGTAAAACAAATCATGGCATAAAAGATGGTAGTTTAATTGAAAAAATATAGGTTTGCGATTTGTTTAATAAGATTCTATTGACCCCAAGTAACATTGTTATGTTGGTGCATTTGTCCAAATATGATCAATTTGTATATTATTGATTGTTGTGCTTTTTGAAAATGTCAATTTCAAATTATATTTATTCATAAAAATTTGCAATGCAAATTATTCTTTTTTTTTTGGTTTACATGTCAATGTTGAAATTTCCAATAATTATAATTGGACAATCAAAGGGTAATGTTTTTTAAATACTTTTAAAAATGGAATTGAAATTAAATACGTTGGTTTTGGGTGGTTTATAGATTGCAATTACATGTATTGCATCCCATGTGTTTCTATTAAAGAACGCAATAATAAATTCTATTCCAAAATTTGTCATTCTTGTGTGTTTCGATAAAAACATTGTTTTGTTATACAATACCATTGTTCCATGTTGGTCATAAGAAGATATAATTTGGAATTGGTTTAATAAAAAATATATATTTCTTGGTTTCCAAGAACTTTTTTTCATTTAAACAAAGGACATGATATGCTATAAAATTTGGGTCATCTTGGAGATGTAGTTTTAAAAAACAAGTATTCAATGATTAAATGATGATAATTTTTTCACAAAATGCATGTAAACAATGATTCCTTTTAATCAACATATGTTTATAAAAGTGACATTTTCAATAATATGTGATGATGTTCTAAATCTATTCAAAATGTTCACAAAATCAATATCTTTTTGTCACATAATTTGAGACAATTCATCATATTTAACATTTTAATGCCAAAAGCTTGTTTCAAAAATATTGAAACCATTTATTTTTGGTTTGAAAATCCATTAATATCATATTGGAGGATCTTGATAAAAATCACATGTGACAAAAACATCAAGACCGCCCCTAAATTCATTGTGCATTTGTTTTATAACACGTAATTTATGATTAATGAATGACAACATTCTATTGCTCACGAATGATATTTTGTCTATAACTAGCAATGAAAGTTAATTATAAGTTTTTATTAATGTATCATGTTTATCATCACTTAGTGCTTTAAGCTCATTTAAGTTTTTATTTAAAGGAATTGTTAAGTGTAAAATGAACTATCATTCCATTGATATTGAATGTTGTTTTTCTTACGTAAGCTAATTTCATTACTTTTGAGTTCAAAGGGTCAACAACAATGATGTCTTTTATGTAGTAATGTAACGTGTTCTATATATAATACACAAAAGTGTGATTTTTTTTTAATGATCATGCACCTTTGATAAAAAATGTGTGTAAAGGTTTTGTTGTTTGTTTATTTTTTTTTCAAAATATCATCAACAATAATTTTTTATTCATTGTTAAGTTGTTTCATATGTGAAAAAAAATTCATTAGGTATATGTTCATTCATTTGTGGAAAAATCTTTGAAATTGATAATGTGTTCTTATATGTATTTTTTCTTTTAATTGTCTTGAACATTTAAATGTTAAATCATATGGTTCAATTCCTTGAACGTTAATATCTAGACAATGAATTTTGGAGTGGGTTCTTCACATTATCAAATTCGTCATCAAACATAACATTTTCCCATCCATTTGCTTCATGGATTTTTTGTGTATTCCTTTATTTTTGATTGCAAAAGATACCATTCATCATCATATTTATTACTTAGATTGAAATTATATACGAACTTTCTACATAACATTTCATATCATTTTTTCCATGTAAACAACTTTCCATGAATTGTTTTTTCTTTCAATTCAATTTCTAATTTTTGAAAAGGTTTGAATAACAATAATAATTCTTTAAAATGATTTTCCGAATGTGACAACACAAAAATTCATCAAATGTGACATCATGACCTAATTCCATGGCTACAAATTTTGTATAAATTTGAATACTTATTTCACGTGTTTTTGCAGTGTGATGTTCTTCTTCTAAGGGTAACATTTTTTTTTGAATTTCATTAGAGGCTTTGGTATTTGAAAATGACAAATGGGTTGTCATTTTTTTTTGCATGTCTGTTTACGTTGGTGTACTATTTGCATGTTAGGAATTTTGGGGTTCAAATTGTTTGATTTGTTGTTAAATAAGTATCAACAAAACAATAAATGTTTTCATTTGTCAAAATAGCAAATTGAACAACATTTTCCACCCATAATAATCCATGATCATGAGGTAATCCTTCAACTTGAAATTTAGTCACAAAAAAAAATCTTTTATTGACCAAAAAACAACATCTACATATTTAATGAAAATTTGAAAACTATTCATCCTATCTTCATTATAATTAGTGCACACAAATAACAAGATTATTTTTAACAAGTTTTAAAAATCTTTAGAATTTTCATATTTTAAAAAATAGTTTTTATGAAATTCTTTCAATGTTTTGGTAAGTATTAGCCAATTATTAACATTGGTTTAAATGTAGCAAAAAACATTGGAAGGCCAAGTTGTTTAATCATAGTTAATATATTTTTGTGAACATAATCCAAATAGTCAAGAGATGTCCATATGCGACCTAATTTTTTATAACCCAAGTCAAATTTTGAATTTTAATTTTAATTTAGATTATTTGACACATCATTAGCTATCAAAACATGACCTAGTAATTTTGCTTTGCGAATTTCAATCCATGTAAAAGGTAAAATAAAATGAATCAAGATTTTAATAATTTTGAATAATATATTAATGATGTGATATGCATATTTTCTATTGACACTAATTAATTATCCTTGTGCTATTTTTGATAAAAACATGATAATGTTGGTCTTGGGTTGCCAAAAAATAATGTAAGAAAATCATATTTTTCAGATTATGTATCAAAAAATAAACCAAATGATCAAATACCTTCCTTTCAAACCATTGTAATTGGTTTAGAATTGTCATCAACAATATGTTGAATATTTAAAATGTTTTGCATTAATGTGTTTATGCAATCTTGTTCTAATATTTCTTCAAACATTTTGATATTTTTTGAATTGAAATTCTCATTAATTTCATTGTTGCTTAGTTAATTTTATGACATTCATTTTCAAATTCAATATCTTTTTATTGAAATTCTCACGTCTAAATGTAAAAGAGTTTGACAAAGTTCTTGTAATACTTTCATGACTATATTAAGATGAACACATCACAAATTTACAAGCTTCATGGGTTTGTTCCAAATTTGTGCGAAATATGTTATTTCATAGGTTTGTAAAGTTTAAACACGAAAGTTGTGTGCTCGACTTTCGTGTGTAAACAACATGGGTAGACATACAACATCCATGTCTAAACAATACAAATAGGCATATGACATTTATATCTAAATAATGCGCATGCTATCAATGTTCAAACAATACAAGTAGAGGAATGACATGTGTGTCTATTCCATACAAACCTATGAAAAATATATTTCACACCACTATTATTGCCAAATTGTGGTCCATGAAGTTTGTGATGTATAGTTTGCCATATATATGGACTTATATTCTAATAATGCAATGGATGAATCATGATATGACATTCATGGTAATATGTTTCGCACTAACTTGGTTGGAACATTAATTACATTTCCATGCATCCCATATTTTGAATACAAGACATGGTGCAATTAAATGTTCTTCACTTTTCTTTAACATTAAAACAATTTTTTTTTTTGTTGCATCATTGATAATATATGATTTCATAAATCTAAATCCAATGATTTACCTTGGTCAAGTTTTTTACAACAAGTTCTACATATATCGATGGGAGTTTTTGGATTCAAATTTTTAATGGAAGGAAGTAAAAGGTCTATTTGTGATTTAGATGCATGAAAAATTTGGAATATAAAACATAATTGTTGATAATAATGACACATATGTTTTATAAATGTCTAAAATATTTTATTTGATTTTTGTAATGTGTTTGTCATTCATTTGATTTTAAATTCCATTTTCCAACAAATGGCTTTTAATTTTTCCCTTCAATATTTTTATCCTTTTAACTTTCACATTGTAAAAAAAAATTGTATACCTCATATAAATCTTTTCATTTTGTCTTTTATGAAGTTAAAAAAAATAGTCATTTTGGATATTTCAAAATTATTATTGTTTTTGAATGTTCAATATTTTATGATTTCATTTATAGGCCTATTAATGTTGTTATCCATTTTCATTCATTTAAATCAAAATTTTGTTAAATGTCATTTGATTTGTGAAAGATTTGAATTTAAATTTGGACATTCTATAAAAAATAATAATTAAATTTTTTAAAATAGAGTTGATATCCATATGTTTTAACAATTTTGCATAGATTTCATAATTCCATTTTATTTTTTTCAAGTCATGGTTTATTTTTTTGATATTCTAGCGCATGTCATATTTTTCATTATTATTAATTTCATAACTTTGATTGTTTATGCATGGTATTACATGATCTTTAGAATTCAAATTGATCATATCTTCATTACATACAATAAAAAGCTCAAAATGGTTAATTCTATACATTATATTCACCACCAACTTTCATCATTATTCAACCATTTTTTCAATTCCAAACATAAATTAACTGTTGCAAATATTGGGTATTTAATAATTATAATGGAATCACACCATAATCCACTTGAAGTAGCTAACATTGACATTTTTTTATGTAATTATTTTCATCAATTATTTGACCATGATGTAAATCATTAGAAATTCAAAAGTTAATTTATGCTCATGGCATTGTGATGCATCATGTGTTTTTATGTTTAAACATCATTCTAGATCTAACAAATATTTTTTTCAAATGTCGATTGATGTTTTTGAAAATTGAAGTGAATACGTTATTGCATCAAACATGACGCGCTCCCAAGTCCCAAGTTAGCCCCAAGTTGGGACTAAGTCACTCAAATTGCGGAATTTCTGGACTCGGGGCATGCTCCCAGCTTCCAGCATTAAAGGGGGTGAGAGGGGCGTGCTGAAAGCTCCAGGATAGACTAGGAAGAGGGACAAGCTTACTCAATTACACACTCCTGCATCCAAATCCAATCAACAAGTTGGTTAGAACTCATTCTGCACCCTTTTGGTGTTGGGACAAGCCACGGGCTACCTTGGACTCACTTGACTAAC
>Ga0116231_10004199_pt1 | contig 29323 bp, 21 predicted proteins | sample S1TSphgellanicum_2_FD_89695 | JGI IMG/M metagenome (GOLD analysis project Ga0116231, IMG submission 89695) | Host-associated microbial communities from peat moss isolated from Minnesota, USA - S1T2_Fd - Sphagnum magellanicum MG | ecosystem: Host-associated > Plants > Peat moss > Unclassified...
AAACCCTGCAAGAAAGAAAGAAAGAGAGAAGAATTGATGAAACCCTGAATGAAAGAAAGAGAGAAGAATTGATGAAACCCTGCAAGAAAGAAAGAAAGAGAGAAGAATTGATGAAACCCTGAAAGAAAGAAAGAAAGCAAAAGAGAAGAATTGATGAAACCCTGAAAGAAAGCAAGAGAGAAGAATTGATGAAACCCTGAAAGAAAGAAAGAGAGAAGAATTGATGAAACCCTGTTAAACTTGATTAAAACAAAGCACCCAGCAAAGGGGGAAAAAGGGAGGACAAAGAGAGAGGAGGACCCAAGAAGACCAAGATCGAGCCAAAAGCACACAAACCCAAAGAGAGGTCATAAGGGGGCAAAGGAACAAATTATGTTTTAGAGGTTGCCACCAGTTTGCAAGAAGTATACATCAAAGAAAGAAAGGAAAGGGAAACTTGAAAGTGTAGTAAGTCTAGAAGAAGACGATGATGTGTTTCAAAAATAGAGGCAGCTTGTGCTTGAGTTTGTGCCTCTGCCATTATTAGCTCAGGCCCAGAAATGGTGACAAAGAGTTTTGGAGAATAAAAGTTTCATGCAGCCAATGAGAAGGCTCAGCATGCACTCATGAGGGAATTTCTTTTTTTTGTTTTTTTTTCTTGTTCCCAAAGTGTTCCCATCAATTTTTCATGGGGTTTATCAAAGGGTTCTCCAAGTTCCCAATTTGTTCCCCAACATGTTCCCAATAGCACCTCTGTTTTATCCCATATGGTTTTGCCCAAAGTTCAACTCTCATGTATATAAACTGAATATTACAAGCTACAAAATTGAAACAAATGTGCTCCCTATGGCTCTAGTGGAGTTAAGTTCTCTCCTCTTGATAAGCTTCAAAAAACCCTAACTACAAAACCCTAAAGCTTGTCTCTTTCAAAGTCACCAAAAAGCTCTAGTGAGGTCCTCTGAGTTTCAAGCTGAAAACACTTCTGAGAAGGAAGCTGAAAATACCCACCACATTTTGTTTGCTTCATACCCAATCCTTGGCATTTTGCCAAAAGCTAACAAACTTCTGGAGACAATAATTTTATTCAAAGAGGAATTGATGGCAAAGCTGCAAAGACTTGATTGCAAGAAAAAGTCTGAGGGGGGTTAAAGGGGTGGGGAAGAGTAGTAGGGTGTGACAAAACATGAGGAAGAAATTGAGGGGGAAGAATGTGGTCTGGAGTCAAATTACTAAGTTGCAAAATCTCGATAATCTAGAGCTACATTAGAAGTCATCCTTAAGATGAGAGAATGAATTAGGGTTAGGGTTAGCGTTAGGATTAGAAGGCACCACCAGGTACACTTCCTACATATGTCTGCTGCTGCTGTTTTGCGGCTGCTGTTGCCGCCTTCCTTGCTTTGTAAGTCCTGTATAGAATTGCAGCAACGGCGATCGTTACTCCCACGACAACCAGTGGTAACAACACTTTTAGCACTGTGATTCCTGTCTTATGCGATTTTGAACTCGACCCTGTTGTACACACACACACGCACGCACAAGTTGTAGTTGTTGGCAATTAAGAAGATGAGTTGCGGAAGGAAGAAGGAAGGATCAGTGCAAAAAGAACAGAATCATTTCTCTGACTCCAACTCAGAAGTCTAGCAAATGGGTTGTTGTCGGAGTAGTAGAACTCGGAAAACAACGAGAACAACTAGTTTACCAGAACTGCTTGCAGTTTGGGAACTGGAAGAAGAAAGATAGTCCAGACACACAGTGCAGAAGTTGATCTTGATAAGACACAGGCCCGGCAATTCCTTCTGTCTGGTGGCATTCACCACGGCAGTGGAAGAAGAAGAAGAAGAAGAAGAAGAGTTGTCAAGGGTATAGAAGATGGCTTTGCATAAGCAAGGAGTGTGAGTGTAGGCAACATATGTGACATCGGTACAGCAATCGTTTGTGGGGAGGTTCTGGATGTTGGTGAGAAAATCTCGGCAGCCTCCTATCAGTCCGTCCATGTTCTGCTCGTCGTAGTAACTGCAATTGGATGTTGATACCACCATTGTCTCCGGCATGGAGCAATCCGTTGCCGGCGTGATTGCTGGATCATCTTCACTAGAAGAAACATTACTACTTCCTGCTGCTGCTGCTGTCGCCACCAGTCTCACCCTAGTACTGGACCCCAAAAACGCAACCAGCAGCAACAAAAGAGACATCCAACCAGCAGCAGACGACATCACAAAACCCATGACCACTTTCCCTCTCAAACACCCAATCCCTCTCCCTTCCAACAAACCTCCACTACAAAAAGCTCTGCTCCCAAAAGAGAGAAGAGAGAAAAGCTCTGCTCCCAAAAGACTCAATCAACTGCAAGCTCACTTCTTCTGAGAACAAAGATCCACAGAAACTGATCTCCAATTCTCCTACAGAAATCTCTACAATGGAAGGGGGGGAAAAAAAAAACTAAAAAAATTAAAAAAAAAACAGAGAAAAAAAGTGATCAGAGCTGATCTCTACTTCTCCAGCTACACTAGAAATCAATCTCTACAGCCGAAGAAAAAAAATAAAATCAAAAACAAATGAGCGCTATTCTCTACTTCTACTACAGAGATGATAGATCTGAAAACACAATGGAAGTGGGTGCTTGTGCAAAACTATGGATTGGAGTTTGAGATGTAAAAAGAGTAATCATTTTGTGAATTCAAAAATACCCAAGACACAGAGAGAGAGAGAGAGAGAGAGAGAGAGAGAGAGCAGAGAGTCAGTGAGCTTGGCGCCACTACTGATGAGCATGATCCACATGAGCTTCTCACTTACAACTGGAATTGATCCTTTTTTGTTTAATCTTTTGTTTTTTTTGGTAGGATTCAAGTGTTGTTGTGCAAAGTATGAAGGTAAAAGGAGTAACAAGGAACAGTGATTTTTTTGAGTTTCCTTTGTTGATTTCACTCAACTCTTGTGACCCAATTTCCCTCAAAAATCCTTTTAGTGCCCCCTCAAAGAATGTTCTTTTTGCTTCAGAGGTGTGTGTGTGTGTGTAAAAGCTCTTGAAGAAGAAAAATTCTTTACAAGGATAAAAATGATGGGGAAGGATGATGATGATGATGATGAAGTTGAAGTTGATGATGATGGGTTTTTAGTCAATTTCTCCAAGAAGAAAATTTTAGAAATCAAAATGAGGATGAGGATGATGTGTGTGTGTGTGTGTGTGTGTGTGTGTGCGCCCTAAACCCATAACCTAATTTGATGATTTGGGTTGCATTAGTGACCTACTAGTTAGCACAAGGTACCAACAACCACTTTTGGGTTCTATTTGACCGAATGATTCCACAACCTTTCATTGCTTGGATGAAGAATTTCATAATTGTTCTATGGATGGATGAAAGAGATAGCATCTTGATTCTTGACGAGGGATGGTTATGTTTGGTTAACTAGCTTGAGCACATTCGACTCTCTAGACCTTCCCCTCCTTTTGAAGCATGTACCCATTTCTTTTCTATGCATGCATCCCTTGCCCTTTCTTAAATCCATGAACATGATATTTATTAGTAAATGGTATGCAGAATTAGGGTAAGGATATGGAATTTTAAAAATTTTATATAATGCTTTTTTGCATTCAAATTTTGAACATATTATCATCATTATTATTATTATATTACAATCATTGTCAGAGAACCTAGAGCTGGTATTTTCAGGAGTGTCAGAGCCAAGATTTAGCAAGCTGCATGCACACCATGCAAATTTGTACCCTCCTTGGTCTTAATATACTACTTGTGTCCAATACTTACTTCTATTACACTTAGTGCTTTGTGCTTGTAGGACCCAAATGCACACCACCCATGCTTTGACAAATTCCAAATTCCTCCTCTTTTCTCTTTGGCACCATCTCCACTCACCAAAAATCAAATTGGACAACATAAAGTGAAAGACTATTTAATGCCATGACCTAAGCCAATCATTATGGCCCGATCCAATTGAAACAATGATTTCCTTTTTACTAGCCCTCTTGGAGGTCACTAGGAATATCTATATATATATATATATATATAGATATATATAGGGCATATTTACATGCCCAAACTAAGTTTCACACTATTTGAAGATTTTTTACTTCACCCAAACTATTTGGCAATAGTTTGTATTTGCCATTTTATTGTTGTGAGTGAAGAGGACCAAAGGGCATCTTCATTGTCGAGGTCCATCAAGTGCCCCCCTTCAATGACAACTTGGACTTGTCAAGATGAAAGGGTTGGTGATGCGGTGTACTACAACACCTACATGACAAAAGAAAACACTAGCCTTAATAGTTGGAGCTCACATATCGACGACAATGTGCAAAGTACAATTGTCACCACAAGGCTAGGTACAATGTGAAAGAGAGAAATGTGGTTTCTTTGTTTAGTTCTTGTGTTTATGCTTTGTGTTTATGTTTGCTTAATGGCTCATGTTTGTTGCTTATGTTTTGTTTTGAACTTTTTTTCTTATGTTGCACTTGGTGTTTTGCAATTCTACCACAACTCTTGTTGTAATAGAATTGTTACAAAGAGTTCCATGTTAGAGCTTGTGGTCATGGTCTAGAAAATGATGGACTTTTGATTGTCATCACACCTTCACATAATCATTGCAAAGGCAACTCGTGATGACCCAACTCCAACCAATGCCAAAGCTTTTGTTGTCTGTTCTTTTTTTTCTTCTTTTCCCTACTCTTATTTGTGTTGTCAACTCTTGAGAGCATTTATGTTTGTTTTCCCTCGCTTTTGCTTTTGGTGTCAACTTTTGTGAGTTTACTTGTAGATTTCATTTTAGATGTCAAAAATCTCACCATGTGTGAATTGCTCCATCACCTTCTCACAACATTCTTGGACATTCATGAAACCTTGGATAATGTAAAATGAAAACATGTTAAATGCCACTACACGAGCTAATCATTGTAACTAGCCAATCAAAATGAATCATTTTTTTAATTTATTGAGCTTTTTAAAGACATTATATTTGGTGCATAATAATTGAGGTTTACAAGTTATTATACCTTTGTTGGTGGACTTGCTCTAATGCATTGAAAGAAAGTGTTTTTTTTTGTTTTTTTTTGCATTTTAAAAATATTGATTTCAAAAGACATGAATTCTTTCTTATGAGGTGATTTATAAATGCACCTATTTTAGATTTAGCCCTTTTAAATATATTGGGTGATTGGAACCACGCAATGTTTTTGCACAAACATTCTTCAAGCTTCATTATTATTATTTTAGTTCATACCACCAACCCAACTACAATTGAAACTATGGCCCAATATGCCAATCCCAAACATTTTTTGGATTTGAAAGCTCAAAATTGTGGCTAGTTGGTTTGTTGATTCTTTGAAAGCTATCAAAATGAAGATGGATGAATTTATAACCATGCACAAAAAGGGATGAAACATCTATCCTTAATCCTTAACCAATTTGATAGGACTAACCATTTTGTGGTTGATTTAATCTTAGAAAACTAATAGCTAGAGATTCACATGAGATTGGAATGAAAGTTTCAAGGAAAAAAAACTAGCCTAGGAGGTCCTTTGGTATGTTCATCCATTTGAAAAATTGAAAAGATTATAGGCAATGTGAGGAAACAAGCATGAAGATATGATGAAATGGAATGCTACCAAATGATATGGAAAGACAAAGACGGAGTTTTAAAATACTGTTTCAAGAATTCATACATTTCATGATTGCTAAAGGCAAATTGAAACTAAAAACACTTTGTATTCCTTTTGAAAAGATTCAATTGAACATCAAATGTGGGATTCGTGGCCCCATATATTATTATTTTTAAAAAAGTGAAAGCAACAAATGGATAATAATGAGAATAAAAAGCTTGTGAAAAATAGGTTGTGTTGATGATGGGATAAAGAAAAAAAAAACCTTTCAAATATGTGCAACTCAAATCCTTGAGATCCCAAATGATTTCTTCAAGTAAGGTGTTGTTTGCACATATCTTTGATATCCCACTTGATCTGCTAGCTGAGGCATGAAGCATACAGTAGCCACCCGGAAGGCCACTTCCCAGAATCCTTAAAGAAAGAATGGTTCTGGTTACAAAACAAAAAGTGTTAAAACTCATCATGAATTTTGATACTCTCAACATCCACTCAGTACCCAAAATAACTCCGAATGTACATAAGACTTGATCCATGCCTTTTCAGTGGTACCCACCCATATCTGATAATGGTGTTCAACTTTGAATGCATTACAATCCCGCAAGAGACTGCTGGCATTGGCAATAGTCCATGCAAGAAAAAATACCCTCTTGAAAGTGATGAAAGTGATTGGCATCCCTCACCATGATTGCTCTCCCAACTATTGTTTGAAATGAACTTTTGTGGGAGTGATGCAATCTTCACATACCTGCAGATTTTTTCCAGATTGGAAGAGGAGCTGTGTTTACGAGCACCAATGCGATCACTAGTTTCTCGCTATGGTGGCAGAACTGAAAAAACTTTTTCTTCTGCTTCCACATCACACAGAACAAATTTAGTGTAAGGCACATACCTGGCATCATGCATGAGGCCTGACAGTCTCCGCACTTCTGCATGGATTTCAATCATCTGAGGGTGGTCTTGATCATCTACTACAAATGTATGCAACTCCTTATTCACTTCAATGCAGGTTGTGACTCAGCTGCACCTCTTTCCTTTCTCTGCTGTTCCTACATTCCAACAGAGGTGCCTGTTACCAACAGCAGCAGAGATGTTTGATAGCAGCACATAACCAGCAACATTTTCAGGCTCCCATTCAAGAATTCATTTAGCAACATGTTCTCCCATCTCCACATTACCATGAATTCTGCAAGTGCAGAGCAAAGCCATCCATGCAGCCACATCTGGTTTTCAATCAGTATTTACAGGGCATTGCCTTGATGCATTCCAATTCTCTGCCTCCTGTAGATGGCCAGCACAGCTGAGCTCAACAAGCATGTAGGTGTAATGTTGCAATCTTTGCAGAAATCATAATATAGTCTATGATCATTGAAGCATAACAACACATGTCTTCATCCACAAGAACTGCATGGCTGCTAGCTCACAGAAGACAAACAAGAGTGATATCACTGGGCAGTACACCTTCTTCACACATCTGTTCAAAATGTTTTAAGAGCTTCCTTACCCTGCCCATGCTAGGCATCCTCCAAGTATGGCAGTCCAAGTGACCACAACTTGAGATGGCATCTCATAAAACACTTTCAAAGCATACTCCATGCTCCCCAATTTCGCATACATGTCAACCAAGCTATTACCCGCAAAGACATCTGGCTCCAAACCACTTTAATGATGAACACACCTGGCCTCTTCAAGTAGAACCATGCTGGCACATGCATTCAGTACCCCCAAATAAGTACCAGAGTTTGGCAGCAGCACACCGCCCTGTTGCATTTGTCAAAATAGTTCAAGTGCCTTCTGCCCTTCCCTGCATTTCACATGTCCCAATATCGTGGTGTTCCAAGTGACCACATCTCGAGATGGAATCCTGTTGAACACTCTCCAAACATCCTCAACGGTCCCACATTTTGCATACATGTCAACCAAGCTACTCCCCACAAAGACATCAGACTGACAACCACATTGGATGAGCATGAACAAGCCTGCTGTTTTCAAACCCTGAAGTTGCAACCCTAAACCTAACTCTTCTTCTCTGGACCCTAAACCCTGAACCTTACTCTTCTCCTCTAAACCCTATACCTTAAACCCTAAACTCCACATTGTGAAGTTTTCTAACCCTCGCTCTTCTCCTCTAAACCCTATACCTTCAACCCTAAACTCCACATTGTGAAGTTTTCTAACCCTCGCTCTTCTCCTCTAAACCCTATACCTTAAACCCTAAACTCAACTCAACATTGTCAAGTTCTCTTACCATCTAAACTCTATACCTTAAACTCTAAATTTCACATTGTTAACTTGTATAACATTTGCTCTTCTCCGCTAAACCCTATACCTTAAACCCTAAACTCAACTCAACATTGTCAAGTTCTCTTACCATCTAAACTCTATACCATAAACTCTAAATTTCACATTGTTAAGTTGTATAACATTTGCTCTTCTCCGCTAAACCCTATACCTTACACCCTAAACTCAACATTGTTAAGTTATCTTACCCCCACTCTTCTTGTCTAAACCCTATTCCTTAAACCCTAAACTTCACATCATTAAGTTTTCTAAACCTTGCTCTTCTCCTCTAAACCCTAAACTCAACATCGTTAACTTCTCTTACCCTTATTCTTCTCATCGAAACCTTATTCCTTAAACCGTATATTCCACATTGTTAAGTTGTCTAACCCTCGGACTTCTCATATAAACCTTATACCTTAAACCCTAAACTCAACATTGTTAAGTTGCCTTGCCCTTATTCTTCTCGTCTAAACCCTATATCTTAAACCCTAAACTCCACATTGTTAAGTTGTCTTACCCGCTGATTGGGGGATGGATTTGATGGCTCTTTTAACCTTGGGAGAGAACCATTTCAAGCTAGGCTCAAGAGCTTTTTTTTCACTTGCATTTTGGAAGCAATTTGAAAGGTTTTGAGCTCCAATTTTATGTGTGTGTGTGTAATATTTATAAATAGTGTGGAATTGGAGCCCATTGAATGAGATGTCAATGCAAGGATGAATCATCATCTGAAATTTGAATGGATGATGATGTGTGAAATTGACTAACCAAATGAAAATATATTTTTTGGATGAAAAAAGCATGAACCCAAGCAATCTATGTCTATGGATGAAAGTAATTTTCATGGTTAAATTTGACCCCATTTGACTAGATGAACTCTGCGTATAAATTATGTCCACAAGCAATTAAATGCATTTAGGATGGATGTCAAATGACCTACCAGATGAAAATCTTCCTAATGGGTGAATGAATGAAACAATTGTGGGAAACTCATGCTACTTCAAAATGGAATAAATTTCATGTCTGGAAGCAATACTGCTTCAAGATTTCCTTTATCCACAAATGAATTATTTAGATTTTTTTCATCCATTAAAACTTGTCTAGATTCTATCAATGAACATGCATAAAACATCATCTATGAATTTTATTGGATGAAATGGCTGCATATACCCAGAGAGAGCTTGAGCCTTGTTTGATGAATTTGCCATATGTACAAGACACAACATACAACTTCAATAGAGAGTGATCTCCCATATATTGCATCTACCAATTACCCATCTAGCTCAGCTTGCCATCTCACACTGCTGAATTCTGAACATGCCATAGTCGATAATTGAAAACAGCAACTATTATCAGGCTGGAACTAGGTAAAGTATCTCAATATGCTGATGAACTCATAACCCCGGCAGTCCCCAATGCTGTTGGAAAATGAGCCACGAACATCTGGTGTGCTAGCGATGCATCAGGTGCAAACTATGATCAAACTGTGCAAAGTGTAAACCTATATATGTTAGCGAACAATCTTACAAATCAGAACAACACCTCAAACAGTAATTTCAGTACTTTCATCACAGCATGTATTCACATAAGATTGTCTCAAAAACATTACTGGATTATGATAGTAAAATTTTACATAAGCCTACAGTTTATACAACTTGGAGCATAACCAAATCTATGTCTGGTCAAAACCAAGCAAATATTGTAATTCAATGTTGGTCTGCATGAACAGGCCTGTTAGCTTTGAGATTGTCTTCAATTGACCCTCACTGAAAACCCACTTCCCTGCAAAAAATAACAGATGGGGCAGGTGTCTTTTGTTTGGATGAAGTACTTTTGATGGCAGGATCAGGGTACTCATAGGAACTTGACAATGAATACTTTGATAACAAAGAATTCATTAATGTATGACCTTTTACAAGCACAATGTGTGCATGGCAGATGAACTGATCAACGCAAAAAAGATGGAACCGCCTTCATGTAACACAAATGTCGAGGGAATTAATGTTGGATGCCTACCAGTTAATGCAGAAGCCTAGCTAGGTGACTTCAGTCGCAAGCAATTATCCGCTGCCATGTGAAAGAGTTCCCGCACTTGCTTCAGCTCAATTTCTGGCAAATCACACAGTATTTTGTTAGAGGTTTGTGATCATTGCCACTATCTGCAGATGGAAACACAAAACTGTTTCAAAAATTTGAGCGTATTCAAGGTTTGGTACTCCAGACCACATTTTAGGTTTGAAATTCTATGGCGTGACATTAAAAGCTTTTGCAAGGATAGGCAGTGACGGGAGAAGCAAGTAATATATGATTTTTGTACCCTCTGACCAGTCTCCTGTGTAGAGATCCTATATCACTTGCTTCTCCCATCATCACCTTCTGCCCCGAATGCTCATGAAATCTTTACAGAAGTGCATGCATATTTCACAAAGCTGGATGTTAAGAACACAACACAATGAAGTTGTCAAGCTATGTATCAATGTGATTGCAGAGAAATCTCCACAACATTTTGAATGTATCTCAACAACAAGTACGGTCATAACCCTATGAAAGTTGCTCACAAAGTGCCAGACCTTCATGCCTTCATCAAAAGTAGCATTGATGAGCTACCGTGACTATCCACTGACATCATCAGCCCCCAACAGTGGCTATAACTGAGTATAGAGTAATCCATCCAAAATCTCAGGCAAGCTATTCTACAAAATCTGCATCCCATGTTTCCATCACATTTCCAGAATCAACAGCAAGACTCGGCTGCCAAGGTGACTTGAAACCTGGAAAAGAAAGGGACCAAGGAGTGACTGGAACAGACCTGTTGCATCTAACTCCCTTTGAAGCTCCTTCCCAATCTCCTCGTTCTCAGCCTACAACACACATCCATAACTCCATAAGCTCTCTGGCACACAACAGGAATAAGCCAAGCATACTTGCTGTTGTAGAAACCATTTGCTTGATGCATACAGAAATTGCATATTAGAAAGATAGCAAAAGAATTTTGTGTAAGGTATATATATACCTGTAGCTCAGCAATCCGCTTGCATTGAACCTCCTCCCCTCCTTCTGCAATGGGTAGTGCTGCAACTAGTGCATCAAACTACATCACAAGAATCCCCCCCACCCACCCAGCTAACTATCAGACAAATGACCTATTGAGAATCGCAATGTCTTTCTTCAGTCTTCAGGATCTAAGCAGCAGCACCTGTACAATGTGGGAGATTTGCCAAATTCCTATGGCCTCTTCACAGTACCAACTCTAAGAAGAACGAATACAGCTTCAAATCTACTATTCTTGCAAAGAGTTTTTCCCCTTAAAATTTAGCTCTGAGTAAAACCCTAGGAGAAAATGAAATTTCTGGAATGCTGGAAAGGATTATCCCTTGGAGATAGAATGCTATGAATGTGACGGAAAATTTGAAAAATTCTCTAAGCAACTCGCCTTTGCGTATCCTCTCCCATCACAGAATATTGTCGAAACGAGGAAAAGAGACCCAAAAAAACCTGTTTCACGGCTTGCACAAGGGCAGCAGCCATGACCTTGGGCTGCTCTGCTACAGCTGCAACCGTCTCAGCAGGCACTGCTGGCGGATTCGGGTAGTCTGCGGACAATTGCGCCGGAGGCGCATCTCTTTGTAGTGTCCCCACTGTATTGAAGGCCAGATAAGCAATCTTGCTTGCCTGTTCCTGCAACTGGGCTATAATGTCCATCCAGCTTTGTTCTCGACACAAAACCAGATCCTTCTAACAAACTTCTTACAATCCTCCCACTATGTTCTCGACAAAACCCACCGTAAGCCAAACCCCCTTGTCGACAAAACCAGATCCCTAAACTGCTAAACGAGAGTTTTTCCTCGGATTTCTTTTCATCAAAAACACGAAAAGGAAAGAAGAGAAGAAGCAGAGAAACAGAGAGACAGAGAGAAGCTGCAGACCAGCGCCAAAATTGTGTGCGACAAAACGACGACGCTTCGTAACCAAAGGAGACAACTGCTCCTGAGTCTTCTCCTGAGTCTCTCTACGCTTGCGCTCCAAACCCTAAAGTGGACTAAACCAAATAAGTGGCTGAAAACAGTAGGATTAAAACGCCACAAAAGTGGCTTCTCACCACTGCCCTTGTGTCTCCTCGGGCCACGGGCAGTCTTCACTAAGTTCCTCCCGGAGATTGTCGAGTCATGTCGGGCTGGGCAGATAGAAATTTCATCCCTCGGGCATCCATTTAAATGTGGCAGCCTGGAGGGGGGGGGGTGGGGGGAATTTTTGGTTTTTCTATCTGCCCGGCTCGATATCCGGCGGGTGGGACTTAGTGCAAAGGTCGGGGCACCCCCTACCTTGTCATTAACTCTCTGAAAATTTGAATGGTGGATTGTTGTGCGATTATTTGAGTTTTTAAGGTTTTTAAAATATTCCAAAATCAGAGAAAATTGGTCCCAATTATTTAAAAAACCTTAGTGAACTTTCGGTTTTTATGGAAGAACCAATAAAAAACCAATGGTTTTATTGCCGGTTATTTGATTTTCTCAAAAAGTTTGACAACCATGGTTAGATACGTATCTTTGTTTTTCTTTAAAAATCACGGTTATGAATCTTAAGAATTGCCCTAATGATAACCGTGGGGGGGGGTTTGTTCCAGCATTTGTCCGGATATTGGTTTGTTTCAATACCAGGTGGGGTGGTTCTTGCAAATTTTTGAAATTTGACTTACACGCAGGGTATCAATATATATTTTTTCCAGATTTTTTGGACCAACATGGTATCAATATTTTGGAATGGCCAGCACACCAGGATATTGATATTTTATTTTATTTATGAATTAATAACTATTGGATATGCATAAGGGCCGGTTTTTGCAATAACCTACTTAGAACCACCCAATCCGATTATGCATATGGGTTGATCTTTTCATAACTTGATTGAAAACCTCCAAATATTGCATCTAGGTTAGTTATTAGGGTTACAAATTGTACATGTCTACAAAGAGGAACATACATATGACTTACACTTGACCACCATCACAATTCAAATCAAAACATTGCATACATGACTTGAATCCAATTCCTCCTTGTTGCTTCCTTTCACAAATTTTGTAAAAAATCATCAACAAGAATTATTAGGTTTACAAAGTAATGCATTGGTTAATATTTCAATCATAATAATGTCGAACCTCTAGTTGTGAGAGATCTAAACAAAAAAAAGTTGTTAATAGACACATTTCACCATGTGCAAGCCTTCTTTTCAATAACTTTGATGTACATTCATTGACCTGCACTAGAGACATCAAGGTCAATTTTGAAGAGAAGCATTGGAGTCACCACCTTGTATGGCAAACAAACACCAAATCATCCAAAAGAGTTTTGTAAATTTTGTTGCATAAGTTCATGCCTAAGGATCTCAAACATGAATTATGCCAATTGTAAGACTGGAGGAAGTAGGATGTAGTTCTAGAGAAGTGCTTTGTACCATAACAACAATCCTTGAGTATTGCACTTTCATCAACATTGTCAAGAGGAATGGCTAGGGTATGACCTAAAGTAATAACAATTCCAACATTAGCACATGAAATTCAAGATGGACAAATGGTGGCAGCTAAAAGTGAATCTAAAGTCTCAAGGTGAGTATTGTCATGAAAGAAAGAAGGCAACATATTCAAAACATCATTTTAGCCCATGGATTGTTGGCAATGTTTTATGAAAGTTTTGAAAATCATTTGCATTTTAAGGATTTTAGGAAAGGAAGACGTATTCACATGTATTTCAAACACAATGCCTGATAATGCAAGCAAACTTGTTGCACTAATTGTCTACAAGTCCCTTGGAGTCATGGCTCCTAGTTTCATTTGTCCAAATAACAACCATTATCACCAGCATGGCATAGGCAGCCAAATATTTAAGCCATAAAAGAAAAGGGATTTTACATCAATTAGTAGTTTCATTATCCGAAATCCATGATTGGAAAAACATTACATTGAATATTAAAAGCTTAGAGGCCCATTAAAAACCTGAAAAGATAATAGATCATCAAGAGCAAAATAGGAATCATAAACGAATGCAACCTTTTTTGGTTTTTTTAAGACTACAAATTTCAAGCACCGTAATGGCACAAGAAGGAACCATGTGTGAATCAAAATTACATGAGCTTTCAAATCATAAACCTCATCAAATAACATGTTCTTTAAATATACCTTGTTCTCAATAAGGACAAGTAATTCTACATACATGGTTTCTTGAAAAGTTGCATGTTTAATTTGAACTTGTGCTTCTTTTGCATTTGATGTTGCACACTATTGAACCAAGAATTCAACATATGCTTACCACCCTTCCTTACCACATTTAAATGTTGATTAGGTTTGTCAAAACTAAAAACTAAAAATCAAGATGCAAAAATAACAAATAGTTGGGATATTGTGAGATTTGTGAGGAAGATATATTGGTCCCATGGATCATTAAGGAAGTAGACAATGGGTAGCTTAGCTAATTACTAAGTATATTTAGCCACTAAAGGTGACAACTTTGTAGTCCTACACATGGCGAAACCAATCCCCATCAACTCCCATATCCATCATTCTAGCTCATCAACGTTGAAGTAGCCAACTGCATCTAATGCCATATCATGATCTTCAATGATATTTATTTCTTCCTTGAAAAAATCATCAATGGAATCCTTTTATTGTGGACAATCTACACTTGCGTCACTTGACCAATTTTTCATATGGGTACATTCTTCACAAAATAAGGAGCCAAAGGTGCACCTTTAGTAAGGACTTTAACAATTGCTTATTTTGAAAGATTTTGAGTATATATTAAGAATATTCCATTTGTAAGTTGCAAGAAGCAATAAGAAAGTCCTTTTGACTAAAAAATATGTCACATTATACTCTTATGTGAATATGTGTTTTAAGAGTCTCTCCAAATTTATGTCATTTCAAGTCCTTTAAGAGTCATTTATAAGTTTTTAAGCAGTAAAAACATTGTAAAACACTAGTTACAATGATTAATCAATATTTTTGAAAATTCAAATTTCATTATATTCATTTCAAATTATTGCATACGTTTTCACAATATATTAAGAACATTATCATCAAAATGTATTAAAAAAATGTTCCATATTAATATACTTTTTGACATGAAAAGATGAAAAACAAAGCATTTGTTGTAGTTCTTATGGCTCCTATTTTTGTGAATGTACCCATATCCATGACTAGCTTGTCGAAATTGTTGACACCTAGCTTACAACACTGCAAACTTGTCAACACTCCAACTATGCTTAAAATCCACTCAATTTTGATCTAGAGGTGAAGAATCTTGAGAGTTTGCCATGCAACAAAAGAGACATTTGAAAACCATACTTCATGTGACTTCCACCACATTAAAGGTAGTAGATAATCTTTTGATTTCATGGGCAAATGGTGGAACAATCCTAATTCATTTTTCAGCAACCCATGTAAAATAACTTAATTTGAAGCCACTCCCCCAAAAATTGATTCATCATCATTAGTACTTGTTATTCTAGTAGGCCAATAGCACCTAGATTTTGGATTTTGAATGTAGCCACCAACAATGGCATCAAAGCCTACTGTCATATTTAACCACCATTTGCATGATTTTTGCCCTTCCTACAAAATCTTTCACCACATCCAAAGACTTAAAACATGAGTCTAGCATTAACATGTTCCATGTTTTGGTAACAATGTAAATAGATACAATGTGAGAAATGGAACCAAGATTGCCATGATTTCACCCATCACACACATCTACAATGCTTGAAACCTCATAATCAAAATTCGCCCTCACAAAATTGCTGGAACTGATGTCAAATTGTTCAATCTCATTCTGCATAACCGCACTTAATGAAAAGGTAACATTCATGGCATCAAATAATAACCAATATCTTCAAATAAGGATACATTGTTTCACAATGGGAATCATGGTTTCAATGATGGCCTTGCAAACTGCCCAAGTGTGTGCATTTGGTACACGACCTTGCAACTGCATTGTTTCATGCCTCCCTTAACAAAAATTAATGGCATTTCAATATTCCAAAGTTTCATGGAACAAGATCACTTTGCTTGCAAATTTAGTCTTCATCAAGGTTTTTAACTTTTGATGGGAGAACCTTGCATTAAAACATGTTGTCTTCCATTCAGACCTACCTTTGCCCAATTTCTTCATCCATGTGATTGTTTTCTTTAAGGCAGGTTGTGTGGCCTTCAAACTCACTTCCCAAAAACCATAACAAACAATTGCATCATTAGTCGCATATTAACATGTTTTTTTGAAAACATGTTTAAAACATGAGCCTTGCCAAACACTACAACAAAACTTGGTTTTTCAAACAGTTCAAATTGATTAATTGGTTTTTTTTTACTAATGGACATGTCCATTTTGATTAAAAGTCCAAAGCATGTATTTTTTGACCAATCAACTTGACTAAATTGACTTTTTTAACCAATACATTTAGTCAAGTTAAACAACCCCAATCAAAATGACCAATGTTCTTTAGTCAAATGGGACATTTTATGTTTATTACATACCTACCTCTTACCTCCCATTTATAATCTTACAACCTACATACCTACCTACCCACCCACCCACCTATCTCCTACAACCTACCTACCTTGATACCTCATAATCTTATAGTGAAGTGTAAAAATAAATGTGTGCAATTAAAAAATTAACAAAAGTTGAACACTTTTTAATGGTGTGGTCCATTGGTTAAGGACTTGGTTTATCATTGGGGAGGTCAAGGGTTTAATTTCTAACATTATAACATATGCACATGTTTAAGGGGCTAAGGAGGTAAAACAGGTTAAGTACAATATACTAGGTTAGGTTGAGGTAAGTTAAGTAAGATAGGTTAGGCTAGGCTATGCTACCATCTACTTAGGGCAAAAGCACACTATGGTGTCACAATCTCAGTGGATTAGAGACCCTTTTCAAAGTCCTTTTCTAGTGTAGTTGAAAATTGGCTTAAAATATGAATATTTAGATAATATTGAAAATCACATTTTTTTTCCTCCAATTTCAAATCATAATGTTGTAAAACAAATAAAAAATATCACAAAAGAAGAAAATTTTAAATAGTGTTTTTTAAAAATGCTTAAAAGGGCTTTTAAAATAATTACATTTTTTGGGATTTAAAAAAATCCATAACATAATAAATTAAAATCACATTCCATTCATTCAATGGATTTTTAGTTTCTTAAAAATAATTCATCCAATATCCCAAAGTTTCAAACACATAAGATTAACACATTGTAAGATAAAAGTCCATATCCATGAGTTTTGCATGTGTGAAAAAATATGTGAGAAAAATTCAAAAGTCCATTAGTTATTGGCTATTCACGATTTTGATTTGATTTTTTCATTCTTGGAAGGTTGATTATGATAACTTTAGATAAGTGAGTCCTTTTTTCATTATTTTAATGAATTTTATTTTATTTATTTTCTAATATTTAAGAAATATAGGAAAAATTGCTATTGTGACATCCATATAAGGTCATTGTGGTGTGCAAACACCCCCTACCTACTTGCCTTTTTATGACCTACCTACCTGCCTGCCACAAAATTTTATTTTTTATGGGCAAAAATTTGACTAGTCAAAATGATTAGTCAAATGGTCTATACTTTACAAGTCAAAAAAACCACCCTAGTCACAATGGACATGTCAAAATGGACGTGTCCAAAATGACTAAATGGTCTTTTTGATGCATGTTCAAATTGGGTATTTTTGACTAGATTTGCAAGTAAAAAACTACCAAGTTTTCTAGTAATGAAAGCGCTACTAATGTTAAAGGAGCACAACTACCAATAGAGCTCAAAGTTCATGCAAAGGTGGACAAATTACCACCCACCCTTGCCTTTCACATAGGCAATTAATTTGTCCAACAAATTGTAGGATGACAATAAATCCTTGACCTACGTTGCCATTGCAAATCCATTAGTATTAGTAGCTTCAAAAAGTCCCATTGTGACATAACAAAGAACCCACTATGAGTTTATAAAATTAATCATAAGAGTAAAGGTGTCATGTGCAGATCTAGACATCCATAAATCAAATGAAACAATTGCCATCACACAATAATCCAAGGTTGGTAGCACATATTTGTCCATGGTCTTGGCCACCAAAGATGGGGTGCCATGTTCAACCATTTGTTTCTAATTTGGAACTAGACCTAAGGTTTTGACGCATGACCAATCATCTTAGCCAATGGTTATCCACAATAGAAATAGGCATGTATGCTTGATAACAAACAACAAGTCTTCCATGAATTATTTCCACCCCACATCAATTTTCTTATAAGGAGTGGTACTCCCAAAATGATTTGTGATTGCCCCATATCCAACAACAATCCTCTACTTAAACTTTTCCTAACATCGATCTTTTGTAACAAGAATTATATTAACACTAGTTCATTTACCCCAAGCAGGTAGATGTTTAAACAAAATATGCTTCTTCATAGACTTGGTCCCATGGTGTTGGTTGTACATGATCAAACCTTTTTTTAGGTGGTATTGCTGGTATTATATTATTGGGAAATGGAATGGCACATAAGAAATTGCATGGTCAAAACAAGAACGAGATGGGGTCCACTATCATCATTGATCACAAAATAATGACAAAGTAGAAAAAACGTATGGTGAAAGATCCAAATTTTTTGGTTATGGATTAGTTGAACTTTAAGTAACTCCCATGTAGCATTTGTTGCATCCAAGTCTAGGTTGCTTGGGGTTGCAAAGCTTTTGGAAGGAGTTGGTGCGGTAGGTGTTGAAATTGAATTAACCATTAGGCTTAAATCATTAGGCAATACCAATGCCAAATCATCCCCACCTTCATAATCAAAATTTTGGTTAAGAATCATGCCCATATGAAGTACTTCAATGTCTACCATTTGTAGTACTTTAACCTAAAAAATTCAAGATTCCAAATGTAGAAGAAGATTGAATATTAGCAAAGAAATGTAGTTTATGATTTTTGCTTGATTTTTCTTGAGATAAAACAAAAATAGACCCTATAGTGTGACTTTTGATACAAACCTGTAACAATTAATGAATTTGCAAAAATACTTGGTGTTGAAAATAATGAGTTCAAGTGGATTCACAAGATTAAGACATAAAAACAAACATTTATCTTTGGGAGCCCAAATGGTTGAAATGCAGAAAACATAGAATTGTTGAACATAGACAAGAACTAAAAATTGAAAGTGGAAAGCAAATTTGAAAATAACATTTGTACACACACCATAGATATTTGCACCACAAAAAAGGTGTCCCCCACTTTCTTGTAATGTTCGATGAGCATAGACACTTAAGAATGTGAAATAACATTAAAGGCTCCTTGCATCCCTTTTCCAAATTCAACCAAATTCAATTTGCTCCTTTGCTCCTCTAGATTGATTTTGTCAACAATTGAATGACACATTGGCATTCAAGCATTGAAGGTGCCAACCATTGAAAAGGTAGAGCGGGTGAACAAAAAACCATTGTTGAAAATGAAAAGGTTGGAACAAAAAAATGCACATTAGAATGGTAAGTGCACTTTTGTGAATAATCGGTTGTTTAAGGTTAATTTGGAGTTTACATTTAGGGCAAAAGGAAAACCTGAATAGATGGAAAATTTTTTGATGAAAAAGTTGGATGGAAAAAATTACATGAATAACCAACCTGGGTATATTTTGGTTTTACACACCAAAATACAAATAGGTTATTAATATTTCTCAAAATTTTAATACCTAGGCAGGTGGGCTAAAGACCCGTTATTTTAAATATCCATATTCGACAGGCAATTTATCTAGTACCTAGATTTGGACTAGACCAAATAACCAACAACATTTTTAATATCCTAACAACACTGGTTTGTTCTTGCCCAACACTAGAATAATCCACCCCTAATGTTCATTTTCAATTTATGATTTTAGCTAGATTGGCCACATTGACATGTGTGTTATCAAATTGGTTAGTTAAGTGACAAGGGAATATGTAAGGTTCTAAACATTGGGTGATTTTTGAGCAAATTTAAATTAGCAAAATTGGAATTTTTAGAGTGAAATTTAAGTTACAATACATTTTAGTTAAACTTGTGTTGGTTCCTCATGGTCATGACTTCTTGCTTGGTTCTTCTCATCACATTAACACTTTTGTAAAGTGACCTTGGGTTTAACCTTAAGATCCTAGGTGGATCTTTTTAATATTGTTTCATGTTTATTGTTATTTTTCTTCCAAATGATTTTTTTTTATCATCATATTAAATGTGGGCTTACTTTTTGAATCAAAATTTGTACCAAATCTTTGATACCAAGGAATGCACCCTTAGGTTTGTCAAAATCCATATCGCATCTAGGTTTGGTAATGTAATGAAAACTCAAAGTGGGGTAGATGTAAAGTTAAGTGGTTCATTCTTGGCAAATAAAGAGTCCCTAAAAGTCCATTTTTTAGTGTTGAATTTACATAAATGAGGGACTATGGGTTGGTTAATGAGTTAATTAAATTCATATGAAAATGTACCCATTTAGACATCTTTTTGACATACATTTTACAAGGAAAAAGATCATCAATCCAACAAAAAATGACCCATATAGAGACTTTTGAAAATAAGGTCTAGATTTTGGTCATTCAAAAGTCCATAATTATATTTTGGTTAAAGCTTTTGTAATGAAGTTTTCAAATCTATGTTTATTTTTCCTTCATCTATCAAATATTAAATCCTTATAAGATATATTTTCAAAAAATGATATTGAAAATTTCATGTGTATGGGAAGTGTAGATGGTTGAGATAATCCATATGTTTTCATGCAAAAGTCCATTACTAGATAGTGGGTGCACATTTATTGTGCATAAATTATATAGATAATTTTTTATTGAGGTTGAGAATCTTAATCCAAATCCCAATTGTGCATATAAATGGTTTTATGGCATGTTAATTCACTACACCATGTAGAAAATTACGATGGGACACAAAAAGTGAGCCACTATAGCTTACATTCACCTAGTGCATTCCTTAATTCACACAAAGAAAGAAGGTGTGAGACTTTTAGGATGGGATTATTTGACACATTCATAAAGTTCAATTAAAGGTGAAGTCAATTTGCATAAATTAAGAAAAACTACATTGCATCTCCCATCTAAAGGGACATAATGACATTTAATCGAGTGATGTTTCCACATCAATGAATGAAGACAAGTCAAGTTTAACACTAGTTATTGTGAATGCAGTCCATGTCATCTTCATAAGAAAAGTGTGGTATTTAACCAATAAACCTTTCACAAGACTACACATAAATATCCATTTAATCTTGATATTACATAGAATCTTATTTCCCTTAGTTTCCATGATCTTTGCCAATTTGGTAAACACTACATGCCTCTTTGGGTTATGGCTAATAAACATTTAAATATTGCAAAAAAAAATTCAATGAAAAACACCAATGATAATTAGATTGAAAAACGTTTGTACCATAATGTTTGTTGCATGAACCATGCAATTCATGACATCATTGACAAGTGGGGCATGATATAAATTGTCAATCTAGTTTTGAGAGTTTGATGTTGAACCCCACTAGCATTAAACAAACAAACTTTTAAACAACCTTTTCATCTTTTAGGCCCCCTTTTATAATAAAGGAATACATAATCAAGAATGTTAAATTATCAGCTCTAAATCCTAATAACACTTAATGCACATTTAGTAACAAAAAAATTCAAAATTAGGATCTTGCACAATGTAAGTATGGACATTTGCCCAACTTGATCTATGAAATTTTCATCATAAATTAACATAAAATTGGCATTTTGGATGCAAATTTAGTGGCATTTAAACCTTTTTGAACTCAATAAAGATATTTGTAAAGTCAAGTGGAGTTTTCACCTTTTATTTCCCCACAATTTTTTTTTCATGCCTATTTTTGGTATTCATATAGTGAACACAACTTGAGATGAAAAACATCGGGTCAATTTTAGCAGTTGATTGTGTGGAAGCAACAACAACATGCTACATGTTTTGGGTGGCAACCCCAAGTCCAAGCCTTTGTTTACGCTCTTGTGTCAAACTATGAAAGAGAAATAACAAAGGGACCTTATGATAATGGCATGTAGGTAACAAAAATTTCAAAAATAATAGCAAAAAATCTTTTTCAAATTGCCAACAATTTCTTCAACTATAGAAGAAGAATTCTTATATATACCCCAAAAAATGGGAGCAAGCCCACCTTCCTTCCAAAAGACAAATATGTTTCAAAACAAGTACACAAAACATATTCTGAAAATGAACAATTGAAAGAGACACAATTTGAAAATAGATAGTTTATTTCAAAAGAAAGAGTCAAAAGACAATTGAGCTTGTTTTTTATGGACCTTTTAAAATCAAGGCTTAAAAAACAAAAAACAAGATTGAAAAACTATGGGAAAAAAAATACACAAGCATATTATCATGGGTGATGAAAGCAATAGTAACAAAAAAATCAAATTGGTTTGACAAATGACTTTTCAAACAAAAACACTACTAATTGTTGTTGATCTGAAAAAGCTACAACACATGTTTCTACAATTGAACTTTTCTAAACTTGCCCTCTATTGACCTTCGTTGAATATGACTTCTTAATTAACTTTTGCTAAAAGTTTTTTCATGCCTTTCCTGGCTTCTACTGAAATGTTCAAAACTCACCTCTTGAACCCTTTTGCATACCTACTCACACAATTTTCTCTCTTTCACTGTGAGGAGCTTGAAGCTTTTGAAAGCTTTGGGTTTGCACTCAACTTTTGTTCTTATATCCCAGCTCTTTCAACTCACACACAAAACTTTAACACTACTCTTTCCTTGCTTGAATTTCAACAAAACCCAAAAACAAATACTTTGGGTGAAGTTCAAAAATGTATTGATTCGAAAATGTATTGATTCCAATACATTTCCAAGTTTCACCCAATCTTTTTTCTTTTCTATCATGTTGGCCTTGACTTTTAAACTATGCATTGTGTTTTATTTTTTGCCAAAACATGGGATTCCAACTTAACTTTTCAAGACTTTATGGATATTTTTAATGGGTTTTGTCATTTCCCAACCAATCTTGTTAGACCAATGGTTTCTTGGGTTACATTTCATTTTCAAAAACTCATAAAATGGTTGTAAACCTTCATATTTAATAATAAACTCATCAAATTGAAAATAATTTCAAATTACATAAGCTTATATTCACCGATCTTCCAAACCTTGACCACTATTCAAATGTGTGAAGGACAATGGTTGTAACAAGTTGAACATAAGCAATTTCATACTTTACATGGACACATTTTGAATCCATGATCCATGTACCATCAACATTCTTCCTTTTCCGTTCATGTTCTTGTATTGGATTTCATTTAACTACAAGAACTTTTTCCTTTTTTCCAATTTTTGTGCATATAAGACATTTGATAAAGATAAGGAAACTTGCTTTAGTTAAAATAGTTTTTTTTACCATGGCATTTTAATGACCCAAACCTCTTATTTGCAATTGACATCAATTAATTAAATCTTTTTATGTTTTTTTGGCCTAGGCGTGAAAGTTCTTCAACCGTAATAGGCTTTTCAACCATATACTTATAAGATTTGTGTCAGAATCATGAGGTTGAAGAAGATGCAATATAAAGAGTTGGATGAAATTTTTTTCATCACCCATGTTATTCAATTTAAACATATTAGAGTGTTCATGTGTCACCATCTACCAAGGCCAAAACTTCCATCAAGACTTGACCACTAAATTAAAAATATTGAAGTGTGAAACTATTAGGCACTTGTAAGTGCAGAACCATGTTTAATTTTTTGACAACCCCTCAAGAATCATGACCAATAAACAATGTGTACTTTTAGCCAACATGCATTAAACATTGAATGCTAACATTGTATGAAATTAATGGATACATATAAAACCATGTAAATGCATAAAGTTTATGTGTGCATAAAAACAAGATGAAATGAAAAATTTAAACATAGGGGTCAATCTTTAATGCCCCCTTCAAATCACATTTGAAAGTTCAAATTGTAAGAGACTAAGTCACCAAACTATAATACACACCACTTTCAACTACAATGGAATTACAATTAACTTTGCACAAAACTAATTTGTGAAACAACAATGAACAATCACAACAAAAATGCAATGTAAGCAACACTTGAACAACTTCATCATACAATAACAAAAAAAAATCAAAATTCATGAATTAGGATGTACATGTCAATGATTGTATACACCCACTAACTATTACAAGGGTGAAGCCATTTCCTTGATAAATTGAAGAGCATTTCAACCTTAACATCATTGATGAACCTTGACCTTAATGTGCATTGAAAAATAAAGTACGTTGGCAATAAGCTTGAGCTTTGAAAGTTTAGAGATGCTTTTAACAATCATCAATGGCAATTCACAACAATTCCAAATTTATCCATGAACATGTAATCATTCAAGCTAACAAGTATGAATGCATGGTGGGGGATGAATGCATGAATGGGTAGACCTATATTGGCATCATGATATAATTTTTTATAAGGCCATTTTGTTCAAGCCCTATTGGGGTGTACCAAAGTTAATATTTTATTTAATGAACTTTGGTTTTAAGTAATCAACTTAAATGTGAAGACATATATGTGATCATATTGTAAATGAATATCCATGAGTTAAATGAATGGACTTTTGAAGTTATAAAGATGGATTGGTTTCATCACTATGATTTTTTAGTGGACTTTTCTTTTTGAGATTTTTTTTGGAAATGTTTTGTAAGGCTAGACTCAATATGCCTTGTGCCAAATCATGATAGGTCCAAAAATGAAATCTTTTCAAAAAACCATTTTGTTTAACTTTAGATATGGACTTTAAATAATGGCCAAAATTGATTTTGATTTTTTGGGAAGTCCATATTGTTTTTTAAAAAAACATTATTGTATGCTGGATTTGTTACACAATCATGATATGCAGTTGAACCCAAACATATATAGAAAAAAAAACTAGAATTGTTGGATTTTTGTTGCTTAATTATTTAGTCATTTTGGGGTTGGAAAAAAATCAAAGGAAATGAACTTATGAAGACATATTCATTTACCATTTTCAATCCATTCATTCATGCATTCATCTTGGAGTGCAAGGCTAGCTCCCTTTAATGTTTATGAGAGTTGGAAGTTCTAAATTATAACAACCATAGTGGCAAGTGCATATGTTAGAGGTATAAATGTAAAGGAGAATTGAATTTCCATAAAAATATTGTAAAAGAAGTAAAGGAATGGGCACAATGAAATTTAGGTTATGAAATCAATGGTGGGGGTCTAGGAGATATAACCCTAAAACTTACATAAAAGATAAATTCACCTTTGAAGTGAAATGGCAGGTGCCCATCAATTGTAATTCAATGACATGTGTCATGTGCATATGTTCATCATGGTGACACTAACATTTCATGTTTAAGTTTTGGTGATTTTGGGCATGATCACATCAAGGAGATTCTTTTGCGTCACTCACTAGAGGTTTAAAAAATTTCCTTTAAGAAAAACCATTGGTTCTTCATGCTTGAAATAAAGGTTAGACCTTACCAAATATGACCATTCAAAAAATTCCAATGACGAGAAATTTTGAAGAACTAGTATATGGATGACTTTTTGGAATTTATCAAATGGTACTCTTTGGACAGTTCTAGAGACAATTCCAAAGATAACTACCTCAATCCTTTTTTATACCCACCAACATGGATATGAAAAAATAAATTAATATCTGTTTTTTCATGTTCATGAATTTATATTAATTCAAATTAAATTTGACATTCACATCAATATTGATGAATTATAGGAAATCATATGAAAACGTGAGAAAAAATAAAATGGTTGATTGTCACTAATGGTGCACAACAATGTGGAGTCAAAATTAACTTTAAACAACATATGGATTCTTAGGTGTCGGGTTGGATTATTGATTTGTATTTGGTTGACACTCTTAAATGTTTGCCATCATGGGTGTAGTCATGTTAATATGTACCAAAGTAGTTAAAACCATTTCTTAATATTTCATAATTTTAAATGTAATATAAATTGGTGTTAAAATTTTTAGGTTGAATGATATGACAACATTCATAATATATCATATGAACATGTGAATCAATTTGAAATCAATCTAATGAATAATTAAAAATATCCAAAAACATTTTAAAAGAGTTGTAACCAACATTTTAAACAACTTTTTGAAAAGATTTGAAAACAACATTTTTTTTTCAAATTTTTAATATAAACCTTTAACACAAAAATAAAAGAATTTTTAAAGGGGATGTGTTTTTTTTTAATTCCAAATTATTCAAAGAATAAGCACAAATTAAGTAATCATTCAAGGGGGGGCCATGTGCCTTTAGCCCATTATATCGCGTTTGGACCTTCATATCCCTTTTCAATCCAATCGTTGGATTTCAAGCTCAATGGCCCTTTTAAATTTCATAAGTTAATATTGATATATCTAAAAAGGGTTTGATGAAAAAAATTATATTTACTTGACATTGGTTCAAACAGATGTTGTTTTTAGTTTCCTTTTCCAATTCCTCCTCATTACAATGAACTTTTATTACAATAGAATTCAACATGTTAACCTATTTTTGTCTAATTTTATAATTAAAAAATGTCAAATATATTCAAAAAAGTTTTAACCTTGGAAAGTTCAATAAACATAATTTGGATCAGTAGTTTAATTCACATTTGAGCATGATAAAGAACCCAACCATGTTCATCCAACTAAAGATAGACTTTTTAGGGGTTTCTCATCATCTCACGTTACGTGAGCAAGGAACCAAGGCTTTTATGTTTTTCACAAAATAAAAAGTGAAAATAAAAAGTGACATCATACGAAGATTATAACTTTTTTTTGGCTTATTTAACTTTATCAAAAGCCAAGGGGCAACTATTTGGGGGAGTTTGGATCCCAAAGGGGACATTCAATGTAAAATGTGGGATTTACATGCGTTAAACAACCACTTTTTAAAGGTATTAGAAAATTGTCCAACCTATTTTTTATCACCTTATTATTATTTAATTTTCTAATATATACATATTAAAGCCACCCTATATTAATTATAATCATTATTTCAAATTACTACATATCTTATATTATAATCAAATTGATTATTTGAATAAAATGTAACCTATGTTTTAACTAGTTAACTTATAATTTTTACCCAACAACCAATATATTACACCCTATAGTTTCACTCACATATTTTCTACGTTTTTTTACTAGTGTCCCCCCCCCCCAGAGTTGGATCCCTTTTGTGTAAACATTGAATCTTTATGTAACCTTGTTCTTATATATATATATATATATATATATATATATTTGTTACCATATGACAATGTATGAACCTTAAGTGTTATCATTTTTTGGGGTTTTTTTGAAAATAAAATATGTAAATTCAAAATCTTCCAAAACATGTAGTCCATTAAATGATCTATTGTTAGTTTCATATAGAAATTTGAATCAATATCAAAATTTTCATCATTGCTTATGTGAATGAACCATGGATGTACATTGGTCAATGATTTTTTTAATTTAAAAATTGAACCATCTCATTGTATTCAATCTTTGTATGAAATTTGCACACATTGTGTGCTACAAAATTCTATGGTTGGGTTCTTCAAAATGATGCATTAGGAAGAGTTGTGAAAATCGATGTGAACTTTAGTATTTGAACATGTTTTTGAACTTTGGGAACAAATTAGAGCTTGTTAACTAAGCATTGATAATGATTCAACCTTGGGATTTTAGCTAAAAGCTTTGTATAGATTGGATTTTTATTAACAATAAGAATACAATAACACTTGCATGTATGCATGCATCGAAGAACAACCTTCTTATCCCTAGTGTTATCCTTTGGCAAGTACTACTAGTCTCCTTTGTCACATTGCTCAAAAGTAATGGTGTTCTTTCCAAATGCACTTTCCTAATGTTTATATGACATAAGACTTTTATGCCTCCAATCCTCATTTTCTACATTTAAAAAAAAAAGAATATTAAATGAATTTTTTAAAAACCCATTACAAAAAAAAATGCCACAACATTAAACAATGTAAGGAGATGCAAATGTCATGTGCTAATCACACTCAATGAAGTGAAAATAGCAAGCCATAATGCATATTACAAAAAAATTATACAAAACTATGAATTAAATTATATTTTTTATTCATGTGATAGAAATAAACAAAATGAATTTCAAACCTAGCTTCAAAATGCTTTCAAAGCAACATGTATAATATATAAAAAAATTGACCAAGACTTTATTAAATGTATTTCCTTTCTATTTTCAAAGCAATATGCCAAACAAAATTTTCATGATATTATAGAAAAGTCTTTATATAAACATTTTATAGGGACAATAAGTTTTGGGTCTCATTATCCCTAAAATGATAAAAGGTTAATTGTAGAAAGAACTACACAATTCATGATATCCTCGTCCCTTCTTTTGCCCTAGATTTCCTTTAGAATATCTCAATTTGAAAAGGGACAAATTTTGAATGCCAAACATTATGTTATTGTGTTTGTTGAAAGCGATTATTTTGTTAATATCAACTTGCATGTCCTAACCAACTAGATTTTCATACAAGGCACATTTTGTGTGTCCTAATTTACTAGCTCATGAATTTCATGTAATTTTTTATTTTATTTTTTAAAAAAAAAAACTTGGGTTATTTTTTCTTTCCATTTGACTTTTTCTTTTTTTTCTTTTTTTTTTGGCTATCTTTTCTTTCAATTTGATTTTGGGTTTTGAAGGCAAAGCTCTCATGTTATTGAAAGAAGAGTCTAGAAAGTGGGGTTGGTTGAAGCCGTTGTAGAATCAAACTCTCTTTACACATGAACACACTTTAGACTACGAATTGATAGATATTAGTAGTACTTTTGTTATGAACTTGTCAAGGATTTCTATTGCTTGTGAACTTCCTCCCAAAATCTCTTTAGTATAATAAATAAGCTTTTCGATTGCTTGTCAACAATTTTACCCCCAAAAGCTTTGATTAATTTGTTGAAATCCTTTTATCATTTCCCTAGCTAGTCCGTAAACCCATTCCGTTATTCAAAAAGGGTTTTCCATTTTTCTTCCTTAAAAAAGAAACAAGAGCATCTGAGTAAAGATTCAAACCCTAAAAGAAATGGAGCTGAAATATTTGGTTTTGGGGGCCTCTTGAATAAATTTTTAATTAAATTTAATTTAAATAATGGTAATTTTATTTTAAAAAACCTTGGGTAGGTAAGTTAGAGGCATAAATATTAGTGGTTTTTTTTTTTTTGCTTAAATGTTAATGTTAAAAAAACACTACTATTTAAGCCTTTAAAAATCATCTTAATAATTTTACTAATATTTAAGCCCCCAAAAAAAAAAAAAAAAAAAAAAACTCAAGTGTTTGGGCCGGTGGTTTGTTGGCCATGAAATCTGACTCCATGGGGAGTGTGGTGGGGGGTGGGGACGGGGATAGTTTGTT
>Ga0116231_10004201_pt1 | contig 29306 bp, 20 predicted proteins | sample S1TSphgellanicum_2_FD_89695 | JGI IMG/M metagenome (GOLD analysis project Ga0116231, IMG submission 89695) | Host-associated microbial communities from peat moss isolated from Minnesota, USA - S1T2_Fd - Sphagnum magellanicum MG | ecosystem: Host-associated > Plants > Peat moss > Unclassified...
AAAAAAAACAAAAAACCCCCCCCCCCCCCCCCCCCCCCCCCCCCCCCCCGGCGCGGGTTCCAACCTTCCAAAAGATTATAATATTTTTAGTTTGATAATTTTTATAACTACAAGAATTTTAGCTAGTGTAAGATGTAAAATTTTGAAATGTGAAAAATGAATCACCTAACCATGTTTTTACCCTTAAAAACTAATCACCCCAACAATCCATGAAAGAATAAATAAATAAAAGTATACTCATCTCCACCCTCCAAAACCCCAAAAAATGGAATTTTACCCACCAAAAAAAATCAAGAAGCCAACCCCTTAAACCCCCAATCCAAAAGCCCAAAAAATGAACAATAGGCTTCCCATTACTATCCAAATTCCGAAAGGTCAACATGCACCTCAATAAACTTAAAATTTGACCCTTTATTTCAATTTTTGTCCCTAATTTTCTTTAGTTTACAAATGACCCATAAATAGGTTTAAATTATGGAGAAGGTGTGAAATAAGGGGTGAAATGTGGGTGATTTCAAGGATATCTTTATTGTGTTTAACTAATTTCAAGAAAACAATGAGTGGGTATACTTTGTTCTATCTTTTTCTTTTTTTAAGAAAACAATTTTTATTTTTCTCAATGCAATTGGCAACAGTAAATTTTACACTTTGCATGTCCTCAAAGGTTTTCTTGGGACCTAAACATGGAAAGGGTGTTTCAAGTATCTCTCAATGTTTCATTGAAGCTAAGGTGGGGTTGTATAGGAAATCTTTATATTGTATGAAGCTTCCCATTAACATGAACCCTTCAACTTTTGTAGGCCCAAAAGTTTGGGTTGTAATAAATTATACCTTAAATATTAATCTAAAATTGTTTAGACAAAATGAAGCACTCAATCTTCAACTCAATAAGTACCCCTAGTTTATAATGGGGGTATTAGCCTAAGCAAAAATGGTGATGAATAGTTTTGGAAATAGAAATTTCATGCAGCCAATGGGAAGGCTCAACATGCACTCAAACTTTGAAGCACTCCATCTTTCCATAGAATCTTCTATTTTGGGGAGCTTCCATACTTTCAACTTTTTTTGTGTGATGGAGTGGAAAATAACATAATGAAAATTGGGATATTGTAATACGATAAACATCCAAAGGCTAAACATCTTGATGAACATTGTTTCATACTTCCCAAGCTTATTTTTAATAAGACTAAACTTGATTATTATTAACATTTATCTACTTTGAGTTGGATTCACACCAAGGGTTAGTAAGGATATTTTTATTCCATTTAACCCTTTTCTTGTTTTATGGTTAAAATGGTTAAAATCTAAGGGATAAATTCAACTTGTGTTGTTCACACAAAAGGGATAATAAATAAAATAATATGAAAGGTTAAATCAACCTTATGTTAAATAGTTGACATTGAAGGGGAGAAATTGGATGGCATGTTTATGTATTTGATGGCTTTAATGGTTTGTATGTTCCAACCACTAGGCTAAACACATAATGCTTATTTTCAAGGGCATTTTGTTTTTTGAAATGCTCATTTTCATTATTTATTTTTTCAATGCAACACCTATATTTGTTTAAAAAACTAACCCCCAACACTTAATTTGGATTTGCAACCATTATGAATTGAATATACATGTGTAAAGTAAGGCCTTTTAGGATGAAGACATTACCAAAAGAAGGGGTTGATGACATGAGATGGCAACTCACAAAAAGATTTTGCTATTTAAATGGATTAGATGATCCAAAAAGAGGAAAATCCCTCCAAAATTGGAATAACTTTCCACTATATAACACTATTTTGTTGAGGTAAATTTTCATAATAGAACCTACCCTCCCTAATACTAAATGTTTTTGGGCATGTTTTTACATTCAAAAACATGCATGTAGGCTTTTCAAGTGCTCATGTGGCTAGTACATGCATTCATTGGATATATTAAATTTATGAATTAATTAGTTTATGAATTAGTTTTATTCATGTGCATGTGCATGTGTTATTTTTATGAGCATGAACATGTTCCACCACCTCTTAATCCATTCAACCTAGTCTTTTTCATAAAATCCCACAAAATTTAACTTGTGAAACCCACACCTTCAAATATCTCTTGCGAAATATATGAAACTTTCATCTTGAATTTTATATGTAATTTATATAATCTTCTAAATTCAAGTTGCAAACACAAAGCTCCTTGCCTATTAGAGACATTAAAAAAACAAAATAATTGTATTAGTCAAGGTTTGTTACTCCATGAAATATTTGGGAAGCATTTGAAGATCAATTGTTGCAGTGCAAGAAATTTGACTAACCATAACATTCAATCATTACATAACAATTGAATTTATGATGGGAAATACTAATGTGATTAATGCAATTGCTGATCTTCACAAAACTTTAACATCATAGATCCAAACAAGTTTAGCATGGTTCCATATGTTCCAAGTTGAAGAAAATAACGATCATGTTTTAAAATCTTCTAATTGGGTTTTTCACACCTAGGTTCAAACTAAATTTTAAACCTCTAACAAGGCCTTAAAAATCAAATAACTAGCCATATAACAATTAGATCTTTCATAGAAATGCATGTTCATTAAGTTTTTGAAAGTAATCATAACTAATCATTCTTTTATTTTTATTTTTTTCAAATATGCAAAACTAACAATTCTTTGAAACTGAAATAACTTAATTTTTTTGAAAAAATCAAATAACCACACAACATTGATAGTGACCTTTTTAGGGCTAAAGTGACCTAGCACCCACGAATGCACCACATTTATTTTTTCCATTTTGAGGCCATATAATTGCATGAACCTTAATTCCAAACCTTCCATCCCTCCTAAACCCTAAACCCTTTTCTTTTTGTCCCCCCCCCCCCTTTGACCTAGATATCTATGCTAAACGCCACCCACCTCCTATCTAAACCCTACATTTTTGTTTTGATGCCATAATAGTCAACTTCCCATGATTCATGTTCTACCATCATTGAGCTCCCATGATTCCCATACCTCTCACTCCCATGATTCATACTTTGCCATCACCTTCCTAAAACTTTACATATGTTATGACTTCCCATGATGCCTTTTGCCTATGATGTGCTTAGGTACACCCCTTGCTTACTCTTGTTTCCTTGATGTAAGCAACAAGTTTTGAACTCACCATTGTGTGTTTTTTGGTTTTGTTTATTTACAAAAGGTGGCACCATATATATGCTTGTTATCTCTCTTTTCTTCTATCCTTTTTTCTTTTGATTTTTGTAAGTTGTGGCAACAATGAGTAATGTGCTTGTCATCATCCTTTTTTAAAAAATTGTTTGTAGGAGGTGTAGTGTTGTAGTAGCTTGACTCTTCACATCATAGTAGTGCAACATTGTTGTGTTTTTTTTGTGATTAATGTTGTAACATAATGGAGGTTAAAGGATACATGAACACCATGAAATGCCAAAAGTCTATCGAGGCAAAGGTATTGATATGAAATGAAAGTTACAAAAAAATTCATGGTTTTGAATTTTCATTATTCCTATGTAGCTTCCAAGCCTTTAACATACAAAACCTTAAATGACTAAGATGAAATTATAGTTTTGTACATGCATTTTTTAGCAATTATAGTGGGTTAGCCTTTTTCTGATAAAGGTTATAATTTTCATAAAATTCTTACTCTCAATGTTAAATATGTGCCATTTTAAGTTCATGAAATGGTGGAAAATTTGTGTGATGGACTAAATAGGTTTGTCAAGTTGTATTGGGTGTTAAAAAACTTATTGATTCCCAAGTTTGCAATGGAATGTAACCCTAAGATGTGTTCCTTAACTCCCAAGAAAGAGAACTAAGTGTGTTATGAATGGGATGAATTAAAACAAACTCAAAAGCATGAATACAATGTGAAATCAATTTACACAAATTAAGAAAGAAGACAATCAATACATTTGTTGGAACCAAAATAGTGCATGAACAAGCCATACTCCCAAAGTGGCAAAAACTCCTAAAGGTTCTTGGAAGCGAATCTTGATTTTTAAAACTTTTGACAAATTATGAGTCATGCAACTTTGCAAGTTCATAATTTCAACATATTGGTTTTAATTGAAGAGCATTCAAAAGAAAAAGGTGTATTCCTTGAATAGACCTTCCCAACTCTATATCACATGCTCCATTCAAAGGTTATTTGACCTTTGTTTCCAAGGTTTTGATGGTTGGGAAACAAACTAACAATTTGATTTTTGGCATTTTTTTGGTTATAATGTTTAATTCACAATTCCAAATGGAAAATGCAAACTCATTTTCAATATCAACATTCCAAGACCTTTTCCAAGGGTATATTGGGCCCAGTTTTGACCTTGTTTATTATTGCACTTTTGTTCCAAAGATTTAGGATTTCATGGCATTCTAATTCCCAAATTTGGAAAGCCATTTGGAAATGTTAGGATTCATTTTCTCACATTTGTGGAAATGTGTTTGAGGCGTAAGACATTTTTTTGGTTCACTTTCATCTTCAGGCTATAATTTTGTGAGCCCAAGGTTAGGGTTGCATCATTATGGTAATTTGAATTCATGAAATGGAAGGTTAGTGTCACATGTATGAAAATTACGAAAACGAAGAATGAAAAAACAAACCTAAATCTAAATCCAAACACGAAACATAGAAACCAACACAAATCACAAAACGTTAAAGACAAGAACATGAAATATACAAAACAAAAGTGTAAAGAAATTTTTATTGTGATAAAATATGAAACGTAAATACAAAAGGAATACAACAAGGATATGGTACAAAATCATACCTCAAATTAGTGTTAAATAAATTAAACATAATTGGGGGTTTTACTTTTATTTATACCCCTTCAGAGACTTAAGTTCATGGAAGTTTCCATATGTCCATTGACTAAGGAACTTTTTTGAAAACCTTCTTAACTATAAGTGAACTATGAATGGATTATTAAATCATGGACGAAAATCCATTCATCATATGATCATGTTTGATGTTGGCATTTATGATAGTTAGTTGCATTTTAAATTCATGAAATAGAATCCTTGGAGCAATGGAATTATGAATTCATGAAATGGAGTTTGATGTTTTGAATTTGGAATTGGAAAATGTGTTAAACATAGTTTGAAGCATAATTGGGTTCATATATTCTTCATGAGATTGTTGATTCATACCATGGATAAAGTTTGAGACCATCCAAGGTAATTATTTTTATCAACCTTGCATTTTTGTGTGCAAAAATATCAATTTCTTTAATGAAATTGAGTATTAGAAGTTGTTTTCTTTAATTTTGGCACAAAATGAAATGTGTGTGTGCCCAAAATGTCAATATATTCACAAACCTAATTTCAATTTGAGGATTTTGACCTTGAACAGTAAAGATTATAATCACAAATGTTGTTGTGTATCCTTGGAAGGGATTATTACATAAAGTTCAATGGTCAATAATGAAATCAAGATGTATTTCATTCATGAAGAGCAATGCACTTAAAGGAGGGAATGTTGTTAAAATTTGATCAAGAGTGAAATGAAGATGTAAGGCATTGATTTAAAAGTGATGGATCCATAAAGGATTTATATGATAATATCTTATCAAAAAAGTAAACCCAACCATTGATTAACATCATGTTAATGATGTAGTAATTGAAGAAAGATGGTAGCTGGTAGCCAAACTTGATTTTGGTGATGGTTATGGTCCATGGAAAACTTAAATTATCCATTTAAACCAAATACATCTTTTTGCCCTTTAAAAAAAAGAAACTACAAGTTTCGCAATGGTTTGTTTGGGTTTGAATGCACCAAAAATTATTTCCTTATCAATTGGAAAAAAAAAAGTGTACCTATCAAATGAATGTGATGCAATGTTCCCATCACCATTTACATGTTTGTGTAAAAAAATAAATTGTAATCAATCTCACAAAAGGATTAAAATTTTTGTATACTAAATAGGGTATTGTATATGCCCTTATGATGTTGAATTTTAATTTGTAGAAATATCAGCACTATACTGAACATGTTTTTGTAATGTCATATTAAAGTTTGTAGAAATATGAAAGTATTACAAATGCTCCCAACATGTCATATTAAAATTTGTTAAAAGAATGTTAACATTGCTTTAACAAAAACATTTTGCCACTTTCAATTTGAATTTGCAAACGATTGAAAGTATTGCATCACCTTAACCATTTTTTCAATTGCAATTGTCAACAATGTGGGTATTACACTCACTCTTGTCATTTTGCCATTTGAAATTATAGTTTATAAAAACAATGTAGGTATTACATTTTACAAACTACGCTTGGTGTAAACTTATATTGTTGTTCATAAATTTTGGATGTGCCCCAAATGTAGGTATTGCCATGTGCCTTTGGGCACTTATTGCAATACCTACATTATGGATTAAACCTATTATTAACATTCAAGATTGCAAGTGTAGTTTAAGCAATCAAGGGTGTCAAGGAGTTTGCAATACTTACATTTGTTGCCATCAATATAAGGTCGGTTTTGACATTGGTAGTTTAGTTTGTCATTAGTCTATAGGAAGTAGGTAGGTGTATTCATGTAGGTAAGGCCACATCACTTGGTAGTAAGTAGGTAGGTAGGTGTTGGTAGGTACCTACTTTCTTTGTGCAATACCCTCATTAATTGACACCAACATCATGTAGTTGATGGGATGTATGTAAGTGGGGGGGGGGATAATAGTAGGTTTAGGTTTAGTAGGTTTAGTTGATAGGTAAGGAACTTGGGGGGTATAACAAGTAGGTAGGTAGGTAGGTAGGTAGGTCAACAAGTATGTCAGGATGGTGGGTTCTGAGTTAGTTTGGGGGATGTGAGGTCAAAGTTGAGGGCAGACATACTAAAAAGAAAAAAAAACTAAAGAGTAAAAGGGTCAGCACCCAAAAAAAAAGACAGAGTGCTAATCATGGTGGTTAACACAGGGACATGAACCCAATGAAAATAATATTTGAATTCAGTCACTGTCCATCCAAACTGGTGTGCGTTCGTGGGTGCTGGTACTCTGTGGTCCCTCTTTAGGATGATTTTTCTTCTCAAAGTGATGACAAGTATTGGATGACAAATGGTGCACAATGGAGGGATAGAGAAACGTGGGGTTTTGAGTAAAAGAGTTTGAACCATCCATCTGAAGCACGTGGCATGAGACAAAGCGTACGATTAGAAGACAAATCTTGTTCGTCTATCATGTATGTGGATGCAATATCCACCGTAGGATGATAGTCTCATGTGAAGGCGTTGTTAGGGTTTGGAGCTCCGCCGTTTCTCTCTCTTTCTCCTTCACACTCTGCGGCTGCGCAATTCCTTCTCTCTGGCTCTCAGAGACCAGCGGTTTGGTAGCTCTTTTTTGCAGTAATGGCGCCCGCGGTAGCAGCCAAGAAGCCCGCCGGAGGTACCAAGGGGAAGAAGAAGGCGCAGACCTTCACCATCGACTGTGGGAAACCTGTGGAAGACAAGATCATGGACATCGCTTCTTTTGAGAAGTTTTTGCAGGATCGTATCAAGGTCGCGGGGAAGGCAGGTGTCCTGGGCGACACTGTTACCATCACCAGAGAAAAAAACAAGATAAGCGTCACTTCAGAGAATGCATTTTCAAAGAGGTAAAGCAATTCTCTCTCTCTCTCTCGCTTTACTCTTTTATGTCTCTTGGATGCGCATATGAACCACAGTCTGCAGATTTTGACCCTTCCTCTTGAGACGTTTGAGTATGTCCAATGGGCATGAAGAGTCTTCAGTAGTTTTGAACCTGTTCTAAGAGTACGTATGCTTCTTGCTCTGTAAATGTCAATATCAAACTTCTATTAGGGTTTCTAAGTGTGAGTGTGTGGCGCTGTTTGTAGGTATTTGAAGTACTTGACGAAAAAGTATCTGAAGAAGCATAATGTGCGGGATTGGTTGCGTGTGATTGCTTCCAACAAGGATCGTAATGTCTATGAGTTGCGCTACTTTAATATTGCTGACAATGAGGCAGAAGATGAGGATTAGGGTTTTACTGGTTTTCTTCTTCTGATAGAGAAGCTTCTTTTGTCGAAAAAGCAGGACACGAGTTATACAAGCATGAGCCTCCTCTTCCCCTCCCTCCATCTGATTTGCCTGCTTTTGTCTCATCTACAAAAGGATAAATGTAGCAGAGTGCAGAATTGCAGAATTTCAGTATCTCCATGGTTTTCTGTTTTGGAAACTGGAGTCTTGAACCTTCTACGGCCAGTAGGGTTGGTGATCTTCTGGAAACTCAGGAGTTAGCTGGATTAGGGTGATTTCATTGGTCTTCTTTATGGTGTTGGTTTTACTTATGCTTTTAGGATTTTAGTATTGCATTCTGGCGAAACTAGGTTAAGAAATGGTGGTTGAGGGAGACTGCAGCAAAACTGTCAAATATTTGTGGTGTACTCAAATTTCGACAAGAGCACAATTTTTGTTGTGAAATTTCCAAGCATCTCTTCTGGATGTTTGACTGCCACAAGCAAGCTTGAAATTGCAGTCTTTTGATTCATTCAAAGTTTCTGCAATTTTTATTAAGAAAGCAAATTGGGGGGCTTTTGGAGGCTTTTGTATGCTTTTGAGGTTGCTTGTGCAGAATTCAGAAAGTGGGGACCACATCAGAGGGGAAATTTTCTGCCTCTGTGTGCTGCATGTGGAGTGACGTTTTATCTGTCGTTGTGTGTGTTTTCACATTGATCTACTTTGGTTTTTCTGGCAGCCTTTTTTTGTTTAATTGGCTAAGACTGCTGGTGTTGGAGTTAGTTCAGTGTTCTTGTGTAGCCATAGAATCTTGTAGAGGGATGTATCCTAATACAGGAGTGTAGATGTGAGTACCCAGTTTCATGGAACCTTAAGATGCAGTGGAAACTGATCTGCTGCACCTTTCACGACAGCATGGGCCTGTGGCAGGCCAACCAGTCTGGCATCATGGGTTGACATTCCTGTGCATGTTGGTGTGATGGCATGGCCATTTGCTGGTTAGGCACCAGCTCCTGGGTCCCTTGCTGATGCTGTGGTCCCTGCTGTTGCACTGCTGCAGAAGCGAGCCCTTGTGATTGAGCTCCTCCTTGCAATTGAGACCCTTGAGATTGCAGCTGAGGCACCTGTCAAGTTATAGCTTGCTGGGACCAAGCTTGTAGCTTCACCACTTGCATCTGCCCTTCTGGCTGAAGAACCCTTTGCCCTTGCTACAATGGATGTGCCATGCCCCCAGTTGGCCAGGTAACTCACCAGACATCTGGTTATTCCGAAGACTCACATTACCAGGGAGATGGTTGGACTTAGGAAGACCCTCCATACATGACTCAGTCCTTTGGATAAGTGAAAAGCCTATTGCTGCTGATTCTGCTGCTTATTCTGGAACTGCTTTGCTTGCACTAGTGTAGCTGGCCCAGGAATCTGCGACATCTGTCCTTCAACCTGGTTTGCTGGGGGAGAGTCCGCAGCTGCTTAGTAAGAGATGAAAGTCCAGATCCCACAGGAGAGACAAGAGCTGATTGCTGTGGTAATGATGACAGAGAAGACTGGAAAACCTGTGAAAGACCTCCTACCTGCTGCCGCCGGCCCAGCTGTTTCTGGAGGGTAAAGGACTGCTGGGAAATGATATGCTTGGACTGTGGACCCAGGTGTTGGGAACCCAAGCTTGGCACATACAGTTGATGAGGGGCAAGCATTTACTGGTGCAGCGTGTAGGGAGAATGAAGTTGAGGTTGAGAAAGAGCTTGCAGTGGCCTTTTTTGTGGGACTACACAGCTCTTTCATGTGGGACACCTGCAATTGCCAGACTTGGTGGTGGTGATGATTTTTCAGCTGCAGCTGTTCTGGGCACCCACCCATCTGAGTCTTGGCGCTTTTGTGCTCTGAACGTTGCCCACAATCTAAATTGAATCCTTACAAGGGGACAGTAAAGAAACTACACCAACGTGCTGAGAAAGAATTGACCTGAAATTACTGCAATAGATCCCTCGTTTATTGGGGCATAAACACCCATTAACACTCCTTGGGGGCACCCTGTCTTGGTGTAGAATTTGTTTGTGCTTACGGTTTAGAGCGTATCCGGCTTCAGTGTTCGATTACTAGAATCTACTCTTAATTATTTGAGAAAGTACCATCCAGGGTCTTTTCAGAGTATTTGTAGGCCGAATAGGAGCACTGCTGCATGACATTACCAAATTCGTGGTAATAGTACCAGCTTGCTTTGCGGCAGGAAGAAGAAAAAAGTAGATATTCAATTAAAATACCTCAGAAATTTCAATGCAAATATCCCTTTTCTTTAAGCATAAGTGTGCATACTAAAATATAATTTAATGTAGGCATGGGGGAAAATTGCCTATTGCATCCAAGGCATCCATAATCTTCACATAGCAGCATGTTATTCCACAAACCATAGTTACACCAAATCTTATGAAAAAGTTAGTATATGCCAATTTTTTGATTCCAAAATGCCTCATTTTATTCATACCACTAATGAAATTGCAAAGAGACCTTCACAATAACAAATTGGCACATGCCACAACAATCCCTGTGAAAATCAGAATCTAAGCTGAAGCAGAGTGGTTGGAACCTTCTACACCCCGAGCAGATTCCAATAAGCTCAACACTGGGGATGCAGAACATTTGATGCACAAAATAAAATGTGAATTTTGGAAGGCTAACTTTTGTGTTATTAACACTGCAAAAACACAGCAAGTTTGGAATGTCAACAGGATCCAACAAACCTATCTGTGACCTAACATGCAAAGTGGGAACACTCGAGTTTGTCATCAATTTCCTAGAATCTAAATGGAATCAGAAGTGGTGCACTCCCACCACATTTCATACCTAACATGACTAAAAATTAGTGTTCAAAATTGGTGATGCAAAATTCAATTACCAGTCACAGCCAAGTCCAAAATATTGACTAATCTGTTCCCACCAATAAAGACTGTTCATACAACAAAACTTATCTCATTTTCCTGTGCCATATAATTTGCTTCCAACTGCCATACCAAAAACCAAAAGCAAGTAACTTTGGCCACAAGCACATTGAAGAAAACATAAACCAAATTATCTTTTCTTAGACACACCAACAGTTCTACCACGCCGTCCTGTGGTCTTAGTGTGTTGTCCCCGTACCCGCAAGCCCCAGTAATGACGAAGACCCCGATGGTTCCTGAATCCCCATTCCATTCATACGATCTTAAACAATTGTGATAATTCCAAATGAACTCAGTAAAATCCATAAAGGCAGTGAGAAGCTTACTACAACAAGTGATATGCACCATACCTGATCTTCTTTAGCCGCTCCAAATCATCCCTGAGTTTCATGTCAAGGGCATTGGATACAACCTGTGAGTACCGCCCATCCTTGTGGTCCTTCTTCCTGTTCAAAAACCAGTCTGGAATCTTGAACTGTCGAGGGTTCCCTACAATCACCATAAGATTCTCCAGCTCTGCAGCACTCAGCTCTCCAGCACTGTCATCATACAAAGAAAGCTTATGTCAGAGACAGCAGACCAACAGCAGTTGGCAAGAAACTGCACACAGAAGGCAGGCAGTAACTGTTGCTCCCCCAGGGCCATTTGGAGGGGAAGGAAAAAAGCAACAAGTTGGAAACTGTTGTTCCCCAAAACTCTCAAGTACCTGACATTTATGTCTGGTCAATCCAGCAAAACATGCCAGTGATAATCCTCCTCCAAGAATTGAAGAGTACCTTGACTTAAAATGTTCTCACAAACACAAGTACAGACATATGCTGGAAGAGTGTTTATACTGGGATACAAGACAAAAGGAGGAGCTTTCCAGTAAACTACATGCAAATAATACTTTGGCCTTGTAATACACACAACACTACATTCAGTGCACATATATAAAGAAAAACAAAGTTGTTGGAGATCTACTATAACATGCCAGAGTGCATTATTTAGTAGTAAATATTTAGTGCATTCTAAGATATTTAGTGTCATATGCTTTATTGATTCCTATCTGACAGGCAGATCAATATCACTTCGACACCAAGACGATGGACTCCTTCAAATTCCAAAGCATTCCCTATGAGAGATTATGACTGCAGCTTATAGTTCAACAATGGAAATTTATGTCATGTATATGGGTCTGTGAATTCTGGCTAAAGAATCCTTGGACAACAGGAAGAAGGTAATGTCTAAGTTGTGATAACACTACTCTATTGAGAATAACGCCCTCTCTGCTACTGGGAGGAAGTACAAATGCAGAGCATCTGCATTACATACACAACCTCTTAACAAATATCTCCCCTAACGAGGCAAGACCAGAATACTTTGCAAGGTTTGTTGCATGATGCCTGGAAGGCCAAATGTCAGCAAGATATTTTCATAATGGTCTGATATGGGACATACCTACAAGATTGCAGAAAAATCTCCACAACACTTTGAAGATGACATAACAATGAGTGCAGTCATAACTTTATGAGATCCCGAGGAAACCTACCGTTTACTCATGTCCACGTCTGCCTTCTTGCATACAAGGTTTGCGAATCGCCGGCCCACTCCCTTGATAGAGGTCAGGGCAAACATGATCTTTTGTCTTCCATCGACGTTCGTATTGAGCACACGCAGAATATGCTGGAAGTCCTCGTTTGCAATGAGCGACTGCAATCGTCCCCGGAACAAGAAAAAAAAACCATCAATACTCGTCATTTCCATCGGAACCTCTTGTACATGTAGAGATGCAATAATCCCTTTTCCTAAAGCCATTGGAAATCGACACCCAAGGGAAAGGAGAGAGAGAGAGAAACATCAGACACTAACTCTTACGACACCATAGACTTCCTCCACACAGCTTTACAACCACCGCAAATCAGCAATATCGTTGAAGATGAGACCGATGGTATTCATAGGAAAAAGCCGAAAAGTTGATTTCCGAAACCTTAAACAAAGAAGGAAGAGAAACTCCAAGTTCTTGAAAATTATGTAAGGAAGGAGGAGATCTCACCATGGTGACGGTGCGTTCCGCTGCCGCTGAGGAGAGAGCGTAGACACAAGGCACCGGAGAGGAGAAAACCCACGCCTGTGCAAGGAGCAAAGTAGAGTACCAATGGCGGCTCTAAACCCTAATGAAGGGGGGGAGCCAGAAGAGTCGAAAAACCAGCACCCACCAGCGCAACAAGAAGGATGGATGATAAGTGATCCCTGAATCAAGTTTCTGTTTGGTTCCAGTTCCCTAGCTAACCATGGTGTATATAGCTCAGTTGCTTTTTTGTTGGCCTTGCCTACCATGGTTAGGCAAGGATATTATTGTGTTTAGATTCATTATGGAGTATAGTAGCTTAATGGATTTTGGCACCTAGGTAATAATAATAGGTCTATTTTTATATGAGCATTTTTGAAAAATAATAATATTTTGGCTTGTGTTGAAACTTGAGATTAGTTAAAGAGTTGTAATATCTTGAAGGATTTTGGTTTCTTTTAGAGGATTTTTTCTTTTTGAAGATTATATTTTTTGCATGGTGAAATATTTGAGTTTCCATAATTCTTCTTTTGCCTTAAAAATACTTTTTTAAAAATGTAAATGGCAAGGCCACACAGTGTGACACACCCGCCTGTTTACTTACTTACCTATGGACCACCAAGTGTTGACAAACCTCCCACTTAAGGCCCAGTTTACACGAGGGCCCAGGTCCGATTTGTAAATGGAATAGAGCAATTCTATTGGTTAAGAACTTAAAATTGGACCCAAGTGATTTTACATGGGGTTTGGGTTTGAAATCATTGAAATGACATGTCATCATCCTACATGGCACACTTTACGGCATCAAAAAATTGGGTTCAAGATAATAAAAGGAATGCTCTTGGGATGAAGACCAAATTTTTTCCCTTGGGCCCAAGAAGTTTATTCAATTTTTAATTAATTTTTGAACCATCATAACCATTGGATCAAAAATATCATTTTCGAGGATGGAGCAAAGTGAGAAGCTAGAAATGTTGTGTGTCATGTTTCCTTCATGCATATCATTAGTTAGTGTCAAGGGTTTAGGGTTTGGTTTGAAACCAAGTGTGAAATCCAAGGGTTCAAGTTCTCGTGATTTAGCTTAATACTCATTTGATGGAACTAATGCAAGGATCGAATTGGGAAACTAGCCTTTTATTAGAATCAAAATCAAACCTCTTCCTAAAAATGAATTAAGTTCGTAAAGTAAAAAGCTATTGAAATTTTTGTTCATGAATATTTATGATCAAAAAAAATTTCCAATTAAAATTCATAGCACACAAATACATCGACACGAATGAACATGGAAGAAAAATATCAACTAGTTTGTTGATTTCAATATCCTAAACCTCTAATGAAATGCACAAAAATATTTTTTATTCATTTCAAAACAAAAATATTTTAATGCATATGTGACGCATGCATTAGAAACAAACATGAAATATTTTGTCTTTAATGCACGCTTCACATATGCGCAACACATTTTAGATTGATATGTTGCTACAACTTATTACACTTTCTACTTAAACAATTTAATAAACAAATCTGTTACACAAAAAATGCAATTCATGTTGAAAAAATGTGAACATGACCAAACATGAACATCTAAATGAATAAAAGAATTAGGAAATATATTTTTAAATGCACAATAAATGTTTGTCAACAAGTAATGCACATATTGTTATCAATTCCATTTTATCACTCAATAAAATCATTTCAATTTATGAATAAAAAAAAAAAAAAAAAAAAATTGTACCATCACCACAAAATATTACACAATTCACCTCCTACCTTGATAAACATACAATACAAATCATTAATTGATAAGTATAAAAAGTGACATCACAATTAAATTACATATATTTAAGAAAATAATGTTCAAAAAACATGAACATAATAAAATTATCCATTGAGTTTCATTTAATTTTCACAAAAATCCAAAAGACCATTATCCATATAATGGTTAAATTGAAGTAGGTAAAAATGTATTATCTATAAATACCAAATAAGTTGAACTATGTGATTTAACATATGAAAACCATAAGTAATCCAAAAAAAAATATTGAAAAGAACCAATTAACACATGTTTGTCAAACAACCAATGAACTTATTTTATACAAAAAATTTGCATCACAAATAAAATAACTTAATGATGAACAAAAAATTATTATGAATGTTATTTTACACCCAAAAAAACAAAGATTCATCAAAACCATTAAGCAATGTAAGATGTGACACTTTAATAAAGATATATGATCAACATTGATTACTAATGATAGATGAATTTTTTTTATTAGGTAATAAATGTTAACATTTATTGATCATAGATTGTGTGTAATAAAACAAATTCATAATCAATTTATAGGTGATTTCACTATTACAAATCATGGTTTTTTAAGAAGTTCAAGTTGATTAATTTATTGTTTTGATTAATGGACATATACATTTTGATTAGAGGTTAAGGGTTCAAATGACACATGTATTTTCTGATTAATCAACTTGATTATAATGATTAATTTGACTAAATACATATAGTCAAAATGCACAACCTTAGTAAAAATGGCCAATGGTTTTTAGTCAAATTAAACATTTAATCAAGATGATAAATGATCTTTAATCAAACTGAACATTTAGCCAAGATGGCCAATGATCTTTATATAAAATGACCAATGGTATTTAATCAAGTGGAACATTGAATCAAGATGGCCAATGATCCTTAATAAAATGTGACATGGTCTCTTACCTTATGTATATACCTTTTACTTACTCATTCATTTATTTACCTAGTTAGTTAGTTAGTTAGTTACTTATTACCCACCCACCTACTTATTACTTATCTACCTATTTATCTACTTACATTTTTTCATCTACTTAATTACCTACCCACCTATTTGCATATTACCTACATCATATTTACCCACCCATTTACCTACCTAAGTTTAGCCACTAGGTGTAGCTAACGAATAAATTTCTAACCATTATGTTTAGCCATAGCTTTTACATTAGGTTTAACTTAAGTTGAACCATTATATTTGGCCATTGGGTATAACATAAATTTAGCCACTAAGTACAATTTAAATTTAACCACTATGTATAACATGAGTTTAGCCACTATGTTAAACCATTATATTTACCCAATAAATTTAACTTATATTTAGTCATTATGTTTAACCAATAGATTTAGCCTATGTTTAACCATTATGTGTAACCAAGTTTTAGGCATTATGCATAAGCACTATATTCAACCATTAAGTTTAACCTACGTTTAGTCATTATGTTTAACCAAGGATTAGTCATTATGTTGAACCATTAGATTTAGCCATTAGGTTTAACCAAAATTTAATCATGAAATTTATCCATTATGTTTTACTAATACAAAAGTGGGGTGTAGTTCACTAGCTTAAATCATTATAGAACCTTAAAAGTGAAATAAGTTCATTGCATTTTATTGATTTCATCTTGATTAAAGTTATTTCATTATAATATCACTATGTAAACATCATGTTTCACTACTAGTTGACATAATTCACTATTATAATTTACCTTGTTAAATAACTTTATTTTTATGTTGTTGTTTTAAATACCCTATGTTATTTTATGATATACCTTATATTATTTTAAGCTACCTTAATTATTCTAACTTAAACCTTAAATTATTATGAGTTATTATAGGTTATTATAAGTTATTATACTTTAAACTAGTATACATTATTTCATTTTAAAGTATCATAATTAACCTATTATAAATTTTTTACTTTAAATTATTCAACTCACCTTAGGTTATACCTTAAGTTATTTTATTTTAAGTATAACAATTTAAAATAATATAAAATAAAATATAATGACTTAAGGTAAAATAATTTAAAATAGCCTGCAATAAAATAATTACCAATATCTTATGATAATATAACAAAAAATATTTAATAATAATTTATAATAAAATAACCACCAATAGCCATTAATAATCACCAATAAAATAACTATTAATAACCATTAATAGCCACCAATTGAAAATTTAGTGAAACCCAAAGTGAATTAGGACACATTTTGATGTAGTGTTTATCAACCAGGTTTAACTAAAGTTTAGTCATTATGTTTAGTCAATAGATTTAGTTGGTAGGTTTAACCATTATGTTTGGGTAAAGTTTAATCATTATGTTTAACCATTACATTTAACCAAAGTTTAGGCATGAAGTTTCATCATTAGGTTTATTAATTGAATTTAGCCACTATGTTTAACCAATGTTTAATCACTATGTTTAATCATTATATCTAATCATTAAGTTTTACCAAAGTTTAGCCATTAGATTTATCAATTAAATTTAACCATTATGTTTAGCCATTATATTTAACTAATGTTTTACCATTATGTTAAGTCACTAAATTAAACCACTTGATTTAGTCATTATCTTTAACCATTAATTGTCATTTAAGTTTCACCACTATGTTTAATAATGTGAAATAAACATGTGAAATAACAAACATAACAAAAGTTGAACAACTTTAATGGTGTATTCCATTAGTAAGGATTTGGTTTATCATTGTGAAGTTTGGACTTCAATTCCTAATATTTGTAACCTACATATATGTTTAAAGGGTTAGGGTAAATAGGCTAGATTTAGTTTAAGAAGGTTAAATAGATTAAAGTAAGTTAAACAAGCTAGGTTATGTAAATTAAGTTAGGCTACCACCTACCTACTTGCCTTTTTATGACCTACCTAACCTTATGAACTACCTACCTACCTTCCTACCTAAATTTACTTACACAAATTGTTTATTTGATAATAATTTTTGTTAAAAATTGGGTAAAAATTTGACATGTCAAATAGTCCACTATCTAATAGTCAAAATGTCTACTCAAATAATCCAATAGCCTTCTTATGGAAATAGCCACCCTTTAATCACACAGGACAAGTTCAAAACAACTTGTCTAAATTGAAAAGATGGTTTTTTTGACACCTATCCAAATGGGGTTTTTTTTTATTGGATTCCTTAATCAAAATAACTTGTTTTTGTAAAAGTGTTTAGACATTATAATGACACAAGATTTAGTTTGAAATTTGTGAATTTTCAAATTAAAAAGTGATGGTTTAAACATCATTGGAACAAACATTTGGCATGAAATTATAAAATGTTATGAGCTAAAAACAAATGATGTGACAAAACATATGTAAACTTCATCAACATTTTGAATAGGTTTCAAACAACATCACAAACATTCAAAAACACAAATTTTCATTAATAAAACGTGTTAAAAAACCCCAATCATAGACAGTACCTTACCATATTTGTTTTACAAAAATGTTAAAACAACACATAACAAACATATAAATTATGAAACACCTAGCCAAACATTCACAATTTTAGCACAAGACATTCATTTTGACACATGTCCTTTTCATTTAAAACTATCAACTATTCCAAGTCAAATGAACAACTTTCATCACAAACTATCACTTTAAAAAACATGTTAGTAAAACTAGAGGAAGGAAATTATGCCATGTTAGATGATTTTTGAAAATAGTGTGAATGGAATGTTCAAAGATTACACAAAAAGTCTTTCAAAATCATTAATATGGGTACAATATTATAATCTCAAAATTGGAAACAAAACAAAAATGGAAAACTCATGTATGAACAATTTTTAACACTAAATAAAAAATGAAAACCCATCGAACAAAAAGTCACAAAAAGACAAATAAACAACAAATTTAGGTTAAACTTGGCAAAAATTGGCTAAACATGGCTATTTAAGTTAAACTTGGCTAAACATGGTTAAACATGGCTATTTAAATTAAATTTGGTTAAAATTGGCAAAACATGGCAAAAGATGGTTATTTAAATTAAACATGGCAAAACAAGTTATTTAGGTTAAACTTGGCTAAACATGGTTATTTAGGTTAAATTTGACAAAATTTGGCTAAACATAGTTATTTTGGTCAAACTTGGTTAACCTTGGCAAAATTTGGTTAAACATGGCTATTTAAGTTAAACTTGGTTCAACTTCACAAAATTTGGCAAAACTTAAATAAATTAGGCTAAATTAGGGTATTGAAGCAAAATTTGGCAAAATTTGGTTAAACATGGCTACTTAAGTTAAATTTAATTAGACTTGGCAAAATTTGGATGAATTAAGCTAAACTAGAGTATTGTGGCTAAACATGACTAAACATGATTACTTAAGTTAAACTTGGCTAGACTTGGAAAAAATAAAATAAAATAGGCTAAATCAAGGTATTGAGACTAAATTTGGCTAAACATGGTTATGTGTAATTTTAAATTGGCTAAACTTGGCAAAAATGGAAAGATTAGGTTAAATTAAGGTATTGAAATTATATTTGGCTAAACATGACAATTTAAAAATTAAACTTGGCTAAACTTGTCAAATTTTAAATAAGTTAGGCTAAAATAGGGTATTGACATTAAACTTGGCTAAATTTGGTTAATTTGGTTTTTAAAAACTATTTGAAATTTGCTAAACCAAGCCAAACTAAGTTACTTATATTTTGCTAAGTTAAAATTAAGATATTTGAACTATTATAGAAGATGACTTGTAATTCAAAAGACCAATATTAATACCATAGCCCTTAGAATGATAGTGTAGGGTAGATGCAAGTTACGATGGCTCATTCTTGTGATGAAATGATGTTTTTTCCTTGGGTACCCTTTATTCAAATGCATAAGGTGATTAATATATCTTTAAATTTATTAATTGGGACTTGGATCTAAATTATCATTTTCATTATGAAAAGAATTGTGTGGTTATTTATTGATAAAAATTTCATTTATTAATAGTAATGAACTTTTAAGTTGAAAAATATGGATTGGTTGTCTGATTAGAGCATCACAAAATGGAAAAAATTATATTGATTCACATTCCAAATTTGTTATTGGGACTCAATATATAATGTAATACCAGATGACAAATTCATATGAGGAATTAAAAAAAAGAAAAACCTTAATCATTTAATAGTTAGGGACTTTTGAATAGTTAAAATTTGACCATGTTTTCATAAGTCCATATGAGTAGCAATTTTTTGTTCATTTTCAATTTTATTATTCCAAAAACATATGTTTTTGAAAGTTTTAAATGGGGCATTATTCCTTTGGATTTTGTTGGTTTTCCTTTTAAAATTGAATTTTTTAAAAATGACATCAACTACATTAAATACAAGTTTTCACATATATTTGGGAAGGTTTGTAAGTGATTGAACATGTATTATTCAAAGATTTAAATAATAATAATTTTTAAAGTAACAACCATGTCCACTTGAATCATTTTAAAGAATTTTGCATGGACTTATAAAGAATGTAATTTATGTTGTTATTGAGCCACTATATCGTGCATGGTTTCATATCATTCTAATGGTAATGCATTCTATAGGTGTTTATAGATATTACCATGGAGTTTATTCCCAATTCCACATTTGCATTGTTAATAACCACATCATCTGGAGAATTGAAAAAATTATTATTATAAGACCAATAACATTTTTGAACTATTGGGTCATCTCTTTCAATTTGTTTTGCACTCCTTTACAAACCCATTTGGCCAAGCTATATTTTAAACTTTGTGACCACCAATCACTTTGATTTTTCACGGATTCATATGTAGGGTAGAGAGGTTGGTCATAGTACACTTAAAAACTCAAATGAACCATGTGATTGAACTAGACCTTGGTTGCTTTTGGGGTCCAAAGATGGATTGTAGAAGATATCATTGTGCACCTACTACCCTTTTAGATCGTTAGATTTGGTGCATAGATGTAAAAGATATGGCTTTTGGTGACCTTCAGCTTCATTGCCTCAAAACCAATTTATACCAATTAGATTTTGGACCTATCTTCAAACAATGCAAACCCAATAAATGCACATGCAATATTTAACGCATGTTAGCAATCCATGCCATCACCAAACATTTTCATTTTCAAACCAATCAACATCCTTTGAAAGGACGTACACCTTTACCCAATGGATGAAATTAACATTCAAAATAAGGCATCAAATTGTTTGGTGATTAATACCCTAATTGTATGTTAAACCTTAAAACTTGACTACTTTCCCGCACAACACCATTCCAAAACCCTACACCTTTTCCCGTGTTCCTCTTCTCTTTCCTTCCATTCCCTCTCGTTGCATGTTTTCATTGCTGATTAGACAAGTTGTAAATCCCATTCGACTCGTCTTTCTCCCTCTCCTCTTTTGTTTCCATTGCTTGTTTTTCAGGCAGGAGGACAATCCCACTCGATTCTTTTCTTTCTTTCTCGTCTCTTGTTTTTGTTACTCTTCAAGCGGGAGGAAAATCCCATTCGCTTCCTCTTTCTCCCTCTCATATCTTACTTCTATTAATCTTTAAGTAGGAGAAAATTTGGGTTTAGTTTTTTTCTTTCCTTCTCATCTCCTACTTTTGTTATTCTTTAGGCAAAAGGAAAATCTTACTTGGCTTTTCTTTCTTGGTTTCCTTTGTTCCTAGACGCAGGTTCTAAACATGTTCCTCTCCCAAGTTTTGTGAAATTCTACTCTAATTTTAGGTTTTGTGAAAATTAAACTTCACATTAAATGTTTTATTGTTGTAGGTGTTGGCACACTTTGTGGTGTTGTGCATTAGATTGAAGCTCCTAGTGTCACTTTTGGTCAATTTAACCCCCAACCCTTTCCTTATTTGTTGTGTTGCTACTGGTCTTCTTCCTAATGTTAAGGACATGAAAAAAATAAGAACAAAGGTTAAAGGAAAGATCTGAGTTTAATTTTCAAACAAGGAACAAGACAAGATTATGCGATTAAAAAATAAGAACATAAGAATTAAAAACAAGAACACAAAATGTGGAAAACAAATGTGGAAACAAATCTTTATTATGTTAACATATGCAAACATGAACATGAAAAAAACATGACAAGGCTATGATGTAAGATCATGCCTAAAACTAGTGTTGAACAAACTAAATGAAATGAAGGGTCCTACTTCTATTTATATCCTTTGAGGACCTAGCTCAAAGAAGCTTTCAAAAAGGCTTCTATGTGTGCATAAAATAAAAATGTTTTTAGAGAACCTTTTTAATTAAGAGTCAATTATGAGTTAATTGAAACTTAATTGAAAGTTAATTCAAACTTAAATAGGAATAAATTAAAAGTTAACTAGGACTTAAATAAAAGTTAATTAAAAATTAACTCGGACTTAACTAAAAGTTAACTGGGAATTAATTTGGATTTAACTAAAATTTAACTAAAATTTAACTAGGAGTTAATTAGGACTTAATTGTGATTTAATTGAAAGTTAACTTGGACTTAATTAAAAGTTAACTAGGAATTAACTCGGATTTAACTAAAAGTTAATTAAGATTTAACTAGGAGTTAATTAGGATTTAACTGTGATTTAATTTAAAGTTAACTAGGACTTAACTAAAAGTTAATTGGGAATTAATTCGGATTTAACTAAAAATTAACTAAGATTTAAGTAGGAGTTAATTAGGACTTAATTGTGATTTAGTTGAAAGTTAACTGGGACTTAACTAAAAGTTAACTAGGAGTTAATTAGGAATTATGGATGAACATTATGGATGATATCCATCCATTAAAAGATGGTGTCTAATGTTCACATCCATCACACCTGGTGGTCTAGAGTTTATTGGTGCTCTTTTTTATGTTTTATATTCACTATGAGAAATCTTGTCTTTGAAAATCACACTATTTAATAACTAAAATTCAAAAAAAACTCATATACAATTATTGTGCAACTATCCCTCTTATAAATATGGTGTATTAATAAATAAATTGCCATGTTAAAAAATCAATTAGTTGTATTATAGTTGTAAGTGAATTGAAAATGGGTCTTTCATATGGTAGTTTATACATATCGTACATACATATGTAGTTAACCATGTTTGAAATTTTCAAGGATTGCATTATAGTTACATGTGGCAACTATTTGAAAATTGTTGTAAATGTGCCATTAAAACAATGACTATGTTGTAACTAGTGTACAATGTACATACATGCAATCATGCCACAAGTCCAAATTTCCACCACCCATTATGGATAAAATTGTAAATAATTTTAATAAATATTTTTTAAACCCAAATTCATATTTAATATTTAATAGTGATTTATTTTTCATTAATTTACAATTAATTAATTATTATGTAAAAATTTAACTATCATGACTTATAGGTAAGTTTGATTCATATAATTAATTCATCATTTAGTTAAAATAACTATTTTTTTTTCAAAACTTCAAATGATAAGTGACTAATTATACGAATTAATAGAATTAATCATCTGGTAATAAATTATTTGAAAAAAATTTAAATTGATTAATTCAAATAAAATTTTATTTAATTAATTAAAATAATTAAATTCTAATATTAATTATCTTAATTCATGAACTAATTAATTATTTGAATTAGACTAGTTCATCGATTAATTATTTCAAATAAATAATTCAAATCACTATTTTAAATAAATAAATATTAAGTAATTAATTCACATATTTAATTATCATATAATCACTGATTTAATTATGTAATTTACATAATAAAAACAAGCAAAAAACATGTGGAAAAATGTTTTTGTAGTTGTAACTTAATTTGTAACTAAACAATAGTTAAAAGATTTAACCCATATGTTTTGTTTTTGAATCTCATGTTATAAATTATATAAACAAGACTTGTTATCTTATGTTCTCACATTAAAATACATGTACCATTTTATAATGATTTCAAAAAAGTTTCATCTGAAAGGTAAAATATAAAATTAAAAAACTAATTCATGGTTATTCCTTAGTTCATCTAGTCTACTTACTTATAGGTGGGTAGGTAAGTAGGGTGAAAGTGCATTACGCAATCCCTTTTTAGGTTTCACACTTGTAAGTTTTCCTACATTTCTTTTAAACTTAAGTATAAAATGTTAATATTTTCATTGAAATATCAAGAAAAAGATTCACATATGTAATGTTAATACAATTAGAATTTTAAAAATGCAGAAAAACACATCAAAATCCTAAATATTTAATGAATAATGGACTTTTCAATTTTGACAACAAATTTTATCGTGCCTTGCAAAATTCCTAGACATGGATTTTTATTTTACAATGTGTTAGTCTTATGTGTTTGAAATTTTGGGATATTAGATGAATTATGTTTAAGAAATTAAAGATCCATTGAATGAATGGAATATGATTTTAATTTATTATGTTATGGACTTTTCAAAATCCCAAAAATTGTAATTATTTTAGAGGCCTTTTTAAGCATTGAAAAAAATTATTTAAAAAACATTTTTTTGTGATTTTTAAATATGTTTATAGCATCATGATTTGAAATTGGAAATAAAAAAAATGTTACTTTCAATATAATCTAAATATTCATATTTTAAACTAGTTTTCAATTACACTAAAAATTTATTTTGAAAAAAGATTATGATTCACCAAAACTTGACCACCTTAATGTGCTTTCACCTGGTAGGTAAGTAGGTCCTAGGTAAATACATAGGTATGTAGGTTTGAAGACTTACCAACTTACTTACCTATGGTTATGTATGACCTACTTAATTATTAAAATAAATAAATAAATAAATATTGCAAATTATAGTTAATATGCCATGTGGCAATTTTTTTATTGTGCCACATGTCATAATTTTGAACCATCATTAAAAATCATAATGGATGATGGACATCAATATTTCGAAAAAAATAAATTTTATGTCCAAATATTTTCATAGTGCCACATGTTAGATTTTGATAGATGGATGATAATTAATGACGTCAATATGACATCATGGGTGGAGTTATAATGGAATTGCATAGTAGTTCAAAATTAATTATTTTTTATAAAGTTGTAAGGTTAATTGTAAAAACATCATTTTTCTCATAGTGGTTCTTCTTCTCCTTCAGTGCCATTTTTGGTGAATTCATTACACCAAAATGCATCATAGTTGATTATGGGTTTCATTAGATTTTGAATGAATTTGAACATTTTTACTATAATGAAATTGGTCAACTCCTAGTGAATGAGGACCAATTGCTATGGACAGTGAATTGGTTCATTAATACTTAATGAAATACAAATTACCAAGCCATTTCAAGCCCTTACCATCAAGTCACCACATTTGTTGTGATAATGTGTTACATTGCATTTTATTTATCAAATACTTCATTTGAAATTTTACAAAAACTTAAACTTTGAAAATTCATATCTTATTTAGATTTTGTCCAAATGAAATGAATAAAATTTAATTTAAAAGTTTTTTCAATAATGTATATAATTACATTTATTTACTTTTGAAAGTGTAAAATCATTTGAACAATGTTTTTTTGAATATCACCATTCAATAACATTTCAATGACTATTTTTTTGAAAAAGAAAATGTTTAATAAATGAATATGATTTTTGCTAATATTATAATACTACTTATGTTAGGTTACTTTCAAATTATCATAGGGTTACTTTCATTGTTTTAAATTATTCACCCTACATTATTTATGGCTATTTATGGTTATTCTCAGTTTTTTGCTGTTTTTGGCTATATTTATTATTCTATCCTAGGTTATTTAAAATTATTTTTGGTTATTTTATGTTACTTTTGACTATTTTAGGCTATTTCACCTTAAGTTATTTTTTACTATTGTAAGTTTTTTTGGCTATTGTAGGTTATTTCAGTTTAAATTATTTGTAACTATTATAAGTTTTTTTGGTTATTTTAAACTTTTCCATTTTATGTTACTTTTCACTATGTGTAGTTATTGTTAATTACTTTTGGCTATTGAAGGTTATTTCACCTTATGCTATTATTGGTTATTTTAGATTATATTACCATGGGCTATTTATGGATATTTTATTAGTGTTTATTATTGATATTTTATTGGTGGCTATTGTTTTGGTAGCTATTATTAGTTATTTTGTTGGTGACTATTGGATTTTCTTCTATTAGTGGCTATTATGTTGGTGGCTATTAATAGTTATTTTATTAATGGCTATTGGTAACTATTCTATTAGTGGTTATGATTGGCTATTGTTGAATATTCTATTATAGGCATTAGTGGTTATTTTATTAATGACTATTGATGGTTATTTTATTATAAATTATTTTTGAATGTTCTAGGCTATTTTGTCATAGGCTATTATTGACTATTCTAAGTTATTTTACTTTGGGTCATTATATTATATTTTATATTATTTTAAATTTTTATACTTAGGATAAAATAATTTATAATAACATAAAATATAATGACCTTAAATAACTTAAATTAGAATTTGAAATAAAATTTACTAACTTAAAATAAAATAATATATAATAGTTTAAGGTATAATAATTTATAATAACCTATAATAACTTATAATAACTTAAGCTATAAGTTAGAATAATTAAAATAGCCCAAAATAATATAAGGTATATCATAAAGTAACATAATGTATTTAAAAGAACAACATAAAAATAAATCTATTTACCACAGTAAATTATAATAATAAATTATGTGAACTAGTAGTGAGACATGATGTTTACATAATCATATTGTAGTGAAGTAATTTTAACGAGGGTGAAAGCAATAAAAATCAATGAACTTATGTCACTTTTAAAGTCCCATAGTGATTTAGGCTAGCGAACTACACCCCACTTTTGTAATAGTGATTGAACCTGCCTTTTTTTCTATGTTGTGTTGTTGATGGTTTTTTTTTGGTGACTTTCAACTTGGTGCTCTTCCTTGGTTTCTTAAGCTTTCTTTGGTGATGTTTTTCTCCTTTGGTGTCGTTTCCGGTGAATCAAATCCCCCCTCCTTCTCTATTGTGTTGTTGATGGTCTTTTTCTTGGTGACCATGAGCTTTTTAGTGTGCTTTCTCATGTTATTGAACTTTTTCTTGCGACAAATGTGAAGATTAGACACCATTTTCCAATGGATGGAATTATCCATAATTCTTAGTTAAGTCCTAGTTAACTTTCAGTTAAGTCCTAATGAACTTTTAGTTAGATCCTAATTAAATATTAGTTAACTTTTAATTATGTTTTAATTAACTCCTAGTTAAGTTCGAGTTAACTCCTAATTAATTTTTAGTTAACTCCTATTTAAGTCCTAAATAACTCCCAATTAAATCTTAATTAACCTTTAATTTAACTCTTAGTTAAGTCCTAATTAACTCTTAATTGATTCATAATTAAGTTTGAGTTAACTTTCAGTTAAATTTCAATTAACTCATAATCAATTGTCAGTTAGGAAGGTTGTTAAAAAACTTCCTTACTTGATGCATACATAGAAATCTCCTTGGAAGTTTCCTTGAACTAGGTCCCCAAAGGGGTATAAATAAGAGTAGGACCTTTCATTTCTTTTTATTTGTTCAACATTAGTTTTAGAACATGATCTTACACCATAGCCTTGTCATGTTCTTTTCATGTTCATGTTTGTGTATATTAACATAATAAATATTCGTTTTCATGTTTTTTTTACACATTTCGTGTTTTTGTTTTTGAATCATGTAATTTTGTTTTGTTCCTTGTTTGAAAATTAAACTTAAATATTTCGTTTAGCCTTTGTTTTTGTGTTTTTTCATGTCCTTGACACCTTTAGTGCTACTCCTTTCCCTTGGTGTTGTTTTTTCTAAATCAAAACCATTCCTCCTTTTCTGTTGTGTTGTTGATGGTCTTTTTCCTAGTGCTTTTCCTTATGTTCTTCAACCTCCTTTGTTATTGTTCCTCTCCTTTGGTGTTGCTTTTGGTCATTATGAAAAAATCATGTTCATTACAATTTGTCTATCTAGTTGTAATCTAGTTCTATTAGACATTTTTTAGTTGTAACCTAGTTGCATAAGAGAAGTGACAATGGACATAATTTTTTCATAATAGGTGAATCAAACCCCCCCTTCCTATGAAATTGCATAGTAGTCCAAAATGAGTTGTTTTGACAAAGTTGCAAGGTTAGTTACAAAAACATCCTTTTTCTCATAATGGTTGTTCTTCTCCCTTGGTGCCACTTTTGGTGAATTGAACCCCCCCTTTCCTTCTTTGTTGTGTTGTTGATGGTTTCTTTTTTGGTGGCCTTGAACTTCCTAGTGCTCTTCTTCATGTTCTTCAACTTCCATTGGTGTTGTTCCTCTCCCTTGGTGTTCCTCCTGGTGAATCGAACCCCCCTTCTTCTTTTGTGTTGTTGATGGTCTTCTTCCCGATGGCCTTGAACTTCTTAGTGTTTTTCCTTGTGTTTCTGAACCTTTTTTAGCGCTGTTCTTTTCCTTCGGTGGGCTTTTGGTGAATATCCCCCCCTCCTTCTCTATTATGTTGGTGATGGCCTTCATTTAATGCTCTTGAATTTGGAATTATGGAGTTCCTATTGGTGGTTGAACCACCAAGTAGTGGCTTTTATTCAACATTCTTGCCATGGTTGTGCTTATTATTGCATCAATTTTAAGCATATCCCCCTATTTTATATTATCTTGTCTTAATTCACTAAGCACCAAGCCTTTTTTAACTTACTCTTCTTAGTTTAGGGTTGTCAAAATTGACATGATGTGGACATTTTGCATCTAATGTCACATCAATGTCTATCCTAATGCATTCGTCAAGATGGACGTAGGAAAATTTTATTAACAATTGAGTAGCCCCCATTATAAATGTCGATCAAAAATGGATTTTGATTGGCAATCCTATGGCAATTGAAAATTTTTAGTTGCTAACCATCCAACACACCCCACCATTGGATGGCGATTGGAATTTTTTGGCTGCCCAAAAGAGCATGGGGGGGATGAATTTTTTATTAAAAAAATGGTATTACATGCGGCCCCCCCTTTTTGGCAATCGAATTTTTTAAATTTCCATCCGACATACCCCCATTATCGAATGGCAACTAAAAACGATGGGGCTTATGCTATCATTTTGGTGGAAAAAAAAATCATTCCCCATTTTCCCATCTTAGTTGACAAAAGAATTTTGGTCACCATCCAATGGTGTGGGTGTGTTAGATGGCGACCGAAATTCTTCAGTTGCCATTTGATGGTGGGGATATGTCAGATGGCGATCAATTTTTTTCAGTTACCCAAAAGGACATGAGGGGAAGGGCACAAAATGGTAATAAAAAACAAAGGGAGGGAAAAAAAGAAAAAAGAAGAGTGGAAAAAAAGGAAAAAAACAATAAGAACAAAGGAAAATATTGGCAAGATTAAACAAAAGGTGAAAAGAAAGGGCAAGAAGAAGAAAGATGGAAAACAGGGGGTTGGAAACAAAAGAAGAAGGGAAAAAATAAAAGGTGAAATCAATAGAAAAAGGGAAAAAAAAACAAAAAGGGGGGAAAGTAACCCCAAAAAAAAAAAAAAAAAAAGGGGGAGAAAAAAAAAAAAAAAAAAAAAAGGAAAAAAAAAAAAAAAAAAAAAAAAAAAAAAAAAAAAAAAGGGGGGTTAGTAACCAAAAAAAAAAAACGAAAATGGGATGAAA
>Ga0116231_10004203_pt1 | contig 29300 bp, 36 predicted proteins | sample S1TSphgellanicum_2_FD_89695 | JGI IMG/M metagenome (GOLD analysis project Ga0116231, IMG submission 89695) | Host-associated microbial communities from peat moss isolated from Minnesota, USA - S1T2_Fd - Sphagnum magellanicum MG | ecosystem: Host-associated > Plants > Peat moss > Unclassified...
GTTTTTTGGAAATGAATTTTCGTTTTTTGATTATTATTTAAAAACCTATTTAAAAAAAAATTGGATTTAAAATGGCAAACTTGAATGGTAGGCCTAGTAAGAAACATAGGTTACTTATAAGGTAGCTCGACGAAAGAAAGGGCAAGGGAGGGGTACCAGGTGAATGAACCCTCCCGCTCTTGCTGCAGCGAGCTGGCGTTGCAAAAGGATAGTGGTGATGGCGGGCCTGACCTCTTTCAGTACACCCTGTCGTGATTTTGCACAAAACCAACGAACTAAAGAACGAACGAAGAAAAAATGCCACGCTTTTCTTCCTCCTCTTCCTCCTCCTCCTCTGCTCAAGCTGCTCTCTCTCCCCCCTCTCGCGCTTTTGCAGAGCTCCAGAAACATTGTTAGTTTGCTACTAGACTCAGTGATGAGGAGGACGAGGAGCCGCGCTCCGACCTCTGCTCTTTTCCCCGATTCCAAACACAAACCTTTCCTAGAACTTAACTTGGAACTTGAAGCTCCAAGTTCCCAGTTGCCACTCCCAACTGCAAGTCCAAACTCCAAATTTCAAACCAGCAACAGATAAGATAGGAAATGTTCTATGAAGTTTCAAATCTTGGGAGGAGGCAAGAAAGATGTTTGGTTGTGAGGAGGCTGAAAAAGTGATTTTGAACATAATTATGTCAAGCTTTTTTGAAGAGCTTATGTGTCCTATTACCCAAACAAAAAAAGGAAAGTGGTTGGGTATTTTCCCAAATGAGGAAGATCCCAACCCCTATGTGGTCTTTGCAACTACACAACTTTTAGCCATGATGCTCAAACATGGCGGAAGAACTAGGAATCCTTGAAGGCACAATCTTGTACAAAATGGCTCCACATGCTGAAATCCTTCAACATCAACCCTTTAATTATACCAACCCAGTTTGTGGGATCATTAAGTGAATGAGAATATTAAGTCTCTCAAAGGGTTCAATTAAGAAAAGACCTTTTCTTATGTTTGGGGGGAAGGTGTTAGAATTAGCATATGATCCTACAAGGTGGATTTGGGAGGATGGTAGGAGCTTGTTAAATTTCTTCATTGCGAAAAGGAGGAAGATGTTAGTGCAACCCGTAATGCAACTAAGCAAAAATGTAGTGGAAAGGTGGTCCATGGTGATCCCAAGTTCATTCAAGATGAAGTGGGCAAACCTATGGCTAGAGGCCAGAGTGAAAAAGGAAACATGATTAATGTGAATGATGTGGCATCAAGTGATAGTTGTGAACATGTGGCATGTTAGGATCAATCAAGAGGTAGCAACAACTCACCAGTCTTGCAACCAAAACCCTTGAGACCATGGTTCATAGGTTTTGGGATTGTCTTAAAACCAAGGCCACTTGGGAATGGGCCTTCACCATCATTCACAATCTCTTAGACCCACTACAAAGGAGAGGGAGGAAAAAGGCCTTTGATGCGAGGCAATGCCTATTCACTAAAAAGTTGCTTAAAGCCTATAGGCAATTCTCTTGCATTTGGACCTAAGTTAAAGGCCTAGTACTTTGGGCCACATGGTTGGATAGGAATGACAAATTTTTTGACAATGTCAAGTGATGCTAAACTTGGGTGTACCATTTGAAAAGGCTTGATAGATTACGGTAGACTTCATTGGAATAGAGTTAGATTAGAGGTCGACAAAGCTCCTTTTTAGGCCAAAATTTGAGCTATTGACCCAGTTTGATCAACTTTGGTGCTCACACTTTGCTATTTGTGTTAGATGGTGTTGCCAAGTAACTAGGAATGTAAAATCAGGTGGTAGGCTGACCGGGTTGAGGTGTTGACTCGGTTTTGGTTTGCTCACCTTTGTTCTCCTTGTTCTACAATGGAATTTCTTTTTTCCATCTGCGCCCAAACAAAAGAAAAACAAATGCAAGAAGTTAATATGCATGGAAATGAGAAATGGACCCAGCCCTAACTTCTGGGCCTTTGTAAATTTCAAGAAAAACCTAAAACTATTGTTGTCTTTTAAAACCAGCGTCACCAACAACAAGAGAAACCTAAATCTCTAGTCTTTTTAGTTTCCTAGACATCCTAGCTACTAATACATAAACCCTCTAGACTAAAGCCTAAGAACCTGACCTTATTTGCACCATTTCACCCCATTCCCAGTTGTAACGTATTTAAAAGTATAGGAAGGATCAAGACCTCATGACCAGTTCTCACACAAAAGATAAGCGAGGGTCAAGGTGTCAATAAATTTAATACTCGCAGGTGTTCAATATCTGATATCCAAGTGATATCTGAGTCTCTTTTCAATACTCGCTCAAGAGTGGTTTGAATTTCCAGTTCTAGTGGCTACTGGGAACCAGATTGAGAACCAGCCCAGAAACAAAAACTAGCCAACACTAATCCGAACACAATCTGCTTGAGCAACAATGACTGGAGCAGAGCCTATTCAGAAAACATTTGATGAAGCTGTTTACACGTTTACACAGTCTTAAAGTTTATTGTCCATTTTGTCAAGAAACCCATATGAGCAAAAGCATTTTCATCCAATTTGGAAGCAGTGAGAAGCTGCTTGCAAAAAAGTATTTAGTAGGATTTCTTCCCAAGGAAAAATGAAAAAAAGACATGAAGATTTAGTGGAGTGCTCAGCTTGAAGGCAAGGAGCTTGTGCTAGTGCTAGTTTGAAAGATGAACATGTGGGGGTGTTTTCTTCTTTCTTTTTTCCCATTAATGTGATACAAGGTCGAAGAGTTGATATAATAAATCCTCCACCCCCCGGGCCCCCATCACCAAAGATCTTAAATACTTTGTCATGACAAAGCTGATGAAGAATCAAAGATCACCAAACAAGTCACAAAGGGTTGAGAGAAATGATTTGAGTTGCTATTACTATAAGAAATAATAGGCTGTAGAAAGATTGAATTTCATCAGACTCAGCCGCAACTTGGACGAATGACAAACAGACATGGGTTGCTGCAGAGCACTGATGACCACTTACAGCATGCATTAATGAGCCTGCACAAGCCAACCTGACACACAAAAATTATAATAATTTGCGTCAGAACTCCAAAACAAAGAACCCATTAGGGTGTCATAACTGCTAGTACCAGCTGCAAGACAAGATTATCTTGCAGATCAAAATGTGTGTAAAACTTTTATGACTAATTTCCAAGGAAAGCATTTCCTAAGTTCAAGGCATCCGTTATTCAAAACTCACGTACAAAAATTACATGATCATGATTCATGATAATTACAAATCAGTATAAAGAATCAGAAGATAACTGGTCTCCATGGACTGTAGTGTATGTGTACTATGTACCTGTGTGTACCCAAAAGACTACTTACAGGTTACAACAACATTAGAAAGTCAAGAAATCAGCTGCAGCTATGGTTGTACTTGATACAGTTGCAGATGTGAGAAAGAATACGGAGAATTATACAGGGGGCAAGTGTATAATCAATATTAATAATTTCAGAGCATCAGTATTGTACAGCAACATTTTTGAGTCACTTGGAGCTAATTAGCCAATGATTACTGTCAGAAAAATTTCTCACATTTCATATTAATTAGTTAAAGTTAGTAATTGGCAACCAACACACTTCTAAGTTCTAACCAGTTAGTAGTGGTTTTTTTAATTTTTTAATTTTTTTAATTAAAAAAAAAATTGTTGTTGTTGTCAATATTGTGATGTAGCCAAAGTGGTGACGACTCCAGAGCAATATTTAGCCAAATTTGGCTATATGAAAACATGTGAGCCATGAATAGAAGTCTGGTGATTTTTTTAAGAATCGGGTAGAATTCCGGCTATTGAAAATCTTTAAAAACACCTTATTTTAGCACTTTTTGGCTATATACTGCGGTATCACAGCCTTTATAAGTTTTTAATGGTTTGAACTTTAGCTATGTACATATGAAGTAGGGTAATTTTGTGCACTTTGATTAGGTTGTTGAGAAACATTAGTGCACGCTGATAATTAGCAAAACATACAAGATTGTCACTTGGTTTTGTACAATTTGAATCCTAACTTTTTGCAAAAGATTAGTGCAAAGCTAATTAGCCAAATATAGTACAACAGTGCAACTTGAAATATTAAGTTTTTGCAAAAGATGAGTGCAAGCTAATTAGCAAAAAAAAAAATTAAAAACAGGTTTCTCTTTTTTTCTTCAATTTGGTAAGGTAGTTGGACTGGCAATCCTCCACAAGAAGAATTAGCCAAAATTTGGCTACAGGTCATGAACAAAAGTAGAAATTTTCTGAAAATTCACTATGTCCTGATGCAAGAACCTATTGTCCAAATATTGCAATTTACAAAAAAATCAAATCCCCATAATGTGGTAACTTTGGGTCATTTTTTTTTTCTGGAAAGAAAAAAAAGAGGCTTTTTGTACACCTGTTAGCACTGGCTTTCTTTTGTGGGTCGCCAGAAACCCTAAACCCACCAAACGGCACTCCTTCCTTGGTTTGTGCACTTTGAAACATTAGGTTTATTGCCAAAGCGTTTTAGTACAAGCTGATTAGCAGCAAAACATATGTGCAACAACAGAAGTAGCAGTGCAGCTACTTGTAATGAGTTGGTTTACCTTGCCAAAAAGTTGGTGAGAAAGTCAAGAGATTGTGGGATGATGTTTTGGAATTAGTGTCAGAAGTAGAGTGTGGCTTGCAACAGAGCCATTAATAAGTGTTCCCACTACAAACTTCGGTTTTTGCAGAGTCTTATATAATATATATACAGTTGCCAGTATAATAATATATAATTTCACTGCAAAAAACTGCACTTGTGGACTTTGAGCTCTCTTACTGACTCCTGATCTACTACTACTACTCTGATCCGATCCCCATTTCACACTCTGATCTGCATTCAACTGCGCCGACAGCATAATTTAGGTATCACCTACCCCCATGAATCTCAGCTACACATCTCTATCTGCCCATCACCTACCATGGATCATCTCCAAACTGCCCAGTTCCCTATATATTTTCTGCTCACGATTCCCCCCTTGCAGTCTTGCCTGATCATGTCCTCACAGCTACACCAGAAGCACTCTCAAATTTCATCTCTTGCTGTGCACACAAAATTTATATAGCTAGCAGGCAATCTGCTGCAATTCAGCCAACTGTTGCATCTGTTGTTGCATTGATCATCTATTGTTGTTGTTGTTGCATCTAGTGCTGCTAGTGCTACTGTTGCATCTGTTTTTTCTTTTTCTTTTTCCAGTTAGCAGCTGCAGCTGGGGAAGAGGCATGGCAGTCGCGGCAGGCAATATGAGCAGGTTGCAGGGAATGCTACTAGTGGTTGTGGCAGCTTTGCTGGCAGCACTAGTCCAGCTTCCAGCTGCTGCAGCTGGAACCAGATACACGGTTTCTTGGACCTACCCATACTCACGCACCTCTTTCGCCAACTGGAACAAGGGCGCTTCGTATGTCGTGGGTGACAGTATCCGTAAGTCTCGACCTTTGCAGAGTACTCACACATACTTGAGCTTCGTCACGCAGTCGCAGAAAGTATCAGCTTGTTGTTTGCAGCTTCCTGCAATATTGCAGTCGACCAGCAGCTGGAAACTGTTCTAGTGATCTCTGTAATGTGTGGGTATGACTAGGTATAGATTGCTTGTGTGATTGTGGGAGGACTGATCAGGAGTTTGTGTGTGTGTATCTGTGTGATGTTTTGTGTGTTGCAGAGTTCGTGTACAATGCGGAGGCGCATAATGTGGTGAGAGTAAACAAGCAGCAGTACGACTCGTGCGATAGTGCTGGCGCCGTGACACACACCGACGGCGCTACTGTCTTCAACCTGGGACGACCTGGGAGGTATTTCTTCATGTGCAGCATCCCCGGCCATTGCGAAGCCGGCATGAAGCTTGCTTTGCAGGTGATTTGAGTATACGCTTGCTGCTCGTACTGATGAAATCGCCAAGAATATTCAGTACTAGCTTTATCTGGTCTGCAGCAAAGTCTGTGTAGCTGCTTATATGCCGTAGAAGAAGCTTTTGTTTCTGTCTCGACCTACAAGTGGTGTTTTCTTCTCTACTTGTCTACTGAGGAGGTTTGGAAGCTGATCATCCAGGGAACTCCAGCTGGACCCGTGTGATGGAATAGTATTACTCTCTTGCAGCAGCTTGCCGTCCTCAGTTCTTTCTCTGTCTGTCTGTCTGTCTCTTTCTCTTAAAACCGTACTTAACATCAGAGAAACAGTTCTCACTAGGGATCATGCACGGATGATCCGCAGCTTGCTGTGTGCGAACGAAAATAAATTTGTCCTTTTTGTAAGGAGCTGTGAATGCTCGGCTTCATGTTCTGGAGGCCTTGGATTTTGGGGTGTTACTAGAATATGGCTAATCCATTTTGCGGAGTTTTTGGATATTTTGGATTTCCTAGCTAGAATATCGTGTGTAATTTATCTTGTGGAGTTCTTGGGTTTTGGGGATTTTCTAGCTAGAATATTGTGACTAATTCGTCTTGCAGTGGAGTTCCTTCGATTTTTGGGTTGGAATGTGGAATGATGTGTTGTGAGAATCGATCTGCACTTTTGCAGCTTCCCTGAGCTGAAAACCCGCAGCTAGCTACTTCAGAATGTTATGGATCAGCATTGTTAGCTCATGCTGCCGCCAATACTGAAGAGCAGCTGGTGCTACCAGCATCGCAATCCTGAAGAGCAGCTGGTGCTTCCAGCATCAGCTTTGCAGGAGTAGTTTCTAAACAATGTATGTCACACAATTTGTCATAGGGTTCTTCACTAGTTGTAATCACAGCATAAAACTTTGCACTGTTATATGTGTTGGGATTGAATGTGAAATTCTAGTCCTAACAGCAAGTTGCAGCTACTGCATGATCTTTTGTAGTAGTAGAAGAGTTTGGTATAATAATAAGGATCATTCTGTTGTGGGTTTTCTCTGTAGAAAAAACAATCTTGAGTACAGAAAATAGGGTGGAGACTAGCATTGAGCTCTGCTACAACTAGGGTTTCTTGTTTTCAAATTTGTGAGATACTGGCTATCATCCACAAGAAGATTTAGCCAAATTTGGCTAGAGGTCAAAAGATAAAAGTAGATTTTTTTTCAAACCACTAGAAGATTTTTGCCAATTTTTTGCTAAAAGTTAGAGAGAAGTTTTTTAAAAATTCGAACCAGAAGAGGACTTGGCCAAATTTGGCTAGAAATTGGAGAGAAGTAAAAAAAATTTCAAACTGGCGATGTGCAAAAATTATGATTTAAAAATGAAATGGAACAAAAAACATGGCAGATCTGGGCCAATTTATCCAGAAACAATCCTTTGTACAAGTTTCAGCCCCCTCCACCCCCGCCCCCACCTCCGCCCCCTCTTTTGTCGCAATTGGTGCAATTGTGCCCAACTAAAAACAAAACTCTGGCTTCTCGTAGACACCACTTCCAAATCTCTATTCAATGAAGAGACAAATCTCTTTCACCCAGATTGATTAAGTGACAAATCTCAATCTCTCTACATCAGCCTTTTCTTTTTGGTTGGCGAAATTTAGTTGAAAATGAGAAACTAAAAAGTATATAACGAAGTGAAGATGAAAGTTTTCAATTGCCATAAGCCAGGGGGGGGGGGAAAAAAAAGTAAAAATCGCCAGAATTGTTTAGGCAAAAATATGATTAAAGATTTATTCTTCACATCTGGTTTATAGCCAGATTTGGCTAAATCTCCCTAACAATGCTTGTCACTTTTTTTACGTCAGTCTATGGGATGATTGTTGCTTCAGCTACGAATAAAAATTGCTAAAAGAAACTTTACTTCAATTTTCTCAGAACGGTTAACTGTGTGAAGTAAAAAGATAATCTTTTGACCCAGACTGATTAAAAAAATCTTTTCACCACCATTATGTTTGGAATATCACTTTCAAGTACAAGGACTTCAGGCTTCTTTTTCTTCTTTTGATTTTATGTTCATTTTATAGGTTGAGGGTGTCTCTAACTTGTTAGAGAGTTCAGACCGCGGCAATGGCAAGTTCGAGAGTTCAGACCCCCACTATCTTGCATTTGCGACAGGCAGTTGTAACAGTAGGAGAGGCTTTTTCTAGGCTTGGTGTCTTTCCAGGTTTTTGGCTTATCTCCTTGCATAATTAGCTTCATGTTACTAGCATTAGGTCCTAAGTTTAGTGATTTCTTCTCTTAAGGCTCCCCATTGCGCGTTCTGCATTTAGTGATTTCTTCTCTTAAGGGTCCCCATTGTGCGTTATGCATTTTCAAGTGATCTTTTGTTTGGACTTCAATCCTTTCTTCTTCTTCTTTTTGTTGTTCCCTTGCCACATGTTTTTCCTTTTATTTATTTATTTTCCACTATCCACCAATCTCTTCACACAAATTCTTACCAAGTTCTTGGTTCTATTTATATCTAAATTGCCATAGGATACAATGATCCCTTGAAAAGAAATGACTAATTCTGATTGGCCCAAGTGGTGGCATTTAAATAATGTCCCACCTTATATTATTCAATTTTTCATGTTTATTAGCATGACTAGCCCAAGTGTGAACATAATCCTGAAGATAAAACCCAATTTTGATGAAAAGAATATTTTCTATTAACAAAATTATTCAAAAATTAAATATCTCACACAACTTAGATTTTAAAATTACAAAATTGCCTCCATTAAATCTCACTTTTTGAGGGCTTTCCAACAATACCAAAAACAAGCCCCCAAATTTCCCAAAATTGTTTTAGTTTTGATTTTTATTGAATTCAATATTTCATGTTCATGAGTTAAGGCTGAGGGAACAATTAACACTTGGGTAAAGCAATTGATGAGTGAAAATTTAAGGGTTTGCAAAGCTTATGCATCTCAAATGTTGTTCCATTGCAACAAAAGCTTAAATAAAAGTTGTAGATCTTAGAGTTGCACATCCAAGGCCGCTTAAATCATTAAAAAAATTCAAGAAATGAACAAGTTATGCCTATTTTAGCGTTGGGAGGTTAAAAACACAACAAGAAAATTCCTTGATCACTTCGCAATGCATGAACATCATCATACTCATGCATGAGCAAATGCTCAGTGATCCATGACCAAACATTGCTACCCTGTTCACAAATATTGAATGCATCATAAGGACAAACATAAAAGGGCACAGAAATGTTCATCTTTGGTTTCAACGAACATGATTTTAAAAATATATGTTTTTTCAATCAACGATGACAAGGGCAAGAGAGAGCAAAACCTTAATTTTGCCACCTGCTATTGGCCATTGCCACCTCCTCCTTCAATTAAGTCTACCAAAATTTTGTGCATGTTTCCTCTCTTTGGAGATCAAGCGATTGTGCTACTGCCGATATAGCTTTCAGACTGAATTGTTTAAAGCTCAAGTGTTTCAAGCTTGTTCCCTCTTAACTATAGCTATTAGCGATTTTGCTCTTGGTGGTCATCATCTTGCATCTTTTTTGCTTGTAGCTAATCGTGCCTTCCTGCTCGTGGTCCTCATGTTGATTGTCAGTTTCATTTTCCTCCTTCTTGGTTGTAGTTGTTAATGATTGTTTCGATCATCGTAATCTTGATCTTGGTGATTGTCGCGTTGCATTTCTTGTGCTTGTAGCTACTCACAACCTTCCTAGTCGTGGTCCTCATGTTGATTATGGTCTTCCTTGTCCTCCTTCTTGGTTGCAACTACTAAAGATCGTCTTGGTTGTCATGATTTTGATCTTGGTCATCGTCATCATCTTGCATCTCTTGTGCTTGTAGTTGCTCTGAGCCTCTTGGTTGCAATCTTCATGTTGATTATCATCTTCCTTCTCTTCCCTCTTTGTTGTAACCGCTACCAACTATCCTAGTTGTCATGATCTTAATCTTGGTGGTTTGAATCTTGCATCTTTTTTGCTTGCATTTGCTTACAACCTTCCTAGTCATGATCTTGATATTCATGGGTTTGGTTACAATTGTTGGCAATCCTCCTAGTTGTGGTTTTGGTTGTAGTTGTCAATGATCCTCTTGGTTATGGTCTTAGTTGCAACTTCTAGTGATCTTCTTAAACCCTAACCCCGCCCTCCTTAGTAGAACGAGGCAAGCGCATTACAACATGACCACAAGCAAATAGTCTAACCCTTGTTTGTAACCTTGCTTCCCATTGTGCTAGAGTAAACCCTGAAAATCTCATAATTGGAATGATTTCAGGCCCTTGTGTAGCCCATGAAGCTCGCAAATGTTCATGCAAACACTGCCATGCTTCCCTAATAATTACTATAGACCAATTGTATTCAAAATATGCTCTTACACTTCTAGTAGCTACATTGAAGTAATTACATTAATGGTTCCTTTCCTTTGGTCTATTTTGCAAGTAGATGAAGGAATGACAACAACTAATGCATTCTCATGGTATTTTGAATCAATTTCAAAAAAACTTGTTCTTCTTGCATTTGCTCTTGACTAAGGTTGTTTAAATTTACTATTAGGTTCTCTTCTACCCTATCTTCTATCATGGGAGGGCTATGAGGCATATTTACATTGTGCAATATTTATGTTTAGGTTAAAACAACCCGAACCTGATTAATGAACTAATGTGTGTATATTGAAAAGATATGTGGTAGTAATTTCCTCTCCATATTATTGCTCATGTTCACCTTGATCACCTTGGCTTTAATCATCTTGTGCCTATTTTCCTTCATCTTGTTCACCCTGGCTTTAATCATCTTATTCATCTAATGTGTTATCTGATTCACTTCCTTCATTGCTTGGCCTTGTTGTGTAGAGGCTTGAAGGTTGAAATTTGTTGTTCATTGCATTTGGATCCAAAGGCCATACACCTACTACCCTAAAATCAAACTTGATATTCCTTTTTGTCAATGCCTGCTCTAAAGTTTGGTCCACCCATTTGTCTAAAATAATTTTGTCTAGTTCTATGTAGTTTTTATTATACATTGTTACATCCTTAACCCTTCAAAATGCAATTTTAAATGGTTTAAAACAAGAAACATCCAATGGCTAAAGGGCATGAAAGGTATGTGTAGGTAAAGTTATCATGTCTAATCCAAACTCGTGGGTTTTTTCTATTACTCTTAATGTTATGTGGCTACCATGGCCGTCTATAATTAATAAATGTCAATTGGTTATAGACACTCCACTTGGAACAGATCGCTTGAAGAAAAAATAAAAATTCTTTAAACAAAAAAAAATCATCCATGCCTTCTTTTGCATAGCCATGCATGTACCTAGTTTGCATAGCTTAATGTAATTATCTGTCAACTATTCCCTTCTGAAGATGTAGAAGTCCAGTAGACCCCCCACTTGTTGCATTGACAACATAGTTTATAGTCAACCATTCCTGAGATTTTGGGATGGTACTATAAATTGCATTAAACCTTCTCTTGGCTAGCACCCATGCCCCTACTTGTTTACATGCATGTACACCTATTTCATCATTATTCCATATGTGATCAAAAGGGTATTGATGTAAATTATACAATGACACCAAGTTTGTGTAAAGTTTGTTGCAGTAAGCAATTGTCAAACCTTGTGTTTTGCACATCTCAAGTCCTTCAACTTGCCTTATGACCACATTAGGATGTTGTTTTTTGAACCATCACCACCAAGTTTTTCTAGGTATGCCATCTCAAAATGGTGTCACCCTCGTTTGAGTCATTTCTGCAACCTTCAATTTAAATTGGTTTAGTAATATTGATAAGCCACATTCCCCCATTACTAGAGTCCATTCATAGACTACTACATCTTCCTTTTCCATCAACACTTCTAATGACCCCATTTTCTTGTTTCAGGTACATCCATTTAGATGGTAAGAAAGACAGTTTAAAGGTATGTGAAATATCCGATTAGCTCCCCATAAAGAACAAATACCTTGCTCAATTGTTTCCATGGCTTCCTCTAAAACTTCACGTCTCCATTTGTCCCTCATTAATGTTACAAGAGACTTAGTAACCTGGGATGTTTTTGTATTGGGGCTTCATTAGGTTCAATAGGCATGATTCCAGGTTTTGGGGGCACATTTTCCTTGTTGGTTGGCCTTGTGGTGCCGCTCCTCCGTCTACGAAGCACAATTTGTATCATTTTCCCCTCTTGACCCTAACTTCCAAGGTGTTGGAGGTTCAAAATTAGGAATTAGTAGAAATACACCTCTTGATTTCCTGAATTCAACCCAAGAAAATAAGAATTGAGTTAAGGCTAGAAAATTTGCAAGTGCATGCTCCCAAAGGAACCCGGTAAATGCAATGAGTTTATAGAAATCCTCAAAATCTTTCCACATCAACATGACATCTATTGTTTTTGTGCAAATTGTGGGGTTGAACCTCTTGTTGCATTGAGCTTGAGCTTATGGGAATTTGGTATGTCTTGGTAGTGCTTAAACTCTAGAATTTCCTTTTGCATAATGTTCAAACCAACAAAAACACAAATATTTCGTATACTTCTCTACATAGATTTGGTCTATGATTTCTATCCTCACATCTAGTCCAAAGCCTGGTATTGCTACTGCTTGTTTTATCAACTCATGTTTCTCATCAAATCTTTTTCCTTTGCATCTAACTTTAATCCCAACCGTGATCATGAACCTTGACCCTATTCTATCTTTACTTTGACATGTACTAAATGCGGTGCTTCTACATTTAGATCTAAATTCCCTCTATTTTTTAGCTCCTTGTTTCTAATCAGATCTTCCTTCTTTGCATCTAATCTTAGCCTTGATCTTGAACCTTGACCTTATTTTATCTCTACTTTGACATGTGCCAAAGGTGTTGCTTTTACAGTCAAATTTAAAGGTTCTTCTATTTTTCAACTTCTTATTTTTTATCAGATCTTCTTTGTTTGCATCTAACCCTAACCCCAACCCTGGTCTTGAACCTTGCTCTATCTCTACTTTGACATGTACAGAATGTGTTCTTTCTACATTCAAATTTGAATTCCCTCTAATGTGTTGCTCCTCTCCATGTTCTACATATAAATATCTTAACAAGATTACATTAAGAACTAGAAGCTCTAGAATAAATTATAGCTCATCCTCTATGTGCTTTGGTAGGCAAAACATACTTGTTAAAGATGTTATATAAGAGTTTTGCCCAATTCTATTAAAGTTGCAACCAACTTGTTGCCTTGTCCAAATTTTGGGGGGGAAACCAAAATGTTGAACTTGGAAGGAAGCTCTTCATTTGGCATTTTATAAATGTTGTTGTTTCCCAATGTGTGCTCTATGTGCATTTTAGGGTTTAAGGTTGTGTTCTTTAGTCATGAATTGCAATTCTTTTAATGTGCAAGCCCCCGCCCTCAAACCCTTGTACATGTTCCATACAACACCCATTGCCAAACCCTAACAAATCTGCAAAGCGAAAAAATGTGCTCAAAGTTAGCAAATTGCAAAAAGAAATTTGTCAATTTGTTCACAAAAACACCCATCTCCGAATGACCAAACCAGCACCACACACATGGGTTTTTTTTTGGGTCAAGCAAGCATGCACAACTATTCATCTTATACCATTTTGCACACATCACAATCTCTAAAGGCACTCAAATTTTTTTTAAAGCATTCTGGAACTACCCCCTACACTGATCATAGAAGAGCTCCCCTGAACAACAGAGGCCAAAATTCCAAACAGTAGAAATTGTCACCAAACGTTTGGTAATAGATACATCGGTGAACAACAAACAGATATTGACTGACCCCTCTCCAGGTGTTCGCCCACCAGCCCCTGAACGGCAAAGGACTGCTCTACCCTTGGTATATATGTTTGATGTGATAAACACGCGTAGCAGCGCAAATTGGGAATGTGGGTGAATCTGCTCTGAATACACACACACACACACACACACACACACATACATTGATGAATCTTCTAAGTTAAAAACAAACTTGTCGTGAGCGCAAAATGAAATGCGAAACTCGACCGTCGACACGTGACATAAATTATTATTGAAACATTCGTCAGTAAGTTTCATGTTCTTTCTGACTTCACTCAGATTTCTCTGAAGAATGAGTACCTACTCCAGTGTCAGTATTCCAGACTTTGAAAAGTTTCTTGGACTTTCACAACTAAAGACTCTCACTCACCACAGTTCGACCTTTTGCATTTAATGCTGTGTTCGCTGTTCACCCATCAGACATTGCTCATGTTGCACTCATGGGTCATGACTGTTAAACCTTAAACCCTCAACTTTTTTCTTTAACAAATCTTTGTCCAGCTTTTATTCATGTTGAAGATTGTTCTGTTAGTTCACTGATGAAACCTGCCAGGACTAATTTGAAAATTTTCAGAAAAACAAAAACCAGAGTTCTTTTTCATTCTAAATTTCCTACAACAGATTTCCAGCAGGTAGCCAAAATATAAAAAGATTCTTACAAAGCTCTACTTTCATATTTGGTCTATGGCCAAATTTGGCTAAATCTTCTTGTGCATGATAGCCAGTTTGGCTACATCACAAAATTGGAAAAAAAGGTCATAAGTTAATATTTATTTGTGTACTTGTACCATTTACTCATGTTCTATTTGATTGCAATAATGTTTCATTCATTTCAACCTGTTTTGGTAGTTGTTTATTTAGAAGCAATGTTCAATCCCCAAATGAATTTGAGCTAAAGAGATATTTCTTAAGAAAAGTTGAGAAAAAGGGGAGAGTGAAACAACAAAAGTTGAATAAATGCAGAAATTAGCCCCCCCAAAATCCGTCCTATACAAAAAACTTATTCTCTTTTTTCTCATTTGTTATATATTGAAGATCTCTTTCAGCCCAAATAAAAAACAACTTGCATCAATGCATGCAAATTCTTCAACTGCAACTTAAATCTTAATTTGTTCTTTTTTTTAAACGCTAAATATTGAGGATCAGTTTCAGCCCATGTAAAAACAACTCACATTGATGCATCCAAAGTCTTTAAACTGGAACCAACTTTAAGCATAATTTTCCTGCCAACGTTCAAGTTGAAAATGCATACTTGCAAATAGCTATATTCACAACAAGGACTAGTGGCTCAAGATGAATGTTGGCCAAGCAACAAAAAGAAATCATATGAATAAGCGCAAGAACCCAACATGGGACTTATGTTCACATTCCCTTCATAATATTTCCATGTGCAACAAATTTTTAACTTAGGGTTTGGATGTGTACAGGAAGGAGTTTTAGGGTTTCAAGGAAAACGTGTTTTCTCCTATTTTCGGCTGGGAGTGTCTACTCATGACGGCAATGGAGACAAGAATGAGGGGTGAAGGAAATGTGGTGGTGTTTATGGCTTTGATGTTTTTATGTCGTTTTCTTTTATTTGGGATGTGTGTGTTGTTGTGGATAGTGCTAGACGATGGCTAAATATGTGGCAAGGAAGCTGCCAAGTGAAATGCGGTCGGCAAAAATCTTGCTATGGAATGGAAGAAAGATGAACAACAAAGCAAATAAGTGGGAAGGGGGGAGGTTTGTCTTTTCAGTAGGTTGAAGCTTTTAGAGAAGCTGGATTTTTGTCTCCCACAAAGGTACATAGAGATCTGCTACGCAATATACTTGAAGATGCAAAATTTTGGTCTAGGAGTTGGTTTTGAAGGTTGATAAGGGGGATGATGAAAATCCTAGGGATCTCAATAGTCACCTAAAATCTTCTTAATGTGTGCGTGTCGGGTTGATCTATAAGTGAGTGTTGTTGACATGCGTATCATGAAAGAGCACCCTAATTACTAGGAAGTCTGAAAAACAACCATAGTCTGTTGAATTTACAAAGTGGACCATGTAAAGGAAGAGTTGTGGTTTTTTGTAAAACTTGTGAAGTAGTCACTGGGGAGTTGATGTGTGTTGTTTTCTTGCTTTTATGTGTTGTCAATTTGAAGGATGGTGTTGAGCACTAGATTATGCAATCTATTTGGGCTCAAGGATCTATGTTAAAAGTGTAATCTAGGACTTGGGTTCCTATGGAAACTTGATGTGGTTCTAGGTTCATATGGAATGAAGCTGTTGAGAAGGAAAAGGAAGGCCAATGGGCTCAAGAAAGAGAGATCAAAATGATTTGACCCCTTAGAAACCTCAAGCCTCTTTTTTTTGAAAAAGGCAGGAACTTAGTTGTTTACAGGATTTGAATTAAGTGGCCATAAGCTCATGCCAGTGGGTAATTTTGAGAGTGTATATACTATTTAATATATGTGTTATGTGTTTGGATGATTGTGTGACCTAGTTTTTGGTATCATAGCAGGTTGACTTAGGTACACAATCTATTCATTTGGAACATCATCATGTGTGGTGACAAGTTTTATGTTTCAGGAAGCCATGTTCAATTTTGATTCAAATTAGTTTGTTACTGATCTTCAAACAATCCATGATTAACCAATTGTTAGGAGTTTGAACAACCCTTCTAATCAACCATTTTCTCAAGTTGGATCTATGGTATTAAGGTTGGTTGGATTTGGGGTGGTGACTATGGTGGGATTCAACCCTGCAGAAGCACAAGTTGGAGATATTGCCATCAAAATCACACATAATGGGTGTGTGTCTAGGGTGAAAGTGTGGGTGAAATCACAAGATGGAGCAAGCGACTAATACACAAGTGTAGAATCATAGTAGCAACTCCACTTCACCTCGTACCTCACATAGATCTTCTCACATTGTGTTAGATATAACCAAAAATATTCCTAAGGCTAAAGATATATGGATACTTCATTTTGCGAGATCTCTTGATCATTTCACCAAATTTTTCATGCTCGGAATTAAGTTCTTGTTCCAAGCAGGTGACAAGATTCTCAGAGTAGAAGCATCGGGTCTATCATCAAGATGGGTGTGTTAGAGGCTTTGGCAAAATGTTGAATTTCAGCAATCATGGCAACTAAACAACTCAGATGAACAAACTTTCTCACCTTTGCCAATTGCTTTTCAAGATCTTGTTCCAATAACAAAAGGAGAGCAGCAAGAGTTCTTTGAATAAATAAGCATAGGATAACATTTAAGTTCTATTTAGGAAAAGGTCATGAATTCTAAAAACCCATTAGAGGCATATCCTTTAATAAGATTGTGTTCTCCCAAGAACATAATGCAAGGTCTGTGGTTACTAGGTTAGTTGATTTTCATTAGTAACCCAGGTAGGATTTTGTTTTCAAGTTCCTGATAATTGAGACTTGATTGTCATAGTGACTTTGAATCCTTCATTAATGTGGTAACTTAGATGAAGGTTAGATGTGGGAATAGATTTGTTTTTCTCTTGTTGACATTCAATACTTGTACATTGGATGAATTAGATGTATGGTTGCTTGATGTGGTAACCTAAGCCAAGTTTCAAGCACAAATACCACACCTAAACCCTTATCCTTTGATCCTATAATGACAACATAGAAAGAAGGAATACTTTATGTACTAAGTAAACCAAAGAAGGGAAAATGGATTAGTAAGGCTTGGGACTATGAGAATTTTTACTCTTGTAGAGATTTTTTTAAACTAGTTGGACCCAACAATTTCCACCATTTGACTTAAATCCAACAAATCACCATGACTAGTCTTCAAGGTATGGATGAGTTATTTTGGGGGTAGGGACCATGAGGATGTGAATGATTGGGCTGAACATCTGACTATGGTAGCTAAGGTCAGAGTTCTCAATGATGACAAGTTGTTTAAGATAACCAAATTGAACTTGTGCGGCCGAATTAAAGAATGGTTCAAGAAACTCAATCCACCACTGGCAAATTAAAATGTTTTAAGGACTACAATTGTTCAAAAGTTTGGTGATGTTGATGTAGATGAAATTTGTGTCAAACTTGATGCAATCAAACAAGAACCCAGAAAGCAGGTTGAAAGTATTTTGAAAGGTTGGATAAGTTTTTTCAAAGAGGGAAGATTGGGGATGTTGAGCAGAGGAGAAGGTTTTTGGCTTGACTAAGGCTAGAACTTAGAAAACTTTATGTGGTAAGGACCTACACAAACATCGAAGAAATGGTGAGTGCAACAACAAAGATTGAGAAGGTGTTAGGAAACCTGGGGGAAACACAATGTGATCCCCTCAGGGAGGAGAAGGATGAAAATGCAATTGGAGAATCATCTATAGATAAACAATTGTTAGCATTGAATGAAACCTTAATACATTTTTTTAGGGAATCTGGCAATAGAAGTGGAGCTGGTGCTAACTCTTCTGGGAGTACATCTAGGTGTCAATTATGCCAAGTTAATGACCACACTGCAATGGCATGTCCAAAGCACAATGATATGTGGCCCAAATGCAACAAATGTGGTGGAGGACATAGGGCTAAAAACTGTGGCATAAAGTGTTCATTTTGTAATGGTTTAGGGCACTTGGAGGATCACTGTTGGGAGAAGAAAGACACTAAACCTTTTAACTCCACTACCAATTACCTTAAAGTGTTGGTCATTGATGAAGAGGCCACACTGACAAAACTGAATAAGATTTCTGGTGTTAATCACCATTTGTCATCTGGAAACATGATCCGTAAGAGAAGGCTTCTGATGTAGGCTAATGAAGCAGAAGGAATTGTTAAACAAACCAAAGGCACTGAGGTAAAAGACAGAACCAAGGAAGCAGTACTCGATTCTGGAGCAATATCAAAAATTCTTCTACATTTCATGAAGGGCCGGATTTCTTTAACCCCCATGGAGATAATCATGAGGATCCTTGGAGAATTGGAGTATCTTGAAAGGTTGGTTAAACTGGCTAGTGACGCGTTCCCAAGTCCCTAGTTAGATTCAAATTGGGTCTAAGTTACTCTCACAGCGGAATTGTGAAGAACTTGGGGCACATTCCTAGTTCTCAACACTAAAAGGGGTAGGGGGGGGGGGGCGTGCTGAAGTTCCACGATTGGACTACGAAAAGTGACAAGCTATTCACTTACTTGAACATGCGTCAAAACCAACCAACAAGTTGGTTAGATCACATTCTGAAACACCCTTGGTGCTAGGACAAGCCACGGGCAACTTTGGACTCATTTGACTCACCACGGCCCGAACTCGGGGGAAGCCACCACCTTCCCCCATATAGTATACTTTATGCCTCTCCACAACACCCACATCCGAATGGGTTTTCGTCTCACAACTCCCACGGAGGAGTCCCGAAACTGTCTCAGTTTAGACTCCCGGGACTTTGCACAATCATAATTCTTTGCTCAAACCTCTGATTGGGATGAAGTTTAAAGCAAAGTTATAGCTTTCCTTGAGAGCTTTCCAATAGTGTGTCACACTCCACCTGTACGCACCGGGGTCGGGTTGATTCCCGACTTTTAATGGTCGGGAGTCAAACTGCCAATTTAAATCCTGACCCTTCTTTTTGCCATAACTTGTGCTAAAGGTGTCCAAATGGCCCATGCAAGGCCATTTTCGACATTTACACTTTAATAAATTTCCAATGATATAAAGAACACCCCAATGTGAGGTGTTTTGGCCCCTGTAATTGAACTCTGAAAATTCAGGAGTCCCGAAGGACTCTTAAGTCCTCGAAGACTCCCAAGTCCCAATTTCGGGAGTGTGAGTTTCATCCTCACACTTCCCTCAAAGTAGGGTTGCGACAACCAGAAAGAAGAAAGATGAAGAGACTAGTAGGAATCAGGTTGTAACTGTTAACAATACCCATGTTGTCAAAACAATATCTGTGAACAAAACTTATCGAGGGAAAACCATGCATTTGCCATGGAGATCAATAATGGGGCGATTGAGGGACTTGTGGATATTAGTGCATCTATGTCAGTAATAACAATCAGTATAGTACGAGAGCTTGGGATCATGCATTTAGTTTTAAGACATGAGATATACAAGATGACATCTGTTACTATTACCACTGTTTTGGGGAGGCTAGATGACATACCTATGCATGTCGGCAATGTGGTTTGCAGTATAGTGTTTTTGGTGGTGGATATAGATACATATGACCTTTTGCTAGGTTTAGACTTCCTCATGAAGATTAGGGCAGTGGTTGATGTAGAAAAAGGCACCATATATGTTAGGCATGGACCTAGGGTTGATGTGGAAATGCTACCTTTGAATGTTGTGAACATTGTACAGTATGGAGAGACACATCCTACCTCCTTAGTGGAACATATTAAAGGTTTTGACAAGATGTTCCAACAACTCCAAATGGAGGACTTGCTTGAAAAGGGCTTGTCTTGGAAAGGCAGATGTTTTTCATGTTTAAACCATCCTAATGATGAAGGATCATCTTATGATAACATAATTGAATTTGAGAGTGAGATTGATGAGGAAGATGTTCAGTTAAGCCTGATCATGTAGGAAAATGACACATCATCTGAAGATGATTTGAAGGACCAAGGGTTAAACCATCTTCTTCAACATGAATCCGCCAATCAAATTGTGAATTTGATATCACAAGATCGGCACTGCAAACTGTTGGAGGAGTATATAACACAAGGGGATGATAATGTTGATTGGCTTCAATGGGCAACTGCTGAAGAATCAAAAAATCTCAAGGGATGTTTTGTTAATGTACATGTGCTTAATCTAGTGCATCTGGATCATGAAAACATTCAATAGGTTGTTCTATATGGAAATGAAAGGTGGGATGAAATATGAAGTAGGATAAAATTTGACCAGGCCCTCGGTCAAACTAAACTAAAGAACTATGGACTTTGTTGCAGGACTTCAAGGATGTCTTTGCTTAGCACAAAGGGGAGTTGGGGTGCTGCACAATAGGGGAACATGTGATTGACACACAAGGCTTTCCCCCATGTCGCACTACACTTGGGAAGCTATTTTATTAGGAAGAAGCTGAAGTGAACAGATAGATGCAGGCATTGATCAAGCTTGGTAAGATGAAAAATAATGATTTTGAATATGCTTGCAGAATCAATTTGCCTATTAAAAGGGATGGTAGCTTGCAGTTTTGTGGTGATTATAGACCATTGAACATGTAGACTAGAAGGGATTCATTTCCAATGCTTTTGATTGATGACATGGGAAGCAGCCAATGGTTTAGTGCATTGGATTTGCAATTTGGCTTTTGGCATATCCGAATGTTGCCAAATGACGTCAAAAACATAGTCATAATCACAAAGTCTGGTTTTTATGATTAGAATGTGATGCCGTTCGGATTGAAAAATGCAACAGGGACATTCCCCAGAACCATGCAGAAGTGTTTAAGGATTAGACAAACCAATTCTTGAAGGTCTTTGTTGATGATGTCAACATACACACCCAAACATGGGAAGAACACCTTACACACTTGAAGGCTGCTCTTACATGATTGCGAGAGGTAAATTTGAAGCTAAACCTTAAGAAATGTTCTTTTGGTGCATAACAAATTATATTTATGGGACATGTTGTGACTAGACAGGGTTCATATCTTGATCCAAAGAAGGTACAAGCTGTTAAGGATTTTCCAATACCCATGTCTGTAATTAATGTGCAGGCCCTTTTAGGTTTGAAAGGATATTACAGGATTTTTATATGTGGTTATGCTAAAATTATTGTGCCACTTTTTGATTTGACCAAGAAGGATTAAAATTTCCTTTGGACCCTTGCATGTTAGGAATCTTTTGACACATTCAAGCTCAGGTTGATTGAGGCACCCATCCTTGTAAGGCCTGACTTTGAGAAGCCCTTCATACTTGATGTAGACTGGTCTATAAAAGGAGTAGGGTCGATTATATCCCAAAAGTAAAATAAACATGAATGTGTTATTACATATGCAAGTAAAGGTCTCACACCTTCACAAAGGAAGTTCCATCCTATGGAAGGTGAATGTTATGCTTTAATATGGGGGATAATGCATTTTTGGCAGTATTTATATCAAGCCTCCTTTGTTGTTAGGACTAACCACAAGGCATTAGAGTGGCTTGCAATAGTTTCTAATCCATTTGGCAGGAGAGGCAGGTGGATCTCCATGCTCCAAAACTTCAATTTCAAAATTGTCCACAGGGTAGGAGCTAGGCATGCAAATGCTGATGCTTTGAGCCACAATCCGGTTGGTTCACATGATGAGGATGAGGATTTTGTGGTGGAGATACAAGATGAGAAGAAAAATGTTGATGTGGCACAGGTCTGGAAATCCACCACTTTGAATCCACATATCCTTACTATCTCCCAGGCTGTTGATGTTGAACTGATGCAAAGGGAAGAACAAGAAGAAATTAATCAATCTAAGGAATTTGCAAAAAAGAATTCTAATCTTTTAGCTAAGGTACAAACTGCAAAAAGAAGGCAAATAGGATTTCAGCACCAGACACTGACTATTGGGGATTGATTTGCGAGGCCTAGGAAATGATGGATGCAAAAATAAACCCCATTGATGTGAGTAGCAGTGAAAAGGACATTGAAATAGAAGAAACAAGGAAGCAGATGGACATTTGGAAGGATGAAACTAACATGATCCCACTGTCTAGAAGCACTCTGGACCAAGTGTTGGCTAATGCTATTGAGGTTGATTGAGCCAAAAGGAGACTATTAAATTATCATTAAAGAGAAGATATGTTGTTCTTCAAGAATCTAATGGTGCCAAAGCCCAAGGAAAGAAAGGCACTGGTCAAGGACATACATGAAAAGATTGGGCACTTTAGTGAAGGGAAAACATTGGCTGAGATTAAGAAAAGATTTTTCTGGCATGAGAGAACAAAATTTGTGAAGACAATGGTGAGACAATGCCAAGATTGTCAACTTGTAAAAAGTTCAGGAAACGTTACATTAGGTATTGAAAAGATGAAGAACATTCCTGTCTATGACCTTTTCTACAAGGTAGCATTGGATACTATTGGACCTTTGCCTGAAATTAAAGATGGAAGTAAGTATGTTGTGGTTGCCATTGACCACTACTCAAAGTGGTGTGAAGCAAGACGTGTCAAGGATCATGATGTTTCTATTGTCGCAAGATTTTTAGAAAAGGAAATCATATGTAAATTTGGTGTGCCTAGATTCATTCTCATGGATAATGGAGGTGAGTGGATGGCTAAATTTGACTTGATGTGTAAGAAATATGGGATTACTCATCAGTTCATAACTCCACAATGGCTTCACTGTAATGGAATGGTGGAGAAAATGATTAAAACCTTGAAGAATGGATTATTTGTTGTGTCATATATTAATTTCGATAATTGGGACCTCTAATTACCCTGAATTTTGTTTGGCGATAAAAATGTTGTTCAGGCCAGCACTAAATTCTCTCTTTTCATGGTGCTAATTAGAAGAACTCCAAGGCTCACATGTGATAATAGCCTTGCTGCATTCATTAATGTGGAAAAGGAAGAACTCACTTTGGAGGAGATAATGCAACCAATAGTCGAGAAGTTTAAACTCATTTCTAATATGCATTCATCTATGTTAGAAAATGTGAACTAAGGACAAAAGAGGCAGCACAAAAATTATGCTACACAAAAAGGCAAACAAGAGTTTGTAGGATTAAAGGAAGGAAGAACCATGGTAAAGATGAGAAAGCTAGGAAAAAGGAGGGCACTACTTGCTAATCGGGAAGGTCCGTATGCCTTTGTGAAATACAAAGATAAGAAGGGCTACAAAGAATTTGATGACGACAGCCGAGTTTGCATCATAAAAAGGATTGATGGCAAGTAATGGAAATGTGTTAGGCGTGATTTGTAAATGTTCAACTAAGTCCGAAATTTGTGTGAACACAGATAAATCAAGGAAGGAGGTGTCACATGTGTAACAAATTTTTAACTTAGGATTTAGATGTGTATAAGGAGTTTTAGGGTTTCAAGGAAAACATGTTTTCTCCTGTTTTTGGCTGGGAATGTTTACTCATGATAGTAATGGAAACAAGAATAAGGGGTGAAGGAAATGGAGTGGTGTTTATGGCTTTGATGTTTTAATGTCATTTTCTTTTATTTGGGATGTGTGTGCTTTATGGATATTTTTCGACATTGGTTGATTGTGTGGCAAGGGAGTTGCCAAGCGAAGTGCAGCCAATGAAAATCTTGTTATGGAGCGAAAGAAAGATGAATAGCAAAGCAAATAAGTGGGAAGGGGGGAGGTTTGTTTTTACAGTAAGTTGAGGCTTTTAAATAAGAGAAGCTGGATTTTTGTCTCCAATAGAATTATAGAAAGATCCGCTACGCAATGTACTTGAAGACGCAAAAATTTAGTCTAGGAGTTGGTTTTGAAAGTTGATAAAGGGGATGATGAAAATCCTAGGGATTTCAAGAGCAGCTTGAAATCTTTTCAATGTGTGTGTGTCGGGTTGATCTATAAGTGAGTGTCGTTGACCTGCATATCATGAAAGAGCACCTTGATTATTAGGAACTCTGAAAAACAGCCATAGTCCGTTGAATGTTACAGAGTGGACCATGTAAAGGAGGGGTTGTGGTTCTTTGTAAAACTTGTGAAGCAATCACTAAGGAGTTGATGTGTGTTGTTTTCTTGCTTTTATGTGTTGTCAATTTGAGGGATGGTGTTAGGAGCACTAGATTATGCAATCTATTTGGGCACATGGATCTATGTTAAAAATGTAATATGGGACTTGGGTTCTTGTGGAAGCTTGATGTGGTTATGGGTTCATATGGTCTAAAGATATTGAGAAGGAGAAGGAAGGCTAGTGGACTCAAGAGAGAGAGATCAAAGTGATCTAACCCTTTAGAAACCTCAAGCCTCTCTTTGTTGAAGAAAGTAGGAACTTAGTTGGTTACAAGATTTGAGTTAGGTGGCCATAGGCTCATGCCAATGGGTAATTCTAAGAGTGTATCTACTATTTAATATATGCGTTTTGTGTTTGGATGATTTTGTGACCTAGTTTTTTGTCACACATGAATTGAAACAATTCATGTTGAAGTTTTGATCTAATGAGTAAATTATTGAACGATTTTTTTTGTAGAATAAGTTCTTTCTATATTAAGCCCTAGACAAAGTTTAGGTTAGAGCAAGCAAGGACTTAAGAAATATGAAGATGATTTGTATGTACAACTAATGATCTCCTTCATATACAGTCAACATGTAAGCCATGACCCCACATTTATGTGAGGCACCCATTTGTCTTCAGCCTACACATACTCTATTATGCAAACTCCAAAGATTCGTACATAACTGTAGAAATTCCATCTTTTAAGTTTGGAGCGTCCAATTAATTTGTTAAGAAAATTTCATTGAATATAACCAATAGTACTGGATGAAATCTCATCAATTGGCAAAAGAATATTGAAATATAATTCGACAAAGATCAATGAAACACAAACATGAACAAGTTTTTTGGAAATACTCATGTAATTGTCATTGAAGATTTTCACAAGTTCAGTTAGTTTGCAATTCATTTGTTTTCAAAATTGACATCAAGAATCTTGATAGTATCGAACCAAACTTTTGGTTAGAAATAACATGTGTTATCAACAAACTGATGTGTCAAAGCACTGAACAATTCATCAGTATTCTAAATCATTTTCAAACCACCAAAATCACAAATTCCCGTAGACACCATAAACAATGCACCATACATTGAGCACAAAGTCCAACACTTGACAACTGTGCTTTTGACCTCCAGGTTCACAAACATGGATTCCGCATTGATAAAAAAGAAAATCTCAATCTTCTTCAATCTACATGAATGAAAATTTTTCAAATTGATTTTAAAGTAGCCATAGAAATGCACTAACTTCACACAATTCCACAATGGAATCTACCTATATCTACACCACATACTCTCATGCTTACATAAACTCTGATTGGTTACAACTCACACCATACATTGAGCACAAGTTTAACACCCGACAACTCTCCATCTGAAATGGAGAGATTCCCATCAAGGTGCCTGCAAACTGGCAGGGATAAATGTACATTGCAGGAACGTAGATCAAATGTTCTCTAATCAAGGCCACAGGAATTTAAAGGAATTGCAAAACATGAAACCATGCTGAAAAACATCAGGCCTCCAACTCCCGTGTACAATTCCCTGGCAACAAAAATGGAAACTTTTGTGGATTTTCAACTAAATAAGCAGGCAAGTGTACTCCAGAAAAGGACCTGGCAACAGACCCCATCTTCCCTATCAATTCTCTGAAGGAAAACTCCTCAGGAAGCATTTCAAACAAATCTTGGCCCTGGCAAATGATGTCCTGTATCCGGACAGGGTCCAGATATGAGGGATATCGTACACGGTCAGCATGTGAATACGCCTGCATTTTGAAGATGAAGTCAGATATGTATCGGAAACAGAAACTGCAATGCCAGCCAGCATCTGCCAGTATTTTGTCAGTTACCCGTCCATGTTGGTACTTAGTGACCTTGCTGTCAAATACATAGACTGCTGAACGCCAGCTATTGAAGTCAACATGGAATTCATATGAATACAAGTAATTCCGTAGCTGGAGATGCATGATGGATGGGAAACCATCACAGGATTGTAGCAGACGGATTGTATGGGCAGATGGAATTTCATCTACATCAGCCATGATAACCAAGTCCCCGTCAGCAATTCCTGCTGCATGGAGACCTTGGTCCATGGCTCTGCGTTGACGACCTTCATTTACAAAAGGGTCTTTGGGGGGTAAGGTTTGTCCAGGCAAGAAGGAGTAGGTGACCTTGTCCCTAACAAATGAAAAGCGCTGCTCATTGTTTTGATAGATGAGGGGTTTGGGTCGACTGGTGAAGGTGGTGTTTGACTCCAGAACCACAAATTTGGTGACATACGGCATCAGTTCCTACATTAAAAATCCAAAGATTACTGGTAGACAGAGTTCTGACCAAAAGCCCAAACGCTATGCCTACACTTCAACAAGTAGGGAAACTTCTTGACAAACAAAAATCATCTTGGCCAACACACAGAGAGGAGCAAGAGCAAATGGCTGCAGTTGAGCTCATGAGCTATTAGTTTATGCAACCATTCAATGTGAAAAGAATCAATTAATCAATTGAAGAAAAACTGAAGAAATACCTGCAAACGGATTTCCAGCAGATCAATCTCATTGCTAAACATGACTGCATCAAAGACCCGGCGAGGATTCGTGCGAAGACTCCAGCCATGGAGCTCACACAAATGAGCCAAAGAAATGTTTTCTGCATAATAGTGTGGAATGACCTGCACACACAGCGATTGCACAGCATGAAAGACATCAGCAAGCATTTCTGCCAGTAACAAAGAATGAAGAAAAATAACTCTCTGGCATAATAAGCATCCAGTGAGGTTCACATTTGGGAAGCGCACAAATTCCATAATCCATAAGACCTTGGCAGACCTCCTCACACAGTGCAACACTCCCTGTACTGCTTGATGGAATGCCTACTACAGAACAACAGAATAAAGGGGAGAGAACAGTTGGAAGCCGCATTGATGAGACACAGAGGGAGATGCACAGTATACCTGGAAGGGCTTTGGAGGTGTGTCCCAAATAGGTCGCAGAAAGTAGGAAACAGTTTTGCCATGGAAGTATATGACAAGTCCACAGACGGCGGATAGACACAGAAGCAGCAGGAAGCTAAGCTTTCCCCTAAGGACCAAACCTCGGGACCTCCCTCCTTGCCATAGCTTAATCATCCCTCACTTCCCGACTCTGTTGATGCAAGTCCTTCAGAACTCCAACCCTGCACTACTTTTTCTTCAAGAAAACACACAAAATCCAAGAAATCAGCCTGGAAACAAGGATTCAGATCTTAGCTCTACCTTCCACAAAGACTACAGATCCACATTCTCCAAAACCGCTTCCATGTCCATGCAGCATATCATTTCTTGAACAGTAGTGAGTTCATGGATCTCCCTCCCTGAAGCTTAATACTTCAGGATTCAAGTGGATCCACCTGTTGGATCCTGGCATGCTCTTAGGCCATCTGTCAACCCTAAACATTTCGATCTCTGCAATATGTATCTAGGGTTTGGTTTCTATCTAGCTCTACCTTCTGCAAAGACTACAAATCCACATTCTCAAAATTGCCTCCATGTCCATGCAGCATGTAATTTCTCAACAGTGTGTCATGGATCCCCCTCCCTGAAGCTTAATCCTTCAGGATTCAAGTGGATCCACCCGTTGGATCCTGGGATGCTCTTAGGCCATCTGTCAACCCTAAACCCTAAACATCTGGAAATACGTATCTAGGGTTTGGTTTCTATCTAGCTCTACCTTCTGCAAAGACTACAAATCCACATTCTCCAAAACCACCTCCATGTCCATGCAGCATACAAGTACGTGATAGTGTGTTCATGGTTCTACCTCCCTGAAGCTTAATCCTTCAGGATTCAAGTGGATCTACCTGTTGGATCCTGGAATGCTCTTAGGCCATCTGCCAACCCTAAACCTTAAGGATGTGGATCTCTGCAATATGTATCTAGAGTTTGGTTTCCATCTTGTTATGCGTTCCAGGTTCTTGTGTTAGGGGAGGCTGCTTACTATGCACTGGGAAGTGCGCGCGCGGGCCTGCACACAGGCATAGGAAAACGTCCGCTCAGCCGCAAAGAGAAGGCGCTCTCACAGCCGAAATGCAGGCCGGCGGTCTTGCATATCCGCTAGGCTCACCAAATCCGCTCTGAACCGCTCCGTCAAGAACAAAAATAATATTGCCTGGAGGGGCAATAAACAAGCGACTGGAGGAGGAAAATAGGTAGCTGGCTGAGCAGTGAAGAAACAAGGGCAACGTTGTATGTCAACCCTGTCGCTCAACCTGTACATTAGTCACTAGCTGACGAGCTTTGCCTGGCTAACTTGTGTGCATGTGTGTAGCCTTGATGTTGCCAGTGACCACTGCAACAACATCTGGGCCAGCTTTTTTTCCTTTGGTTTTTTTGGCTATTTTTCAATGGTGAAGATGAAAATGAAATGAAATGTAGCACATGCAGCACCATATCCCAAACATCGAGTAGCACATACATAATTGGTATTGATCAAAACTTTTGCAATTTACCTACAAACAAATGAATGTAGCTAGCTACTTCTTCAAAGCACCCGAATTTGACTATCTGCAGTAAGGAAAGAGCACAATGTTCACCAACCTCCAAACATCATCCTTGAGGACCAAAATACATAGAATTGGGAAAAAAAAATTCAAAACTACACATAGACCCAACAGAAAATCAAAGAGAATAATCACTTTCTTTGTGTAGTATTGCATTTTGTAATACATGAAAGACAATGCACTTGAAGCAAGATTTTTCATCATCATAACAAAACATTTGCACCACATTTGCATCACATTTGTTACCCACGCCATCGCTAGATCTTCTCAACTACAAGTTCACTCACTACTCATACATACACTACAAGGAGCATACGAGTACACAAATTGGGAACTACACGTATACTACTATTTGGGGAGTATGTGTAGACTACTTGGGAAATACTAATACACTACGTATTTGTATTGCTAGCAAAGAAATAGAGATTTTTCTCTTAAACAAAAAAAAGAAAAAGAAAAAAGGTTAAAAACTGCAGGGAAATTTTTTTGACTTTTTGCTCTCAATGTTCTTTTTTTTTTTTTTTTTTATAAAATAAAAAATTTAAAAAAAACAAAAAATATTTTATATTTTTTTAAAAATATTTAAAAAAAAAAA
>Ga0116231_10004205_pt1 | contig 29295 bp, 23 predicted proteins | sample S1TSphgellanicum_2_FD_89695 | JGI IMG/M metagenome (GOLD analysis project Ga0116231, IMG submission 89695) | Host-associated microbial communities from peat moss isolated from Minnesota, USA - S1T2_Fd - Sphagnum magellanicum MG | ecosystem: Host-associated > Plants > Peat moss > Unclassified...
AAAATGTGGGGGGGCCCCCTGGGGGGGGGGGGTTTTGTGGTGGGGGTGGGTTGTGTGAAATTTTAAAAAAAAACACTTGATGGGGGGGGGGGGGGGGGGAGGAGATTTAGAGTCTTGCACTCTCTATTGTTTCACTTTGAAGTTTGACAAGTTTTCATCATCTTTTCTTGTTTAAAATAAATCCTTGAAATTGGACCAAAAGTTCAAAAATATAGTTGAAGAAGAATTAACATGGAATAAATGTACTTGCATTGTGATATCAATCCAACCATGGTTTCATTATGTTCCATCACTATCCCTATAGTTCTTCCATATTTTGTCGTGGTAGCTACATCAAAGTTGAATTAAGGAATTTCGCAACATCCTATCCAAGTTTGGACAAGTAAATTTAGTCCATCAAGTTGTATCCAACTTTTCATAATATTGTTAATATTCAATAATGAATGACTTTCACTTCTTAGCACATCTATCAAATACATATGACATGACAAATTGATTGACAAAGTCCAACATGTGACATGTGTGTGGGTTGAAGTGTTTGATGGTGCTACCTAACATGGTGTAATAGATTTAATATTCTTTTTGGCTAGTTGTGTGATTGATGTTAGGACTAATGACCAACGTGTGCGTACATGACCTGATCAACATGCAAGCAAACCTTTTGTGTATTTTGATACACCTCTTGGGCCCAAGAAACTGGGTGTTCATTTTATGAGCATTCCTTTCTATGAATGGGCCCCAGAATTTGGTACTAAATAACGCCCTGTAGGTAAGGATATCACTATGGGGTTCTTGGGATTCTTCCCTGGCATAAAAGCTAATTAGCCCAGTTTTGAGCATTCACCTAATTGTAATGCCCAATTTTGAGTTGGGGCACTGCTTGGGCCTTACTGTAAAGTGAGCATATAATTTTTAGGTGGGGTTCAGACATAGGTCCACCAAAAGGGAATTGTGAAACATGGAAAGTTGAGAAGTGATCAAACCATGTTGAGCGGTCTGCTTTGCATTAAGAGTGTAAATTTGGGTGGAACCAAGGCCATTTTAATTTACTTTAGTTGGTTTGACAAAAGCTCATTCCCTCTTTCTTTTAGAAGCCCCATTGTGAATTCATTTCAGGTCATGATATATATAATTTGGAAATTGTGCTTTTAGTTTTGAACACTTTATTAATTTGGAAAGCATGCAAATTCTCAAATATGTGACACTGAAATACATTAAACCTGAAACATGGACAATATTCTAAGAATGCTAATCCTATTACTAGTTTTCCTTTATCATTTATTCCCTCATAATTCCAGTTCAAAAATAGAGGACAATTCCTACATTTCCTTTATTATTCAACAACATATATTAAATTGGACATATTTAGTGAGTGAAACATAGATTATGCATGTGACTAACCTCACAAACTTGAAAGCTTCAGTTCAAGAAAAATCACATTGTTTGAAGCTGAAATGATTTTTCCAGCAAAAAATAACTTCATTTCTTTAATGAAAAAACTGACCCTAGACTACAATATCTAAGAATGTGCAGCTTTCAATTTTTTGGGTCATCTCTATCAAATCATGCTCTATTTCAGACCTGCAAATTGGAGATGGGGGGGATATGAGGTTGAGTTTTACACACTGTTTATGTCTTTGACCACATCTTCCTCAATATCCTTTCCGATCTCAACCTGCAAGTTCTGAGTGGAGAGTCCAAGTTCTAAAATTGAATTGTGCACAAGAGGGAAAAATGAGGAAGATGGATGGCATAGAAACAGTAAAACATGAAAAATCACACACTGGTTACACTTGTTGTGCTCCTATTAGTGTGACTGCATCCCTAAACTATTTGCAAAACTATACAACACTAGGAGTAGGCTACACTGATAAGCTTGGCAATATTTGTAGCAGCTGTTTGATTATTCCTTCCAACTCATCATCTTTATAGTCTGAAGAGAAGGAGATTAACCAACATACAAGTGAAAGTCAGCAAGTAGTAGTAAAGGAAAGTTGTTTCTGAACTTTAGCCTCAACAGAAGTGAAATAATGTCTTTATTTCAACCAAGAAAGAAATTACAATGTCTTGGAAACAATCAGAAATGGTCCATGTGCGCACAAATACCTTTCACTCCATTTGCAAACTTCAGCAGAGAGAAAGGCAGATATCAACATTCTGAATGGCAATCCTGCTCATGCTGCATTGTTCATGAGCAGGGGTTGAAGTCACCTCTCAAAATAAGAGATCCTCCTGATGATTTCAAATATTAGGAATGTCTTGCCCTCAGAAATAGCTTCAAGCGAGGACATGTATCTTCAGCTTGTTTGGAAGCATGGGCAGGGAGAAATATCCAAAGACAGCAATTTTGATGTCAATCCAGCTCACTCTGGGCTATGGGTGAATCCCTTTTTATTCTACAGATACAACTCTGGGACACACAGGATTCCTAGTCAACTGGATTCCAATTTGGACAGTAACAGGTTGGACTGTCCATTGATGAGACCATCTCACAGATAATAGCAATGTGCCACAGTGAGCATGGCGCATGCAACTGGATTTTAGTCAATCATAATTGTAGAGAATCTTTCAAGACTACTCTAAGGTCTCCTTTCCCGAGGAGGCACCCGAAGCCATACCTTCATGCTATCATATGCAGCAAACCCTATGGCTGCTGATGGAACCAACTGCAGAGTCAGACAACACAACTTTCTCAAAAGGCATGTACTTGGAAGTGTCCAACAAACATGATCCAATACGGAAACATCCTTGATCAAAATAGAACTGCACATCATCAGAGTTCCAAAAGTAAGAAGAAACCAAGAAGACACTTCAGTTAACAAAAGGAAACCATGAGCTGTGAAATACCTTCAGATAGTTGATGCCAAGGCCAGCAAACAATTGCTTCCAGCCTTGGGTTCGTGCAATCCTTGAAAGCCCATGGAGCGTCCCCTTAAACTGGGCATCTACCAGTGCATTTTCAGATTGCACCTGGGACCCCACCAAACATCAAACATCAGTTCCATTAGCTGCTTAGTATGCTACAACCCTGATGAGTGTAGATATGCTTATGGGTCCCCTTCTCCCCCACTGCACCTCTCCTCTCACACTGAAAAAGGGACTTGTGTTCAACTGGTAGAAACTTTACCTGCATTTGTCGCCGAACGACATCAAGAGGGTAGGTAACAGTTTGCCCAAACACTCCAGCAGCAGCCCCACATGCCAGCTTTCCTGCAATGGATGGTTCAGTGTCACCAGGCAAGTAGCTCTTCAGTGTTTCATATGCAAAGAACTTCAGTCCAGCATATGGTAGAATGCCATAAAGAGTTGGGCCTGCACAGAGACAAAATACATTTTAGGGGTAGGTTTTGATGGACAGACTGAACCTGACCTCTGGTGAAAGATTTCTCCCCATATCTTACATCATGTCAGAGAAGCCAGAACATAACTTCCCAGACCATTTCTCAAAGAAAAACTGACCCAAGCTTTCACATAAAAACTAAGGGAAGGAGGAAAAAAAAATGAAAGTTCCTTGCATGTGCCCAGCTGATGACCTAGCCTATAATAGGGAAGAGACTGTTAATCCTGTTAGCTTCCAAATGTAACAATAAATATGTCAAGATGACTTACAGAGTCCCCGATATAGTCCTCGTATGCCTCTTTCCTTGATTACTCTGCTGCAAACATCAGCAACACCTTTATATGGTGCTGGAAGGACAGCTGACTGTGCCAGTGTATTTCCTAATCCTTTAACCTGGAAGCAGTTACAGAGCATATGACAATTTAACCAATCTCCCATAATTGCATCTCAAAACAAGACCTCAAGCAAATGCAGGAGATGACAAGGACACCTTCAATTGGAAAAATAATATGCTAGCAAGCACTGAACACAATCTTACCACATAAATATTGTCTACTTCTACTTCAGCATGCCTCTGCTGTCACAATGACATAAGAGTTCTTCAGAAGATTAATGCAAGCAGTCACCTGATAAGCTAGACGGGTCCGTGCAAGATCCAAAGGGTATGTGCAAAGAACAGCAGTTCCACCAGCCAAAGAGCCAGCAACAAGATCAACCACTGGCCCAGTTCCTGCAGCTGGGCACCCTTCAAGAATCCAATGGCGATACTGCTCATAAGCAGCGAAGTTCAACGCTGCATATGGAACAATCCTCATTACACTTGCTCCATTTCCTCTGCAACAAAAAATCAAGGTAGAACAGCAAGACAGATTTTTAGTATGCTGACATACTCAGGAAGAGATGCTTGTGGAACGTGATGAAAACATGTGTAAGGAAGAAAAGGAAGAAAGAATATCTTACTTATAGAAGCCACGTGGACCTTCTGTCTTCAAAATGCACATAAGTGACCGCCAAACTCCCATTGACTGGAAGTTCCTGTGCTTGATCTATTCAACTCCAAAAGACAACAATTTATATTAAAAACAATCCACATTATACAACACCACAACACCCACCCCACAACACCCACCCCACCACAGAACAACTATCCCTGCCTGCAATATCTGCAAGCACCTGTCAAAGCAAGTAAAGATGTCACATGGAAACCCTAAAAACCTTCCCAAGTACAAAAGCATTGAAACAGGTCTGCAAACCTTGTGTCAGCATTCAAACAATTGGGATTTTCTCTCTGACACCGAGACAATGTAAGACCGTAGGGATTCAATATGCTCTGTTCCATAGATGATGCAAAAACAAAAGGAGTTGGGGGGGAAAGGAGTATTGTGCATGCACCATTGTAACTGTACTATACAGAGGCAAGAAAGAAAGAATAGCACTTCTGCTAGGGGTCTTTGCCAGTAGTACAATTTGCACTACATGGTTTTGGACAAAATAACCAACAATGAGAAGTTGAAGGAAAGGATGGGAGAGAGAAAGAGAACCAACCTGGTATAGGATTTTGACACGTTCTAGAGGGGCCACCGCAGTCTTTGAGAGACCACCAGCCACTCCACCAGCAATGAGCTGCTTCACATAGTTAGGCATGCCTTGAAGGACGACATCTTTGGAATTTGACCTCTCTTCCTCTGGTTTGGCACCCACCCCTATGACTGGCTTGTACTCCATCCGCGTTGCCGCCATTGTATACCCTGATTGTGTATCCATCTTACTGATTTCCCTTCGTTGAATTCTGGGTGAGAACGGTTTGATGCCAAAAACGGCAAACGAAGCTTGCTGGGACACACTGGATTCTGTTGGGGTTTGAAGAAGTTCTTTGCTTGATGGAAGGACCTTCGATCTTCAGGATTTGAAGGAGAGGTGTTGTTAGAGAGAAAAGAAGACTCACAGGATACCAGCTGCAACAGGACCTCTTTGGCCCCGGGTGAACAAATCGACTCTCATGCACTTGATGAATCCCCAGGCAGCACGTCGTCAGCCCGGTTCCTTCACTAAGCAAATGTTCAAGCGCAAGCTCAGGTCCGATAGCCTACAGACGCCGTCTACGACGCGCATCCACAAGGTAGAGTCGGCTTCCTCCGGAACTGGGCTAAAGGCGTTCATCCACTTGCGAGATTCAACCCTGCCAAGGGTTGAGACGGTGAACTCCGAAGGGTCCAGTGTACAGATCCTTGTAAAAGCTTGACCACTTGGAGTTCCCCGCTGGAGATAGAGCCGGCTTCAGCTCTCTAACCACATTACTGACACCCTTCTCGCACAAGGGAGAGCTTTACTACCAACTTCCTCAATAAACGGTTTGCGAAACTTCCGGTGAAAGCGCTCAGGCCGACTCCACAGAACTAGAACGAGCGAGAGACGACTGGCGATAGCACAATAACGCAAACCAACAGACAGAAAAGGACCAAGCCTGATTGCACAGAAGGCCACACGAACCCAGGCTGCGAGCGGAAAGAAACACACTTGGTAGCGCAGAATTTCTCCAAGGCACAAACTACTAGCTTTCTTGGCATGTGATGAGTAAAATCACAACAACAAACGCAAAACTGTGAAGTTGCTAAATTTCTTCAACAGCCGAACCCAGGAATCGTCAGCAGCAGAAAATACTCCCCAAATCGCTACCTACTTAAAAAGAAGAGGAAAACCACAAATTTGATAAATCAAAAACTTGGGTCGCTTGCCAGTGCAAATCTGGGGAAGGAGGGGAAAGACTTGAGAGAGTCCCCAACTTCAAAACGTACAAACGATCTGATGAGGACTCGAAAGACGCCCACCCCCCTCTGTACCACCCACGAACTCCTGAGTCACTCCCGCTGCAAAAAACAGAAACAACTTGGTAGAACCTTAGAGCAAGGCTACAGGGGAAATAGGTATGGCAGAAAACGGTATGAGCTGGACCGGTACGCTCGTGACTTCCTCTCACGCGCTCCTGCCGGTGCTGACCCTGCTCTGCGGAGACATCACGGAACGCATCTCTTGGCAACGTAAGCATCGTCTCTCGCCCACGTTCGTGACCGCGTCGTAGAAACTGCAGACCACGGACGCTCGCGCCCTTCGTCCCCACGATTCTCACAAGACTCGACCGCAGTCCCGCGTTCCTCGCCGGACCGCCCGTTGTGGGCCGCCAATCCGCGCGTTGTTGCCAACAATCACGGGCGCCCGGCGCGGTCTCGTGTTCACAAGCGCCGTCGCGCCATTGGCTCCCGACAGAGAAGTTCCCACACACAAGCTACCACGTGTTTCAGAATTTTGTTTTTACATTGTTTGGCGTACCTACTTCGACTCTAGGTTATTAGTGTACTTTTAGTACTTTACCCCTCCAATTCAATACCTATACCAGGGTTAACGTCTCCTGATTTCTTGATTCTTGAATCTTTACTTGACTTAATTTATTTGAAATGAGTGCCCCCAGTTTACAATTGGGGGTATTAGTCCCGTTTCAAACCCTTATGGAAATAGAAATTTCATGCAGCCAATGAGAAGGCTCCGTGCGGCTTAGTTTTTTCTTTTGGGTCTTGGGCAGGGGCAGCAAGGGGGGGCCGGTGGGTGGGAGGAAGGGTGGTTTGTTTTCTGTTTATTCCCAATGTGTTCCCCTCAGGTTCCCAAAAATGTTCCCAGATTCCAAATGTGTTCCTTAATACGTTCCCGATACTACCTCTTTTTTATCCGGACATTGTTTGTCCATGGCTCAACTTCCATGAGGGGGCAGTTTGGGTGGGGGGCAGAGGGAAGGATATTTAGGCTTCTATGTTGGGGGAGTGCTTCATGTTCCATAAATATTGGTGATGGGCCAATCAAATGGCTCCTTCTGAAAAAAAAACTGTGGGCACTGGGCGCACCCCCTCACTAATTAATAGAAGCATGAGTAAGTACCCCCCCCAATTGTATGTCCCTGCCATTAGCCTTCATAAAAAAATAGTGAAAAAACAAAAGTAGGAATGGAAATTTACTCATCCAATGAGGAGATGCAGCATGCACCCAAGAGGCCCAAGGCTTTTTCATTTGGGGGCTTGGGTGGGACTTTTTGGTTATTTCTTGATTCTCAATGTGTTCCCCAAGATGTTCTCAATAGCATCCCAGATTTATTCGATATTCATTGCCCAAAATTTTCCTCTTTTCAGCTTATAGGAGGCCAAAGGGGATGTTATCCATATTCCAATAGAAACTTCTAGACTTGAAAGGCATCCCAAACTAATTAATAAAGATCATACAATATCAATATCACTCGAATTCTCAGCAATTTGTGCCCCTCCATTTAGCCTAGGCAGTGTTTCTTTTACTAAACCTAAGTGGTGATCGTCCCTAGGAAGATGTAGAAAGAAGGTGCTCATCCTTACGAAGATTTAGCCAAACCTGATTATAAACCAGATATGAAATACAAGAATTCTAATCAATCTTTTAAATTTATGGCTACACACTGAAATCAAATGTAGGAATCTGGCGTTTTTTACTATTTTTTCTCACTTCTCACAATTAAAACCCCTCCCTATCACTTCACTTACCAAAAATAAATAAATAAATTCGGTTTTTGACGAAATTTTGATACCCAAAAGAAAGCTTGATGAGAGATGGAGAGTAACGCAATTGTGAGCAGAAAATCCACCTGGCCAATGAGATGCTCAACGTGCACCCAAAAGGCCCAGTTATTTTCCATTGTGGGTGGGCGTGGGCCATTGGGCAGGAGAATGCGATTTTTCTTACAACAGTGCATGAAGTGGCCGCTGGTAGCATGGCAAACATTTTCACAAATTACAAATGACATGAATTTTGGAAGTGAAAGAAGTGATTCGACACTTTCTAATTTCATCATGAGCACCTTTCACTATTTCCCCTTCTTATTCATCATCCTTTATCCAAAATTCTACTCAGTGATAGGGTTGAGAATTTCTTTTTTTGGATTTTTTGTTCCCTTATGTTCCCAATGGGTTCTCAATGGGTTCCCATGTGTTACCAAATCTGCTAGGAGGTATTTAGCCTCCTCCCTTGGAGGCCTTGTCCTAGGCCCCCTTGGTTTGGGAACGAGGCGCTAAACACCCCCTAACGAGCTCTGTCCGGCGCTGGTTTTAAAAACCCTGCGGCAGAACAACGCAGTTCTCCACAGGCCGCACTGTCCGGCCCGAAACCAGCGCCGGACAGAGCTCGTTAGGGGGGTATTTAGTGCCTCGCGGTTTGGGAACGCCCCACTCTGAGGCTTTACCCTACACTACCTAATGCATCTTCATGTGGCCGCACAATTTTCTAGTTCGAATGCATCCAACACAAAGACAGGCCCCCTTCCCAACTTTGTGGAGGCCTTTGGAAAAAAAATTTGTTTTTTGTTTTTGACGGTTACAATAGAATTCATTAAGTATTCCAAATACCTATGAGTGAAAAGCTGAACCACTTTCTGCTCTGGTTTAGGTCTGTAAGGTTTGTTCACACCAGGGCCTATCTTCTTCATCTTTTGTTTGTTTATAACCATTCTTTCATTGTCATTCAATTTGGGCTAATCTCTCAATAACAGGACTTTCTTATTGGGTTTGTTCTGGATGAGTGTTTTCAGGTGGTTTCTGATCAGAAAATTTTGAAATCGCCCGATTTCACATCAGGTTCCGTTAGGAAGCCAACTATATAGGAGCATGCTTAAATATTTGCACTTTCATATTGTTATTTAGCCAAATTTGGCGAAAAGGTCTTATGGATGATTGCTACTCATGTTACATCACACAATTGGTGGAAAGAAAAAAAAAAGTGCTCTGGACATTAAAACCTGGCCAGAAAATCTAATTGTAAGTCAGACCATCTTTACGGAGCGCAATTTCCCTCCCAATCCCTGAGGCTTCTGACCGGCCGAATACGCTTTGCCGAAATATTTCATTCCCGCTTCCATTTCTGTCTACCGTACCTTGTTGGCCTTACTCTGCCACCGCCTAGTAGTACCCTCGCCACCTTCACTCCTATTTCTTTCTTCAGTTAAAATAACTTGCCGGCCCCACCCCCAGCAGGCTCCAATTCGTCAATGCTGTTGTTTCCTGGGCCCTACGCTGTATACCGATATACCTAGCGTCATGATAACTTTTTTAGCGCTGGTCTTTACGTCGGGTAAAGGCCCAGGCTGAAGGAATTACCAAGAATAAGGGCACTGAGGCAGCTAAAATGGATATTAGCCTCCTCCCATGAGGCACTCTACTGCCTCCCCTAATTTTTGGGCCTCCCCCATCAGGGCTACGACCCTCAAATTCGGGAAGGCTCCTGGGATTAGGCCTTCCCCTATACAAACATTCCCATCAGTTCACCCTACCAAAACAGTAAGGGACGGGGCTAAGGACATTGTCATAGTTCCCAGTTCTCAGGAGCAAGGACTGAATTTAAATGCTTATACCTCGTTGGATTCTCGACAAAATTCCAGCTGCTCTGGAGTTGCTGGATGGGGCCTCCACAGCATGTAGTCAGGCTTACATTTAGTTTGCTTGTTTCCTCACAAGAGTATTACCCATAATCTATGTTATATGTTCAGATGTGTACCTGTGGACCCATTGCAAAACTGGACATATACGCAAGCCATACCCAACTCAAATCATATTTGAATAATGGAATAAAGGGTTAGCAAGTATGGGAAGACTTAAGAACATTCTAATATGTAGGCCAAATATGTAGAACTGAAGTTATTAAGTATTATGACTATATATTGCTACTACCTACTAACGTTAAAGGGGCCCATGCAAATTTTGATACCCACTCCACACAAACACCTTGAGTATAGAAATGAAAGGTTGACAATCCTGAGATGGCTGATGTTCCAACAATTCTGAAAGGGGGCAGACAGCAAGTATTGACAGAACATATTGGTTTATTGCCGGCTACCATTATAAGTTGAAAAAGAGGAAGACTTCAGCAGCCTCATGGAAAATTGATAGATTCATCTCCAGCAATAGTGTCAACGTTTCACGTGTCAACCTAGGTGGCAATAAACCATTTGTTGAAGAGGAATTAAATGTCATATTCAACGATTGATACCAAACGTGTCAGTTAGATATCCAATTGAATACCTTTTGTGTCATAATTGTAGGGTAAAGTCCTAGGGTGGGTGCATTCCCAAAATAATGGAGTTTAGGATGGGGCAATAGCTGAGTGCAGCCCCACATTTTCTGAAGGTCTCCACCCATGGACGCCGCACCCATTGTAAAGCACAAGGCAAAGGTTGTCATGAACCAAAAGCATACTTCAATCATGATGAGTAGAAGGCAGGGTTTTTTTTTCAATTTCATGAGGTAGGTGAACTTGCAATCCCCCCACGAGAGGACTTTGCCAAATCTGGCTTGACGTCAAAGAGAAAAGTAGAAATTTATTGAATCCCCTATGTACCAGCAAGTTGCAAGAACCTATAGTCTAAAAATAGCAATTTGAACCTTTTATTTCCTCACAAAAACCTTTGTAGAAGTTGCAAGCCCCCCCTTTTTTTTGTCACCACTTGGCAAAATTTTGCAAAATTAATAATAATAATAATAATAATAATAATAAAATAAAAACACATTGATAGGAGGGATAAAGTTCTTACACTTACTCTCTTAGAGTGAAAAATATATTATGTTTATAATTGTAAGATCATTGTTGTGTGTTCCTGTGCCGACATTTACAAGTATTGTTATCATCACACATATAGCACATAACATAGAAATATCTTGAATAGTACCCTATATCCAAACCATCTTTTTATTTAGAGTTAAAATCTCCCTAAGCTAGATAATAATATAAAATTATCTTATGAAAATTCATCATGAATGAACACTTTAGTTTTAAGATGAAAAGATCAACAAGTTTGGTGCAAATATGAGTTCTATGGTTAATCATATGATTATAATCCTTCAAATCCTCAACCAAATATGAATCGTGATGAAAAAAAAATTAAGTTAGTTCTATTATTTAACTTTAAGAACCTAAGTTTACTTGATGCATTAAAGACAAAACCATTTATTGATTGACATTTCCTCCAATGGTGATGTAAAGCATCTCATATGTCAATTTCAAAAATAATAATCACAAATCAATATAAGGACATCTCTTGAAGATTGTTCACATTGTAGGCCCAACAAGAACCATTGCTAAGAAATCATTTTTTTTGTGATTCAAAAGATATGATTCACCTACAACAAACAAGAATTTGAAGGCTTGCAAAAAACACAAAACAAAATGCAACAAAGATTATGGAAAAGAAACTTACATAATACAAAAAAAACTACAACAACAAAACATGTGTGTTTTGAAATTTCAAATCATGAAAAATGATCTGAAATCAGACAACCTAATATTATGTCTCATCAATAAGAATATCTCAACCTATATTCACACCTGAACTGGTTCAAAATAAAACCCAAATAACTAAACAAACCCAATTTATTCTTAACTAGTTAAAACCTTACCAAATAATTAAACTATTTCACCTAACATCACGCCCCTTGTTCTTTTCTTTTTCTAAGAGGGACAATTTTTCTAGTTTTCAGATGCTTTGAAATACACTTAAAAAAATTTCCTAAGTTGTTCTCGTCTTGATTACCTTAGACTATGATCAACTTCCACATTGACAAAAGAAATAATTTTTTTTCAGATAATCAATTGACTATTAAAATTTTGAAATTATTACATTTTCATGATTTACAACAGTTTACGATGAGATTGTCATATGAGCAGGAAAATTATTCGTATTGTAGCTTGTAATAATGTTGATCGTCTTCAACACCTCAACTTCATACTTTCATAAAATTTCATTTCACTATCTAAAGGATTAATTAATAACGAAACTGACCCTAGGGTAAGGTATCCTAGAAAGGGGGGGGAGGGGGGGAGAAAATATTACAGAAAAGAGAAGAAACTACTGTATAGACAAAGACCTGAAACCAGAAGCAAGTTGCAGCTAGCAAATAGACAAGACGGCTGCCAGAGAATGGGCTTGTCCCCTGGAGATGCTTGCTGAAACCTGTGGAGCACCGTCCATTTGCCGTGTCAAAATACCTGCTTTGTTGGTCTACCATGTGCAACAATTCATTAGAAGGAACCTGGAAAATTAAGGAGTGCTGAATCCATGCAAACCTTCAGCAGCCGTGATTGATTGGTGTAAACTATTTTGTACCACTTAATGATTTTTTAGCTTTTCAGAAACTCAATGGACACTTTCTGAGTTCTGCCTACCATGAGTTGTGATGGGGAATCAAAGGTTACCCACGTGGCACAAACAATGTGTTATGTGCATGTCAAGTCAACAAGGTCGCAGACTTTGAAAATACCCCCAGACCTCCTCTTCAGAGGCCAAGGCGTTGGGAGCCTCCGGGCATGGAAGCTGTCTATTTCAAGTTCCAACATCTTGACCTAGGGTCATGCAATTCCATGGACTCTTGGACTACTAATGCCTCTTTTAGGTTTTCCAATAGGGAGCTCTCAGAGTGAACCAGCAGCCCAGCTGTGCACCATGAAGGATGGATGGTAAGTGGTCTGGAAACAGTTTTCTGTTGGGTTCATGTTCCCTGGCTAACCATGGTGGTTATCTCACTTGCTTTTTTTACTACCTACCCACTAACGATCCACTTGTGGGGGTGTTAGTAGTTGGTTAGTAAAGATAGCCCTTACCTATGCATAAACCATCTACTTAGCTCAAAGTCCCCTATTTTCTTTCCTATTTACCTATATATTATTGGACCTAGTTCTTACACAACAGGTTACTAAGGTAAAACTAGATATTAACTCAGTTGAGATTCATCCACAACTGGGCATCCATTGGATCCTGCACTCATAGGTGCTGGTTCACTCTGGCCAAAGGTGCCTTACAACGATGCAACAGCAGGGAAGACGTGTGAGTCACTTTTTTTTCTCGTTCATACATAAGTGAGAGGGAAAGCAGCTTTTACTATCCTTGCTTCAAAAATTAACCATAAACTGGCAATACATTCAGTAGTTGGTAATATGTGACAACATTCATAAATTCCATAAAAAAAATAATGGCAATATAGATTAAAACTCTAAAGGAATTTGTTTCCAATTTTCTGCCACGCAAAAGGTTCTTCATCCATCCTATTTGACTCAGTCACCGAAACCAGCCCCCTCTACAGACAATAAGGACTCTCAATATGCTAAACCTCTGACTTATGATTCACTCACATGACTTGCATAAATGAAAGCATTTCATCTTAAGACCTAAAAGTCAATATATACACTTCAAACACGACATCGTTGAATAGAAGTAGTTTCTAATATTGAAAGACAAAGGGAGAAAACTTTGAATTACCACCTGTGACCTATCTACTCAACTACATCAAACTACCAACACCCTGGCGACTAGTGCTGCAGCCAATCAACCCAACTACCCGTAACACAATTGATAAGCAAACAATAAAACACAAAAAGAAAATCAACAACACTCTTTGTCACTGTTCACATGAATAGTAACCAATGATAGGTTTTGCATCATAGATATGCTAAACAAACCTATTTTCTCATCTTTCTTCATCACATTGCTTGTCTCCTTAACAAAGGAGATGTTACACAAGCCACTCTAAAATCTACATGGTTAATTATATTGACAAGTGAAAATTTCAAAGAAATGCAGTTATAGTATTTTAGAAAATTTTGTGATTGTATATTGATTGACAAGGATGAGAAACTTCAAGGAATTTGCAAATCTGTTATTTGATGCACACATGAGATGAAAAAAAAAGTAGTCTAATACATGAAAGAGGCAAATAAAGTTGTGTTAAGTTTCATGTTTTCTTTTTTCAGAAGGTCATGTGTTTCATTGTGACTAAATCATTATTGCAAAATCTTTTATATGCACCCACTACAATAATACATGTATGTTTTTTCTTTATGGGCATTAAAATCTTGGATTTCTACACACATCTTTTTGTTTTGTGCTTCATGGTAGTGTAACCTATTTCTCATGATTGACAACATGTTTTTATTCAGCAAGGACATCAATATGGATCTATAAAAAAAGGCATAACTCCAAGTGAGTTTTTATTATTTCCTTGAAACATTTGTTCGTCAATTTAAAAGCCTAGCCAATTCCAAAAACAAATAGAGATGGGGTGAAAGCATGATAAAACATACACAAAAAATAATGTAAGCAACAAAATACAAAGGTCTTTAAATAAAATGACTAACAAGTAAATAATTTTATGGGGAAGATAATATTATTTTTGGGTACATTATTTTTTAACTCTTGTTTGCATGAATTTCAAAAACTAAATTATTATAATCATGTATTTTTAAAGTGTTTGCAAATACTTGAATTGGACCTAAAATTTGCGACAATTTGAAAATAAAGTTCAAGTACTTGAAAGTAGGTGAAATGTTTTTGCAAGTATTTAGTTTTTCTTCAAACACTTCAATATTGATGTGATGAACATTCTAACATTATTTTTTTGGTTAATGGGGTTCATTTTCATCCTTAACCCTCTAAAAAATGATGTTATTATTAAGGACACTTTTGGGGTATTTTTTGAAGTTCAAATGATATAACACAAATTGATTTGAAAAGCTAGAGGGAAGCTCAAAATGCCCATGATAAAAAAAATGTTTCATTTGTTTTGAAATGTTAGAAGAAGGTTTAAACTTTTAAAACATTTTTTTGGGCTTTCAAGTATATATATATATATATATGTACAAAATATCTTTCTTGCACCCAATATTGGGTATCTTGGGATTACATGTAACATTTTGACTATGTTTGACCAATTAGAAAAAAGTTGAAAAATGTAAAAATTAGCTAATCATGACAAAATTAATTATGGTCAAACTAATTATATATGTGTGGTTTATCTAACTATTGTATTGATTATATTTACATTAATTTGGTTCAACTACCTATGAAAAATTTAACTAAAGTTTCAAATAACCATAACTAATCTAACCATGGTCAATTTATTCATGTTCAATAACTATGGTTAGTTTAACCATAATTTATTTAGTTCTATATATTTTAGCCATTGTTAGTTTAGCCATATTTAATTGAACCATGATTCATTTATCCATAATTAATTATTCCATCATTTTTTAAGCCATATTTAGTTTAACTATGGTTATTTTAGCCATAAACAATTTAGAACTTATAAATAGTTTAACCATGGTCAATTTAACAATAGTTGGTTTAACCCTATTAAATTTAGCCATGATAAGTAGTTTAGTAAAATTAATTTAACCATTATTAGTTGGGCCATTATTGGTTTTGCCATAATGAATTTGACCATGGTTACTATAAGCATAACTAAATTAATTATTTTTATTTGTAACATATTAGTTATTTTACCTTGATAAATTTAACTATAATTAATATACCCATAATTAATTTACAATTATTGTTAATTTAGCCATGGTTTTTTTTCCATAATTATTTTACCATTTTTATTTTAGCCATAATTATTTCATTCATGTTTATTTTATTCATAATTTATTTTGCCATAAAATATTTATTCATTAGTTAGTTTAACCATATTAACTTTATTAGTTGTTAATTTAGCCATATTTATTTACTCATGGTTAGTTTAACCATTTCTAGTTTAATCATGGTTAATTTTTCCATAATTATTTAAACCATTTTTATGTTAGCCATAATTAATTATACATAATTGATTTTGCAATAAAATATTTATTCATTAGTTAATTTAACCATATTAACTTTATTAGTGATTAATTTCACCAAATTTATTTACTCATGGTTAGTTTAACCAATCTAATTTAACCATGGTTAGTTTTTCCATAATTATTTTAACCATTTAGTTTTTAGCCATAAAATATTTATTCATTGGTTATTTCAACCATATTAACTTTATCATGATTAGTTTATTCATTTTTAGTTTAGCCACGATTGGTTTAACTATGAAATATTTATTCATTAATTAGTTTGGCCATATTTATTTTACTCATTGTTAGTTCAACCATTTTTAGTGTAACCATAAAATATTTATTCATTAATGAATTTAGACATTTCTAATTTAACCATGGTTGGTGTAACCATAAAATATTTATTCATTGGTTAGTTTAACCATATTTACTTTACTTATGATTAGTTTATCCATATTTATTTTATTCATGGTTAGTTTTAGCCATTTCTAGTTTGGCCATGGTTGGTTTAACCATAAATTATTTAGCACTCTCAACAAATGAGATTTTTACTTGACTAAAATATTTGAAATAGAACTCACAACTACTATCAATATGGTGTGTTTTATAACTAACTTGGTTGCATTGCACAAATGTTTGACTTTGAAAAGGATTACATTATCCCACATAGGAGCTCTCACTCAACAATTCCTACCTTGTAGAAACCTCTACCAAGGTTAGAAACAACTAGAGCTGCATTTGGGTTTGATTAGACCTTTTAATTGCATTGTTGCATCCTTTGCTACAATGTTGGGAAATGTTAACAATGCTGAAGTTATACATTGAAAAATAACTTGTGCCACCTTTTAGCTTCATCATAAGACACAATTTTTTAAACATCTTCAAAGTCATTTTTTGATATTTGGTTACTTTTTGAATGCTTATTCATTGAGATTGACATCATTGTTTGTTAATGATATAAATTTGCAAGTGTCAAATATGATATTCCATGAATGAATGAATTTTATATATATATATATATATATCACAATTGGGTCCTTGTCCTACTCCATTAGAATGAAAACCATGTAAACAAACTAACTAGCACAACATTCAATCCATTCTAACTTTGGAGATTAATTCAATAAAATCCACATACAATGTTGAACACAACAAAATTGAAAAAAAAACATCTCTTCCATTTCATAAAAACATGAAGCTCTACAATGTATTTCCCCTTTCCTTCTTCCCATAACTCCCATGCTTGCTATCTTTTTCTAATAAATCAACAAAAACATATAGATAATCAACATCAAAACCCCCTTCAAGTCAGTCAAAATGTATTTTATATTCCGTGCAAAATGGTTATAACTGCCTTATTGTTTGGCAAATCAACTACAATGTTTGTCATAATGATATGTTGCCATATTGATTTGCCTCTATTGTCATACTGATTTGCCTACTTTGTCATATTGTTTTGCCTATTATGTATCTTGATTTGTCTACACATGTTTTCTAGTCATGCCGACTTGCCTATTTACTTATTGTCTATATCTTTTTCCTAATATTATTCCCTTCTTAATTGTTGTAGTGTCCCCACACAACAACTAAGCTTCCTAGATCTGGCTATGATGTCCTTTACTCTTAGCACAGAATACCATTTGAACATGGGCAATATAGTCGTCTATCTCACTATCAAATGACTTTACTCCATCCTTAATTGTTGTTATTTGTTCGCCCCTTACATACTGGTTGATTGAATTGGGTTTCACCAAGTGAGGAAAATATTGTTGGTAGTGCGCAATCTTGCCAATGCATGATCATTTTGTCAATTTACCCACCAAATGTCAAGTGTGTATTATGGTTGTTTGCAAGTACATTATGTCTTAACCAAGGTGAGCATCTACTGCCTGAAACTTTGTGAACTCACAACTCACTCTCCACATGATTGCTTCCATCGCACAATCTCCCAAGTTGGTGAAACAAGTTAGCTCTTGGTAATAATCCATCAATTGCATCCATCACTCAAGCTCAACATGAAATTGACTTACCACATGATTCAGGATAATATCCATTTGCGATATGGCAAAAGTTGGTCTATTAGAAACAATAATCTAGTGTCAGTGGTAATATTCCTTATAAGCATATTCTAACCTACAGTAATATCTCAAGGCATAGAGTCCTAGGCAACCTTCTTCAAACTCTAATATTCCATGTCCTTTTGGTTGATGGTATTGGATGTAACAACATATTATGTTATAAGCTAGGAATTTTTTCCACTCTAGATCCTCAACTGTCCACATTGCTAAAAACTACCTTTCAGTGATATGATTTCCTAATATTTGCAATGCTACTCCTACCCTTAAACAAATCTTAAAATGATGCAACATGTAGTATGTTTCTAGGTTTAGCAACAATGGCAAAGCATACTCTAACTCTAACATCATATGCACCATATCATTTTTAGAATACGGCTTGACACTTGCCTTTTCTGCTAAAGTTGGATGTTTGACCCTAGGAGTAACAACTCTATAGTTCATTTTCCTCATCCAAGTCTTTACCCATTCTCTATCCATTTTGGTAACTTGATCTTTATTTTCCACTTTTTGTTATTTTGCTTTGCCCTTGTCTATTGGATTTACTACTACTTCTTGCTTCTTTATCAAATTTCCAATAGGTGTTGTTTCATGCCCATCCTCTTCTCATAAAGAGATCTACTTTGTCTATTTTTCAATTGTTTTTTTGTTAATAGCCTCTTCGGTGTTGTTTTCCTCTTCCAACTATTGAATACGTTCATATGTAGCATCAAAAGCACTAGTGTACTTCCCTATTTGCTTGAAATGCCATCTCATGAATTCAACTTTAACCTCTTCAATCACTAATAGAAATCAGCCAAAATGTAACCACTTTGTTTGCAACTACATTTGATTTGTAATCATTTGCGACTAAATTTCAAAATATTTACAACTATAAGATCAAATTTCAACTATGTGCAATTATTGAAAACTTCATCTTATCAGTTGGATAGATTTTAGGTTTATTTCATCCATGAATATATTGATATGTCCCATCAGTCGCAATAATCACCAAATTAGTCACATCTTAAAGGTATTCTACAGTGACATAGGGGTGTATTTTTATGTATATAATAAAATTACATTTAGTATGTATTACATATATCATAAATATATATTTTTTGTATATTAATTATGTGTATGTATGTATATTGTTCATAGAATGAATTTAAAAATTAATATTTGAACTCTGAAATTTATTATTCAAATCTGAAAATTAATATTTCAGTTATGAAATGTATATATATTTGAATTGCAAATTTGATATTTTAATTTAAAAAATATTTATGTGAATTTGAATATTTTATTTGCATTCTGATTTTTCTGTTTGATTAAAAATCATTATTTGATTCTAAAAATTTGTTATTCCAATTTTAAAACATTTTATTTGAATGTAAAAATCAATATATAAACTCTGAACATTGTTATTCAAATCTAAAAACCGATATTTCAATACTCAAAAAAAATTATTTTAATCTAAAAAATCATATTTGAACCTGAAAATTGTTATTCCAATTCTGAAACATTTTATTTGAATCTAAAAATCAATATTTGAAGTTGAAGTTTTAAATATGAATTCTTAATTTTTTTTGTTTTATTCAAAAAAAATGTGTGAGTATAAAATTATAATTCAAATTATGAAAATTATATTTAAACATTAAAATCAATGTTCAATTCTGAAAATTGCTACTGGAATTCATTATATATAGATAATTTAAAACATTTTGAATCTAAAAACTTTTACTGGAATTCTTCATTTAATTATTTGAATTTTTAAAAAATTATTTAAATTCAAAAACTTATCTCATCTAAAAAATAATATTTGAATTCTAACTTTTTTTGGAATTTAAAATTGATATTTAAACTCCAAAAATTATTGATTGAGTTTTAAGGTTTTTTTCTACTAGTGTTCTCCATAATGAATCACTTTTATAAATAATTATAAATAGTTATATTTATTACTTATAAGTTACACTAAATAATAATTTTTAAAACATATATTTTCATTTTATATTTTATATTCTTATAGTAAAAGAAATTAATTATTGTAATTAATGTTACATTACTTTCAAATCATTGTAATTACTTCAGATAAGAATTAATTATAGTATATGCATAATTATTTTTTAATTGAACATAATTATTCATGATCTATAATATATAACTTTAAATCTGATTTTAAATTTTGGAAAGATTATAATGTAGTTAGAATAATTATTCTAATGATTGTAATCTCAAGAATTGTTATAGAATAATTTAAGTTTTTTTTTTAAAGTTTTTTTTAATTACTTATCTATGATAAAAAAATTTATATTCATAAATTTAATTATATATTTATTTATTTAAATTTTTAAATATTAAAATTGTGGAGGAATTTTTTTATAAAAATTGTTCATTCATTATTTATAATTATAAATAAATAAATACCCATTTTTAAAAATCAAAATAATTATATTATTTTTACATTAATTATATTATACATAAATCCACTAGATATATATATATATATTTTTATCTTTGAGATATGTATTAACAACTTGTGAGAAACTAGATAGCTAGTTAATTAAATATTGAAAAGTTATTATTTATTTAAGTAGTTGATAATGAATACTGAATATTTGTAATGTATTGTTTCTATTTTAAATATATGTTAAATTTAATAATTATTAATTAAATGGTTATCTAATTATTTAGTGAGCCATGTACTTGAATTATTTATAAATCTAAAAACTAAGAACAAAAGGCATGAAAAAAGTTTTGGAGTTGCAATTTAATTTGTGAAGAAGTTGCAACTTCAAAACTCATCCAATATTGTTTATTCTCCATTCCTATTTTGAACATTATATAAACAAGGGATATGGTCATCAAATTTCACATTAAGAAAGTTGTGCACATGGGATGAACCAATCAAAAAACTTAACCCAAAACAAAAAGTAAAGCTATCCACAATTTTAAACTATCAACCTCCAAACCTTCTTATCTACCTAGCTAGTTAGGTACATACTATGTCCTACCCACCTAGGTCAACCTATGTACCTTGAGCAATTCATGAAGATGTTCTTGAGAATGTTGAATAGGTTAAAGAAGCAAACTTCAGAACTTATGCATTATACAAAGGAAAACAAAATTGTTTATAATGTTTGTTGCTAGGAAGACATGGGTCAAGACGAGAAACCCTAGTTTAAAACAAAAAATTTTGAAATAAAATGATAGAAGGAGAATATGTATCATCACAAAAGGAGCTGATAAATAATGGGAAGGGCTTAGGAGGGATTTGTAAGTGTATCGTGTGCCGTCTAAAAAAAGTACAAGAATTATGGGGTCACACATATTCTAAGAAAGGTGAGATCACACATGTGGCTTGAAGTGGTGTGAAAGGAATTAATAATTGTTGAATTAGGATTTACTTGAAAGACACACTGACTTTTAACTAAAGTGATGTTGTAACTAAAAAATATGTGTTTTTCTCACAATGGCAATTGAAGAAGGTTTGATTTGACATCAATTTGCAAGAAATGTGACAATGATATTTAATGCAAAAGGTGTTTTCACAATAGTAGGAACCACCTCACCATCTTTTGTGATTACTTATCTTGGAATCTTTTGAACAAAAGTTTTCAAATTAATATTTGTAATAATTTAAAAACATATTATATTATCATGTTAAGTTTTGTATTAAAAATTTGCTAAGTTTTTTTCATTTTGAAATCATTTCAATTCATGGAATAGATCATTATCTACTTACAAACATTAGTTATAATGCCTTAAAATGATTTTATGTAATTTTTATTCATTAGGCTAGATTGATTTCAAATTTATTTACATGTTGTTGATATATTATGGATCTTGCTACATAATTAAATTCAACAATTTGAACTCCAACTTAAATTACCACTTTAAAACATGAAAAAAAAACATTGGTTACACTTTGTTGTGGTTCATATTACTGTGGATGCACCCAAAAGTATTTTGATGATTTGTGATTTGTGTTGTAATGCATATGAAAAAAAAATGTTTTAAAAAATTAAACCAATTTATGCATGGGAAGTCAGTTCGCAACATTAATCAAGTTATGCAAAATTGAATCCTTGTTTGTGTGATTGAAAGGAATACTAAAGGTATTGAATAAGACTATGTGGAGTGGTGTTTATTGCATGCTTACATTCAAAAAAAACATTTATATTTTTGAAGGTTTTTTGTGTGATGATGTTTAGGAGGAATTAATACGTGGTGTAATAGTTGTGGGATTCAAAATTTTCACTACACATGTTCTTCATTTGTCTACAATGCATGCAATATAATTTTAAAATAGGAAATCATGGAAACAACAACACATTCCAAAAGTCATGGTTTAACAAGGTAATTGGGTGAATTAGCTCATGTTGAAATTTGCAAATTTGAAGGGAAGGATTCTAATTATGTCAATATGTCCACTCACTACTAGAAATCCTATTGTTTGCAACATGTCCTTGTGTGACTATGTGTAACGAAATGTCATATGTGACTACAAATGGTTGCCTATGAAACTACTTTTCAAATTTGGATGAAGTTTGGTATTCTTTTCAATTCAATTGTGATTATGACCTATTTCATCCTTAAGTTGTGTTTTTTAAATAATATTTTTGTATTTTTTACCACATTGTATATACATTTAGTTGTAAATGTAACCAAAATAGTCAGATGTTAGTGGTATAAGGTATCTAGGCTACCTAGCTAGCAAGGAAATACCTAAATATATATATACTTACCTACCTACTTATTAAGTACCTACTTACTTATAAGCCTAGGCCACATGGTACTTAGCTTAGGCTTGGTGACATGTGGCATTGCCTATGTTTACATATAAGCTTAGATATGACATGTGGAACATAGGTTAGGCTTAGGCCATGACATGTGGAACATAGGTTAGGTTTAGGCCATGACATGTGGAACATAAGTTAAGCCTAGGCCATGACATGTGGAACATAGGTTAGGCCTAGGCCATGTCACATGGCATTAGCCTAGGCTATGACATGCCATGTGGCATAGATGTTAAGCCACACCACATGGACCACATGGCATCTGAGCAAGCCATAAGACATGCCACATATGCTAGGCCTAGGCCATGCCATATGACACGTAGGCTAGGTCTAAGCCATCCCACATGGCATTTAGGCACAACATAGGACATGTCACATGGCACATATGTTCAGCCTAAACCATGCCACATGGCAATAAGTTAGGTTTCAACCATGCCACATGACACCTATGCTAGGCCTAGGCCATCCCACATGACACATAGGTTAGGCTATAACATGCCACATGGCACATATGTTAGGTGTAGGCCATGCCATGTTGCAATTAGGCAAGGCATAGGACATGCCACATATGTTAGGCCTATGACATGCCATGTGGCACATAGGCTAGGTCTAAGCCATCCCACATGGCACCTAAGCATGGCATAAGACATGCCACATGGCACATATGTTAGGCTTAAGCCATGCCACATGGAACCTATGACATGGCATCTATGGCATGCCACATGGCACCTAACCTAGCATAGGCCATGCCATGTCGCACCTAAGCTAAGCTAAGACATTCCACATGACACTTAAGCTAGGCTAGGACATGCCATGTGGCACCTAGGCTAAACTAAAACATGCCACATGGCACCTAAACTAGGCTAAAACATGCCATGTGATACCTAGGCTAGGCCAGGATAGGGTTTAGGGTTTAGGGTTTAGGCACAATGGTAGGCCCATGTCATGCCACGTGACACTAAAGTTAAACTTATCCATGCCACATGGCACATGGGTTAGGCCTATGACATGCCACACATCACCTAGGCTAGGCTATGCCATGTCACATGGCACATATTTTAGGTTTAAGATATGCCATATGGTAACTATATATGACATGCCATATGGCAACTATATATGACATGCCACATGGCACCTAAACTATGCTAGGACATGCCACATTGCACATAGGTAAGGTTTAGGCCATGCCATGTGGCACCTAATTAACCATTTTTTTCACACCACATGGCAACATGATTAGATTAGGTGCCCATCATAAAATGTGTTAATTAATAGGCTAGTTTAACAATTTGTAAGTTAGGTTATAAATAATAGGTTAAACTAGGTAATCACTAGTAGCCCAAATAGTTGCAACTACAAAGTTAATCCCATATGTTTGGCCTCCCATTTTAGTTTTGTCAACTACATAAGGAGGTACCCTAGGAGCACAATGTATAAATTAAAACGCAATTGGATTTTGGGATGAGTCAATCAAAAAGGTTCAACCTTAATTAAACCCCCCAAAAAAATGATATTTTTAGTAAATGCCATGTGGCTTAAGTCTAGGCGTAGCCTAAGTGGCGTGGTCTAGACTTAGCCTAGGTGCCACGTGGCCTAAATCTAGGCCTAGCCTAGGTGATACCTACGTTAGGCCTAAAAATGGAACATGGCATATGTTTACACTTACGTGTCACATGGCATATGAGTAGACCTAAATAAGCTAGGTGCCATGTGGCATATGCCATGTGATAATTATGTTTAGACATATGCCACATGGCACCTAACTTACATGGCACCTAGGTGCCACCTAAGCTATATAAGTGCCATGTGGCATAGATCTAAGTGGGTGCCAAAATGCAATTGGTCACAAATATAGTTGCAAAATTGCTCATGTATACATTACATGGCAACCATATACGTATTTGATGAAAAAATAATTCATTCGTTGCATGTGACTGGTTTCGCATGCAACTTATCGTTTGCTATTACAACCAATTTAATCGCAAATGTCGATTGCGATTAAAACTAGTTGCAAACAACAATCGCAAGTGACAGTATTTCTACTAATGACTATAAGTTTTTTTTAAAGTATCGAATGTAATGTGTTTTTCTATGGTGGTCTTGTGTGTGTGCATTTTAATTTGAAAATTGAATATGGATAAACTAGGCAATAGGTTATGTATTAGGAGTTTCTGTTCAAATTGAGGGAAGTTGGTGACAAAAGGACATTTTTAATTTATGGGAAAAATTATGTGCCTTAGTTTGCAAAAAATGTGCATCACCATTTCTATGGAAACTTTGGGTTGTGTCATATATGGTAAAGAAGTTTTCAATATCATGTTATGTAAGGGAGTGTGAATTTGGGTCTAGTAGCATGTGGGAAGTCTATTGAATTTCAAATGTTTTTAATTTGGTCAATATTTAAAAGAATAATGAAGGGAATTATGTTTGTGAATAATTTTCCAATTTTGGTGTGAGTGATAGGTTATAAATGAAAATGCATACAATGAACATGCTTGGTGACAAACATGAAAGTTTAATTCATTCTACTTTCAGAATTTCATCAAAGTTTATTTTTTGATTATTAATTATCTTTGAAGATCTAAACTCGGAAAAATCCATGGTTATACCTAGATTAAGAAACATGCAATGTTACTGCATCAAATTTTGTGGCATTGACATGTAATATTCATTCTTAAACATATGTTGACTAGGTTTGTGTGTTTGTGAAACTTGAATTCCCTTAATTTTTGTGTCACATAACCACCAAAAATATAATGTATTTTTGCATGTGTGTATTTTTAAGGGCATCACATAGCAAAACTATCTATTTTTGTCTAAAAATTTCATTAATACTTTCATGGCAAGGGGATCTACATTGTAGATTTTTCCCAAAAGAAGTTTTTATTTTGTCAAATTCATCATAATTGTGGATATAAATTTCATAAAAGGATAGGACCATAGATCTTTTGTATCCAATGTTGTTCATTCCATTGGCTTAAATACCAGGAGCTAACTAATTGGAACAAATATTACATATTTACCACTTTACATTATATGCATGCAAATTATACATAAACACTTATAAACAATGAAACTTCATCAAGTAGCAATTCCATTAAAATTATACAAAAATGGGGTTTTATATCTCTTACTATTCAAAAATAAGCCCCCAAAGAATCCTTGTCTCCTTTATTTATATTTTTGTTAGAATAATTAGGTCCTCAAACAAACTTGTAATTGTTTGTATTTTTTTCCACGATTGTCAAATTGGTTGATATTAATTAATTTCAAGAAATTTGATTGTGACAACTGTATTCGTTGTGAATCAGATTGTATAAATCAACTTGTCATTTGTAATGTTGTTGACTTGATAATCTATATTTGTTTACCACATTTACCCCTTTCATATGTTTCATATTTCATTACATGACATGGTCAAGCATATAGATGTGAACTAAATTGAAAACATGATTTTTTTTTTAAAAAATGAATGTTATAATGTTGAAATTGGGGTTTTAAATTAATGTGAACCAAAAGTCAAGTCATTGAAATAGAATGTGGAACTTTGTTTCCTTGTACAATCATTTAAAATTGTTTAATGTATTAATTTTAAGATTAAAAGTTCTTAAATAAATAAGTTCAATGGGGCATTTATAAGGTAATGTGTTTTTATCAAATAATGGAAAAAAATTAAATAATATTTACAATACATTAGAAATTATTGTTGAGAATTCGAACTCAACTAATTAGGTTTCATTAGTTACTAGAGTAGGAAAGTAATTAAATTAGTTTCACAAGGTTGAATTACTTTCTTTACTTATATTAGTTTGGTTATTTATGGTTTGGTCTTTTAGTTAAATACCTTGGTGTTGATGGTTTGGCACTTTTTTCTTCATTACACAAGTTTGTGTATTTCATGTGACAAAAACCTTGAGGAGTTCTTGATGTTATGTTTCGTGTTGTGAGCATCATGTTGTAATTTCCATTCAATAAATATTTATGTTTGCACTTGAGTAGATCTCCTATTTGTTAACATGGTATCGGAGCTTAGGTTGTTGAATGAGAAAGTTGAAAAAGATTTAGAGCTAGAAAGTCTCTAAAACTAGAGCTTGACAGTCTCTAGTAATATCATAGGAGTTTGTTAAGTGCAAAAGAAGAACGGGGAAAGGAAAGAATGTGAAGAGAAAGAAAAGAAAAGAAAAAAGGTGAAAGGAGATTAACACATCAAAGTTGTGGAAGTTAGATCTTTAAATCTAGATCTAGCCGTGAAAAGATCTTGAAATGAAACTTGGAAAGATGATAGAAAACTATAAGACGCTTCTATTTTCAAAATTTCAAAAGAAAAGGATATGTTTTGTGAGAGTTATGAGCCTTTGAAGACATTATGCTAGATTTGGTTTTCTAGTCATATCTCCTTTGTTTGAGCATTTTTGGATCTGTAGCTTAAGGATCTTATAGATCATATAGGAATATATATTTGAGAGAAATTTCATGTCATTTGGATATATATTGAGAGAGATCCAAGCATATAAAGTTTTTGTCTCAATTTTGAAGTCAGTTTCTTTTGAAAGTGATAACTCTTTGTGGTCATCATCAATAGAGCTGAAATTTTGAGTAGATATAGAAGACATATCTAATGTGTCTCCCAAAATTTCAAGGAGTTTGGAGTTGCTGAGAGCAAATTGTAAGTCATTTTGTGTTCAGGACCTAGTTTGAAGTGACTTCAAGGAAGTAGCAAGATCTTTCATTTTATAAAATTAAATGAGCTGAAATTTTGAGAGATGGTAATAGACATAATTTTTCATGTTTCACCAAAATTTCAGATAGACCCAAGGTCATATGTGAACAGTGTAGCTTTGCAAAGTTGTTGTGACGAAAGTTTGTTTTGAAAAGACATCAAAACAATTTTTTGAAGTGGAGCAAATACAACTTGGGAGAACTTGAAGGAAGGAGTTTGAAGATTGGGAAGCGTAAATGTACACCTTCATACAAAAGTGTGGTATGTAATCATGTACTTAATACCATACGAAATATTATACGAGATACGTACATATATGTAAAACCTATGTATAATATAAATTTTTGTATAATAGTCAAGACATACATACATATGCAAAGTCCATCTCATTCAACCCTAACCCTAATCCTATCAACCTATGGAAGGAAAACCTTAATCCCAATCCTAGAAACCCAAGGAAGGAATTAAAATCATTTGTGAAACCGCAAGAAGACATTGAGTGTTGCCTTGAGAAATGGCGGACAGTCTTTCTCAAATTGCAATTGAGAAACTAGACAAAAATAATTTCTAGGTGTGGAAATTTAGGATTATGAATTTTTTGATGGGGCAGGTTACTGAGAATTCATAACTGGTGATGAGAAAAAACCTCCTCTCCCAAAAAACCCCACACAACAACAAATTCAAGCCAATAAAACTTGGCATGAAAAAGCAAGGAAAATTTTGTATTGGTTTTTTGTGAGTGTGTCCAATTCCATGATCGTGCATATTCAAGATGCAAAATCACCCAAACAAGCTTGGGATACATTGGTGAAGATGTATAACACCAATACACAAGTCCACAAAATGCAGCTCAAGCAAAAGTTGCATAATCTATAGAAAAATAAGATGAACATCATTGACTATTCTACAAAGGTGAAAAACCTTGCAGATGCTCTTGCATCTATAGGAGCCCCTGTAGATGATGAAAATTTAGTGGCAGTCACTTTGAATGGACTTAGAAAATACTATAGCCAATTTCGTATTTCAATTGCAGTTCGAGAAACATTTCCCGGTTTCCAAAACTTAATAACACTACTTATGAGTGAAAAGATGAAAATTGTTGGTACTTCATCCAATGGAGGATCACAAGAAAGTGTTTTATACTCAAATACTAATAAAGGTAGAGGTAGAGGTGGTAAAACTTCATTTCAAGGTCGACGCGGAAACTCACATGGTTGACATCATCAATATGAAGGTCAAGCTCATGGAGGTGGACGAAGAAACTTTGGAGGAAGAGGAAGTCGAGGAAGTCGTGGAGGTCATGGTGGAAGTCATCGAGGTCAACAACCAAATAGCGATTCAAATTACGACTATTGTTGGAAACATGGGCACATGGCGAAGAATTGTTATAAAAAAGAACACGATGCACGAAATGGAAAGCTCCAACAAGGGAATTATGCCTCAACTAGCAATCAAGGTGATGAACAATTGTTTGTGATGTAGCACATGACAAATTCAATGATAAGAGGTGTATGAAACAATAATGTCTAATATGTGGATTCTGAAGCTTCAAACCACATGACTAGTCATGGAAAATGGTTTAAAGATGCAAAGGATTTGAAAACACCAGGGTTTGTGGAAACTAGTGATGACACTACACATCCCATCACACAAATTGGCAAGGTGCCATTGTCCATGCAAGATGGGCAAACAAAGTACTTGAAATATGTACTTCATGTTCCAACCATAACAAAAAATTTG
>Ga0116231_10004206_pt1 | contig 29287 bp, 22 predicted proteins | sample S1TSphgellanicum_2_FD_89695 | JGI IMG/M metagenome (GOLD analysis project Ga0116231, IMG submission 89695) | Host-associated microbial communities from peat moss isolated from Minnesota, USA - S1T2_Fd - Sphagnum magellanicum MG | ecosystem: Host-associated > Plants > Peat moss > Unclassified...
ATTGTACCTTTGCTTTTAGTGAAAGAAGGTTGTCAAATCTTCTCCATTCAAGTTATAACACTTATTGGATTAAAATATTTATTAAATATGAAACAACAAACTTTTCCCCCCATCTAGGATTCATTAGGTTCATCATTAAAACTTTAATCTTCTTCATTTTTGAAAAAATTATTTGTTGTTGTATACACTTCACTAGGCATGAATAGTTTGTCATTCATTACCCTAAAGCTTAGAGGTCATATTCTTATAACCCGAAATCCAAATTTGATATTTTCTTTGGACAACGCTTTGTCCAAGGTTGTGTCTACCTAAACTACCAACATGATATTATTTAGTTTTGAATATTTATTTTGAATCTTTACATTTATTTTTCTTTTTAAATGTTATTTTGAAAGATTTGAAACAAAACACATTAAAAGGTTATAGTCTGTGTGAAGTATGGCTTGGAAGTGTGACCATATTTAATCTAAATGCATGTGCTTGCTTTATTTTCTCTAAAGTCACATGAGATCCATACCCATCTAGGATTAAAAGATGTCAATTGTTTTTTTTAAAATACCACTTATTATAGAGTTTTGGAGAGCCTAGGAATTTTTTGAATATAAAAGTTATCATCCGAGTTTTTTTTGCATCACTATACAAGTCCTTGACTTGTACTTTTTGATGTTCTAATCTTGTAGTCATTCAATTTTAAAGATGTAAAATATGGATAATACCTCATTTATTACATCAATAATACATAGTTCAAATTAAAATTTAGTCATTCCTTATATATGGGGATGACAAGGTAAATTTTTTGTCAACCTTGCTTAGTCAAAACATAAGCTCCAAATTGTTTGCTTGCTTGAGTTCCTATATTATTTAAATTTGTGTTTTTGTTGATGGTACATAATGTTTTCAACTTTTGATAGGAGCTATTAGATGGTTAGACCTTGAACTCTAGAGATTTGTAGGCCTTCTATAAAACATACATAGTTTTAGATGTTTTTGCTTGAACCAATACCACCATGAAGCCCTAGGTAGACCATCTTGAGATTGTGTGGGTTGGCTTGTTAAAATTTATGAGATCAACTTTCCTTGCATTATTTCATACTTGTGTGACTACATGTTTGGCTACCAAACAATAATATACAAATTTAAAATGCTTCTCCTTATGAAGATTGTTTATTTCCTCAATTTTGCATTCATCATTCTTTGCTTCTATTTTCACATTTACATTGGTGTCAAGTCTACAATTGCTTTTGGCCTTTCTTCACTAGGTATTGGAAGCTTTTAAGAATTCTTGGAAATCTTTTAGCATAAATGGTGGTAAGGTGGACATCTTCCTAGTTGAGAAAAATGAATGTCTCAAAGTGCATTTCTCTAATTTTTTGAAATTGTGATGCTTTTGTTTTGGTGGGAAATTTTGCAAGTAGATTTTTAAAAAAATTTGATGCGCTTTCAGTGATTTTGTACCCCTTTGAATGTAATAGATCACCTCTATCTCCAAATGTATTAGATGACACTATCAATTACAAGATTCTATGAATATGTTTTATATCATGCCCTTAACCAAACACTCAATGCCCATGCATACATATTTTTGTATATTTATGTCATTGTGTGTGCATTGGCCTAAAAAAACTAAAAGCCCATTACCAAACCATGACATCAGATAATGAGTTACAAAATTTGGAAATTTGTTTTAGATGACATCCTTTGCAAAACACTTAAAAATCTCATGCATTGGGATATTTTCAGATTTGCAAGCATTTGTGTGCATTGGAATCTCACAATATAAACCCTAATGCTAGAATCATTTTTTATATGACTGAACACCTTATCTGAATGAATATTACATCCTACTACACCTATGACCAAACACATTTATAGCATTTTTGGTTGCAATTGTTTGAAATGTCAAAGACCATTTTTCGTCACCAAGCATTCAATCAATGGTCATGGTTTAACTAGTGGAAGGTGTTTGGCTGATTGGTCATGAAATCTTTTGTGAACTAATCAAGCACTCATTGATGGGTGGGTGTTTGACGATAGGCCTAATTACCTAGAGGATTCACCATACATAAAGCAGAATATGTCCCATCCCTAGTGACTTACTAAGAAGCAGAATTGGGGGCACAATTCCTAGTGTAAAGGTGCATAGATGGGTAGTAAGATTAGGCACAGATTGGTCATTATGTAGAGTTGGGTAGGAAATGGTGACCACTTCTGTATTTTGTGACAACTTGAAGACCTGCTGAATTGACAGACAAGGACCTCTACCATCTAGAGGACACATGTTAGGAGGCACAATTCTTCCTCCTAGTGAGGCACTAGGGTGGGGTCAATAGGGCTGCTGAGTAGCCAAGCCTAGTGACAAACTAGGAGGCAGAATGCAGCCCTAGGTCCCTTACCCTAGGGAAAAGCTTTTAGGTGGATCCTTAAGCAGCATAAGGAAAGTCATAAACAAGGGCAGATTGGTAGGAAATGAGTAAATCAATCCCTAAACCAATCAATCCCTAAACCCTAAACCCTAATGGTCACTCAGGATTGATTTACTCATATATAGTAACGGATTGAATCCCTAAACCCTAAACCCTAACGGTCACTCAGGATTGATTTACTCATATATAGTAACGGATTGAATCCCTAAACCCTAAACCCTAACGGTCACTCAGGATTGATTTAAACCCTAAACCCTAATGGTCACTCAGGATTGATTTAAACCCTAATGGTCACTCAGAACCCTAAACCCTAAATCAATCTTCTAGGCTCCAAGTTTTATTGGGTTTACCTCGCCTTTCTTTAGTTGATATGCTTCATGCGACTGGTTGAGCTTCTGATATGTAGCGGTTCCATTTTCTCCTTGTGGGCCACCTCTTTTGGGCTGTTTGCTTGCCTGGCCTGGACTTTGGTTGTTGCCCCTTGTTTCTTTTTCTCTCCCTTTCTTGGGTGCTTTCTTTTAATAAAGTTTGGCACGGTTGAGCATCCTAAGCACACGTGCAACATGTGCATTGAGAGTGTGTGTGTGTGTGTGTGTGTGTATGTGTGTGTGTGTGTTTTCGTCATTCAAGTTTTTATTGTTACTCCATCTCCAAAGGAAAGGAAGGTTTGCTTGTTTTCATGGGTTGTGCAAAAGAATGTGTGTCATAAAATTTTTGACTCGTCTTTGGTATCTTCGGCCAAAGCAAAGAGTTACAAATTCACAAAAGACTTTTGGGGGGCCAATCATGGACACAAACAAAGTGGACACCATGTGAACATTTTGATACTTGGGATTGATAATAAATCTTATGTGGGTTTTACACTTCTTATTTTGAATATAGGAAAAAGGAAAAAAAAAAGGCTAAGTTCAGAATTTTATAGAAAAAAATAAAAATAAAAATTATAAACCATTCTATTTTACTTCACTTCATGTGAAAACACATATTTTTTTTAAAAAATAAAAAATAAAAAAATAAAAAAATAAAAATAAAATATTGGAAATGACCACAAATCTTCACTTTCCCTTTTTGGGTGTGCTCTAAGATATGATTTACCCATCTTTTCTTTTGAAAAAGCAAATGATGTTAGCCTTCACGCGTTCATATCCACACCATTGTTGAAGAGAAGATTGACGATTATTATTTTATTTATTTGGTGATCACGAGTACTATGAAAATCTGTACACAAGTGTAATTTTGAATTACTTAACCCTAAATCCAAAACCCAAATCCTCCCCTTTGGAATGCAATTGTTTCAAGTTGGAATTAATCATCGTTATGGTAGAAATGGGTTTAAAAAGATCACTCACTTACTTCCTTTGCAAATTGTTTTAAGGTGGAGGTTGCGAATTTCCCTAAGGAAATCGTTTAGTCAAGTTATGTTCACACCACTAAAGCTAAAACCAAAATGGGTACATATGTTGGATAAAACACATATAAGGATGGATTTATGAAGTTTAGAACACATTTTGAGCCAATGGATTTTAATATCGTGGTTTTGAAGCGAAGCTTTCTACTTTGTTAGTTGATTTGAACTCACACAATTCACACAATTCCAATTAAGAAGTTTGCCACAACTAAAACCTAAACTTCAACCAAACTTGGTAAATACACCAAAGTTCAACTTAAAAAAGGAAAGGGTTTTCCTTAGCAAAAAATAAGAGGGGAAGAGAAGAAGAGGTTCGTAATCACACTCTTCTTCCACATATAGCTTCATGTTCAATTTGCTTTGCAATTAAGTTTTGTGCACCCAATTTACATAAGAGTTAACAAGTTTGGTGTCTTCCACAATATTTGTTAAAAGAATTTTTTTTAACAAAAGAATTTTAATTAATTATAATAAAATAGAATAAAAATGATTTAGTTTAAAAAAAAAAAAAAACCCTCCAAACTAAGCTAGTGATTAAGGGCAAAGGATTAGTATCTAAATGATAGAATTAGGGAGTGGAAGAGGAATTTAAAAAAAAAAATTCAATTAAATTGAGGTGGTGCCCAAGGTAAAAAGGGCCTAGAATTAATATGCTAAACTATGGAATTATGGAGAGGAAGAGAATTTTTAAAAATAATAATAATAAATTCAATTTGACCTATTAAAAAGGGCCTAGAATTAGTATGCTAAACTATGGGATTAGGGAGTGGAAGAAGAAGAAAAAAATAAAAATAAGAATAATTAAGGGAAAAGAGGGCCTAGGAATCTAGGAATTATTATGCTAATTATGGGATTAGGGAGTGGATAATTTTTTTAAAAATAAAATCAAAAATTAATTAATAAATAAATATAAATAAATAAATATATTTAAATAATAATTAAAAAAAAAAACTGAGCCGGCGATTAAGGTAAAAGGGGCCTAGAAATTGTATGCCAAATTATGAACGGATTAAGAAGTGGAATTAAGGATTAGAGACTGAGATTAAGGAGTGGATTAAGGAGTGGAACTAAAGATTAGATACTGAGATTGATGAGTGGAAGTAAGGATTAGAGACTGGGATTAAGGAGTGGAAGTAAAGATTAGAGACTGAGATAAATGAGTGGAAGGAAGGATTAGAGAATGAGAGATTAAAGAGTAGATTAAGGAGTGGGATTAACGATTAGAGAGTGTGATTACGAAGTGGATTAAGGAGTGGGATTAACGATTAGAGACTGGGTTTAAGAAGTGGATTAAGGAGTGGGATTAACGTTTTGAGACTGGGATTAAGAAGTAGATTAAGGAATGGGATTAGCGATTAGAGACTGGGATTAAGAAGTAGATTAAGGAATGGAATTAGCGAGTAGAGACTGGGATTAAAGAGAGTGGTTGCGTGGAAGGGGCAGGAAACGATCCCGTTGCAGCGATCGAGAACTGCACTCTTGCGGAGTAGCTGCGGCGCAAGAAAAACAAGATGCTGTTGCGGACGGATCGCAGCAGTGGAAGAAGCGAGCGATGGCGGCGGATTGAAGGCAACGATACAACGGAAAGTAGAAGAAGAGCTGCAGCAAGAGGAGGAGGAGGAGGAGGAGGAGGAGGAGGAATGAAGGAGAAGGAAGATTGGGAGTTGCAGAGAGGTGCCAGCTGCTGGGAGAAGTGTTGTTGCGTGGGACAGTGAAGGAACGAGATCGGGGAGGAGGGATCAGAAGACGAAGAAGAACAAGAAGAAGAAGAAGCGGCGAGAAGAAGGAGGACTAGGACGAGGACGAGGACGAGGAGTATAGCCTGAAGGGGCTGAGGAAGGGAAAATTGGGGCACGACGGGGGCCGGGTTGGGAAAGGAGGATGGGACGACAGTACCCAGGGGAGTTACAGCCAGTGTTGGTGCTGGCGTGTTTGGGATCAGCTTCATACGGAGCTTGGTGTCCAAGAAGCGGAGGAGACTGGCGGCGGCTGGTTATGACTTGGATATGAGCTACATCACAGATCGACTGCTGGCCATGTCTTTCCCGGCGCAGAATATGGAGTCCCTTGTTCGCAATCCCATGTGGCAAGTGCAGAGGGTGTTGGAGCTTCGCCATGAGTCGCACTACAAGGTGATCATCTTTGGCAACCCGATCTTCTCCTTTATTTCCGTGGTTGATGGTTGAATGTCCCCTAGGGTTTAAGACTCTGCCGGTTTGTACAACAGTTTCAATGTGAGGTTCTCTGTTTCTCTTAGAAATAAACATCTGTGATCTTTGAAACATGTGTGAAAGCATGTGTAAAATGGCAGACCGAGGGAAAATTGACCAAGGACAAAGAAGGATTAGATAGGGACTGTGAGAATCTATCTTCCATTGAGCTTCTAGGTCTTTTCTTTGTTGGCAGGTATACAATCTGTGTGCAGAAGCCACATACGATTCTGAGCTTTTTCACGGACGAGTGGAGCTTGTACCATTTGATGATAATTTTGTGCCACCCCTAGCTCTTATCAAGCTCTTCTGTGAAAGTGTGAATGACTGGCTTTCAAGCGATCCCAGGAATGTAGCTGTCATCCATTGCAGGGTGAGTTCCTCCTCTTGGAGGATTTGTTGAATTTGCCCCTAACATCACAGAATAGTGTATGCTTTTTTCACAATCATAGCTGCTGCGTCGGAATGGCAACTGCAGAATCTCTTATCCTATTGTTTCCTCACAATCATCTGTTCATTCTCATGAATGCTTCTGGTGGGCCTGACATGGGAGCAGGCAGGCAAAGGTCGCACGGGATTAATGGTGTGTGCCTACCTCGTCTACACAGGGATGCGTGCAGAAGATGCTCTTCAGCTCTATGCTGATCGCCGCACCTATAACAACCAGGGGGTATGTGATTGATTTATTTACCTGAGATTTTAGATGCTATCGTATGAGTTTTTCTAGTCTTTAAACTTCTATTGAACCAATGTTGATGTTTTGCATTCCTGCTTTGAATGTGGCACAGGTCACAATTGCAAGCCAACGGCGATATGTTGGATACTGGGGGAAATTGTTGGCTTGCTCTTCTGAAAATCAACTTGGGTTGCCTCAGATTGAGCTGCCTGAGACAAGACACCGAGAGCTTCGGAGAATTCGATTGTATGATACGTTGTCTAATGACCATGTGAAATTTGTTATCTCAGAACTTAAAAAGGTAAAGGTAGAGAACCTCTAGGCAAACTAAGTGATTGTCATGAAAAGTCAGGTTATTGGGATAGTGTATTTTTTTTTGGTGCATAGAGCATGATGGAAAGCTCCTATGTGGGCGTTGGACAGAATAGCCTTTTGACAAGATGACTCCTTTTGCTAATGAATGGCAGATTCCAGGACAACTGTACTCACCTGCAGCTGAAGTTGCACAGGGGTTCTGCAAAGCACTTAAGAAGGGGTTTCACAGGACAATAAGCCCACGATATTTTCTTTCTTTCCTACCCCGTAAAGATGATGATGAGGAAAAGAAACCACGGTTGGTGGTGCAAATGGACACAGAGAAACCTGTATCATATATGAGACCATGCCTTGATTACCAGTTTGACCAACCTCTCATTGTAAGGCCTCATCTTCCTTCCTTTTTTCATATACTAAACTTTTTTCAAAGCCTAAACTCAGTCTGGGCAAAATGATTTGTATGGAAAGACTAATACTTCTGATCTCATTTCACAGGCCTTTCCCAAATGTTGAATGCAATGTCCATAGTTTCTTACGAGCTTTGGTGTGACACATGTGTCTGTTGCTGTTGACAGTTGAAGCTCTTATTGACACACTGCAGGTCTCAGGCGACATAAGGGCAGTCTTCTATGACAAAAGTGGTGGGCACCTGTTTAATGTCTGTTTTAACACTTTTTTCATCTCCAACAGCATGCTACAGGTTAGTTGTTAATGTCCTTGTAATCTATGGCCCTTTTCTATTCTCCTGTTCTGTCTGGTGTCTGTACTTGCTTTGAGGCTGCTGTTGTAACCATGCAGCATTCATGTTGGCAGTTTAACCGGGGAGAATTGGACAAGCTGGGGCGACGAGGAAAGACTATTTGTGGGCCAGGATTTTGTTTGGAACTGCTTTTTGGACCTGTGGAGCCACAGGTCCCATCACCTCACAGCAGGAACCTGGAGGATTCAGTTGAACTCCTATGAGCCTTCTGTGCTCACAGACCTTTACAAGAAGAAACATGCTTTAAGTCTCACTTCAGTAGTAAGAGATGTGAGCAATAATGCATATTTCTTTCCAGGGTGGTTATGAAGAATAGTCAGCCATGAATAAAGACAACTTCTGTGATGCTTCAAGTGATGATCAGCTCTGGAAGTGTAGTCAAGGTTTCATCATAACCTTGAAATCTTCTTTTCTGGTAGAACTTTGTGTTATGCAGAAGACATTTCATCCTCAACTTGGATAGACTGATTCCTGTTACATAGTTGGACAATTTGGGCAACAGACAAGTCATGCTGAAATTGTTTCTAGGTCAATTGGTCACTTGTGGCCTTGTACAATTATATCTGATGAACTGTATACAGTGACTGGTCCATGGTTACATGCTTTGATTCTGTTCTCTCTATATGTGCATCAATGTGAGAGAGAATGCCTATATACAAAGCATTCACAGAAGGACAAGATTCTGTATGGACAGTGTCTGATCATCCACGTGAGGAGTTGCAGATATTCTGTTTTTTCCTTTGGAAATGGGTGAATACCTTCAATTTAATACAAGTGTTTATGATTGCATACTAGGGTTTGTATTCTATTGTGGCGAGTGTGTAGTAATGTCTCAAGAGATACTGAAGAATGAGGAAGCCATGTACCTCCAGATGATTGCACAGCCTTCAGAGTTGGAGGGGCTGCAGCAAGGCAGGCAGGAGACAGAAAGGTGGAAACTAGGGAATGTCTTCATTTTTGTAAGGTAATGAAATCCTTGGGCAGTAAGTGGCTGAAACACTTTAATGGATGGTGTCTGGGTGAGTGCTGGATCACTGTCACTGAGAATTACGCTGATGATAACAGTTCACCTGTGTTTTCAGAAACTCTGTTAACTCTGTTAGAAGAAACCAGAAAGCATAGTGGGATTACTTTTGGTTGCTTCCAATCTGACAACTTCCATCCTTATGTTACTCATGAGATGGAGACTACTCACTCAGCTTGGCTACCAGAAAAGGAGTACCAGGCAACAAAAACGTATAAGATCACTACTGGCCACATCCCAAGTAGACAACAACTGAGCTTCCAATCAATGGAAAACTAAGCTTTGATCCTTTGCAGACCTGAAGTTGTATAGTTGCTGGAGGGTTAGGAGAACTGTGGAAGACAAACACACCATGCTCTGAAAAGGAAGTGCAGCAAACAAAACTGAATCTCATTGCTTGTTCCACATCTGTTTCTTTTGGCAGGATTTGAACTAACTGAAGGCAGTTGCAACCAGTAGCTGCACTACAAATTTTCTTTGCACCAACACAGGATCCAAATCCAAACAGAGGGCATGATGAAAGATATGTCATGTCGGTTGTCAATGAATAAATTTGGATAAATTAATAATGTACACAACTAATGGCAAATCCCAGTTTTGGATCACAAACACCTTGATGTAAGAAATTTGTCAGTTACCTGTGCTAGAAGGTTTTACTTCTAAAATGGACAAAGTCATGTGCCCACAAAAGATGTCAATCTGCCAGCATCAAAACTGAACTGTCAATGATAGTACAGTGAAACTATTCCATGACTCCAAATACAGTAAACTAAACTCAACTGAAATATGTTCTCAGTGAGTGAAGAAGAAATGTAAGGTATTCAGAACCATGGAATTGTGCTGAGAAGCATGTGGCACCTGTTTTAGAACTTGAAATCCCCTTTCTGAGTGGAAGAATGCTCTCAGCTGGGACCAGCAGATCCCCTGTCCAGGACTTGTTTCCGACTGTGAGAAGAAAAGCCAGCCAGTGATAATCTGGTTTTACTTTGCTCAATTCTGCTCTCCCCTGCTGCCATCCAGAGATCAACCATGTCAGAATTCCGGGATTGAATACTTTTATAAGGAGATTAAGGCAATCAAAATTGTCACTACTGGTATGAATAGCCTTGTGGGAAATGATAGCAGTTAAGAACTGATCTGAACCTGGTGGCACCCCATGTTCAGCCTGCTTAGCTTCCAGTAGTAAATTATAAGCAGGTTGGTGTTGGGAAGGTACAAAATCTCCAAACCTGGAAGATCATACCAAAAACCTCAGTACTTCATAAGGATCAATGAAATCTCAATGTTGACATCCACATCGGTACTTTCTTTCAACCTACTCATACCCACTTACTCAATGGATTACAGAATCTTCAATCCATAAACCATATGCAACTTCCTTGCTTAAGAGATAACACAAAGTCTTGGCACCTCCCGCATCTTATATCCCTCATGGATCAAACACCCAAATAGGAATAACACCAGCAACGTGATTGAGCTGTTGCCAACAAGCAGACAATTGACTATGTAGCTATGCCTCATCCAAAAGTCTGAACAAGTTGGCAGAGTGAACGAGAGAACTTTTCATAAACCTGCAGAGAAGGAAAAGACGCTCAGGAGCAGAGAAGAGGTTGGAAATGAGTTGCAGAAGATTGCTCATGTTGATGGTCTGATTCTTCAATCCCCGCATACACTCTAGAAACCCTTTGTATTCCCCAACACTAAGATGTGCCTTCACCTGCACAACCAGCCCGAAATGGCAATCTTTACATGAAACAAGGAACACCAGATGAACAATTTGAACTTCAATTGGAGGGAGAAGCAAAAAGAAGGCAGACAGAAATATATATTTAGTTGCTGCGTTCAGTAACATGTAGTCCCACCTCCTTCAAGAAATCAACTGCATTTTTGTTTTTCCTTTCATCCTTATGAATTGCATCACTTTCACCTACAGGCTTTGATGCACTCAATGCTTGAACTTGCTGCAGGCCTCCTTCAACAGCCCCTGTTCCACTGTCATTTGGGCTAGTGCTTGAACCATTGGCTACATTATCATCATCTGATCTCAGACCCACTGGAGCACTTAGTGATGGTACAGTAGATTTAACAGGGCCTGGGTCACCTGCAGCTGTAAAGATCCAGCTCAGAAATTTTGAACTTGGAACATAGTCATTGAGCAGAACTTGCTACCATCAGGAATAATTGTTTTACTGATTGAGATAGTCCCATTGTGCTAATAACCAAGGAGGTGTTTTTGGCAACCAACCTGATGAAGCAACCTCATTTTTCTTGTTGCAAGGTCCTGGTTCAAGATTTTTCTTCAAAAGGCCAACAGAGGCATTCAGAGTTGTGATGCTGTCTGACACATGCACAATCCCCGGTGCACTACCCATTGCACGATTTGCAGCTGTGATTGCAAAAGACGTGAGTGGCTGGCTGGCTTTTGCTTTCCGACTGGCAGACAGCATTGTCGACAGCAATTCCTGAGGTGCAGTCGGCCCCACTAATCCTGGATAGTGGGGAGAAATTAATGGACCCTACAAAAACAAACACATGCAGATAAAAGAAATGCCCCAAAGTCCAAACCTTAGGCTCAGACCAAACATTGTGAAACTTGACACTAAAAACATCCCAAAGCAATCAGATTTTGTTCAAAAAACTCTTCAATGAAACAGATCCATGAGATTGAACAGCTCAGTGAAAGCACAAATGCATTTCTCAGGGAATTACCAGAGGCATAGGTGTTTTCGATCGCTTGAAGCTCCCATCATTGCTCTTCACAATATCTCCAGCACTAGAGCTTAATAGACCTGTCAGAAACATGCACACATATGCTCCAATTCAAATGAGACCTGAAAAAGGTTGCACATCCTCCAGGAAGTTTATCTTAAAATATGTGAGAGAAGCATGCACTCACCATGAGGAAGATCTGATTGGAAAAGACCTGTAGGTTCATTGCTGATTACACTAATGGGTCTCTTCTTCTCAACCTCAGCAGATGCTAATAGTGGTGAAGGAGCTCTTGAGGCATCTGCAAATGACATGACAATCAGTTACAGAGATCTGCATAACATTCTGTATGTTACCAGATTTGACTTTGGTTGTGAGATGGGTCAGGTGAATAACCTGAAGTAGCTGGAATGCTATTCAGAGGCTTTACTGGTCCAGCAGCACCAACTTTATCACGGAAGAATCTTGTCAGAGTAAATGCAGAGTCCCCAAATTTCGAGTAGCACTGCACAGAAGGAAAACATCTGTTTTGTCAGATGCAAAGAGATGGGAATTGATAAAACAGGATTTACTAACGTATTGAGTCTGTTCAATGCACAACTGAACTCCTTGTACAAGAAATCACCTTTATATGGGGTCTGAGCCAAAGTGACATCTGACTTTGGGGTCCTGCCTGAGCAAACCTGCATTTTCAGCTTGCAGATTTAGCCTTCATCTCATGTTACATATTGAACCAAACATGTGACATAATTACTTGTGTCCCAGGATAAATACATGTGCTGGTGTACAGGAGAGAAAATCCATAATATCGATTTGACAAGGCATTTCCACAGTACAAAACATGACTGTCGCACCTCTCATCACAGAGGATGATTGCACCATAGTCATGCCGATGACGAATAACACGCCCAACAGCCTGGTTCACAGCACGGGAGGCTTGCTGGACATACCATTCCTCCCCTGACAATGTCTGGAAAAATGCAAGTCAGACTACTGCTTGGAACTAGAAATTACAAGATGAACCCAGGCAGAGAAGCCCAAACTAACTAATTGGAAGGTGGGGATCTCAACAGCATGGGGACATTAGGGTTTAGGGTTTAGGGTTTAAGGTTTATGGTTTAGGGCATTTTTTAAGGAAGTCAGGAGTGCAACAGTTTCAGTACCTTGGACTTAGTAGTTGATTGCCGCATTTGTTCATCCAGATACTCCCTCTTCAACCTCACCTATTTCACACAAACCCACAGATTATGTCTGATATCATACTTACTCTAGTTGCCTCAGAAAAGGTCTCAAGACAGACACAATCAACCTCCCTTTGGCAATCATCCTACACTTCAATTCACAAGGCTGTGGAGAAGCTCTTCTCTGATCAGCTCACACACAGAGGTGGAAGACAGAAAGACAAGCTCTTCTCTGATCAACTCACACACACATGCAGAAGACAGGAAGACAAGCTCTTTTTCTGATGAGCTCATCCAGAGATGCAGAAGCTGGGAAGACAAGAAGCACCTTTGGGTCCATTTTCATGGCAAAGGGGATCCCTGTAACCACCACTGCTCGTCCTGCCCGATCAGCAAAGTCAAGGCCTTCACTCACCTACAGAGGTGTGTACACAGATCTCTTGCTTACAGTATTCACACAAATGGCTAGATAAGTCAATAACTTTTGTGGATAGAAGAATCACCAGTTTGCACACACAAGGTACCTTGATTGAAACACAAAAAGGAAGAAAGGCATTATTAGTCAACCAGTTTGCAGAAGAGTATACATACCTTGCCTCGACAAACAGCAAAAAAGACTGCTCCTGATGAAGCAGTATCATTTATCTTGGCACAGAAGTCCTGCATATGACTCTTAATTTTTTCAGAAAGACCCGGATCGAATTCAAGTGCCTTTTGCATAATTGAATCAGAGGTTCATATATTCCTTGAGAGCTCTTTACTCACAGGTCATCCATTTTGCAAGTAGTTGGAAAATACATCAACAGAATAGGCATATTTTTATCCATTAACCTCATTGGCTTGGTTGAAGAGGGCTGACTCCCTGGGCTCCACAACAGGTTGCTTGTTCCTGCAAATCCTCTCCCATACTGTGCTTCCTTTTGTTGTAGCTGCAGACATCTGCATTTTACAAATTGCAACTGATACATTTACAGATTGCATTCAAAGCAGGTTACAGATGTGCATTTTGCAATTGCTCTTGATCAATCTGCACAAAGCCTATTATAAGGACTTGTGAATCTTTCCAATCAAAGAAGATGGTTGAAAACCCACAGAAAAACAACAGAAACAAAATCCATATCTAGGAGCTGCTACAAGTGTGTGCAACAGTGAAAGTTACTCACTGGGATCTGCCATGCTTCAATGCATGAATTGAGAAGATAGTAAGATGGGAAGAACACAAGGAGACCATCTGGTACAATGCGTGCAAAATTCACTGCACCCACCCACAAGCCAGAATAGCATTACTGTTAAGTTTAAGCAAACAGTAAACTTCCTCTTGTAGTCAACAAAATTACACAATACAACCAATCATCTGCGTAATGTCAATACCCAATTACTCCAAACTCAGTTGCTTTTCATGTTCAAATGTGGAAAGAATTCTTCATCAGAGCTCTCTGAATGTGTTTCTTTTGTCACACGCGTACCAATTGTATTGCCAAGCTCAAGCTTGTACTCAATGGAATCACGAGTTCGGTATGAAGAATTGAGGGGTCGTCCAGAGGGGCCCGTGGAGACAACACCCACCCAAATCTGGTTGGCATCAATGACATGGGGATTCTCCAGCCGCACATCAAATGGTCTGTTTTTTTTCAACATAGAAAGTTAGTGCTGATGCCCATAAGTCCTGTATATGGGTGTTCACCACAAAGCACATGTATTTGCAGAAAGTCAATCTCCTTGCTAAACCTACAATAACATAACAGCAGTTTGTAACTCTTCTGCTGAATTTTTGCCTTGAGGGAGAGTGACTGAACACCAATAAACCCTTCACCCTAAAACTTGCACAGCTAAGAGTGACACAATTGCATACAGAAAAAGGCATTATTGAGTAGTTGAATCCTCACAAATTCAATTCAAATGCAAATGAGTCAAGAGGGGATAATGTCCCAGATGTCAAAATAACTGATCGCACACCCAATTTAGCAAACTCTTCCATTGCAATGCCCGGGTTGAAACACCACCAGCTTAGAACACGTGCTGCCTTTCCCCCTACCCATCGCTGAAACATCAGCTTGCAAACATTTAACTAATATTTTGCTCCAAGTTTGCATGCCAGACAGACAACCAAAAGTCACAACCTAAAAACTGGTGACCTCAATTGCACCAACAATTTATCTGTTTGTATCCTCTCCAATTGGAGTAAAGATAGAAGGCGCCTCTGTTTCTGATCACAATGGAAATATTAGTACCTTTTCGGGCACCCCTATCTCCATCTCTGCTGCCAGGCTCATGCACATGCACCTACAAAGGTAGACAAGGCTATGTCAGTTTCACTCTAGATAAAAAAGACAATATGAATGCCTCCTGCATCTGATATGTGTACAAGTGACAGTCTCAGTTCATGAATCCAGAAAGTTCAGATGGTCAACAGTTTCCCAGAGCTCACCTTGTAAGAGCCAGCATGTGACACATTGTTGTCCCGAAAAATGATGCGAAGTGCATCCCGAAGAGCTTGCAGCCTGTACATGGTTCCCCCACTGGGCCTCACCTTCCCACCCCCTGTTCTACCATTGGCTTCTGTTTTCAGAAAAAGCAACAAGATGAGTACTAGTGTTATTCCATTCTGCTGGAAAGACAAAATTCCTGCAATCCATTCCTTAAAAGCACAACTGTCATGAAACGTATCTGTATCCATCTGCAAAGAAAAAAGAGAAGGAGAAAACTAGAAAACCCCAAAGAAGAAAGGAGGAAGAAAGCAGAGACAAAAACAAAGAGGAATTTGAGAGCTGACAACAGTAGAGGATCAAAGGACTCAACAACGGATTGGAAGCAACAAAACTGTTTCTAGACAAGGACCTAAAGCAACATAAGTATACCAAAAACAAGAGGGGTCCACATTCAGCTTACCATCCTCCAAGAGGCCAGTTGCTTGATCAATGGTGTCAATGAGCATTGTGACTGTCTCATACGTTATTTTGATGTCCGCAAGAAATTCATAAATATAAGGTCCCGGCCTTGTGAAACCCAATTCACTAGAATTAATGGGTATTTCATTGATCCTTTTCTCAAGCTCTAGCAGAAGCGCTGCAGCTCCACCCATACATTTATCCCACCATCAAACCTACCCACCAGAACCCAAGCCTCCAGGACTTGACAAACATAAAATCACCCTAGTTACTGATGAAAGACCATCACCTAATGACAGGAAAAAACATGGAACTCCCTCATGAGTAAGTATAAAACTTATCACCACACACCCAATCCACTATTATGGTTGCTTGGTTTCTCTTTTGCCAAGTTCTTCAGAAAAGAAATTAGTGAATGGGCAAAACAGGCTTACCTTTGAGAACTGCAAAGTTATCAGGGTCCAAAGATGTATCAGCCCCATTGTCAGTGGCCTTTCGGGCAGAAGCAAGATCTACACACTGCTTTGCTTCACCAATGCAGGCAGTTAGATGTGCAGCAGGCAAATCAAATGATGCTGCATCCGCACAGATGCCCTCCTGCAGAAACAAATAACAAACATTACTGCCTTTGTTGAACTCTCTCTGTGAGACTGACTAGAGCAATGCTACCATTCTCCATTAGACCTTTAGACAAGTAGACTATACAACATGTGCAACGATGAAATATATTTGCAATCAAAGATGGCCTACTAAAGAAAGCACACTCGTACGTCATTCAAGCTTAACAAACTCCTCGGATAAATTTTCTACTCAGCAGCTGTGGGAATGGTGAGGCAGCTTGCCAAATTGTGGGCTTCATCAAATATCAGGACAGTCCTAGACCAGGAGATGCCAGTGAGAGAGCGCCGATTCTCTTTCTCAATCAAGTAATTGTATGGCACAAACAAAATGTCAGCTGTGTTGTGAAGCTCCCTTGAGAGAAAATATGGACACCTATGGGCAACAAAAATCAAATTCTCCATTTCAGACTTCTAATGGACAAGAGACACATTGATAGGAGACAAAAGGGAGACACAGTTCACCAACATCCAGCTAACTGACTCTTTGCACAGTGAGTTCACTCAGGCAGGCAAGGACCTTGTCATACTAAACTGAATCAGAATTTTTTCTGAGAGAGTTAGTGTACATACGGTCCTTCGCTTCTTCCAATGTTTACTAGATCTTCAATGTCAATTGGCTCCTTCCCAAGCTCTGGGTGGCCCTTCACATAGTCTGCAACCCAAAACCCAAGATTTGGAAAATCCCACATTGCCAAACGACTTATGCATCCAGCCTTCTCTCCATTTCCCAAAGCTTGTACAAACACCACCCACAAACAATAGACAACAAGAAGTCCTAATACTCACTAGCAACTGTAAACTGGATGGATAATGTGGTGATGTTGGAATGTCCCATACCAGCAACACGGTTGTAGTGATGACAATTTCGACCTTTAGTGAGAGAACGGCAAGCATGGTTTTGTACTCTTCCACGCATGCTTTGCACATCACTGTGTATGCACATTTGCTCCCTTGAACCAAGAACCACCATTTTAGGCCTGGACAAAAAAAATGTGGCATCTGAGGTAAGAAAGTGACAGTGAAGAAAGACTTAATCAACAGGAATAGACTTTTCCCATTACAGCTCTTTATATGAAAGATTTTATTGGGCTTACACAGGACCAATGACACACCTGTAGATGGTAGCTTTCAGCTCTCGAATCACTTGCTGAAGCTGACTGTGTGTGCGGGATGCATATACAATCGTGGGTAACCTTTGCAGTGACTCATCCGTGGGATCAGAGTCTGGTTTATTGAAGTCAGTTCTTGAGCTTCCAGCTCTTGCAGATAGTTGTGTAGGTTGCTGTGATCCAGACTGCAAAGAAGGAGAAGGTGCCAGGCTCTCACGCCATGCCAGCGTTGCACACAGCAAGCAAAGAGTTTTTCCAGTCCCAGTGGGACTCTCCAGCAGAGCATTACTCCCCTGGAGTCAGTAACAAAACACCCAGAAATCAAGAGTCGTAAAGAACCAAACTAGACCCACACATCGAAGAAGATAAAAAAACAAGATGAAAAACAAGCGACTTTTCAGACTAAAGCTTCAACATCCAGTAATGGAATGGCATACAGAAAGTTCAGTTTGGGAAGAAAAGAAGAGACCACAGCAAGGACTCACAACCATAATAGGAATTCAGAGCGCAAAATTGAGAGATTCACAGCAGCAGAGAGAATTACAGACAAGCAAGAAAATGTCTGTTAAAGATTTAACAATTTAGGGTTAAGAGGAATGACAAAGATGATCAAGCTTAATTTAGAAATAGGAAAGTGGAAGAAAAGTACCAAATGGAGAGTTAGGGTTAAAAGGCACGAAGACAACCAAGATTAATTTAGAAACAGGGAAGTGGAAGAAAAGTACCAACTGGAGAGGTAGGGTTAAGAGGCACAAAGACAATCAAGCTTAATTCAGAAACAGGAAAGCAGAAGAAAAGTGGCAACCAGACAGTTAGGGTTAAGAGGCATGAAGATGATCAAGCTTCTTTAGAAACAGGAAAGCAAAGAAAAGTGCCAACCAGAGAGTTAGGGTTAAGAGGCATGAAGCTGATCAAGCTTGATTTGAAAAAAGAAAGTGAAAAAAAGTGGCAACCACAGAATTAGGGTTAAGAGGCATGAAGCCGATCAAGCTTGCTTTGAAACAAGAAAGTGAAAAAAAGTGGCAACCACAGAATTAGGGTGAAGAGGCATGAAGGCAATCAAGCTCGATTTGAAACAGGAAAGCAAAGAAAAATGGCAACCAGAGAGTTAGGGTTACGAGGTTCATTACGAGATTTGAAACAGGAGAGCCGAAGAAAAGTGCCTACCAGATTGAGAAAGAAAGACAAAGCAGCTTGAGATCTGGATTTCAGAGGTTAGTAGAAGAGATTTTTGTCACCTGCTGAAGTGCAGAGATGACGCGCTCCATGTACACGAGTTGGCAATCATATGCATTGTAAGGAAACTCAACCGCAATGCCTCCAATTCTATAAGTTGGCATTGCTCTCTCTCTTGTATCCAGAAACTCTTGTAGCCCTAAAATGCCCTTAATCTCTCTGATCAGCTTCAGTATTGCCCTACTTGGATTTCTTAGAATCCATTCCGAAATCAAACTCTTGCAAAGATTCTTCAAATACAAAACCCAAATACAGAATCCATTTCAAAATCAAAACCCTCACAAACATTCTCCCACTATTGCCACCACAAAAACCCTAAAACTCTTTCCCAAATCATTTTTTGTTGCAAAATTGAATGCAATGGACATAAAATGATATCATGATATGACTCAAAATCGAAAATGAGAATCCACAAAAACAACACAAAATCCAAAATCCGCAAACCCAAGGTCTACCTTTCTCTCTTTCTCTCTATATGCAATCTCAGTTCGCTCTTGAAAATTAGGGTTTTCGAGTCAACAGACACCTAAACCACCCAGAGCTTTCCTTCCCGCCTTCGAGAATTCAGAGCTAATCCAAATTGTTTGTGCAGAAACAAACAAAAATGCCGCCAGGTCTCATCACCAGCTCCTTAGGGAAAGGAAATGTGAGCTGCAAGCAAGGAGATTTTGTCACATTAACTACACCATTGAAGAACGACTCTCTTTTGCTTCAATTGAGGTTGTTGTTCAACTAGTAGCTCCATCTCCTTTTTTTCTCTTGATGCAAAAGGGATGATGACGACGACAACGACGACGACGACGATGATGATTTCCTGTGCAAGCAACAGCAGGGAAGCAAGTGCATTGCAAAACGGGAAGAAGCTTGCAAACTGCAGCGCAATGCACCAGAGCGTTGCATCAAAGCTTGTCTTCTTCTTTCTTTAGGGTTTTAGAGGGGATTTGTTTAGGGTTTAGGGGAGGGGGGAACTGACACCCTTCTTTAGGGTTTAGGGTTTAAGTGCAAATGCAAATGCCTTATTGTAAATGCAAAAAAATAAATAAATAAAAAAATTATAACCTTTTTAGGTTTGGCAATTGGGTGTTTGTATAATTATTTACCTTTTGAAAATTGCATTTGATAATAAAAATAATAATAATTTATGATTTTTGGCAATAAATATAGCCAATTTCTTTAATAGGTTTTTTGGACTTTGAACCTCTAATGTAATGGGACCTTTTACAACATTTTTTAAAATTTTTTTAAATTTTTTTTTTATTTACAGAAATGGGGGGGACATTAGCTCAATTAAAAGTATAGCAAAATGTTGTCAATTTTTGGATACCTCTTCCAAAATGGTGGATTAGCCTAAAGCAAAAAGCTCTTGGGTTTCCACCAATTTTTAAAATTTTCCACTTCCTTTTAATTTCCTCCAATTTTGGCATTTTTAACAAATAATTTTCAAAAATAATAAACATTTAAAAAAAAAATAATTGAATTATTGCTGAACCTCAAACAATATTATGATAGATATATGGAGGTAGGAGTGGGAAGAGTCTTATGTCTATTATACAACAATGGGAAAGGTTTTATGGCTACCAATAAGTAATTGTGAGCTTCTTCACAAATAGCAAGTGTAAGATCCTCTTTTTTTTTTATAGGAGGAAATACACCTAATGATGAAAATAAATGGTTATTTTCAATTCAAAAGTTATTAGTTTTTTTTTTTTTTGGAAATATGCAATGAAATTATAATGTAATTTAAATGATAAAACTAAAGAATGGAAAGTTGAAGGTTTTTTTTTTTAATTTTTTAAATTAATTTTAATTTTAATTTTAAACTATGATTTGTAGACATTTTTTTCACATTGTTACATGCATAATTATATGGAAATTATAATTATATTTCCATACAATTATGTTATGTACTTCACAAACTTTCCACCCAAAATTTTGGTAATGGAAATCATGTGAAATTCATTCATCATAAATTTGTAGTAATTGCAAATGAATGTTATGCATTTAAAATTTGAATATAAAACCTAAGCAAGTAGGATGAAACATTTTCATGTCAATGTAATTTTTAAGCATATTGGCAAAAGGCCTCACCATATTAACTTACATGATGAATCATTGTGCCAAATGGTGCATTCCATTATGCCATGATTACCTTTCATTTATGTTAGTTTTATAAGTATTAGTTTATAGTTATTTTATTAAATAAGTATTAACAAGTATTTAAATACAAGATTTCACCTTTTAAATTGTTAAACTAAAATTTGTAATTATTTTGTTATTTAGACATTATCATATATTAAATAACATTTGACCTTTGTATGTGTTAATTAAAATCTAGTTAAATGCTAATTAACTAGTTATTAATTAATATATTGGTTCCTAAGAAATGAGGTAATTATGGTGGATAAAATGTTCAAAAGAATGTTTGAAAACATGTAGAATTTTTGTTGGCAATGAAAGGAAATATATATATGTTTTAATTCCATGTTTTGTAATTATTTAATTGTTTAGAAAAAAAACAACAATAATGATGATAAAATTTTTTTGACAACCATAAATTGACAATTGACAACCATAAATTATTATTTAGAGATTTTCTTGCCTTTAGTTAAAAATAAATGAAAAAAAAAAAAACAATGTGAATTGATTGTTATTAGATCATACAAATAAATGCTTAAAATCATTATTGATTTTGCTTTAAAAGAATGAGAGAGAGAGAGATGATGGGAGCTAGTTGTTTATTGGATGTGTAAATAGATGATTATAATTGCTCCTTAAATTTGTTTTTGAAAATGTGAAACAAACAATTGGAGTTAGTTGCAATTGGATTGCACAAATGGACAATTGATATTGTTTTTTTTTTATTTATTGTGGGATGACATAAATTTGTGATCGAAATAAAATTGTTCCTTGGTTTGTTTAAATAAATAAAAAAACCAATGTAAAAAATAATTTGTGATCGAAATAAAATTGTTCCTTGGTTTATTTAAATTAAAAAAACAATGTGAAAATGATTTCCTTTTAGAAATTGGAAAAAAAATTGTGAAATATTTTAAATAGGGATATGCTAGAGCCCCTTTTTTTTTTCAAAGAAAAAAACATAATTTCAGCAAATATTGCCCATTATCAACGGTAGTTATGTTATATGATATGATGGAGATGGACGGTTGAGATCGCTCGTTAATTTTGCTAATCTTGAAGAAGAGTGAGAACGACGATGAGAGCTGGCTACCGTTGGATCGCCCCCTACAGATGGACGGTCCAAATCGGTCCCTGATTCTCTCGGAAACAGGGGGACTTCAAGATACGGCGGGAGCTGCCTGTCGTTAGATCACCCAGATGGACGGTTGAAATCGCTCCCTGATTAGCTGTCAAAGAGTGTGCGAGAAAGAAAGAAAGAAAGAAAGAGAGACGATGCCTTCCGCGCGTCGGACGCAAAGTGCTTCGCTCAAGTCGCAAATACGCGTGATCGAGTGCGCGACTTTTCGACTTTTTTACCATCGGTTGCAGAGCAGATTGCGAAACGCTTCTGGTGCAGTTCTTGAGCTTCAAAACGAGCCAGAAAACTCCAAAATGTGGCTATCTAGCGACTTCTTTTGAGCCTTTCTTGTGGGGATGGGGGAGATGGGAGCTCGAGAAGAATGCAGGATGAGTTTGTGTCGGAGAGAATAGAAGAAAACGTGAAGGACATGGCGGAGTTCAGGGTACTGAGCAGCAGCAGCAGCGGCGGCGGGAGGGCTTAGTGAAAATTTTGGCTTTCAGAAACCAATCAAAATGGTGTCGTTTCTAGGGTTTATAGGAGTGGTATTGGCGTTTGTATGTACGTGTGGAGCTTGTGGAGTTGCGCTTCGCCATATCTATTATCATCTCTGCAACTATACGGAGCCAATCTACCAGCGTTACATAGTGCGCATCATATTTATGGTTCCTGTAAGTGCTGCTGAATTCCATTCCCATGCTTGTTAGGGTTTCGTGGATCTTGGGGCAAGCGGAGAGCAACAAGGAGGAGGAGGAGCCTGGAAGAAAGAAATGACTTTGTATACTAGTGTTGATGTTTTTTCCTCTCTTGCAAAATCTCTCTTGCTCAGTTGCATGTGCATCAAGCATCATCCTGGAATCACAACTCCCTTTGATTGGTCATTCAAAGAACAGGGGCAGCTGAAAGAAGGAAGTAGCTTGAAAGGTTGGAGAAACAAGCAATCGCGGTTGTGAACCTATGTCAGGCTTCTTCTTCTTCATTCCACTCATCAAGGAGTGTTTTGTTTCGTGCAGGTCTATTCATTGATGTCATTTTTGGCTTTGATTATGCCACAGAGAGCAATTATCTTCAACTCCATCTGTGGAATGTAAGCATCTGAAAAGTGTATTGCTTTTGGCCACAATTCTGCTGAACATTCTGGCATTGAATAGCTGCACTTTGTGAAGAACTGCAAGCATTGGGGATTATGCTACATCATAGTCGTAAGACGAGAATTGGTGATGTGCAAAAGATTTAGTTTTGCAATGGATTAATGCCAAATGGTTTTGATGCTGCTCAGCTCGCTAACAAGTTTGATGTGTGTTTTGCAGTTATGAGGCGTGGGTCATCTACAATTTTCTATCGTTGTGTCTTGCTTGGGTTGGTGGCCCAGGTGCGGTGGTGGTCAGCCTTCATGGCCGAGTATTAGAGCCTTCATGGCACCTTATGACCTGCTGTTGTGGGCCGATTCCCCTTGACGGGTCTGTTTTCTCTCTCCTTCTTTAGTTTTGCTTTACCACAGTGTTAGTATCACTTGATTCAATGGGTCATTTGGTATACAAATTATGCAATTATTTGGAGGTAAAGTTTTCCTTTTGTTTTTGCCATTGCATGCAGACGGTTCATCCGACGATGTAAACAAGGGGTGTTGCAATTTGTGATATTGAAGCCAGTATTGGTGTTGGCAGCATTTATTCTGTTCTACTTCAGGTTGTATGAAGATGGAAGCTTTACGGCAGCTGGCGGGTATTTGTACATTACATTGATCTATACACTGTCGTATTCAGCAGCCCTTTGCTCTCTAGTGCTGTTCTATGTGGCCTGCAGGGATTTGTTGAGGCCATTCAGGCCCTTGCCCAAGTTTATTCTTATCAAGTCTGTGGTCTTCTTGACCTACTGGCAAGTATGTTACACAACTTTAGGCCCTCTTGATTTAGTGCTGATGTCCTCTCTGCTCCATGCTATAAACAATGGGAATTACATGCTGAATCCCTCCCTTCAGATATCTTAGAATGTATCAGAAAAACTACTTCCTTTCTTTGTAGTGTGTGAAATTGTTTTTTGGGACTGAAAAGAACAGTGATTTCTTTCCGTGTGTAACAGGGAGTTGTTATCTTCCTCTTTTCAGAGGGTGGTGCTATCAAGACACCAGAAGAGGCTGCTGACTACCAAAATGTTCTCATTTGTGTGGAAATGCTCATAGCTGCTTTTGCACATCTATATGCTTTTCCATACAAGGACTATGCAGAGGCCAATATCGGAGGCTCAAAGAGTGGGTTTTGGAACAGTGTCTTTCATGCTCTAAACTTCACTGATGTAGTCCATGACACAATGCACCAGGTATGTCCTGCAAAGTCTCTGTTTAGTCTGAGTTCATTCCAGACACAGCCTATTTTTAGAAATTAATTTTTTCATTGGCATCCAATAAGTCAGGTCCAATGAAAGGGCTCAGGTCTAATCAAATGGGGAGATGACTCTGGTTGAAAACTCCTGTCAATGCCAGTCACAGATGTTTCTTAACAGACCATGGAGTTTTTCTAGAAACTGTTTTCTGTTTTTGCAATGTTTTTCAGGATTCTCTGATTGGGGTGTGCACATGTTGGTTGCTATACTAATTTGTGTCGTATGATTACAGCTTATATTTGTTTGTCACAGTTTCTATATTGTTCTTTAATGCCATACTTAAACCATTATGATTGATTGCAGTTTGCACCAACATACCATGAGTATATTCTATACAGTGATGGGAATGAGGTGGAACCCCAACGATACCGAGCTCGCACATTTGTACACACAGGGCAAGAGCTGGAGAGTATACCAAAGCTCAAAAATCCATACCTAGCTGACAAGGTAGATAATTCCTTGTACTCTGCTGATGCACCATCAGAAATCTCAAGTTCTGCGACAGTCAACATGGACACCAGGGGAAAACTAAGTGTGGGTGGTCCTTCGCTGCAAGAAGCAGGGTTATCACACCCAAATGACCCGTCATTGATGGAACCAACAGCAACTGGGCACCGGATTGTTGATGTGGAGCTTCCGCCTGGGACTGTGAGGCCAGCACAATAGCCATTTCTGTGATCAATTTTTTCAGTCATACAACAGTGCAAGGCAAGGTTGGTCCAAGCTGCAATCTATCTAGCACCATTTTTTTAATGAAGGGGTGTTGACATGAATTAGGGTACCATCAATGGACTGGACACTTCTTTTCTTTGCCTATTCTATCCTCAGTCAACTGCATTTTTCTGAAGATAATGCCTTTTGTAGCCCTCATCTTGTTTAGATGTGGTGCAATAGAAGGAAAACTGGTGCCAGTTTGATTGTAACAGCCAAAGTATATCAGTCCACGTGGTTTCTGAACCTATAGTTGTACCTTCACAGCGCAAAAAAGACATACAATTGCTTATTTGTGTGTGATACGAAACAGCAGGATAGGGAATCCCACTAAAACTGAGGTTATTTTGGAATGGTCTGCACTCATAGTGAGAATATGTTGCAGGTCTTTTTGCCCAGTAACTTAGCCACTGATTGCAGGTCTTGTACTTGAAGCTGCATTTACGGCTGCAACTGATGTACCTGGTTCAAAACCAGACTGAGGAAATGACTTAAGATTATTTCATGCTATTCAGGCTGGTTCATGGACTACCTGGGATAACAACTATGGAATGTATGATATGCCAAGCCCCTTGTCAACCTCTTTCCCCTGTTTAGTCTGCCCTTGAAACTCAGAGGCATTTAGCAAGTGCAATATAGTCAATGAGTGTACACTTTACCCTGTGTGATAAAGTTGATCAATTTGGGATTTTTGATGACTCAATCCATCTTGAGTCTCTTTTAAAATTGATGGAAAATGGGAGGATGTCAGGAATGGATTTTGAGTTCAACATTGGCACTGGAAGTGCAAGGAAGATGATAGATCCAGAGTACCTATTTAGCATGATTCCGCTCCTATATCCTCCTGCCAATGTTTTGCTCCTGCATGCTTATTGCTTTCGCCATAGTTTCTCAAGGTAGCCAGGCAGGATTAATGGTTGTCAGTGTTGTTTGCAAGTATAAAGAGATCACTTCAATGTGGTCTTTGGAGATTGTGCAATAGCAAGATTTCAAAGTGTTCCTATGTCCATGCAGCTACAATTTGCCAAGTTTTGAGTTTCTCGCAACAATAGTCAGGATTCATTTACAAGACTAACATAGAGATGTGCACCTGTTTGTAGTTCAGCTTTCTGTAGTGGTATTAAAAAGAAGTTTCATTGTTGCTTTTGTGGCAATCACTGTTGAGTAGGCATCTGATTCTTCTAATAACCTCCAGTTTCAATTTTAAAAAGCCTGGAAACCAAAGAACTCCCAGTTTCCATCTTTGAAAATTTTCAGAATGAACGAACTTCCAGTTCTGGTTTTTCCCAGAAAGTCTGAAAGAACCAAATGGTTTCATAAAATAATCTGCAAAGAACCAGCAGTTCTATAGAATGGTATTTGGTGGGTTCTCAGACTTTTGGAGAACTGTGGTTATCTACAGCAGAATCAGATCTCAGAATCTTGAGAACCACAAATATATATCTTTGAGAACCGCCCTGAGAACATGTGACTATTGGGTTCCATTTTCTGGATAACTGCCTGGCAACAGTTGCAACAATTAACAATCCAGCAAATTTGGGCTAAGGTTCCAACCGATGGTGGCAACATGTTAGTACAAAGGTGGGTGGATAGTGGATAGATATCATGATAATGGACAATTTGACACTTGTCTAACATTTTTTAGCTTTTGGAATGCAAAGTAGTTTCAATTCTTTAGAAGAAAAGATCATATGAAATATAATCATGTTAGTTTCCACCTTTTGTTAAAGTCAGTGCAACACTGACAGTGTGCACACCCATAACTATCAGTGTCTGTACAACACGCTCCAGAATTTACATCTCTAGTTAAATCACCAAATTTGAATTCTACATCTGGAATTTCTGCATTTGAAAATAGAATCTAACAAAATGAGATGTATATTTACACAGAAAAGTATCATAATGTATGACCAACATGTGGATTTCATCATTTCACTTTGTCATATGAATTCCCATACTCATACAAAAAATTCAGTTGCAAGTCATCTGCAAAATTGAGCCTCTTGAACATTCTCAGGATTAGGGAGGGACACACAACCTTCACCAAGAAGAGGAGCTTGGTTCAAACTTCAATGCTATTGAGGAGAGTGACTTCTCATTGTAACTGCAGGAGAGCTTGTTGCACATTTCTTGATATTCGGTCATGCACAGGTTCCTACAGCAGAGCAAAACATTATGAAGAACAAAGTTAGCCTGCATCAGATGAAGATTGGAGCCTCAGATGCAAGTACAAATTTGAAGAACAGGTGCTTTGTAGTGTGTCATGTACCTTAGTACCAGGTAGTTGAATTTGGGTACCCGTTATAGTCTCATACAGTACTATGTACCTGCAATCCAACAAACTCGTAACTTGTAACCTTTCATAAGTGATGGGCCAATGGTTGCAGATGTGGTCATCTAGTCTGTTTATACACAAAACAATGGACAAACAATGGACAAACAATCAAACAAGTACATCTCCTAGCTGAATCTGAAACAACCCATCCCAATTAGAAACAATGCTGCAATCCTGGAGCAATGCAGCTAACACTGTCTTGTCCCTCTACACCATTATGCAAGACATTGATAAGGTCTACAAGATCAACAGAATCAGTTCTCATTACTATTCATTATAACACTCATATCTTCATCAGCAAACAAAAAAAAGTCTTCCAACAGGCATGACCATGGTACCACTCGTGTCCTGGACAGCCTTCAAATAACCAAACTGGAACTCCAACCCTGAACCCCTGGCTCTGTATTACTACAAAATCACAATGTTTCCAAAATGGTCACTTGTCAATCAGAGAGAGGTCTATGCACCTCCATGCCAGCTCTGCCACTAGTTCCTCTGGTGCATTAGGCAACACCTGCCATGCATCCCACACAAACCAACAAATTGTCAGATCCATGAAGACATTCTTTTCACCAGGAAAGCTAGGAGCTGGGTGGAGTATCATGCAACCTTGTCATGGTAGGGGTCACAATTGTTTCTGAACCAAAGTCGCAGAAATTCCTGCCATCAAAAAATCCCAGCCATTTATCTTAGACAGTTGAAAAATGATGGGTATGGAAAGTACTGAGATTCAGAAAACAGCATCCAGTAACACCTAAGTGCACTACGCAATACCTTGTCAATGTTTTCAGGCTCCATTCCTTGACTTTGCCTGTCTTCATAAGAAGCTGCAATCCAATATCGGCTTGAATCGGGAGTGTGCACCTGCAGTTAGATTTACATTGAGGACCTCACAGACAGATGACTAACACATCTATGAGATTGCAGCAAAAAATCCACAATGACACTTTGAAGGTAACCATTCTGCCACATCCAGCAAAATTAACACACCAAGAATGAGCATGGTCACAACCTTTCAAACATTGCTCACAAAGTATCAAACCATCAGCTTTATCATGAAAAGAAATGACAAGCTGCCATCAGCTCCAATGAATTCATCAGATCCTGTGGTGGGTGTAGACAAGTCTAAAACAATCTGCCAAAAATTTCAGACAAAAATAGTTGTCCTGCATATCTTCTGGAAGACTCAGTCATGACCTTGGCTAGCACTTGAAAACATAGCCAAAACAAAAACTCAATAGGATCCTCATTCAAGCTGCAACTGTCAGGGGGCTAGCCTGCCCCTGAACAAGGAAGCAAGCAAGCCTAACCCATAGAGAGGCATATATAAAGGGCAGTGGTTGGGGCCTCCTGCACCCTGAACATATCCAGCATACCACTTTCAGACCTATCAATAAAAGCAGGAAATCCTTAATCAGTCAGCATGAAGCATGTCTCCATAGAAGTATGTCAGAAAGAAGCAGTACAAATTTACCTCATCAATCAAGAGGATGGAACCGTCAGAGGCCTTGCCAAACTCATACTTGGTGTCTACAAGAAGCAAGCCATGCTTCAATGCCACTTCCTGTCACATTAGAAGTCTATGTAAGTACAATCCCCAAACATACAAGGCAACATCCCTGACCTGATCCACAGCAGAAATCTTCATCAGACAAGCCCATACCACAAGAAATAGCTAAAACCCTCCATTGACAAATAACATGTACAATCAAATATCTCTCATAAGAATCAAGAAATCTCCATTCTCACAATTAAGAAAAGGCAAAGCAAGGTTAACAGTTCAACCAGCCATAGAGAATTCCAAAGAAGGAAAGACAAAACAGAGAACAGAGGACCTAGAAACAAAAACAACATGAAAGCAGTATGAACAACAGTGCCAGTCTCACACCTGTCCAGGGACCATCAACAGTAGCATGTATCATAGTGACTTCTCTATCACAACTTTCCCACTGGCTGTATCAGCTACCTACAGTGGGTTAAGGCCAGTGAAAACACTAACCTGTGTACTGAGTTTCTGCCGCAATTCTGGAAGCAAGGGGAAGAA
>Ga0116231_10004207_pt1 | contig 29281 bp, 29 predicted proteins | sample S1TSphgellanicum_2_FD_89695 | JGI IMG/M metagenome (GOLD analysis project Ga0116231, IMG submission 89695) | Host-associated microbial communities from peat moss isolated from Minnesota, USA - S1T2_Fd - Sphagnum magellanicum MG | ecosystem: Host-associated > Plants > Peat moss > Unclassified...
CTGGTGGTCACCACCTTTTTTTTTTTTTTTTTTTTTTGCCTGCCCAGTTTTGCCAAAGTGTGTAATTAAAAATTAAAAATTAAAAAGTGATTTTGCAGGGTTTTAACCCCCAAAAGTGGGAAGAAAAAAACAAGCAAAAATCACCAGATTTTTATATTCAGTTTTCAGTATGTAACCAAAAATATAGAAAGATGATTAAAGATTTTGTATTTCATATTTGGTTTATAGCCAGATTTGGCTAAATAATCTGGCTAAATTTACCTAGGATGATTGGCACTTTTTCTACATCTTCCTATAGATGATGGCCACTTTGCCTGCATCAAAAAATTCTCAAGAAAAACATTGGTGAGAACTATATTTCAATGTTTCCAGCAATATGGTGTTTGAGAATAGGGATGACAACTTCTTACTCACAAGTCAGGTTAATTTTGCAATCAAATCAGCTAACAGGGGTACGTGGTTCCATCATTTCTCATGATTTTGTTTGAACTTGCCAATGAAAACAATACAAGGAAAACACCTTTGGAGCTGTTAGTTGTTTAAAGGGTTAACCTAATCAAGTGGAACACTAGGAATGAAAGGAAATTTAACTGTGTGCGAGAACAAGCAAGATGCTAATATTCAAAGAGTATTTGACAAGGTTTGGAAATTTATCAAAATCGTCAGCCATTGATTGACATGTAGAAATTGCTGAGACATAGAAGTGATTGCAATGGAGGTGGTCAATTACCTTGCCCATACTTGCATGCATTTAGTTTAAGCCATTTTGGACTTCAAGATCCAGGATGTACCATGATTCCTTTTTCACATGCCCAACTTTACACTACCCATCCTGCACACCATCACACCTATATTGTTTGTTCCAGTGTTAGTGTGATTTCTTTTGATAACCTCTGGTTCCAGTTTCTTTTAAATTTGGAAGTCAAAGTGCCTCAAGTTCTGGTTTTTTGATAATTTTCAGAATCAAAGAAACTCTAGTTCTGGCTTTTTTTGAAAAGTCTTGAACAACAGGTAGTTTTCATGAAATAATCAGCTAAGGACCAGCAGTTTGACGAGGTTATTTGACCATTCTTAGAATTTTTGAGAACTATGGTAGTTTATAAGAATTGGTTCTCAGTTTTTTTTAAAACCGCGGTTTAGAAACATTTATTGATTTTGTGAGAGCCTTGTTATATATCCTTGAGAACTGCACCAAATATAAGGTTCCGTTTCTGATAACCACTCAACACTGGTTAATTCATAGTTTAAATTGAAAGCAGTCTTCAGCACTGAGTGCTTGCCTCCATTACTCTTGACAACTTTCATATTTACAACTCACTAAAACCTGAAGTTAGTTGGTAGTACTGCCATTAGAAGCAGCTGACCCTTGACCAGGGGTCCTCAAAAATCAAAGAACCAATACTGACTGTTAACCATAGTTCTAAAAATTTCAGAAACCAGGTCAAAAACCTACCCTTAACCACTGATCCTTTACTGGTTCTTTCACCAGAACTGTCCGTTCTTTGAACATTTTCAAGAACCTGGAACCAGAGGTTCTTTTGATTCTGAAATTCTGAAAAAAACCTCATAGATAGCTCTTTCCACAACCTCCATATTCCACAACAGCAAAGAAGACTTTCACTTGTCACCATAAGGCCCAACAATCTTATTTTCCATTCATATGAAAATGTCTAGTTAAACCAATCAACATTAACTTTTTTGACATATACCTGTTCTGAACATGATCAACATGACCTAAACCTTCTGCACATTGGGTATCACATGATAAAAATGGAAATCCATCAGAAAAAGACCTTGAGCAAGAAAAAATCACTTTCGAAAGTATAGTGAGATACAATGTTTCTGTGACTGTGCTTGTGGAAATAACTCCTACAGACAATTAGTGCTGTTCAGGCACTCCATCACAATCTACTGTCTATGATGGGAGTCAGATCTGATCCTCAGTAGCCCACAATCTTCATCTAGCTCATGCATAATCCACTCTGCTCAAGTATTCAACCCAACACTGGAAAAAGTCTTGCAACATGTTCCAGGGGAATGCTGTCAGCTGAACTCTTTCTCAAGACAGGATGATTGTCCTCATTTGCTGGCAATACCACCAACTGCCACCCAAGAAAAATATTGTCACAGTGCACACTGCAAAGTACAGCATTACAGAATTCATTTTCACTTGGCCATTCCCTCTGCCAATTGTCAACCACAGGAAGACCAACTTGATAGCTTGTGTTCCTTGTCAAGTTGTTAGCAATCCTCCTTGTTTCATCTCTAGATCATATACTCAGTGGGGTCTCAAAATGCCATCTGATGCAGAATATTTCTCTCGCTTAAAATATATCTCCACTTTATATGAGGATAGTGGATCTGGTGCAGTAAACCAAGCAGTCAAAATTGAGTAAGGGTGTGTGGTTATTTGACAATACCTGTCCACCCTTCTCAAGGGTCCAACCATTGTTGTTAACGTGATACTCAAGGAACTTGTCCAAGGACAGCCCTTCAACATTGATTGCCTGCAATGCCATTGTTGTATGGTGTGAGCCCAGCATGACAGTCTGACTCAAAAAAAAATAGCATTCACTTCCAGGTTGTTATAAAGTAGACATACAGTGTATATGTTGATGAAAAGAGTATGACCATGTCATAGGAGAAACATAGAACAATCTCATTGAGGAAGGAAAGGAAAAGCAAGACAGCAACAAAAAAACCTCATGAGTAAACCTAGCAACAATTGCCAGAACAGTCCTGCAACTAACTGCATCATGTGTGACAAATGAACACTGCAATTCAGCTTCTTCTCCCTGAAAAAGCAAAATGGCTAAAACTCCCAAACAGCTTTGCCACTTCCGAACAAATGGGCAAAGCATATGGTGTTGTGTTACTATAACAGACATGATGCCTAGAGGAAGTCTTACCAAGTGCACAAAACAGAAACAAGGAACTCAATATCATGAGGAAAAACAGCTCCCTATTTTCCAGATGATGGATCACCTTTTCACTATGAAGGTCAAGAACAGTCAAGACAAACCCACCTCTGCAAGAATGCTACGTGGCAGACGCTGGTAGGTGATTGAAAGCACATGAATGGCATATCCTTGGATCGCTCGTTCAAATCCTGCAGGGCAACCCAATTTGTAGAAATAAGGAAACAGTACATGAGACCTAGGCATGACCAATGCTGGATACAGCCCAAAAATAAAGACTGGTGATTTCTGAAGCAATTCCTGCATTTGGTGGCACTGACTATGTAAGCAATAATATGCAGCTTCCCTGCAGAATCAGACAAAAAAAAGTAACACTAGGAAAATTGTGATGAAGAGAATCCAAATCAAGCTCTAGTGTAGGAACTAGGCCCTTTCGATCTTAGGTGGTGATGATGGATGATTAACAGATCTATGAAATTGAAGCGAAATCTCCACAACTTGAAGGTAACATGACAATGAGTGCAGTCATAACCTCATGAGAGTTGCTCAAAAAGTGTCAGACCATCACCTTCTTAGCAAATAGCAGTAATGAGCTGCCACAACTACCCACTGACTCATCAGTTCCCAACTGTAGTGATAAATACATAACAATCCACCCAAAATCTGGGAAACCATTACACAAAATCTGGGCATCCTGGGTTTCTTTAGCATTTGCAGAAGCAATGGGAAGACTCAGTCATGGCGTTGGCTAACACTCAAGAAACATACTGAAGACAACTGAATTCAATCAACAATGGATGAAACACAGGATTTGGGTTTGAATGTCTCACCTGGAACCACCTCCAGAATGTCTCGATTTCTGTTGGCCTCGTCCCAGAACTCTCTGAAATGGGCAGTCTGCATACGAATGTTGATTAGCTCAGAGAAGGTTTCTTGGAGAACCAGACAGTTGATATGAGAACAAACAAAACTGGCTAGATGGTGCCAAAAACAGAGTGTGACCCACAAAATTGCGCTGCAATCAGTGCTCATGATGAACCAAACTAGTAATAAAGTAAATTCTAAGTAGGTAGAACTGGCAAATTCAAAAGTGAAAAGTAACCTCACCTCCAAAAAATGTGCAAGTGTGGCCAGTGTCAAAAATGGTTCCTCCATTTGCTTAATCACAGGAGGTCAAGGCATTCATTATAAAATACATCAGAAGTGGACAGATCCAAGTACAACACAGAACAACACTTGCTGAAGAATTGATACAGGAGTAGATGTATAATAAGAAACCACCAAGGGTGTGACTCATAGCAGAATGACAGTATAACTGGTGAGCATCAGAGAAAACAAGGCACCAAATAGTGGAAATCTGAAGCACACCTAACTATAGCCTTGAAAATCCTCATGAAACAAAAGCCACTGCTGACATACTATGGCATCAACAAACATGTCACCATGTTCATCAAATCCTTCAATGCAGTCATTACAGAAGCACCAAATGTGCTAGGACATCAAAACAACAATCCACCACATCCAGGTTGTGATAACCTAAGCAGGATACAAGTCTTTCTGGGATGAGAAACATGCACAAGTTGAAATCTGTGGCAGGTAGAGCCATCAGTGCCTGTAAACACAGTCTTCACCAGTGTGAATCAGCCCAGCTTAACACCCCCTCATAATAATTTCAGAAAGAGAAATAAATACTAATTGTGTGTGTTTCATCTGCAGTGAACAACAAGGAAGTTTTCTTAAGTGCAATAGCTACATTCAAGGAGAAGAGTTTAGCTCCTCGGTGATTGTTTCAGCAAAGGAATCAACAACAAACAACAATGTTCTTGTAGAGTATACTGGCACTTGAAAAACTATACATCAATTCACAGTGTGTCCCAAGTCATGAAAACTGAGTTTGTGAAAACCACCGCCAATCCCCAAATCTCAATTCCTCTCTAAAGAACAGCATTTTGTTTAGATATAGGAACTTTCTGAGAATCGTATATTGGTCAATTTTCATGGAAAACAAACAAAACTCTCACCTTTACAAGCATCCTTGCAACAATGCGGACATCTAAACGAGCTGGTTGAAACTGCATCCCCTCCAACCCACCCACATGAGAAGTACAAATTGTGCATCGCTTCCTTTTCAGAACTCGGTTTCATCCTTCTGAAGAAAAAAAACTCCAAACCCTAGACACAACCTCTGCTGCAATAATGTACAAGGAACAAACAAAAAAATGACTTATACTGTCATTTTGTGTCTGATTAGATTGGCATAAAAAGACAATACCTGGTAGAGACGGAGAAGACACAGATTGGCATCCAGACTGTATGTCTGTGTGACCACCTGCAGATGTCAAGAAGAAGGTGGTGAGTGTAGAAACAATGCATACCTCCACGTATGAACAAAGCTACTGCATTCAACGTGTGATCAGAGAGAGAGAGGTACAAGCAAAAACAACCGACCGGCCATGATGTCTATAGAGACAAGCGGGGAGACCAACAACTGGTCTTCTCATCCCGTAAGAGGGTTACAAAAAGAGTAGAAAACAACGGGAAAAAACATATACAATACATGCATACCTGTTCTTCAACATAGTTTTCCAAGTCCGGCAGAATGTCAGGGTTGTAGGGGTTCAGAGCCACCAGCTGCTCTATGGTGATAGGAACTTGAGCACCCGGCATCTCGAGATACAGCACGACACGGCTGCAAGAAGAAGAAGAAGAAGAAGAAGAAGAAGAAGAAGAAGCAATCAAGCAAAAACACTCCTCCAAAACACCAAAACCACAACCCTACCAAAGCGCACGAGACACAACAACCAGAACCGGAGACGGAAGCAGACAAGGTGTCTCCAGAAAGAATCGCCACCAGCATTAGGGTTAGGGTTAGGGTTCTGTTTAGACTCTTCTGCTTTCGAACTCTAATCCTAATGGCTCATATGACTGGGATAATAAGCTGAGCTTTTGCAAATTTCCTCACTGGTGCCGTTGTTTATCCCTCCTCCTCACACACACACTCTCTCTCAGCGACTAACATGTAAGGGTCTTGAACTAGTTTTTCAGGTATGAGTTTGGCTGCAAGCTAGTTCGATCTTGCTGCAAGCATAGCCGATTTTCCGGGCGGTTAGGCGACGGGTACTTGATCAACACTCAGCAGGTTGATTCAAGCTCCAGTGCAGGTACATGCAAGTGCCATGCATGGTGCTATGGAGGTCAGGATTTGCTCTCTCAGGATATTTCTGAACGCATCATCGACCTCCAGGGATCATTAGTGAGTGTTTTTGGCTTGCTTGCTCCAACCCCATTCATTCTCTCATGAATTTCAGAGCTTGTGAAATATTCCAGCAATTTTTAGTAATACTAGCAGAAGAAGGGGATGAAATTATCTGTGAAAAATTGGGCAACCAATGCCACATTGTTCTCCAAACACAATTTGAAACGAATAGCAACACTGCACTAATTGGATCCTTTCCACATGGCAAGCGGACTTCATAAAACACAACTCATTGTACGTTAATAAATTCAGTTTTATTGATGTCATGTGCAAATTGAACTTTGAAGTAGAAATTAGCCCTAACCTCATGATCATCCTCCAACAAGGCTCATTTCCACTTGGATCCCTTATCCCTCTCACAGTTTTCTTGGATCTTTGCCAGTGTGGGGGCTCTGCCTAGCTCTAGCTCCTAGATAAACATCCAACCTACAAGTTGGAGGTCAAATGCAATAACTATTGATCCTTGTATCACAAGATGTTCATAAAGAAGTAAAACAATAAATTGCCATCCTCCTACTTTTGTCACAGTTCTAGTAGTAACAGAAAGAGTCCATCATGATGTCAATGTGCATACATCCATTTGACCACGAGCATAAACATAGAAAACAAGTTTGCCAAAGGAAATGCACTTACCATTCTTTCCTCTACACCATGATCACCTAATTGTCCAACTTGACTTCCATTCTTTTGCATTGCACAGATTTTGGTAATCGGCTCAGCCCTTTCAATTGTGGCCTCTTGGGCCAAAACATCTTGCGATTGTTTCCAATGGGCCTTTGAGCAATTATGAGGCCAGTCTTCACCCCTTTCAATCTTCTTCTTCAAGGCCCATCACCTAGTTTTCAAAACAATTGCAACTTGGTCTTTGACATATTTATAGGCAAGAAGGTGGTTTAGATACTCAAAGCTCTACTCCCAAGCTTCTTTAACCGCCTCCATTTCTTTTGTTGGTTGCTTTTGTATGCCATCAATTGTAGGATTGAACTTCAAGGCATAGCCTCGAAGCGTTGTTAACCACATGCTCTTGCCCCCACCACATGGCCTCCCATTTGAAGTACAATGCACAACATGTATACCATCATTACCTTGACCAACTAGTTCAATCCCTAGCCATTTCATCATTTTGTCCATTGCCTGTTGTTTAGTTCTTTGTTCACTTGCTTAACTACATACCCTTAATGACAAAACCCCACTATTTGGTTGGATAGATAAATCTCCAACAGAGCCAATAATAGCAAATGGGGTTTTCCTTATTATGTTTGTTGGACCATAGGAGTTGGAGGTTTGCTCGTAAAAGGTGATTTTTTAAGGTTCTTTGGGAAAGTAAATATGGTTGCCTACCATCTTATAGACATATTTAGTACTGCCATCTTATAAGCAATTGGGGTTGGGTGGCATTTGATGTGTTCATAGAGGTCCATCCTAGTGGCAGTTGCGAATTGCCATTGGTAATAGATCTTGGTGTTTATGCAATAAGAGGCCAACCTAGATGCATTTATTGGGAACACCCAACATTAGAAATAGGTGTCGGTGGGATTTTGAGCCCACCCTAAGGCATTTGCAAGACAAGATTGGCTATAGGTCTTTGTATTGGTGGGGTGTAAGTAAGATAAAATGAACAATTTGATTACTTTGTCAACATTGGAACAAGTAGATTTGAAATAACAACAAAACCCATTATAAAATTATGGAACATTGAATGTTTTCAATTGAGTGATTAAATAAAAAATATGTTTACATTAATGTGCATTGATTTTCATATTTCAAATTGTAAAAGTAGATTTTAAGTAGGTTTTTCAAAATACAAGTAGCTTTTTATGTCTATTTTTCATTTCCAGTAGGTGTTAGGTAGGTTCTTAAAACAAGGAAATAGATTTTTTTTTGATAACTTGCTAAAACATATATTGATTTTCATTTCTTAACTTATTACATTTTAATTTCATTAATTTTTCTAACCAAAAAGTAGGTTTGAATACATGTTTTTTAATTAATTTCAAATGTATTTTTAATTTAGCTTTTACTTTTTTTAGAATTAGATTCTCATGAACTTAATAGAGCAAACTAATGCTACTTGACACATACTTTCACCTAATTTGATGCTACTTTATGGTAGTTATGTGAGTGGCACAAGGTTGAAGTGGAGACATTTATTTTTTTAATTTATTTTATTTGACCTAGTGAGAGATCATTGGTAGATGGCCAAGTAGGTAGTTGTGGGGTGGTAGTAGATGTTGAAGCACCTTGCATTGGAACACCCAGCATTGACCAACCAAAAGGCCATTGCCATTTTCCTTGGGGCAATGGCCATGGTCCCTAAAGGCAAGGTGATGTAGAAGGAGGGTTGGCTGACATGGTCGGTGCACTTGGAACCATTGTAGCAATAATTGAAACAAACAAAATAATTCAAATTAAAACAATAATGAATGGGAACATTGAATTATTTTAATTTAGATTGAACGAATCACATTGGAAATTTCATATTTCACATAGATATAAAGATAATGAATAGGCAAACCTCTTGTAGCTATAGTATTTGGTGTATCACTTGAAGGTTGCACCAAGCTTGCCATTTTATATAGTATGATCAACATCCATGGTTGTGATTTTCAAAGGTTGTTCCATTGGAATTTTTGAAGGTACACATTTCAAGTTAGTCATATCTCCTTCATCACTAGAATTATTAGATTCATTTTAGTATGGGGGGGGGTAAAAGATTTAAGCTTTTGTGTTTCAATTCGTGGCACACATGTTTTACACATTTTCCATCGTTTGACTTGTTGGAACCTTGGGTGCTTCCATAATCACAATAAAAACATAAGTCACTTCATATAATATAACCTTATATAATCGATAATCTAGTATAATCTAGAACATGCATGACACTCACATAGATATTACACAAATGCATTCATCTAGGTCTAAGTTATGTACATATGCAATGAGTCTAAATAAGTTTTGAATTGACCATAAAATCACATGGGCAACAATAAACTTAAATGTTTGCAAATACCACAACAAGGTATGCACCCATAACAAGAAGTTGAAAAAACATCAAAACAAACCAACAACTAGAGCAAACCCAAAGACAAACAATACATCAAGTTGCAAGACTCCAAAGACCTAATGTTCTCCTTAATGAAATGAACCAAACATATTTTTACCTTGACATTTTAAGTAATATCTTTCCATACCTTCAAACGATATTGGTAGAAACCAAAACCAACATTTCCAACAAGAAAATGAATAAATGTCAAACTTGTTTTCACAATTTCTCCTTCTTTAAATCATTACTATTTGTTGATTTGTCATCAACTTCATCTATGTTGACCTTTTGGTCAAAATCCTTGTCAAGCTTTTGTGAACAACTTAATTCTGACCCTTTGCATTCCTTGTTAAAATCTGAACAAAAGATCTTCATTAAATTTTGAAAAAACTTGTGGAGACGCTTAGTAGGCTGTAACTTTGGAATAATATCACTTGGAATAGTGAGCCTTTGCTTACGGCTAACGTAACTTCACAAAAAATGGGTTGGTGTTTACAATAATGGAAGAACAAAAACAACAAGAAAGTTAAAACACAAGTTTGAAGGCGAAAATGTAAGTGAATGATAAAGAAATCATACTTGCAAGAAATAATTTTAGAAGGTGTAAGATGAGGTTTGAGAGTAAGTGTGAGAGTGTGGGTTGGTGAAATGTGAGAGTGAAGTAAAGTGAAGAAAAAATAAGCTTGAAAGTGAGAGATGGTGTGTTTTCGAATTTGAATTTTAAGGGATTAGATTCACTACCTCCATGATCGGACACCTCACATGTTCAATGAGTCAAAATTCATTCATTGATGTTTATTGACAATATACATAAATCAAAATAAATGGACAGCTAAGATTATGCACATATCATGTAAAGGAGCTTGGAAGGTCTAAATTAAATCTTGAAACCAACATATATATTAACCATGCCACATCCTATTATTAAGTTAATTAAATATGACTAAATTTAATCATATTTGTTACTTACATGGCATTAGAATTGTTAATTGTTACTAAGTTTAATCAACCATTGTATTCACATGGCATGTATAATAATAATTATTTTTGTTAAATTAATTATTTTTGGTCTAAAATGGGGACTAAGGAAGTAACCACCATGAGAAATCGCATCCATTGAAACCACACTACCTTACAGCTAAAACTTAAAAACAACTCATATACAACTATTATACAACTATCCTTTGGGTATTATAATTATTACGCAACTATCCATTTAGAAATACGAGTATTAATAAATAAATTTCCATGTCAAAAAATTAGTTAATTGTATTATAGTTGCAAATGAGTTGAAAATGGATCATTTATACGATAATGTGTACATACATATATGTAATCAACCATGTTTGACATTTTCAAGAATTGCATTGTAATTGCATGTGGAAACTATTTTAGAACTATTATAAATATGTCACTACAACAACAATTATGTTGCAACTAGTGTACAATGTACATACATGTGATCATGCCACATGTCCACATTTTCACCACCCATTATGGGATACATTTGTCACTAGTTTTCAATTATGATTCCCATTAATACAATTAGTATGGCTATTAGTGTGCCGCTATTAAAGTACTATTGTTCAACTATGTTATGACTATAATACAACTACTTATAACTTAATAAGGATACATATTCATTAATTATTAATATTTTCATCATATGTTTTTCATTTTGAGTGATTTAAAATGTTATGGGATCATTACCCCAAGATTTAAAAATCATCTTTGAAATGAAAAGGAGAATGAGTAATGAAAAACTAACAAGAAGAGAAATAAGCTTTTCAACTTACAAAACACATTTTTTTTCCCTCTTTGAACCCCTCCTAATTTCAAACCACATAACTTTCTTATTTCTTATTCATTTTAAACAATTTAAAATGTTATAAAAATGCCACCTAAAGTTCTATGAATCATTTTTGAACTCTAATAACAATAAAACAACATATAAGGAATTTTTTTGGAGTTTGGGTTGTCTTTGTAACATTTGGTGGTTTGTTTTTTTGAATTATTGACCCCCTCTACTTTGAAGGGCCATAACTTTCTCAATTTTATTCCATTTTTAACGATTTTTAGTGCACCAGATGTGCCAATAGGAGGGGTTTAATTTTTGTTTAAACATAAAAAATAATGGAGCCCTCCCTTTGGATCTAGCCTGCCTTGAACACTTAAGTGTTTTAGTTATAACTCAATTTGCAACTAATGAATAACTAAAAGATTTAACCCATATGTGTTGTCTTTGAATCCCATGTTACAAGCTATATAAAGAACGTTTGTTCTCTTATGTTTTCACAATAAAATACATGTGCCATTTTGGGATGAACTTTGAAAAGTTTAACCTAAAATAAAAAATAAATTTCATGACTATTTTTAGTGCATTTAATCTTGTGTTTTCTTACCTACTTACCTATTTAGGTAAAGTAAGTAGGTAGGTAGGTTTTAAATAAATATGTAAGTATGTAGGTCTTAAGACCTACCAACCTACTTAATGATGATTATGTATGACCTATTTAACTATTTAAATTTCTTTACAATTGTTTTCCAAAATATAATTAATATGCCATGTGACAATTTTTTATCATGCCACATGTCATAGTCTTAGACCATCATTAATAATCATAATGGACAATGGAAATAAATATTTAAAAAAAAATTAAGTGCAATTTTTTTTTATAATGCCATGTGTCAAATTTTAATAGATGGATGATAATTAATAACATTAACATGACATCATGTGTGCAATTATAATGGAGTTGCATAGTAGTTGAAAACAAGTTGTTTTGATTAAGTTGCAATGAATTGCATCGTATATATGGTGAGTTATAACTTTGGAACTTATGCAATTTATCTGTTAACATTCACAACATATAAATATAGTGAATTACAAGTGTCCTCTACAATTCAAAAATTTAGTTGCAAAGCCAATTGCAAAACACCCTTTTTTTTCATAGTGAAAATTTGCAAGTGTAAAGTTGTACTCATCTCACTTGATCATTGTGATACTCCCATTGTAGTTTACCTTCACCTAGTTACATATCTAAATAATAGTCTTTAGGATTCCATAGTTTAACTCCAATATTTCTTCCACCCACCCAACATACTCTAATTTTGCGAGAATAAATCTTTGATCATTTAATTTTGACCTACATTGTTGTTCAAAAATTATTGCCACACCATTGTTAAATGTTGTTAAGTGTTCTTCAACACTTATAATGTGAATGTGGTTGTCGAAAACATGCATTGCTTGATATGACCTAGCTTTTAATGTTAGTGGCATTGACATGTGTTGCATGTTTTTATCAATGTTGTCCCCTTCTTTAATGGCTACAACAACAATAGTTCTTATCCAAGTGGGGAAACAGGCTAGTTCGTTAATGTGATCTAGGAATATAAGAGCCGTTGATTGATATCAACCCAAACTATGTAAAAAACATTACAAGAAATCATGGTTTATTTGATTGGAAAACTAAACCAAAAACTAGTCACTTTGACATTTGGTTAATTTAACCACTTAATCATATTCGACAAGTTGATTTGAACATGTCCAACTTGATTCGTGATTTTTTTTACTAACCATAAAATGGTCTTTATGACTATTGAAATCAGATAAAACTTAAGCAACTAACTTTTTTTAATAAAAAAACTCAATTTTTAAATAAAAAAATTTAGTTAATAAATAAATCATAAGTACCTACCCACTACCCATGACCTACCTACCCACCATAGCCTCTTACCTACCTATCCACAACCCATCTAAATATTATACATTTACACACATGTACAAGGTATATATATGAATATACATATTTCATATAATATATGTTAGTAAAGGGGTTTGAACCTTGGTTTCCTGGGCTCCACACCAATGTTTTACCCATCAAAGCACCCCACCACCTTGTAAAACAATGTGATACCAAATGCATTGAACATGTTTATTTGAATTAACATAAAAAATTTGTCAACGTTTATAACAACATTTGAATTTCAATTTTTTTTCATAAGTAGGTAAGTAGGTACTTACAACTAGGTAGATAGGTAAATACACATGCTTGCCTACCTATGCTTTTAAATGTATATGTACATGCTTGTGTAAACTATAGGTAGGATGTAAGTAGGTAGATGGTAAGTAAGTAAGTAGGACATATTTATGTAAGTTTGTATATGTTAGGTAAATAGGTAGGTAGGTAGCCTAATAAGCATAACAAATAGATAATTAGTCAACCAAATTAATATGACCAATTTGATTAAGTATTGCATTTAGTATGGTTGATTTAACTAGGCCATGGTATCGTGATGGATCATTTTAAAAATTTGTCTTTTTTGATTAGATGTACAACTTAACAATTAGTCAAAATGATCATTTTAGTCAAAAAACCAACCAAAAGAATCATGTGTCTTTCATCCCCCATGCTTTTAGTTAAAATGAACATCCTTTTAGTCGATGTGAACACTTTAATCATGTTAAACCTTTTGAAAAACTATGATTTCTTATAGTGAAATCACTCCTCTTTTTAATCCATATGCCAATTTCCCTATTATATATACTACCACAAATCAAAATGCCTTAAAATTTTTTGTACCTATTTAACAATGATGGCATGCCACCTATGTAAATGATAGTAAATTCCATAAAAGTTTGGGCATTACCTATGCCATGGGCCCATTAATTTTGCATTGTGAAGCACAAAAGAATGTGCCATGTTCCACAAGTTTACATTCATGACTTGTGGATGCCCAAATCCTTCAAGCACCTCATCATACATTGATGGGTCTTCTTTTTCATACCAAGCACTGTGTATTGTGATTATAAAATATGATAAATATTCCATGCAAAATCCCAATGCCTCCTCAAATTCATAGCTTCTACCATGCTTCCTTCAGGTCTGGATTTGTTGTGTAGACATATACCTTCAATGTTTTCAAGTAGTGTTCAATAGGATACATCCATCTCATGTGTATTGGACCACAAATTGCCAATTCCTCCACCAAATGAACCAACAAGTTGATCCTGAACTGTCGAATATTACCCACCCAACACTGGTGTGTACACCCATAGGTAGTGTGTACAGCCAAGGCCATCCTTGCTAACAATATCTTTTACATGAAGAGGGCTCCATGTAAAAGTTAAGATATCATTTTAAATATTCATGATGGGGCCCCATACCAAAATGCTCTAAGATGATAAATCTGACACCGAATGTTTAGAGCAATAATCCTTACAAATTAAATGTCATGTGAAGCATTCTTTCATCTAAGGTGCCCTCTGATTACACTGTGAAATGATGGCCAGGTTAGGTTTTTCATAGGAACTTCAGAAGTCAGAAATTTGGTTCAAGTTCTACTTTCTTAGAAGATAAACTATCTGGCTCTTCTCTTGATAATTTCCGGGCGCATTCAAATATACTTCTTCAATTGCAAAATTATCTTTTCACACAAAAAAAACCCAGTATCGGTCAGCTATTAATTTTTTTTCATAACCATGGGTAGGTTATTTTTGGGAATTTTTTTTGGTGCCAGTTAGGTTATCAATATTCAATATCAAAAAATTCAAGTGTTGATTAGGTTATCAATATGCAAGGGGGCAAAAATCACTGGTTATGCATAAAGGTAAATAGCCAGTTGATAACCATTGGATATTCCACTCAGTTATTAGCCAGTGTTATAGGGTTTTTAACAGAAATAAATTTAAAGAAAAACCCTCTTTTTTTGGTTCTTTTATCATAAAAATGTTTAAGTACTTTTTAAGATGGATAACGTACTTGCATGACAACTAGGCCATTCAAGTAGGTTATTAAATTTTGAAATTTTAATATCAATCAACTAGGTTATTAACCAGTTGTCAAAAAAATCAATAATCAATTGGTCAGTTATTAATAATTGGATTGATAAGTTGATTGATAACCAGCTTAAAACTTAATAACTGGTCAACACTAGTAGAACCCAACCCTAATTTTTGTAGTGTATTTAGACAACCAAGTGGTGGAAGAACTTAGTGGTGATCTTCCAAGATCTTATGAAAGAGAAGATTAGAAATCTTTTATGATGGAAGCGCGAATCCTCTGAAAATGAAGCAGGTTTTTGCACTAGAGAAGGGTAGGGCCCTCAGCCCTTCCTTGTTTTTCAGCGCCTATCACTTGGGCTCACCACCCTTGCACCTAGGCACCCAAAAACAAGGAAGGGCAGAGGATCTCAAGATTATGAGTGTATTAGTGGGTGTCACAGTTTGGTTATTGGACTCTCAGTAGAGTTATCCCTAAAGTCACGACATTAGGGGGCGAGAACGGCATGTTTCAGCATAATATGACATCACACGCTAAACTGGGAATGAAAATTTTACACAACGAAATAACTGGGACCAAAACTAGTTTTTCACCAATTTTGGTGGTAAACTGAGTTTCACCCTGTCTTTCCTTTTTCCTGAGCGCCTCCACTGCTGCTACATATATTTTCACTGCTCCTACCTGTACACGTACTATAATTACTCTCAAATGTTGTGATTTCATTACTTTGCGGATATCATTGAACGAGGGGATAGGCGGTGAAATAGGATGACTTTACAGATAACTTTAATACCTGTTGATAAAACTACTAGCTATCTCCTTTACATATAGGTCGTTGCATGTCAAGTAATCACATTGATTTTGTAAATGATTCATTCTAATTGGTTGGTTTGAAAGCTACAATTAATTTTTCACTGAAACTTCTTTATTAGAAAACTGATTTGTAACACCAACTAATGAATCTTCTTGTTTGTGTGTGTGTAAACTGAAGTAGGGAAAGATGCTTTAGATTAGAATCCTATTGACTTCAGAAAAACACAAAATTTTGATAGCATATTCTTGCTAAGGGACGTCCACAAACATTCCTTGTCGAGATTTGGGAGTAAAGACTTGAGTCACCGACACTTCTTTGGTTCAATACCTATATAAAGCTCTGGTTTAGAATTACCAGAGATCTGTAACATGCACACTTGCAGACCACTGTGACTCAGAGATTTGTGCAGATAGGAACTTGGATGGCTTAAGATTTGGCCAGAGTGAACCAGCACACCATCCACTGGATGCCCATTGTGGATCAGTTGTGGATGAACCTCAACAACTTAGTTAAAAGAGTAGTTGTTGGTTGGTTGGTTTATTTTAATGTTTCAGAATCACAGAATTTGTCAGTTCTGATTCTTTGAAAATCAATCAGAATAAAAAAACCATTGGTTGGAGTTATCTCAAAAACCTGAAAGAACTTGTAAAGATTCAGCAGCTTTCTAGTCAATTCTTTCAATTTCTTTGAGAACCATGGTTATATATCAGAACTGGGTCTTTGATTTTTTTGAGAATTGCAATGATGAATCCTACAAATGGTTGTGATAACCATCAGGAGGGGTCTGTTCCTGTTTCTAGTAAGGACTCACTTTGTTTATACCTAGTTTCACCTTGATAACCCATTTGTAACAAGTAAGTTCTTTTGTATGAGTAGATAGGTAGGAAAATAGATGATCACTATTTAAGCAGATGGTTTTTAGATTATACTTGGGGAAGGGCTGTTTTACTACCTACCTACTAACAACCTGCATAGTAGGTAGGTAGTAAAACTTAAAAGTAAATGGTTGGCTAGGGAACTGGAACTCAACAGGAACCTGTTTTCTGACCACTTATCATCCATCCTTCATGGTGCACCGGTCGGTGTTGGTTCACTCTGGCCTCAAGATTTGAGGTAGGCACGCTTCAAGGTTGTGTGAAACATACTTGAGGGACACAGGTTCCTATCCAAGTAGCCAGATAAAACGCTCACATACTTCATATGGATATTTACAGTGTTGAGTGGTTCTTTGATTTTGTTAATAACTGTCAACTCTGAGTATTTGAAGAATCAGAATCTAAGAATCATCAGGTTTCATGAAAGAACCATGGGTTCTTGGGTGGTTATTTGAATTGTTCAATAAATTGAGAACTGTGATTATATATACCAGAACCAGGTATTTGATTTTTGGGAATTGTAGTTATGAATCCTAAGAACCACCCTCATACCCAGCAGGGGTTCAGAGTAGTTTCTAATAACTGCTAAAAGTTCCAAAACTTGTAAAATCAGTGCTTCACAACAATGTCTCCCTAAGTAAGAGCATTGCTACTGGTGTTAGAAAATCATGACAAACCATGTCTACTACTGATGTTCGACACTTCTTTGCCAAATATTTATTTATTTAAAAAAATGTTTCAGCAGTTTCAAATTTCATTTTTCAGAATTTCAACAGTCGAGTAATAAGTATGCAAAATATGTCTTGTGTTGGGCATTTGTAATAGTAAGCCAATGGTTTTCAATTTTCAACAATTTTGACAATGCCAATAATTTAATTTAATTTTTTTTTCAGCTGAACCCTTTGCAAATTATTTTATGCTGAACATTAGTCAGAGGTAGGTATGATATGTATTTTGGTACATTGATTGAAATGGTACCACTGCAAGTTTCTTATATTGGGTTTTTTGAATTGTAGTTTCTTACATGTTAGCATGGAAGGTAGCATTATTTGTTGTCAGATTTGTCATATGACAAAAGTGTATGATCTCCTGGTGAGATGACATGGTGTGTTCTAGATGCAACAGGTAGTAGTAGTACTAAGGCCCTTTTGCATTATGGTGAGGGATTGCAACCATGGCAATGTTGAGGGCCCTCAAATCATGTCTTAGGCAGTTTCATGGAAATTCAGAAATCATTTATGTGTGGACCTGGGCTGTCAAGTGTAATGTACAGTGAAATTGAGATGTCAACTATCAACATATTATAACTGAACAAAAAAGTAAATGATTTAAAAAAATACATTTTGATTTTATACTTGATATTCTATATTATTTTTTGTACTATTGTTTAAGGTTTTTAAAATTTTAATAAATAACTTTCCTTTTGTTTCTTTTTTCTCCACTTTCTTCATTTTTTCATTTCAGCAAGTAGGATCACCATGGATCATAACAAAAGAAAAAGTATGTCAAAAAAATCCAACCAAACAAACATAGCTTTTTTGGGCCATGGGCTAACAAACTTTGCACCTACCTTTTATTTTAAAAATATTTTAAAGAAATGAACTAGAAAGTATGTAATTCTTTTGTACCAATCATGACTTTTTTGGCCATGGGATAACAAATTTTGCTCCCAACTTCAAAAAAAAATGTATTAAAAAATTTGAGAAATATTGTGTAAAACAATCCAACCAATTAGGACCTTTTTGGCCCATGGGCTAAGGAACTTTGTGATCACCTTCAAAATAAATTATTAAATATTATTGAAAAAAACTCATGAATTTTTTTTTTAGACCAATCATGTCTTTTTGGGCTCGTGGTTTAACACATGTCCAACCCACCTCTAAAAAATATTATTAAAAACAAAATTGAGTTTAGACCATTAAAATCTAACCAATCATGGGTTCTTGAGGTCATGGTTTAAAGGACTTACTATTAAGCCCACCTCAAATAGGTGGTCCCAATGACAAGTCCATTAAACCATGAAACATTATCCATAATGCATTTAATGTTGTTTTTTCATGCATTTACATTTCCTTCATCCCTTGGTTCTTCAACCTTGGATAAAATGAACTTGAATCCTGAAATGACTTTTCCTTCACTCATAGATTTTTTATTTGGATGGTTATGAGCTTTCAAGATCTAGTGTAAAGGGGGAACTAAATAAACTTTGTAATGACCTGATTGCAAAACTCTTTGAAAGTTTCAAGCTAAAGCATGAGCATTGAGGAGGGGGATAGGCAATTTGTAATGAACAATGAGAGAATTACAAGCCTTTGAGCAACTTGAATCTGATCCAAAGCCCAGGACGGGAATCCTTTAGAACCAAGTATGCATTTTCTTTAATTGAACCTGCCGATGATTTTTTGCATCACAAAAGCAACAACAAAGATATGGATCCAATGAGCCAGAAGAGGCATCCTGTAGACAAGGTTATGTTAGTATTAGTCTACCCTGTTCATTAGTAGACTAATACTATAGACAGCGGTTATAGTATTAGTTTACTAATGAACAGGAGCCATGGAATAGGCTCGTGTGTAGGTGTAAAGAAAAAAAAGTTGTGGCCAACAAAATTGTTGGATTGGTTGGTCTGAACTTTTTTTTCTTAGGTATCTTGAGTGAACTAAAATTTAAGTGTAATAAGGTTTGTTAAGTTTGTGGTTATTTTAAAGGGCCAATGAAAATGGGAAAAAGGGACTGTTTTGGAGAAAGCTAGAGCAGTGGAATTGATTAAGGTTGTTTGAAGCTCTACATGGCTTTTGGTAATGGCGAGCTTTGCAAGGGATGCCAATGAATAAGAAGAGCGGGTTGCTGAAAGCTAAATACCTTTTTCTCCTTTTCTTTGTGTGGTGAGGTGTTAGATGAGTTGGGTGGTGGATGGGAGGAATGCCCTGAACCATAGTGTTTTGGTGTATTTTTATTCCATGGTGTCTTCTTTCGCTTTGTTTTGGAATAGGGATTTAGAATAAAAAGACTAGAGAATGAATAAAGATGTAGAGATGTTGGAATTGATCAAACTCCCTATAGGACAATGCTGGTTGGTCTAAGAAGATACTAGTTTGTGGGGATTTTATTTGGTGTCTTTCAAAAAGTTGAGACCCGTTTCCTAGGAACTTTGGAAAAATCAATATTAGACACATGCCAAGAGAGTTTGGTGTTGTGATGGGATACGTTTTCTTACTGTTACATGTCTGATTGAGTTGTTGGGAAAAGTTTATGTGGAATTTCAATTGGGAAGTCATCCAAAAATTTGAGACCCTAATTTTGGGAACCCCTGGGAATTTTCTCTATTACATTTCTCAGTGAGTTGTTGGGAAAACTTGTATGGGGTTGTTGTGTAAGCTGGTTTTGTGTAAGACCAAGATGGCCTACTGAGAGAGTTTGGAGAATGCTGATCCAATAATCTCGACAAAAATATTTCTATGTAAAAATTAGTTTTACAGGAGGATCACACAAATAGTGAAACAATATAGATATACTTTAGTAATTGTAATGGTTAGAGGAGATGTAGGGATAGAATGTGTGATGAGGAAGTAGAAACCTGGCTATTGTTTATAAACCAGAAGATCTACATGAAGAATTGACGCTTGAACATATAGATTTCTTGAGGTTTATGCTTGCCTCCTTTTTCTGTTACACTAACACCTGCTGTTGATTGGCTATATAATTTGGTTCTGTTGAATTGCTAATAGTAGTCTTTAACCTTTTTGCACTTTCAGTTTTATTGGAGAGATTCGAAAAAAGAATAAATAATCAACTAATCTTGGATGACTGCTTACAGACAGGGTTCTTGTGCATTAGTTATGCACTTTTATTTAATCATCACAGATCACACCCTCCATTCACAGTGAATCTATCTCCAACCAACATCCTCCATCCACCAGATGTTCAGAGACTCAGATAATTGTTATGGTGATGACAACATTAACAATCAACACTAATACTATAACCCTTGTTTGTCTATAGACAGAGTCAACAAACAAACTATCACAAACATCAATTTCAAAAGGTAGTTTTTAGCATCTGACAAGACAGACTTAACTCAGCCTAGTCACTTCGTGTAATATGTATTATGCATGGGCTTTCTGTTTATTAAATTTGTTAAAAACAACGTCAAGAATAATTAATACCACATGCCATTTACGGGTTCAACTAATTCGCTCTCATAGAAGGAATCTGCATAGGGAGACAGGAGTTTGGATTATTATTATGATTATTATTAAATTTTGTTTTTGGGTTCAAAATCTCAAATTATGACATGCCCATTAAACAAACAGAAACCGTACTTTATTTATCCCTCAAATTACAGAAATTCACAGTCCACTACTAGCCTACCCATTTGCCCACACACCGAAGCCCATGCCATTATAGTCTTCAAACATTATTTTACAGCATGGAAGTCTCTCATGTGGGATCCCTGCAATAAATTCCACAATTCTTGTCAGAATTGTACAGAGACTCGGGGTTCGAAAATCGGCAAAAGCCTGCTAATTTGTTGTGTCAAAACCTCGCAGTTTTGCAGCAACTACGGTAGTGCGTTGCACTTACTTGTTCTCTCCCTCTCCACAGAGTTCACCAGTTGTAGGCAGCATCTGTGGCACACACACACTCCTCATGTTGTCGGTTTGTGAACTCATGTTTTCTTGGTCTTCGTCTCTGTTGCCGCTGCCTGTCATGCTGCTGCTGCTTTTGTGGTGGGGTCATTTTTTTTCATTTTTCCTTTGTTCCCAACATGTTCCTTAGGTTCCCAATAGTACCTGGCTTTAATCCCATATGTTTTGCCCCAAGTCCTTCCCTTCTCACCTATATAGTTGAGCCCAAGGTAAAGGCATTGCAATGTTCCATAGAATCTTCTACTTGGGGAGTTTTTATAGATTTAACTTTCTTTTTTGTGATGTTCCAATGAAATTGGTTCATTGCAAAAAAAAAAGAAAAAAAGGTGGACTTGTGAGGCACCCCCAACTAATTAATATGAAACAGAATAAGTACCCTAGCTTTCTTTCCATGGAATAATACCCACTGGTTTCAATTTACTTAGTTGTTTTCCTGGCAATAGCTATCACATTCAAATAAGGACAGCTCTCAAATACCCACCTTGAGAACCATCAATTATGTCACTTACAATAAGGTAGTCTATAATAGGGTTTTTCATTTTCACTTTATTTTTATTTTTTGTGTTTTCTATCATAAACATGTTTAGGTTTTTAGGATTCATTACATACCTGGATGAATTCCAATCATTCCGGTAAGTTATAAAAATTTGAACCCTTCAATGCTTGGATAGTAGGTTATCTACCAGTTTAAAAAAAATCAATAATTGGCTGGTAGGTTATTTATACCTAGCTCCAAATCCTACCAGTTACATTGGTTGGATTTAGGTTTTTGACCGAGTTCAAGTCTGGATTTGGGTCTAAGAACTGGACCTCGTGGGTTTACATGGACCTCACTTGATACGTTTTAAGGGTTTTTTTTACAAGGTTTGGGTCATAGGGTTAGGGAGGGTTAAGGGTTGGGTTTAGATAAGATTAAGGGTTTTTAGGCTCTAGGGTCTTAGGTCCTAGCCCTAATCTGTAATATATAAGGGAACTTGAATGGAAGATCATGGGAACCTTTTGGGTACTTGGTGGAAACGTTTCGAGAAGACCAAAATCTAAAAAATTCGAAACCAATAAAATTCAACTGTGGAATCATCCCCAAAAAAAAAACCAGAATCGACCCTATACTCTAAACCCAAAACCAAAAGTTCTTATAAAAGTTGAACTTGAAACTGTTGGTCAATAAAATTTGACCTCACCTTAGGTCCAACAAGTTTTAATTTTTGAAAATATTTTGTAGGCATGGAACCGATGGGTTTTCCATTTTAAAAAGATATTAAACGCACCATTCTTGTAAACAATGTGCACACATATTGTGCTAGGACATTTATTTATAAATAACTATCACACATTAACTTGTTACTTCACTCAAAATAACTAAGAAACAAATTAAGACCATCAAATCCATTGGCTTGAAAAAAGATCTTCAAACTTATACACAAACCTATTTTAATGAATGTCAAAAATAATGGTCCCTTCCTATCATTTCCATTGGTCCTTTGGAATTTTCACAAATCTACCAAATCCTATTACACATTTAATTATTAGTTCACTCAAAATAATTTTTAAAACAAAAATTAAGACACCAAATCTGACAATTTCATTGGCCATAACAATTTTATTGCATACCTATGCACATGCCTATTCAACACCCTCTATATATTAGTACACTAATATCATTCAAATTTGATGTTAAAGCTTATAATGTTAGGCAACTTATTTAGAGAACATCATATATATTAAAAACTCTATGCTAAAATTATCACGAACCTAAAATGATAATTAGTAATTTTGGTCTACATTCCCACCTAGCTTAAGGTCAAGCTAAATTTTGGTATTGCAAGATAAACCAGTTTACCATTGTCATCACACCATTGAAATGAATATAGGTTAATGGTTGGTGACCATAATCAAGATTATTAAGTACAATTAATATTAAATATAAGAAATATTAAAGTTAGACTCCAAGATCAAGATTGCGTTATGTAACATTGACTTAATTAATCATTTTTAGGCTTTTCACATAACATTGAGTTGAAATTTCAAAACTTAGACACTTATGGTGCATTCACACTTGATGTTAAGTCATTGTTAAATGAAAATCTAGGCGGCATCCTAGGTGTCACCCAATGTTAAATGGGTGATAACTTAATGTTAAACGAATGTTATCTGAACATAAAATGTTCATGGCAAGTAGGTGTAAGTCATAAATCACTAGCATGGTGTTTGGGGACTCAACACTTGAGTCCTTAACACCAGGTGTAAATGCACCTTTAGATATTAACAATCACAAATGCTGCCACCAAATTCACACCACCTCTTCACAATGATGCTACATCAATGGCAATGCTGTTGTAAGTTGATGTGTAACTTGATTACACAATTACTTAGGTAATTGTTTAATGGGGTAAGTTGGGTGTAAGTAACTTGATGTGTAATTTGATTACACAATTATTTAAGTAATTATTTAATGGGGTAAATTGGATGTAGGATTCCATAATTTGGTCATGATGCATTGACTTATGTCATGTGCACCATGTGATGTTGTTTCCTTGTGATTAATTGTGAAATCACATGGGGAACCATGTGATGTTGTTTCCTTGTGATTAATTGTGAAATCACATGAGGAACCATGTGATGTTGTTTCCTTGTGATTAATTGTGGAATCACATGGGGAACCATGTGATGTTGTTTCCTTGTGATCAATTGTGGAATCACATGGGGAACCATGTGATGTTGTTTCCTTGTGATAATTATGGAATCACATGGGGAACCATGTGATGTTGTTTCCTTGTGATTAATTGTGGAATCACATGGAGAACCATGTGATTTTGTTTCCTTTTGATTATTTGGGGAACCATGTGATGGATAAGTTTCAGGAAGTTTCTTGATTAGTTTCCTTTTGGTTAGTATATAAGGAGGTTTTTGTGACCTTGAGAAACACCTTCATTTGTACAAAGTTATGGTATGAATACAAAGTTTGTGAAAATTGAAGTTTTGATTTAGGAAAAGGCTTTTGATTTTGAATAGTTTTGGTGTAGTTTGTGTGTAGATCATGGTAGGAGAATGGTGAGGCTTGCATAACCAATAGAAGGGTGGGAGGATAATTTTACAATCAAAAACATAGACTTCATAGCTATGTAATAATCATACATAGTTTCGGTCCTAAACCCGTTCGTGTTGTACATCTTTTTAGTTCCGTTGTCGAGACATGAGTCTACGTTAATTGTGTTGTGCGATTTAATTGTGTTATGGAATTGTGTTGTTGAAAATTTAGTGGGAAGAAGGAAATAAAGGAAAAAAACAACCTGTTTGTTTTGTTTTACAAAGAGGAATGCAAGGTAATTTGTTTATCCCTAAATCATGGATGAAAGTGGCCACATGGGTGGAGGAGATTCAACTTTTGGCAATGGAGATTATGAAAGGCAAGCCATGTTGAATTGGGTGCACAATTCAACGCGTGAAGCAACATCATGAAGACCATAAACACGAGTCATTCTGTTTGACCCCAAGCTTGCTTTTGGATATTACTTGTAATCCTAGGCATGAACTAGAGTTGGATTTGTGGGAATCTGAGAAGATTCGCAAAGAAAAGTTACAGGCAAGAAGGGGAAAGAAGATGGCATGTGTTAAGCCATATGAAAAAAAATGTAAATAGAAATTTATAAAGGATAGTGAGTGTTCTTGAGTAAGCTCATGTTTGTAAGACCTTGTTGAAGTCCTTAGACTTTTTATAAAAAGTGTTGTAGGTTGTTGAAAGAAATTAAAAAAAAATTATATGTTTTATTTCTAGGATTAGTGTTTTAATGAAAACATTAATGTCAACGTTAGGAGAAGCTTCTGACTCCTCTAGTACACAGTTTCCCGAAGATAGGCAATAGACCCCATCATTGACATTAGGAGTTGCTAAACCAAGGTCACCTGTTGAAAGACCTTTGGAAGAGCCTGGGACTGTAGGTGAACCAAGTGTGGTAGTATCACAGCTACGTAAACAACGGGAGGAATCTGGACCTCAACCCGACTCAGAACATCCAAGGTAATGCCACAGGACAATCACACAAGAACATCATTTACTCATTTGGCTTAGGAAGAAGGATGCGATTCCAGATTATGCCAGAACCAATAACCTACATGTCATGTGGAGTGGAGGCGTCATTGATACTTGTGATGGCCATGATCTTGTAAATGTTGTCTTTCAATCTAGGCATTTAAATAGGATAATGGCAGGATTGGAAATGTTTGGTCTTTTTAGAGATTTACACCGAGAAGATAGAGAGGATTTTGTTATGAGTGTAATTTGGGCCATTGGGAATTTCCTTATTCACGAGGAAAGGTTGTAAAAGCTAAGTGATAATTGGTTAAAGGAATTAATTAGTTTGGTGTGTTTTTTTAAAGACAAGATAAGAACCAATATGGTTATTCCTGTTTTTAGGGGAAGTAAGGGTGAAGACCTTGAAGTGTTTTTAAGGGAATATAAACGGGCTTGTATTGGTACGGGGCTTAGAATAGTTATGGAATGGCTTAATTTTCTTCCTGAATTCTTAGAGGGTACGACATCATTTTGGTTTGGACGACAGATAGAAGAGTTGAAGGGATCATGGATTGATATAACTAAGGCTTTAGTGAAAGAGTTTTTTGTGAAGAATGTCTACTAAAACTTAATACTTGAACTGAGTCAACTAAAGGATACATGACCATCGGAGTTCATCTTAACCGACAAAAAGTTCCATTTGCCAATTTTGTGAAAAGCTCTGGAGGGATGAGTGAATATGAGGATGAATCATAAACAAACCAAAGCTCTAATTCTGAAGGGATTTACATGGACGATTCTAGTGAAAAGGAAGTAGGGTTATATGCTTTGGAGATAATCCCCAAGGTTGGAGCTTTGTCGAATCAAAGGGTTCAAGGGGATGATAACTAATCAACTCCATGCATGTTTACAGAAGGAGAAGTTGAGGAGCGGCTAAGTAAGATTCAACTGGGACCAGACCTTCAACCAGAGGAGAGAAAACAATATGAGGATTTACTACGTAAGTATATCCATCTTTTTGTTTTCAGCTATAAGGACCTAAGGGAGGTCACCATGGAGCAACACAAAATTGAACTGTTACCAAATGCCAAACTAATCAGGGCTAAGCAAGGGAGGTGGAACCCAAGATACACGGCCATGGTGAAGGAAGAGCTTGACAAGTTGTTGGAAGCAGGGTTCATTAGGCATGTGGAGATAACTGAGTGGGTTTCTCCTATGGTATTAACATTAAAGAAGAATGGTAAGCTAAGGGTATGTGTGAACTATAAAGCTTTAAATAAAGTAACTAAGAAAGACCGATACCCTTTGCCATTTTGTGAAGAAATTTTGGAAGAAGTAATGGGGCACGGGATGTACACATTTGGAGATGGGTACAGGGGCTACCACCAGGTGAAAATTGCTCCAGAAGATTAATTGAAGACCACATTCACCATGCCTTGGGGGACATTTTGTTACACAGTAATGCCCTTTGGTTTGTGCAATGCTCCAGAGACATTTCAACGTTTAATGAATAAGGTCTTTGATCCATTCTTGTGCCTTTTTCTACGGGTTTTCATTGATGACTTTGGAGTTTATAGTGATAGAGCTTCTCACCTTGCTAAACTCAAATTAGTCTTTCAATGTTTGGATAGTTCGGGAGTGACTTTGAACCCTGAGAAAACCACAATTGGTTTTTCAGAAGGGAAAATGGTTGGACACATTGTGTCAAAGGATGGGGTAGCCACAAATCATGAGAAGCTTGATAGGATTTCAAAGCTTCCCTTTCCCACCACAAAGAAAGCCCTTTGAGGTTTTTTAGGGATGGTGGGATATTATTGGAGATTCATACACATGTTTGTAGCAAAATCACGTCCTTTAACATGATTCTTGCGTGAAGATGCACCTGCACCAATGGAGGACGAGGTGTCAAGACGGGCATTCGAACAACTGAAGTCAGTTCTTCAAGTTGCGCTAATCCTTCGGACTCCAGATTGGAACAAACCATTTTTAGTGTATTGTGATGCATGTGGAGAAGTGATGGGGAGAGCCCTATCACAATTGGACAAAAATGGGCATGACCATCCCATTCATTTTGCTAGTAGACAATTAATTTCAGCAGAGAAGAATTATACTGTGACCGAACAGGAAGGTCTTATAGTTATTTTCTCTCTTAAGAAGTTTCGCCATTACTTGTTGGGGTACAAGGCCAAAATTGTGACAAATCACAAGGCCTTAACCTACTTGGTCAACAAGCCCAATCCAAGTGGTCGACTTGCTCAACGGCTACTCTTGATGGAGGAATTTGACATTGACATTGTCCATCGTCCAGGGAGGCGGCATGGCAATGTTGATGGCCTTATAAGAGCATACGAAGGAGTGGGTGATGTTTCAGAGGATGACAACTTTTCGGATGTTACAATCATGTCCATTAATGCGGAAGAAGCACCCGATGAATATCGGGAGATCATTTAATACTTAGATGGCATGAGGTTTCCAAATGGAACCACAAAGGTAGTACGAACAAGAATTACGCACAAGAGTCAAAATTACTCGATGATAGGCAATCAACTCTACTTCTAAGGAAGGGATGGTGTTTTACGACGAACCATTGGAAAACATGACACCTCACGTCTTTTGTATGAGTTTCATGATGGGTTCTGTGGAGGCCACTTTGTGGGACGAATCACTACAGAAAAGATTTTATAAGCAGGTTACTATTGGCCCACCTTCTTCAAGGATGCCCATGATTATTGCAAGAGTTGTGATGTGTGTCAAGCTTATGCACAAAGGTTTACTATAAGTGGCCCTTTACATTCCATACCCCCTTTAGCATCTTTTGAAAAATGGGGAATTAATTTAATGGGCCCATTGCCAATGACTAGGAGAGGGCATCGATTCATTGTAGTTGCCATAGACTACCTCACAAAGTTTGCAGAAGTACGTGCCCTGAAGTCCCCAGTGAAATAAGAAGTAGCACGATTTCTGTATGAACAAGTTTTTACTCGATTTGGGACACCACTAGAAATTGTTTTTGATAATGGTCCCCAGTTTTTGAGTGAGGTTGTGGAAAACCTGTTAACACACCTTGCATGGAAACACAAGTTTACCACTATGTATAAGCCTAACACTAATGGCCTAATAGAAAGGACCAATAGGACATTGTGTTCCATGTTGGCAAAAGAGGCCGAGGTTCATGTGAACATTTGTGATTGGGATCTCAAGATCCACCATGTTGTGTGGGTTTATAACACCACATACAAAACTGCCACATGGTACTCACCTTTTCGTTTAATGTATGGGATGGAAGCGCTTTTACCCATTGAGCTAGAAGTAATGACTTTACGAACTGCCACAACGATGAGACCTCCTTTGGATGAGTCCCAACGCCATTGATTGTTGCAACTTAACGAGTTGGACGAAATCTAGTTGAAAGCCTACCAATCCATTGAAGTTGCACAGGCTCAACAAAAGAAGACTTTCGACAAGAAGGTGAAGAAAAGGGAGTTCAAAGAAGGTGACCTTGTCATGATGTTTGACGTTCGACATCATCGCAAGGCTTATAAGAAATTGTTACCCAAGTGGTTTGGACCTTTTGTTATCAAGAAGGTGTTTGTTAATGATGGGTCTTATGAGCTTGAAAATGTTGATGGCTCGCCATATCCAGACCGCGTTAATAAAGACAAATTGAAGAAGGTTTTGGATATGTGATTCCGAGGATGGAATCCATAATGAATTTGGGAGTGATGTAAGTTGATGTGTAACTTGATTACACAATTACTTAGGTAATTGTTTAATGGGGTAAGTTGGGTGTAAGTAACTTGATGTGTAACTTGATTACATAATTACTTAGGTAATTGTTTAATGGGGTAAATTGGATGTAGGATTCCATAATTTGGTCATGATGCATTGACTTATGTCATGTGCACCATGTGATGTTGTTTCCTTGTGATTA
>Ga0116231_10004208_pt1 | contig 29280 bp, 24 predicted proteins | sample S1TSphgellanicum_2_FD_89695 | JGI IMG/M metagenome (GOLD analysis project Ga0116231, IMG submission 89695) | Host-associated microbial communities from peat moss isolated from Minnesota, USA - S1T2_Fd - Sphagnum magellanicum MG | ecosystem: Host-associated > Plants > Peat moss > Unclassified...
CTCATGGTTGGGTGTGGGGGGGGGGAAAAGTCCGAAGAAAGTAAATCCCTAAATAAGGAGCAAAAATTGAGTGGGGGGGGGGGGGGGGTGTGGGAAAGACTTTGCCTTTTCCCAAATGGCATAAGTATTTTGCTTGTATCAATCATGTAACCAAAGGATAGAAAGTGTACCGTCTTGTGCCCCAATAAATGATTAGGAAAATTGTTGAGATTTTGGGGGGAGGGAAAAAAAAAAAAAAAAAAACTTTGCTTCCTTGTCCAACGCTTTCAACAACACACAAAGTTTTCTCGAAAGTTGGAATTCCGAACTCCAAAATTCAAGTTTTGATATTTTATGTACAAGAGAAGGTCCTCCGATGCAAGGCTTTCGGATTTGGGATCCCCGAGGCCATTGTGTGTGTGTGTGTGTGTGTGTGCACTGCACATTTTATTTTCAGGGAATCGCCCCCCCCCTTCCGGAAGTTGGACAGACTCTGGAGTTCCTTCTCAACCAGGAAAGAGATAAAATGGCTATAGGTGATTACGCTCCTTTTCTCCTTCTTTTAGGAATAAATTAAATAAATGGCAATTGGGTTGTGACTTGGCGACAGAGGACTTGGGGGGAGGACCCTTTCTTCTCTATTCTTTTTTGCTGGGATAAATGATAATTAATTGGTGGCTAGTCTTCTTTTCTTATTTTTTCCAGGAATAAATTAAGTAAATGAATGGCAAAGGTTTGGGGAGTTGGGACCAATGTTTAATTTTTTTTTTTTTTTTCTTGGGGGTGGGGGTTGGGTTTTTGAATATTTTTGACCTGAAAAATATGATTGAGACAAATTAAAAGGATTTTTGTGAAAGAATGGCCCTAATTCAACAGATTTCAGATTAGAAAAAATCGCCAGATTTCCACACACAGGTTCCAGCAGGTAGCCAAAACATAACAGGATTCTTGAAACCTTCTACTTTCATAACTTTTCTATAACCAAATTTGACTAATTCTTCTGGTGGATAATCGCCAGTTTGTGTAAATCCCAAAATCGCAAAAAATAAAAAAAACCCTGGGACCTTAACTTCCGACTTGGCGACTGGGCTACACGCCCCCAACCCCTCCCGAGTCCCCTTTCTTCTTCCATTTGTTTTTTCCGGGAATAAATAATTAAAAAATGGCAATAGGTGGCGAGCTTACTCGCTGTTTATAAAAGATACCGTTACCCGAGACATTATAGCAAATTTGGGCCGTTCAACGGATAGTTTCGGCAGCCCCTGGCAAAGAGCCAGTTTTATGGCTTTCAAAAGCCACACCAGCACTTAAGAACACCTTTGAAAAAATCCACCAGCGCCACTAAAGTGGCAGTTGAGGGATTCGACTCGTCCCATTTGTTTTTGAACTTTGGCTTGGCTCTCATTTACTGCGACGACAACCGACGCGAATTAGGGTTTGCAATCGAGCAGCGTCGCGTTCTTCGCTCGCTCGCTCGATCAATTCTTCTTTCTTATCACAGCAAAATTCTTCAATTCGCATTCTGATCGACCATCGTCATCACGTAAAGCTTCTCCTCATTTTCCAGATTCTTTTGATGTGCATAGTGTGGTGGTGCTGCTCTTGGTGGTCGCCGGGAGATCTGTTGGAAGCCGCGTCCCGTTGGTGGTGGTTTGGAGCACCATAATTCTTCTCTCTCTGCAGGTAGGTTGCTTGGCTGGTTTGTTTGTCTGTCTGTTTGTTTTGCGGGCTCGATCGCTGTCATCTTCCTCTACCTCCCTCTATCAAGTTTTGCGCGTCGTCTTCCCATATGAAAGCTCCTGCTTGTTTTTGTTTTCCCCCTCTTGTTTCTTGATTCAATTGCCGGTAACTTCTTTCCTTGCAAAGATTCGGTGTTGCAACAAGGTTTTGGAATTTTCCTTGATTTTTCTACCTGATTTATGATCGTCTCTTTTGTGAGGAATCCGTTCGTATTGCTTCTTTTTCTGTCGAGTTTCTTGAAGAGTTACGTCGCTGCAACTCCAAGCGTTACAAAGGCACATCAATTAGGTGTATGTCGTACTGTCCTGGTGAGTGGCCTCCTTGATCCAGTTCTCCCTGCCTTCTCACTGCACACGAAAGCTACACTGCTTCCTGCTGGCGGGGAGAGCATCATCCAGTTTCCTCAGGCGATTCTCTGTGGCTCATGCCAGCCTGTGGTCGCCTAGAAACTGTGGGAAATCCTGCTACAAGTGTCTGGTGACAAGTGCTTGGTTTGGGTTGGCAGGCTAACAGGCTGAGCACTGTATTCTTGCGTAGCTTGATTCTAGGAGTCAACGTATCAGAGTATTGACGCCTTGCTTTCTGTACCATATGCAAGGTCCATGTGAGACCCATTATTAAGACAGTGAAAAATAGGTCCCTGTGGCTTGCACTCCTACCTTCTTCTGGGATAGCATTTACCCTTTTGTCCACATTTGATGAGAGTGGCACGACTTGTTCAGATGCATGTGGAATATTCTGTAGTTTTCTTGGCATCCCTCTTCATGGGGAAGAACTGAAACCTGGCATCTGTTGATGCAGCAGACAAGTCTGACAATAGGAAAGGCCCAGGCATGGATACTGGCAAGTCTCCACTTCGACTTGCATCTCAAGGATCAGCAGTGCATGGCCAAGATGTATGTGCAGAGGGATCATACTCCACAACAGAGAATTGTGACCCCAATGTCATGATTGGATGGACATCAACACCTGTGAAGAATAACAATCCTTTGTCTGCAAAGTCCAAGGCTGTTGTCTCCAGTGAAAAGAGAGTGGTCCAAAGAGAGTTGTATTGCGATGGCCAGGTGCAGGAGACATCGAGGAGCCCAGAAAAGGGCTCTCCTACCAAAGTCACAGTAACACCGACACGAAGACATTTTTGTAGATCACCAAGGTGTGCAGCTAATGACCCTGACTATGCATCACCTGTTCAGAGTCAACCCCGCAAGTTCCTCAGATCCAAGCGTCATTTGTTGCCTGGTTGGCAGGCACCTCCTAGCTCTAAGAGAAAGGTTGAAGCTTCACCAGCAGGTGGTGGACACCATCCCAGCACCAGCTCACCTGGGATCAACTACGAGATACCTCAAGTACTCAATGATACATGTATGGTTGACAAGGTAAATGGCAAAGATGGGAGGGTTTCTGACAACTGTGATGATTCTATCACTAAAGATGTTCAGCTGGAACCTACTGATGCAGTTGCTGATATTTATCAGTGTGACAGCAGGGGTGGGGATCAGAAAGAGGCCACTCCACCCTCGAAATCCAATTCTGAACATTCTGTGATGCATATGCCACTAATGTGTGGAGAATGTGAAGAAAAGGCCACTAGTGTTGTCCAAATGGTTGCTGTGGAGTGCACAAGCTGGTGTGAATTTCAGGAAGGTGACCATACACCATCTGAGTCAAATTGTGAGCAATCTGTAATACAGATTTCAGCAGATTCTGAAGGATGTGAAGGAGAGGTGGTGAACAGCTGTGGTGGCAGTGAGGAAGGGAACTCTACACCATCTGTGACCATTTGTGGAAGACATGAGAAAGAGGTGGCTGGTACAGGTCAACTGGTTACCATAGATGATAGGGAATGTACAGATGATGATTGTTTACTGCACACCACTATGGCAGTTGCAGACACACTTGTTGAACCTTCTGAACTGCCTGCTCTAGAAGCACGTCAGAACAGCAGCAGAAGGGGACCTTTCACTGTGAATGATGAAGCTTGCTCAGATGTGACAGTATCTATGGAAGTTGCCAACGCAGTTGTTGACCCTTCTCAAGTGTCTGGTCTGGAAGCACATCACAACAGCAGTGGAAGGGGACTTCTCACTGTGAGTGATGAAGCTTACTCAGATGCAGCAGTATCCCTCAGACATCAGGCAGCAGCTGAGAGGAAGAATCCAGAAAATTGGATGTCAGATACCTTGATCAGAGAAGCAGTCACTCGGCTTGCTCCAGAGGGAGAAGGTGGTGTTCATGTGCTGGTACAGGCATTTGAGAGTATCATGCTCATGGAAGAAGAAACACATGACACAAAGCCTGCTAGGTTGTTTGGTCACCCAGGTGTTGGAACCTCAAAAGCTTTGCAAAATTTTGTTGCAGACCATGGACAAGTGAGCCCTGCAGTCCTGAGGTGTTCAATTGGCAAGGTGCAGGCTTGGGATGAAACAATGGCTGCAACGACAGACCTGGTAGATGCTAAGGAGGAGGAGGAGGAGGAGGAGGTGCAAGAGATGACTATGGCAGGTTGTAGTGATGACAGTGGCTCATGCAGCACTGCAGAGCCAATGGAACAGCACAACAAAGGATGGGGACCTGTTTTTTCTGCTCTGGATGCTGTTCCTCGATCAGATGATGATGTGAGGAGTAGCTCTCCTTATTTTTTCTATCCAACTCTCACAATATGTACACAACATTGATTTACCACAACATAAATGGTCTTGCACGGACTCTCTGTGATTGTAATCTTGTTCCCTTCTGTATTAGTAATACATGTGTGGGTAGGAGCAGGTAAGCAGTGATGATGGGGGCTCATCAACTTCCAGTGAGTCAGGTGTGACTGATGGGACATTTGCAACTCAGAGTCAGGCAGAGGTCAGAAGCAATCATCAGCTTAAGCGTTACACCTCATTGCAACCCTTCAGGCTCCGTACAGAGGTAATAATCTTCCTATGAGCATACAAGTTTTGCTTTTGAAGATGGTTTGGTTTACTGAAGTTCATTTTGAGGGAATGATAGGAGTCCTTTTCTGAATGTATTTGAGAGACAAGTTGGAAATTGACATTGTACATGCATGCAGGAGAGAGGAGCCCTGAAAGAATATGAGTTTGCCAAGAGAGTGGAACAGTTGTTTCGTGAGGAACAGCGCCTGCGTGTTCCTGTTGCCCAAGGCCTACCGTGGACTACTGATGAACCTGATGTATGGCCCTGTTTGTGTTTTTTTGGTTTCCAAATTACCTAGTGTTGCAGATTTGAACCACAGGCATCATTATGTTATTAGTAACAGCAGTATATGTACAATTTTGCAGGTGCCTTATAAGCCTCCACCAAAGGAGCAGACCAGACCTGTCAAATTCAGACTCCTCAGTGAAATCAGGGCCCATGAGCGTGCAGAGTTTGACAATTATGTATGTTGCTGAGCCCTTTGTTGCCAAAACATGTAGTTTTGGAATCCAACTTCCTTATCTCTGGGTTATGTTGCTGTTCTCTTTCTAATTTGAATTGGTCTGTTAAATGGTGCAGGTTGCTGAACGGAGATTTCAGATGGAGTTAGAGAGACAAGAGGAGGAGAGGATGCGACAGGTTTGTTCCATGTAACTGTCAGCATGATCTTGACAGTAGATCTCTGATTCTTGCTTCTCATCTAGACTCACTCCACTACATTTTGGTATGTTATGGGATCTGACCTCCACTGATTTGGTGCTCATAATCATCACAATGCAGTTGGCAGAGCAGGAAGAGATAAGAAGAATGAGGAGGGAAATGGTACCTCGTGCACAACTGATGCCATATTTTGATCGGCCTTTCATACCCCGACGGTATTCCTCTGAGCCTTGTGCGTGTTTAAACATACTGGGGTTGTGCATGACAGGGCAGAAGTTTGTTGGTATTTGTATGCAGCAAAATGTATCTGCATTTGTAGGCCTGTTGATCTCACATATTTGCACTATTATGATCATGCCAGATCATCAAAGCGGCTAACTGTGCCCAAGGAGCCCTGTTTCCACCACATTCACAGCAAAAAGGCAAAGTCCTGCACAATGGTCTCCACAGCATGAGAGGAAGACATGCTGTGTCTTTTTCTCCATTAATTTAATTAGTATTTCCTGAATAACTGTATCAATACTAGATGTTCATGATGTTGAAGATTGAAAAGGTTTCGGAGAAACAGGCGTGTAATCTCCTTGCCATAGATGTTTGTTGGAATTTTCAACTCTGTAAGGCAGTAAACCATTCATTGATCAGCATTAGTGTCTTTGGTCCATGTTACATGCTAGCAGATCCAGTGATGCAAAACCTTGAGTGTGGTTGGGAAACTTATTGGTTCAAGCAATTGTGGCTTGTCATATGTCGTGGATTGCCATCGAGATTGCCATTGCTTGCCTGTGCTGAAGGCATGCCAGGTTCCACCACATTCAGAAGAACACTGAAAGGCCAGAAGTGCACAATGGCTGGGGATTTGCCTGCACTGCATGGGGAAAGAGCAGTTGCTGTGTCACTTATATTTTCTTATAACCTGAATAAACTGCATATTCCTGATATTGAACGATCCCTGTCAATACCAGAGGTTAGGAGTAACATGCTGTAGGATCTTCAATGATGGGAATCTTTAGTCCTCTGAGAAAGTGAACTGTGTGAAGTGGTCAGGAAATTCAATGAATGATGTAAACACAGAGCACTGAAAGATATTATTGGCAATTGCACAGCATAATCTATTCCAACCAATTTGTTGCTGCTGACTAACTATGGAATGTCTGTAATGTGATCCACTTATGGATGCTGGGCTGTAGATCTTGGACAAAATCAATGTAGGCGAACACTGGGTGAAGTCTTGGTGAGCTTTTGTCTTTTGCCACATGCAACTGTCCTCTCTCAACATCGGTATTATCCTCACACTTATCTTGCTGAAATTTCCATTCTTGGTTTCCTAACCACCATCAGCTTCAGTATGCTTCCCTTGTGCCTTCTCCTTTCCTGCTCATTTGCCCACCAACCCCACTGAGTTTGCACAGATGTGATTGATCACTTGAGAGAGCAAAAGGACTCTTGCCTTTAGCCCTGCAAAGTTTTTATAGTGATGTCACCTCCTCTATGCATACATGCCAATCTCCAAACTATACCTGTAGGTCATAGCTGTTTCGCTTGATGTTGCTTTGAGGGTGTGGTTGTCCAGTTGTCCAAAAACTGCTTCTGGCTCAACAGTAGCAGCAACCACTCCTTGAAATACAGTCCTTGGACAAGCACACCACTTCTTGCTTTGGATATTATAGCTGTCCAGGAGTGACTTACTTTCAGTTGAGGGGTGACAGCAGAGAGTTTGGCATGCTTATCAGCTGCTTTGGTGGTTTTTCACTCTTCAGTGCCCAAAGAGTCCACTAGAGAACCAGAAATCATATCCATCATTGTACATTCGGAAAAGTTGAAAGATGGTCATCCTTTGGAATATGGGCAGACCTCTATCAGAGCTCCTGTAGCTGACTTTGCTAGGATAGGAAGCAAAAAATCGGTATCCTATATTCATTGACCACGTGAAGTCCCCTTATGTGGTTCTTCCTTCCATTTGAAGTCACCCTTGTGTGGGCTGGAAGGAAGAACCCTGCAAAGTGTGGTCCCATGGGGTAGCCAGGCTGGTCATCGAACACTTAGAGATCTCAGAGGTCTACGAATTTCTGAAGAGTGCTCCTCCAAAGTAGGGGGTGGTCAAATGATGGAAACAAAAAACCACTGCACACTTCGAAGACTATTACAGAACACCCAAAAAAGTCTTTGAAAGTCGCTCTATTCCTTTATGGTTGAAAGATGATTTGTAGATGATTTCCAATAGTGCTCTTATAGCGCTTTAAATCACTTAAATTGAACAAGAAACGAGAAAGTTATGAGCATTGAAAATTAGAGGGGTAGAAGAGAGAAGAAAGAAGAACAACGTGTTTTATAACTTGGAAAAGCTTATTGCTCTCTAATTACTCCTTCGCCTCTGCTGATCAAAGATGAATTGAAAAGCTCAAGTTAGTGCTCCCATGATATTTTTCATCACTCAAAATGGAGAAGAATTGACAATGATCTGCCAAAGTGTTTTGTGATAGGCTAGTGTTCGATGATGGGCTGTTCTACGCTACTGGCTGCTGCTACTGCAGTGGTCTTTATTTAGAGCAGTGAATGTGCACTGCCCAAGTCTTATCATTAAAATTAACATTTCCTGGTCTGATTTTTTCTAACATATTCTACAGAGAAACTCAGTCAACCATGCTGTGGATTATGCATACTCCCAACCACCGTTTGTGTGGTTGAATTGTCTTTTAGAAATAACTGAGCTATTTGCAACTCTTTTGAGGCAGTCTTTTTTGCTGACTTGAAGGAAAGCTCAAATTGTCAACCAACTCAGTATCTGTTTGCAATCAAATTCGTATTTGCTTGGTAGATCTGGATGATGGAATGCAGTCATTATGGGTAGATGGACCAGTGAGCGATTCAAAGGAGATTGTATCCTCACAAATTGTTCATCTGCTTCTGAATCTCAAAGAACATTTGTAGTCCTCCACCTAAAGTTTCCAATAGTGCAAAAATTGCTCAATTTGGTAAAGGAATGGGGAAGATATGGGTGTTTCATGTAAGGGGGGGTTCAGTGTTTGGTGATGGATGAATTAAAACAGATTAGGATTTGAAGCTCGAAATTTTTGATCATTCCATCTTTGCCTCTGGAATACAAAGAAGTTTTGTAAAGCCCTGGTTGGCGCACCCATCAGGTTTTAATTACTGAAAATGGACTAAAAATGAGGAAGATATGGGACTGGAACTAGAAAGGAGTCTAGAGTTATTTTTTCAAATTTTTTTGAAGCGAACTATCACTCATCCTCTTCTTGTGTTTTCTGTGTTGCTCCTTTACTTCTGATAACAAAGAACATTTGTAGCCAATGAGACAAAAATCACTCAATTTAGTTAAGAAATGAGGAAAATATTGGAAAAGTGTTTGGTGATGGACTGTTGTACCCTATAAGTTGCTGAAACTCATGTTTTTCAGCCCAAATGTCAACGACTAGTTTGTATCACAGAAGTCTAGTCCAAATTTTGTTATGGCCTCACTCCGCTGAATCCAATCATTTTTAGAACTTGTTCACTTGACTCTCTGTCTATGACTTATTCTTAGAATAATCTTTGGATTTCTTTTGAGAAGGGAAGGAGGGTTATGTTTTTTCTGAGGTTTTGATGCTCTTTTCTCGCTCTTTTCCCCATAGTTTGATCCCTTTTTGGTTTAGGGTTTAGAACCTTGTACTGATGGTACCAATGAGGAAGAGGCAGAAGGTTCAAGTGGTTGCACAATTGATAGGTGTGTTTACAATGTTATTTTCAAGGTCTGCAATTATGTCCTAGCAAGGCCTTCTCGAAGGTGTTCATGTGTTTCCAACAGCTTTTTTAATTCTTAGGGCTCCCCATTGTGCACTTTGGGGTGTGGTCTTTTGTTTGGACTTCGGTCCTTTCTTTTTTCTTCTCTTATTCCCTTGCCAGGTGTTTTTCTCTGTATTTATTTATTTCTTAATGGTGTCATGCAGAAAAAACTAATGGAGACCAGGAACTCTAGAGACAATCTGGAAAAGAATTGATTCAGTATATTGTATAATAGATGGTCAGTCAATGAGAAAAACTGAAGCTATTTTGAATGAAATGAAAGGGGGCCTAGTAGCAGATTTTGTGCAATTCTGCTTGAAAACATCAACCCTCAGTTATGCGGTACCGTGTCAGCATCTACAACTATCATTGTCCACACAAATAAAGCAAATCACACAAGATTATCTTGAATGATGCATCACATTCGAAATACGATTTAGAACATGAATCATCTAAAACACTTGCAACAATCCAAGCCCAAAACTTCATGGAATACACATCAAAACAATGTGCAATGATAAAACTTGCATAAAAAAACAAAAAAAGATTGCAACATCAAAACTTCATGTATTTTGGAATTTCAAATCACTTTTGTGATTTAAAACACACACAACTTGACATTATATCCCAAGCACAAAATTTTGCTTTCCTCAATGAATTTTGATCCTTTTTCTTTAATTTAGTCATGTTATTATTAATTGATCAAAGATTTTCTTACTATATCAATGCTTTTGTAAAATTTCCAATTGCATTGACAAAAAGTTTGTTTTGATAATGGGATGTTGTTCTAGCAAATTCAATTCAAGCATATTAGAGGACAATGGTGTCTCCAGTATGAGAACTCTAACAAATGCATCACCATCCCACCATTCAGGTTCTGGAAAATACAGGATCTATTGTTCCATTTTTTGATATCATGGAATGGTCAAGCTTCTATGCATTATTTTGGGTAAAAACCAGGCAAGCCCATTGGTACAAGCTAGGTGATGCTTGCATATATTGTTTCTTTCTAGTTCTCTTCTTTTCCACTAGTTTCTTGTTACAGAGTTTTATCACAGGTTTACAATGACTGCTTGTTGGGATTGCTCCTTTATTTCATACTACAGTGCAAGAGACATCAGAATTGAATATGGACAGCAGCTTGAACTTGAACAACAGTTCCAATAACAAGCATACCAGCACAGTAGAAGCTCATATCGCATCATGTCAGTGCATGAGCTATCAGCCTTAAAACGTTGGGTGGTTTTATACATTTCTTTTTGTGCGTTTTGTGTGAACAAGATCACAGAACAATTATACAACTAAATATCAGTCCTGACGGATGTGAACAACTGGAACCATAACATAACCTCTCTGAAAATTATTTCTTAGGACTGCAACACCTTCATGTTAATAAGGTTTCCCCTCCTCCCCTCCACCCCACAGCTACTCTCAACATACCGCACATATAACAACCTAAGTTATAATGCTGAATGTCTTTTAGTTTTTGGTTTCCTATTGCCTTCTCCATTTAAACACCCAATACTTCTTTCTTGTTCAATGCAGAAACAGCTACTTTAGGGGGTTAAGAGATACCTGACATACATAAGGGTCTTGCTCTTGATGCTGGACAGCAACAAAAGCCTTTAACAATCAGTTTAGTACCTCAAACAAAACTGTAGAGAATGAGCTAGAAACAGTGACAGTCAACACTTCTAGCCTCTTGAGATTCATCCAGGCCTTCCCATTTCCAGAGCAGAATCTTCAAACCATATATGTGAAATTCAAGGCGCACAACAATTTACAGGGAATGTACCACACTTTCTCACCAGTAACATATGAAGACAAATCACTAGCCATCTCACAATACCAGTTCACAATCTATTATATATATATATATATATATATACTTTGTCCACAAACTGACCTGAACAAAACCCTGTCCATTCGGTGGAACTCCATGTTGCATTTTTGTAGGAGCCTGCAGTTCATAAAAGAACCTCATTTCAAAGTGGAAGAGTGACTGGTAACCAATCAAACATTCTAGCTCTAATTCCAAGGGAAATATCTTTCAAGAGTAAAAGATGGCAGGAGTGACAGTGCCCTAAACAGCAAAATCGATTAAAGGAAGTCTCCCTGTGTTCATTGTAGGAAAACATCACCAAATGTACAAACTGGGATTGTCAGCAACACAAGTTTTGGTTGTAGGAATACTCCTGGGACTTGCACCCATGCCAAGTTTGCTAACCTGTCCTCCAGCATGCATGTGAACTGTCTCCCATAAAATGAGCTGCAATTAGTGACATATGTGGACTCATTTTCCTCCACCTCGGTACTTTTGGTTGAAGTCTTCTTTCCCGTGTGAATTTGCACTCACATACTGTTTACATCTGTACAATGAGGTGACAGTAGACTGTATATATGCCAAGCCAATTTTATTACCACCTGCACAGTATTCATGTTAAGTGGCGAGGGAGTGGAAAAGTCATGCTGCGTCCTAGAGCTGGAGCAAAATCAAAGCTTTTTCCCACTCCCTTGTTGTCAACCTGTGTCATCCAGTCATGAGTTGCACACAATTTAGCATCCAGCACAACACATTGCAGATCTGTCTGCAGAGAATGAACTAGGAATGAAGAGCAAGTATACCTATATGTACAGCAAGTCATGGATGAAGAAGATCAACAGAACACCATAAGAAAAGGCCCAGGTGAGTGCATTCAAACTACAAGGAAAAAATGAAGAGGATCTGTTATAAGAATAATCTCCACCTTAAACAAGGAGCCACACATTTGACCCTGGCTGTCCACTCGGGGAACAGGCTTCAAGGGGCTCATTGGGTGCTCAAAACTGTGTAGTCCATCTGAACTGGAGAAAAAGCAGCCTGCAAAAGACAACACCAGATCATGATCTCAAGCACCAAAGTGGAATAAAGAACACTACTTAGGTACTGTAGCTTTAGAACCAGTTTCATCATGGTACAAATTTTGACCTCCTATGACACGATCTAGCATACCTTGTGGGAAGGGAGCCAACGACTTGCCACAGCCTTGTTTCAAGAGTTTAGAATCATCTGAGAATGCGATGGCTCCATCAGCACATGTGCCCCAACAGAATGGTATCTTGCCTTGAGGATCCTGCAGATGACCAAGAGTAAGGAGGATAAGAACCAAGATGTGGAGGTATTATGGGCAATGACGCAATCTTGGCATGCGACACGATAGTTGTTAAAGAGGCCATATGCTAAGCCAGAGCATGCACTGATACAAAAAAGCGGATTTCCACGGTTTTCACATGACAGAAAAAAGTAGTCAGGTAGGTACTCACAGAAGCAACGAGCAGCTTGTGCGCCTTGTTGTCATATAGAACGAATGCAAATGAGCCGATCAGATCCCCTATCACTTGATCTGCGGAGTAGCAAGCGCGATCGCGGATTGATCTGTACATCTCTATAATGAGCGACACTTCGTCCATACTCTTCGTAAGGCCATACCGCTGTCTAAGCATGGGCAGATTCTCCAGCATTCCCACGTAGATACAGTACACATCGTCGATTACTGCGAATGATCTGCACGCACGCATTCAGAGAGACTTGATCTCGTGTAAGGACAGGGAGCAGTGCGAAATCGTACAAAGCTCATCAACTTCTGGACATGTCGGACCAGGAAACAATTCCAAGAAGACAACTTAGGGGACATGCAGGGCGACTTTCAACGAGGAACAGTATCGAAAGACTCCAGTGCAGCATAAGTTTCAAACAGATACATGATCACAGTACTGAACCGCATAAGCATATAACGGACGAAAGCTTGCAAGCGCTAAGAAAATGGCAATATATATACCTTGGTCTCAGTAGAGCCTGGTTCTTGTGAGTGAAAGCCATGGCACTGTTGCCATCGAAATGGACAGACATTGCATCCGGATAAGCCACTTGGAACTTGGCAAGAAGTTCGCCACCCTTGGTCCGGCAGTCAGGACTGCTGGCTTCAGGGACGCTCAGTTCCTCAGGTGCATGAGCAATCGACTTGTGAATCACAGCCAACATCTTGCAGATCTCTCTGTCTCTCTCTGTCTCTCCTGTCTACCACGCGCGAAAACAAGGGCCCCGGAAGAGAAGTTTTTCGTTATAAAGAAAAAGAGTTGACGCCTCCAGACCGTGGTAACGGCTTCGTGAACAACTATCCAACTTCGCGCGTGGAAATCGTCCGTCACGGGAGGAAATTGCCGGTTCACGAACAAGAAACTCCTGCAGTAATACGTCTGCTGTTCTGCCTTCTGCTCCGGTTAATACTACCAAAACCTCCGAATCAAGACTAGGGGAACAAAACAACAAATACGCTGCAATCCGCCTACTACAATTACTCCTCAATGAAATCAGAATCTGCAAAAACAATCGCCAGAAAGAAAAAATCAGCCTTTCATCACAAACACATCCAATTCCGTCGAATGAGACACAAGAAGAAAATACACATAAAACAAAAAACACAAGAAGAAGAAGACGAGGACGACACCTCCCTGAGCACAGAAAACCACAAAACCAAAATTTTAAAAACAAAAAAAAATGAAAACTCAATATTAAGCAATATCACACAACTAGCCGAAATCGGGGACAAAACAGACAAGAGGGAGCTCAATCGGCAGACCACACAGGCAGAGAAAACCAGGAAATTCAGATCGCAGATCAGCGAGAAGAAACGCGAGAGAGGAGCGGTCGGAGCGTCCAGGTAGACTGTGGGAAGAAACGCGAGGGAGGAATGGAATGGAACACCGTCGTCCTCCGCGGGTTTTAATGGCCCGCCCCTCATACCCGGCAGCGGTTACCGCATTAACGATGGGTTACCCGTTGAATTTACCCTCCTTTTTGTGGATAATGACAACCGCATACTACCGGTTTCCCTGGGCAAAAGCTCGCGGCGGCAGGTGACCGGTATATCCGGTCATACAGGGGAAGGGGGGGGTGGGGGAGGAAGTAACCCGGGTCATGCGGTGGCGTGACACGTCACCGGTACTTCAAAGCATGGCCACGTCTATATGTGCATGTGGGTGATATCACTAGGTCAATATGCATTCCCTATCGTTGTTCACTCGTTCCCCTGCTGTCGATAACAGGTTCCCCTTTTTTGGCCTTTTTAGATTAGGGCTGTTTTCTCTTCTTCTGCGTGTTCCCTTCGAGCGTGTTCCCTTGTTCCCCTGTCTCATCCTGACTCAGCACCGTTGGGACGATTGGCTTTATTAGTTCTTTATAAAAAAAGAAAAGAAAAGGGGTGGCGAGGAAAAGTACTTACGTCGAAAGCGCATTTATTGACGAGGAGTATTGTTGTCAGGGTGTTCTGATAAATTAGGCTTTGGGGTGTAATTTTAGTGTATAAGCCTTAAGGTAAAGCACAAGGGTGAGGGCATACCTGAAAGGAGGCGAGCCCTTATTTCAGTTAATCCCCTCTCACCTCATTTCGGTAATGCCCTTGCACACATGCTCTACCAAGCGTAAAGACTGGCCTCACTTTGTTTTTTTCCCATGATATAGTAGCCATCAGGAATTACAAAGAGGAAAACTGATGTTGAATTTTTTTTTTAAAATCAAAATATTTCTATTTGAGAAAAGTATCTCTGAAAATCTTAGCATTTCTAAGAATCAAATAATTTGTTCCAAAGCTGCCAAGGTACTATGGTACTAGGCTCCATCACCCGAGGCCTCTCCCCTTCACCCTCCCTTTTTGTTTCCGTGATTTTTTTCTTCTTTTTGGGTTTAGTTAACTAGTCCACCCTTTTTCATTTCCTTGGTTTTTTTTGTTTAGAGTTTGAAGTCCAAAACTTAGACTCATCTTCAGAATCAAACCCCCCCCCCAACACACACACACACACACACACATTCTTTCTTTTGTGGCATCTAAGAGACAAAAATCTAAGGATGCTTCCCACCCAAAGCCAAAAAAAAGCAACTATGAACTCCTAACCTAGACATGGAGCAACCTCGTAACCTCCACAAGGTGTGGTCCAAACAAAGAATTGGATTCTACAGGGAAAGGGGAAAAGAGATCCCCAAATGCATGTTATAAGGCCTTTGATTTCATATACCTAAAACTCAAGGTCCATGCATAGTAGCTTCGGGGAGGTGGGGGGTTTTGGGGGGAGTGTTTTTTGACTAAAAATTCCTCCCAATAGTGTAGGAGAACCTTTTGAGGATAAGCTGTCTTAGATTTCAGTTGTTTTGCAATTTGTCACAAACCTGGATACACCAAAGAGGGAAACAGATGACTGGGTACTGAAGAAAGAAGTGAAATAATGCTGAGTATTATGGATAGATAAATTACATTTGGTCCTCTGCTGACAAGGTTGTAGAGAGTTTCTTTCCAATTGGTTGGTTTGGCAGCATTATTGCCTTTCAAAATCTGGACTCTTGATACAAGTACCAGTGGCACCCCCGGCCCCCCCACCTCACAAGTATCGTGACAAGGCTCAGTCGGAGTCACCAAATCTACCCTATTGTTGATTTTACAAATTGAGTCCTACACAACACAATACCCATACCATCCAGGAACGTCAAGCCCTGTGGGCCTGAAATGTTTTGTTCTGTCATCCATGCATGCCGGTTCCGATTATACCAGGACTTGTTCCGAAGTGTTTTCCGCCCATTTATTCACCTGCATGAACTCTCTTTATTCTCATAATAACTGGAATTGCAAAACCAAAAGTGGAACCCACAAATGGAAAAAAAAAAAGAAAAAGCAATTGGTCCGAGTATTGACGTTAAATTAAAAGAAAGAAAGAAAGAAAGATGGGTAGAGTACCTCTAACTTAAAGACCGGCACCACGCAGGATGGATGTTGTGTGAACAGGAAACACTAATTTATGGTACCTATCACAGACTTAACCACAGGGGTTAAGAATGTGCTAATCACAGTGACACAGGGTATGTACTAACCACAGTCACGTTAGGTACCTTGTAACTACTAACCATCCACACATGCATCTACTTCTAGTAGGCACCAAAGTGCATGTACTACTTACCTACTTATTACATAGTAATCACTTCCATTCCCTACCTCGCTACCTATGATGCTTACCCATTAATATAAGTATTTAGTACCTGGTAGGGTGATGGGAAGGAGGGGAAAATATTAAACAGGCCAAAGGAAATGAATGCGTCCGGTACAAAAGTACCCGCCAGGACATGTTTTGCCCCCGCCCCATCCCCCTCGCCCCTGCCCATCCTCCCACCGCCACCCCCCTTCTTGTAACATCCCCCTGATGGGACGGCTCGCGAAACGTACCCATGTTACGAAATTTTCGTAACCTGCCATCACATGCCCATCCACATGGGGATCCATGGTACCAACGATGCGATGGACCCCATGCCCCATGCATGTCCCCCTCTCGACTCGTGTAAGGTTTAGCTCCTTCGCATTAGGGTTTATTCTGTTTCACTCGCATTTCAACACTTTTGCATTTCTTTGTCTTGTTTCCCCTTGCTTCAATGTTGTTGGCAAGCTCCAAATTTCAGCAACATCTCAATTTTGTTCTTTAGATTCTCTAAGTTTAGTTGTTATCTTAATTTTGTTCTTTAGATTCTCTAAGTTTAGTTGTTGTTCCATTGCTCCAAAGCTTGTTCCGTGTATGCATTTCCACAAATGTTTCCATTTTAAGTTTGCTTATAAGCTTATCATGTGCTCTATTATAAATGTTTGAGAAAAGTTGTGGTGACATTTTCAAGTTCTTCCTCAATGATGCTAACCAAGGTCACATTGTTCATTTCAAAGGCGTGTTGCAAAATACTATCATCCAAGTGTACACATTTGATTACAAAATCAAGTTTTGCAACAAATCACATATAGGTATTTCTCCTTTTTTGAGTTTGTAATAGGGGGATTGAACTATAACATGGGAAGTGTTATTGTAACAACAATGGGCAAGAGACATGGGTGATGATGACGTGGGTATCATGCCCTAAACCTTGTAGAAATGTAAAACCCTAAAACAAGCAGGGGGAGCAATGTAGGAAACATTTCTACAATAAATTATACGCATATTTTTAGGTTATAGGATTTCTTTACATAACTATGGGCACAAACTTAGTTACAAATAGTTTTTTTTAACATGGTGGTGGGTTTACGTTGCTATAGGAAACAATCGAAAGTCAAGTGGCTATTGGAAAAGTTTAGTGTTTTGGAGACTTTATTTAATATGGCTATAAAAAATAAGGAAATAAAAGGGCCAAATTGGTTTCAATGATTGTTGAATTATTATGTGAAGTTGAATTCTATTCGATTCATAGAACAATGGGTCACTCCTGAACTATACAATAAGCTTTTGCTAGAGATTTTTTCATCACGTGTGACCCCATTAAATGGGGATAAAGATTGTCTTGATTTCCAATGTGTGTATTGTGGAAGGGAATAGTCAAGTAAGTTGTGGCTTTTTGACCACATGTCTAAAGGGTGCCTAGATGCTCCTAGGGACCCAATAACAAATAATCCAATATCTTCTCTTGTGTTGCCCAATTTGGCTAATGTGCAGTTGTTGAAAGAAGTAAAGCGACAAATTGAGAAAAAATGATGCCTCCTTTATTGAATTGAAGACGAGGACCCAAGCTGACATAAATGCAAAAACAACCTTAAAGAGAACTCCAGTCAATGTTGAGCACATTCATGTCCAAGTGTGTAGGTTCAAATCTTTAAAAGGTTTATTCCCAAAACTTTGTTATAGTAGAGAACATTAGAGAGGTTTGTTGAAATCTCTTGGACAAAGGATGGGAAGATGTAAGGCGAAGCCATCACCCAAAAAACAACATGAAAGTACATCAATTGAAAACTCCATGTTGGATATGCCACATGAAGAAGAAGAGTTGGATGTAAATGAACTCAAAGGTTCAAACCAAATTAGCAAGGAAACTAGGGTGCTACCTTCAAATGATCAAAGGCCTTGGTATTGAAAGCCAAGACATGTCAGAAGCAAAACTTTATGGTGTATCAAGTCCACCTCATTCCAACACGGGGGGTAGCAATCAAAATAGACCCGTACCTTCACACATTTGTCTAGAGGGATGGGATGAATGGATTGTTAGCACGTTTATGGCATCATTTAGGTTGTGGACCCACAAAGATCAAATAAGCTACAAATGCCTCCACTACTGCATTTATGAATTTTTTGGTTTACAATGCCATATGGTTTTAGAGCTTTGCAAAAAAAATCCTTTGTAACATGTAGCCCATTTGTAACCCTCTAAATCCAACCTCTAACTTTGGTTTTATTTATTTTCCACAAAATTGTTGCACAAATTTGCAACAAAATGATGTGAACATTTCTGTTAGTCATGTGGTGAATCCTGCAACTTCAAAAAATGAATTCCATGCATTAATTGAGTAAATTGAGCACAAGTTACTAGAACGAAGCTTGAAGCCCAATGGTGGGAGGAGTGTGAAAAAAGGATTGTTGAATATGTGAACAACAAATTGCACAACTTTGATGTAGTTGTTGCTCTTGAAATCGAGCAAAGAAAGTGGGGGTGGCACCCACTCTTTGACATCTTCATAATAGTTCCTACTTTGAGGGCCCTTGCCTTGAACTTTCTTTAGACACATATCAACAATGAAACCATAACCATATGTGATGGAATTTGTAACAATGAAAGGGTTGGTATGTTTTACCTAGTTCCATCGTGTGCTAGGTTTTTTAGGTTATACACATTTTCAAAAAGGTTACATGTTCCTCTAGTGCACCCATTGCGAAGTGCTACTAAAAAAAATTGTGGACAATGGTTTTCTAAAGGGCTAAACGATAGGCCATAGCAAACAATCGTCACAATAATGTGAGAGGAAGGGCCATGTTGTTTGCAGGTGGGGTGGGGTCATTGGCAAGAAAAGATTGGCAAGAACAGCCTAATCTGAATACAAAATAGATTATTCCAATTAGTGGTCAAGAATTTATACTTGGGCACAAAATGTCCAATTGCAAGCCATCCAAGATTTTGTAATTGCCAGCATGAAGGATTTCATTGATGGTTAGCAGATTCATGAATGGGGTGTTGTTGGCAATTGCTTTGATTCTATGCTCACAAAATGGTTGATATAAAGAGAAGACATTGATCTTGGATGGCTTATTGCAAGAACAAGTTTGTAGGTCCTCCTTAAGAACACCATTCTTTCAATTTGATGAATGTCAAATGTGTAACATGATTTTTTCTATAGTAAACAAAACTATAACATATTTCCACTTTTTTGTAACATGGTGTAACATGGCAAACATTTACCTCTACCAACCAATTTTTTAAAAAATTGGGTTAAAAGGCATTCCAAGTTTCAAATTAGTTGAATGTGAATAAAAGGTAACTACATGGATGAAATTGAGGGATTTTCACATGCAAAGGTACCTACTTGGGAAACATTTATTTGTGGGGTGAAACATTGAAATCTTTGATGGTGATAACCTTTTCACCATGGCCCAACCTCAATAACTACCCACATGCCCATTGATGCAATGGACCAACGCCTTTGCACAATTAGTGGGGAGGACAATCAACTCGCAGTGGCACTAGTAGAACATGGTTTGTTTGATCAGCAAAATACTAAAGTTGTTACATCCACTATACCTATAGCAATTTTAACGCAGACAACAAAAAATTCAACATAGTTTAGCTTCAAAATAAATAGCTTGTTGTAAAAATATTTCACCTAACTTGAACCAGATCTAAACTTTATAACCCACTTAGTGGACCTTAGCTAGTTTGGGTCAAGCTTACACCTTAGCCAGTTGGATAATTTGTCACAATTTGATTTAGACATTGAATGCAACCAATTAGATCTACGCATGTGCTTGGCAAGCCAAGATCTAGATTACAAACCTTGTGTGGATTAGCCAGCAAGAAACTTCAGCAAGGAGCTTGCATTAGTAGCGGTGTCACAAACTACAAGTTGTACACTGTCTAATGAGGCGCATGTTCTCGCCATCTTTGGACCCTACAAGGAAAATCAACAATCGTTTTCCATGAGAATGCCGCACTATTGTACTATGCCCCTGAAAGATGAAGCATTACAACATTTGTGGCAAACTTCTAGGTTATCACTTACTCTCGTCATTTGATAAATGGATGTTGAAGTTGGTTTTTGCTTGCCATATATTGTGCAATATTGGTGTTAACATGTTACTAGATTATTTCTACTTTTTTGTAAGGTTGATGAGTTGTTGGATGAATTAAGAACTGACATAATTTCAAATGTCTTCTTTAAGGGCCTTAAAAGCATGGAAATCAACATATTCTTATGTGATCTTGAGTGTTTCACAAACTTTGAAGCACCCATGTTTAACAAGTGGTTGGATTTCATGCTTGGACATACACTTGCAAAGAAAGTTGTGTCAAACATGTGTAGGTACATTTTGTTAAATGCATACGTTTTTAGGTTAATTAAGATTGAACTTTAGAATGGAAGAGGGACAAAAAGGTGGGGGACAAAGTACTTTAAGCATGGTTCATTCTTAAGTAGCATTGTGGTTATGCCATATTTGGACAAAAACCATTGGTCCTTATACATCATGGAAAAGGGACGCACCATTCATTGTGATTCTATACCAGGGTTCCACAACAACAGATCATCCAAGGAGCTTGTTCAAAATGTGCGCATTACATGGGCCCTTTCCAGACGCTTAAATGAAGATGATGCAAATTTCAAAACATTTGTCAATGTGGATACCATTATGCCCAAGGGTTTTGCTCAAAAGAAGTCATGGGAATGTGGCCACCAAGTTGTCTTTAACTTTAGAACATACCTACAAGAATGATGGACATTAGCTTCATTTCATGGTCATCATGTGAGTTCAAACTCAACTTGTCATGTCACTTTCTATGCACGTTATATATTGTTAATATATGTAGTGATAACATAAGCTCAATTAAATATACACCATGAATAGGCCACCTTGTTGTTTCATATGAGAACACGAGTAGTGCCTACAACCATGTAACAATTATGCATTGTTAACTTGATTGTATAATGTGTTGGTTTTGATTAGGGCAATTCATGGCGGGAGGAATCAATAAGGAAAATTCAATATTGTGTTATCCAAACACTAGTGGAAGAATTGATAGTGAAAGATGATAATAAGGGCTACCAGTCCCTTCACATGCCAACATCAAAAGACATTATGTTTGGCCATGAAGTGATTGTTCATGGTTCCACAACAATAGAAGCCACCTTGCATAATGATCACAAGAAGCCCTAATAAGAGCTCCCTTGCAATCTAAAAGGGCTCTTTCTCTTGAACACACATGTTACTCCAATTGTTGCAATTAGTATAGATCAATTCACAATTGGTGGTGAAACAAAAGCTGCCTTTAAATGGAAAAGAAAGAGGCAATGACCCACTCCCACTTCCCCCAAAAAAAAACCCAAACCAAGCTTATCAAATGCACGACTCAAATGTAATGACCCAAACAAGTAATGTAATAAAAACAAACATAAACACATTTTAGAAGATTTGTCACGTGCAAGTTGTTTAATTTATTTGATGATCATAGTTCCCACATTATACATAGTATTCAACCTATCGTACCCCATTAAAGTCTAATGAAGGAATATGCATATTTGCATTAACTTTGTAACATTTATCTCGTTCTGTAAATTATTTCATTTAGCAATGAACAATGATGGTTTGGAACAATGTAGCACTACTTTCACGTATTTATGTAACATGTATATACCCACTGGACATAATTAGCACATGTGTGCATGTGCTCATAACTTGGCCTAGCAAATATATTAGTGATTGAATATACCAAATCACACCATGAACTACCCAAATTTGCCCAAGTTGTGCTTTTAAAGGTACTATTGTAGCCCACATGTGACTTCATCACAAAAATACATGCATAATCAATCCATGGATCAAATAGATGGAAAACAACAATTAGATTTTTCAGTTAAATTCCATTGGTTCATTCATTTCAACATCTCACTAGAAAACAATGGTGAGTATTTGTGGGATTTTTGCCTAGGGGTTTGAGCAACAAAAACCCCATGGTAATCCGGGAAAGCCTTGTCCTACTAACATGACCAATATTCTAGAAAATCCTTTTGTTGTTTCAAACTCCAACCATTGTTGTCCAAATTACACTTGAATCTACCAACACCACTAAAAGATATGAAGCCATGGTCAATCTTTACTTTTAATGTTTTTTACCTCCCAACCACAATTTGGATTGATGCAAGTAGGTGTTCCAAGAGTACCTAATTGTCCTTTACTTCTTCAACTAGCTCAATTTGAAACCAACGAATCTTGTCTTTTAACCTTGCTTAACATGTTTCATTTGGTGTTCTTGATGTCGGAGGTGTGTATCAGATGTTGCCAGGTGAACATCCTCCTTAAAGACTGAACAAATGTTATAGGCCTCCTTCAAGGAACATGTTACTATAGGCCTCTTTCAAAACACATTACTATTTTTTGTTCATCACAAACCCATTATTTTTCCATGATGCATTATAACATTAATGTAACAAGGTGTCACCAACAAGAGCATATATTGCCTAATCAATTCGTCTCCCATGAAATCTTCCTTTGGATGAACCAAAAGTTGCTTTTAAATTTGCATGGTAATTTTCAATGGTAACATTTGTATCCTGCTTTGCATAAGGAAGGTTCCGATTACTTACCACCCACATTTTGGTTTTTGATAGCCACTCATATTACACATACATCCAAAATGCTTTTGCAACTAACAAATTATTTGCCATTCTTTCCACCACTTCACATTTCGCCCATGCATCCATGTCTTAGTCATTCAGGCAATTAATGTTGTACATGATCTCTCACAAGAATTTCAATGCAATTGTGTGATTAGCTAGATCTTTGATTTTGGGGTAGGCTTGTTTTAGCCAAGTTCGACAAACGTGCCATAAGCTCAAGTAAACCTTTGTTTGGGGCCACACCATCCTATTTGCATGCAATGAACAAATTCACTACCATCAATCCCAAAAAATAATTAGTAACATGAAACACAAACATGGCTAATAACAAAAACTTGCAGCACAAAAATTTGCTTAGTAGTAGGAACCCATGATACATAAGTCACTAACAACAAGAATCGATAGCATTGACATTTGCTTAATAGCATAAACCCACAAGGCATGAATCTAATAGCTATTACTTGGCTAGAAACATACATCCACGTAACACATATCTTGGCTCGAAACATGCATCCATAGTCATAGATGGTGTTGCAATAGCCACCAACATGACATACCTTGGCTAATAACTAGCATGAAGAACACATACCATGGATAGTAAAACGAACCCATGGCACACTAAACTAGGTTAATAATTAGCAGCCACTACACATAACATGGCCAATGAGGATATTGCACATGACATAATGTGGCAGAACAAGCATCAACATCATGTAACATCTAGAAACCTACAACACATAACTTGGCTAGAAACAAGATTCCAAAACACCTAACCCTCCCAATAATAACCATTAAAATAAATAATTTGGTTACCAACATGAACCTACAATAGAAAATGCAATTAGTAACAAGCATCCATAACACAAAATTTCCCGATAAGGAATTTATCGCAAGCTATTTATCTCTACCTTCACATCATCCACAATGAAGGCATTTGGATGCTAATCATTCTTGACCATCAACAAGCTTTTGTTTAATGCATCCATCCACAGGGCCAAGTCACATTACTTGTAACTTGATGTGATAATGTACGTCACAGGGACCCCATTATACCATTCGTCAAACATCATCATCATGTACAATGGAAACTCTAAAACTAATGTGATGTTGTTTAGGTGGGTGGTTATAAACACATACATGACACACATTCAATTGCTAGTCATGGTTACATACCTTTTTATCATTCGTTCCAAATGTGGCATTAATAGAAAAACCACTGTCATGGCCACATTGTAACATCATTTCCCTTTGCCATTGGGTTTGTATCCTAATGGTGAAGGGCATGTTATTGCTTTGAAGATTGCCTTCAACCTGAATGCCACTTTCTTGGTAAAAGAAGACCTTGTTTTTGTTCTCAACCACCCACATTTGCACACTTTGTGCGTCATCTTCATGCTTCCTATATGTCTTCTTTGCTTGCTTACCTGCCATGTTATGAATGTCTTGTTCACTTAAAAACAAATATCATGATAGTTTAATCTTGTTCTCCATCATATCCTTCAACTAGGCTTTGTGCTTATTCATCATTTAATAGATGGATAGGCCCAATTGAAGGTGCTTCAACACAAATGTTCGAGTCTCCTCTGATAAATGCAAAGAAAATGATGGCCTTAACCCACATTTCATGATTATATGGATAACAAGGCCCAATTTGTTTACATGTTGGAATGTGTCATAATAGATTTCACCAATCGTTGGGTGCAAAAAAAATTGTTTCAATGTGAAAGAACAACAAAAACCCTTCTTATGGCCATCACTCTACTTTTCATTGAAACTCAAGGCCCCTTGTGCCCCTCATTAATTGCCTCTTGGTTGTTTTGGTTCTTTCGCTCCAACTTCCCCATGTTTATGTTTGGCATTGGACCATGCATATTCCTGATACAATCAGCTAGGCCATACTCACAATGATACCTAAAACATGTCATCAAAGTTGGTAGTTGCATAACACATAAACATGTGAAAGAAGATTATTACAACCTATTACAACTGAAAAGATTTTTCATGTTCATGTTCCATGTTTCAATTTACAATACCTAGTCATTTGGGAATCAAGGTATTTTACCTCATATTTTCCCAATAGCTATTGGGTTTAGGATTTCTCAAGATTGAGTTCGTTCGATGGTCTTTCTTGATGAACCTACATTACACATCTCCTTTATTGTCTTCTCTAGTTAGAAAATCTAGAACCCCAACCCATGGAACGTGAAACACATACACCCTTTTCCATATGGTATTTGTTTTTGTATCATGCTTAAGTGTTCATCATAACCAACCCACCAAGACAAATCCCTGAAACTAAAAGAACTTGGGGGTGGTTGTTGTATAGAGCCCATAAGTGCTTCCATTGCTAGAATATCATGGCTTTTGTATGCATTGCTACAATTTCCCACCTCTAGCATTACATTGGATGACCTATCTTGTCCAACCCTACCTCTTCCATCCAAAATGCACCTATTGATCCTTCAACAAAACACACATCTTCCCTTGCTTACAATGCACAATTGTTGGTGCTACATGTAGTGGAAAGAAACCTAACACACCAAATGAACTAATGTTGTTGGATGTAACCTATACAATGGTGCACTTACCAAGAGCGTAAAAACGAACTTTCAATTGTAAGCCAAGTAGGCACATGCTTTAGATTCCAACTCCATGACAATTCAAAAGTATTTCAAGCCTACAACAGACATTAATCCCACTTCTACAACCAATCTACAATTGTATGCCAAGTATGCACATGTTTTGGATTCCAACTTTGTGACAATTCAAAGGTACTTTAGACCTCTGTAAACATTAGTCCCACTTCCATAAACGATCTGCAATTATAAACCAAGTTAGCACACACTTTGGAATTTTGCTAGCTAGTAGTTCAAAGACCTATACTTCTATAACCAACTTGCAATAAACATCATTCTTTCCACTTTGGCTTCCATCTTGCCACCTTTTATAAAACTGATCTACAACAAGCAACTTCCCAACTTTGCTTCCATCTTGCCACCTTTTATAAAACCGATCTACAACAAGCAACTTCCCAACTTTGCTTCCAACTTGCCACATTTTGAAACATCAATTTGCAACAAGCAACATTTTTCCATTTTAATTTACACTTTGCCACAGTTTGAAATGTTGATTCGTAATAAGCTATCCATAACATGCAATTGTCTCTCATTTGTACTTCTAGGTTGTGCAACATTTTGCACCAACCATCTCCTAAAAATTGCACCAAGGGTGAATTACAACTTAGACTAAAGCATGTGTAGGATGTCACGAAACTTAGGAAGTGACGTACATGTTTGTTCTAATTAGGGTTCGAAATGGAGTTTACCTCATTAAGACCACCAACTTTGAAAAAACACTATAGTGTATGTGGAACGTTGTAACTTAAACCCACACTTACGCCCAATGTTTGAAACACTATTGATAATTGGATCATATTATAGGTAGGCTTTTATCCCAAAAGGAGGTGGATCACATTGGCAATCGCACTTAGGAGACCATCAACAAATAGGTGATTCGTTGGAAGTAAAGGACGATGAGTCTAACAATGATCTATTCTACATTCCTTTTAGTAATCCTTCTGAACCCATCTTTGCAAAGTTGGAAGAACGTTTGGTTGTTGATCGTGGCAGGAGGTATTCATGCATTCTGTTGGAGAACCATTAGAAGATTTGTGATCAAATTCTGCATCCTTAGCATGGTTGGTCACATCATCCACATCAAGTGACATTGAAGTCCATGGAAGAAGACTAGGTTAGACCATCACACAAGCATATTTCGTTTGCTATTGGACATTTTAGGGCAACAATGCAGCCAATTACACCAAGCATAACTATTAGTGTGTTAGCTACACCAAATGCATTTCCCAGTTTGTCATCATTTGTGCAAGTTTTCACTCCCACAACATATTCACTTCACATGTTTTTCCTTGCATTAATGATGTTGTAGTGATTAGGGAGTTCGTTTTAACATGTGCAAATGAAATACTAATAATTTTAACATTATTTTACATATTCCATGAGGTGGAGGTAGGGCTACCATTCCCTTGCTTCTAGTATTAAGGTGTAACTTAGAGGTGTTGATCTAGGTGAAAGACATTGTTGAGTGGAGAGTTTGGTTGGGGCAACATATTTGTTAAAAGCTAATGCAAGTGTTTTAAGATTCATTAAACTAGAATAGAATTCCCAAGTGGAAGAAGAGGGAAGAAACTTTCTTGGTTTTGATTTTCAGTATTGTTAAAATTCCTATTTTTTTTTACTATAATTTTTTGTCAAAAAAGACCCATTTTGGATAGGTATCAAAAAAACCTCTTGGTCATTTTGGACAAATTGCTTTGAACCTATCCATTGTGACTAGGCCATGTACTTTTTGACCAAGCCTAAGTTGACATTTTTGACTAATCATTTTGACTAGTACTTTTGATTCATCAATATAAGAATCAAATGATTTTTTGATTGGTCAAACACAATTTTGACTAGGTAAATGCCATGTGGCATTTAAATAATGGGCACACAAGTTAAGCCACATGACACCTAAACATTGGCCACCTAGGCTATGCCACGTGGCTTTTAAAAATTGGCCATTTAAATTATGCCATGTGGCATTTAAACATTGGCCACTAGGCTATGTCACGTGGATAAAACATAAGCAACCTAGGTTAAACCTAAAATTAAATACCTACTCCTAAGGTCTTTATGTTTAAGAACCTACAACCTAAACTCATAGGTTTAAGTCTGAGAGCCTATAATTAACAACTAGGTATAGAAGTTTAAAGTAGGTTAAAACAACTTAAATTATAACCTTTACTAGGCTTAAATGTACACCACCTAAATTAAAACTACACCTAGATGACCTAGGTAGGAAAATCTTATTTCATTTTGAATTTGACCTTTAAGGTTGAGCCTTTTCAATTGGCTCATCCCAAATGGCCTTCCTTTTAAAAATATTTCTTATGTCTTGGATGCTTATGGTGCATCTATTCATATTGCTCACCATTTGGAAATAATAACAAACAATATAGGACAAACTTTTGGGAAAGAGAAACAAATTCATGTCCACACAACATTATTCCTAAATAACTATGTAAGATACATACATTAAATAAATAAAGAGGTAGGTAAATATGTATGTTAATTAAGTTAAAATAAAAAATAGTAATATTTAATATATAGTTATTTAATTATAATTTAAAATTACAATCATATTTTAAATCCTTGAATTATATAAAATATCAAGATAGTTATAATGTATTATATTGTTGATTGATAATTACAACCAAATTATAACTAATCCTTACAAAATTGACCTAATTCATTATATATTATCAACAATGTATTTGTAATAATTAATAATTAATTGTTTAATTACACATTCATTAGTGTATTTTAGGTCAATAACTAGTTAACCAACTAGTAATTTATCATAGGTATATAAATGGCCTATTCTAGCCTATATAACTAAGTTACCTATACGTTAAAATATAGGTAAATAGGTGGAATATAGGTAAGGTATGTATACATAAATACATTTAAATCTAAGCTAATTATATTTAGGTTATTTAGTCACATATTTACATTACATAAGTTAAATAGGTGGTTAATTTAACCTAGGAAAAGTGAATTATGGCAAAACTAATGCTCGGTAAAATAATGTTTAAACCAACCACAAGTAAAGTAATTATGAAAAAATTAATGATTATTAAACTAATTATGGTTCAATTAATCATGAATAAAGTAAATAAGGCCAAGGTAACCAATGAATAAATATGGCTACACTAACCATAAATAAAATAAATATGGCCAAACTAACCAATGAATAAATATTTTATGGCTAAACCGACCATGGTTAAATTAAAAATGGTTAAACTAACTAATTGAATAAATATTTTATGGCTAAATTAGAAATGATTGAACTAACCATGAGTAAAATAAATATGATTAAACTAACCATAATTAAAATTAAAAATGGTTAAACTAACCATGAATAAAATTAATATGGCTAAACTAATCAATGAATAAATATTTCATGGCTAAAAAAAATGCATAAATTAATTATGGCTAAAAACATGAACTAATTATGGCTAAAATCTAAATGATTAAAATAATTATGGCAAAATTAACTATGATTAAAATAGAAATGGTTCAACTAACCATGAGTCCATAAATATTTTATTGCAAAACCAATTATATAAAAATTAATTACAACTAAAATAAACATGAATGAAATCATTATGGCTAAAATCAAAATGATTAAAATAATTATGGAAAAATTAAACATGACTAAACTAAAAATGGTTAAATTAACCATGAATAATCAATTTGGTTAAATTAACCACTAATAAAGTTAATATGGATAAATTAATTCACTACTAGAAATCTTGTCGTTTGCAACCAGTCACTATGCAACTGACATGCAACTGGTTGTCGTTTGCAACTATAAATTTGGTATTGTATAAATTTTCAACCATACGGTTGTGTGTGCAACTAATGTGCAACTAAATGTGTACAACATGGACACGTGTCATAAAAATGATGGCCTGAACTTATACATACTTAAA
>Ga0116231_10004213_pt1 | contig 29247 bp, 27 predicted proteins | sample S1TSphgellanicum_2_FD_89695 | JGI IMG/M metagenome (GOLD analysis project Ga0116231, IMG submission 89695) | Host-associated microbial communities from peat moss isolated from Minnesota, USA - S1T2_Fd - Sphagnum magellanicum MG | ecosystem: Host-associated > Plants > Peat moss > Unclassified...
AGCGGACCCAGCGACGCCGCACCCTTGCCCAACGTGTAGGTCATGCCTGAGTAATTCATCAGATATGCCACACCGATGATCAGCGCCACCGTAATGACCGCGATCCACACCTGCCGGATCGTCCGCCCAACGCACGCCAGCAATGCACCCGGCCCTACGCCCACCAGCAGCGCGGTCAGAATGCCAGCGACCAGGATGGCGGTGCCCGACGCCAACGGCTGAAAACCCCACACCAGCGCATACAAGGCCGGATGATCCGGCTTATCGTAGAGGGTGATGTCAATCTGCTTGTCCAGCCCAGGCCAATGCACGTCGGTGGCGAAATTCGCCGGCACCTTGAAATGCGTCCAGATGATCACGACGACCGACACCAGCACCCACGGCAGCCACCCCTGCCAGACCGAGAATGTGCGCGTCGTATTGAGCGCGCCCGCCGTCGCGACCGCGGAGACCGCATATTCGGGGCTGGGTGCGGGTTGCCAGACGCGCAAAAACAGGATCGTCAGCACCAGGGAACCCAGCGAGGAAAACACGTCCGTGAGCTGATAGTCGCCAAAATTCGATGTGCCGAACTGGAACAGCGCAAAACTGCCGCCAGCCACCAGAAGCAGCGGCCACATGGCGGCGACGGATTTGCGGCCGCCATAGACGAACATGACATAGAACGGCAGCAGCAGCGCAAAGAACGGCAATTGCCGCCCCACCATCGCGCCGAGCGTGGCCGCGGGCAGCCCGGTGACCTTGCCCAGCACCGTCACCGGCACGCCCAGCGCGCCGAATGCCACCGGGGCGGTGTTGAAAATCAGCGTAAAGGTCAACGCCTCGATCGCCGGCCAGCCGGTGAGGATCAGCAGCGACGAGGTGATGGCAATCGGCGTGCCGAACCCGGAGACACCTTCGAGCAGCGCCCCGAAACAGAAGCCGATGACGATCAGCACCACCCGCCGGTCGCCCGGCAGATGCTGGAACACCCAGTCACGGAACGCATCGAACCGGCCGGAGGTCACGGCAATGTTATAGAGCAGCAGGGCGGCGAACACGATCCACATCACCGGCCACACGGCGAAGACCATGCCGGCCGCGGCCGCATTCAGCGCCATCGGCAGCGGAAATTGCCAGAGCCCGACTGCAATGATCAAGGCTGTCACCAGGCCGGCGAGCGAGGCCTGCCACGCCGGCCGCTGCAGCACGCCGAGCATGACCAGCACCGCCACCACCGGCAGGGCGGCGACCAGAAACGACAGAAGCAGGCTGTCGCCGACTGGCGTAAGTAATTGATGGAACACGCACTTCCCCCGTATGGTCGCGATCTGACATGTCGCGTGCAGACGAATGCCAGCACGCTGGCGCGGGTTTCGCAAGGCTTGCCATTGCCGCACGCCCGGTGCAGAGGCCGCGCGACCCGCAGGGAGCGATCCGCGATGCTGACCGTACACCACCTCGAAAACTCGCGCAGTCAGCGCGTGCTGTGGCTGCTGGAGGAGCTTGGCGTTGCCTACGACGTCAAACGCTACGAGCGCGACCGCAAAACCATGCTGGCCCCTGCCTCCCTCAAGGCCGTGCATCCGCTCGGCAAATCGCCGGTGATCGCCGATGGCGCACATACGATTGCCGAGACCGGCGCCATCGTCGAGTATATTCTCGAAACTTACGGCCAGGGGCGTCTCGTCCCGCCGGCCGGCGGCGAGGATCGGCGGCGATTCACCTACTGGTTGCACTTTGCCGAAGGCTCGGCGATGCCGCCGCTGGTGATGACGCTGCTGTTCACCGAAGTGCCCAAGCGCACCCCGTTCTTCCTTCGCCCGGTGGCCAATGCGATCGGCAATGCGGTGAAGACGAGCTATCTTGGGCCGACGATCGCGGCGCAACTTGATATGATGGAGGCTGAGCTTGGCCGTGGGGGCTGGTTTGCCGGCGCCGAGTTTACCGCGGCCGATGTGATGATGAGTTTTCCCGTCGAAGCGGCGGCCAGCCGCATGGGGCTTGGCGGGCGGAATTTGCTCAGCGCCTGGCTCGCCACGATTTATGCGCGGCCGGCTTATCAGGCGGCGCTTTCGCGGGGAGGGCCTTATGCGTTTGCATGAGGGAAGAAAGCACTTCTTTTTTGAAAAAAAGAAGCAAAAAACTTTTGGATGTTTGGCCGAGCCTCTCCGGATAGGCTCAGCCCAGGAGTAAAAGTTTTTTGGTTCTTTTTTTCAAAAAAGAACTGCTTCCTTTCTTCCTCCAAAGGCCCCCAAATGAAAATCGGCTTCATCGGCCTAGGCAACGTCGGCAGCAAACTCGCCGGCAGCCTGATACGCAACGGCCACGACGTCACCGTCCTGGACCTGAACCGCACCCTCGTCGAGCAGCACGTCGCCCGCGGCGCCGCTGCCGCCGCCACCCCTCTCGAACTCGGCCGAAAGGTCGATCTGATCATCACCTGCCTGCCTTCGCCCGCGGCCAGCGCGGCTGTGGCGGAGGGGGAGGATGGTTTCCTGCCGGCGCTCGGTCCGGGCAAAATCTGGCTGGAGATGAGCACGACCGACCATGCCGAGGTGATCCGCCTCGGCGCCCTGGTGGAGGCGCGGGGTGCGATGATCATGGATTGCCCGGTCTCCGGCGGCTGTCACCGGGCCGACACCGGCAATATCTCGATCTTTGCGGGTGGCCGGCGCGAGGCTTTTGATGTGGTGTTCCCGGTGCTGCAATCGCTCGGGCGGCGCATCCTTCATACCGGCGCGCTCGGGTCGGCGTCGGAACTGAAAGTCGTCACCAACTATTTGTGCACCGTGCACCTGGCGGCGTTGGCCGAGGCGCTGACGGTGTGCAAGGTTGCCGGCATGGACATGAACACGGCGTACGAGGCGATCCGCATTTCCTCGGGCAATTCCTTCGTGCATGAGACCGAATCGCAGGTGATCCTGAACGGCAGCCGCGACATTAGTTTCACCATGGATCTGGTGATCAAGGATGTCGGGCTGTTCGATCAATTGGCTCAGGATCTGAATGTGCCGCTTGAGTTATCGCCTCTGGTCTTGTCGATCTTCAAGGACGGGGCGGCTAAATACGGTCCCCGTGAACATTCGCCGAATATCATTCGCCGGTATGAGGAGCCTTGCGGCGTCCGCGTGCTGGGGCAAGGGTTTCCGGCCGAGATGGTGGATGATGAGCCGGAAGAGCCGGGGTATGAGGTGATTGCAAGAAGGTAACAAAAAACTTTCAGACAGAGAATCAGTGGCAATACACAGCATGATCAACGACGTAGGATGGGTGAGCGAAGCGAGACCCATCACCGCGCGTGCGATGGGTCTCGCTTCGCTCACCCATCCTACGTCGTTGGCCATTTTCGTCCACGAGGGTCTGTCAAAAGCCGGCGAGGAAGTTTTTTCAAGAAAGACCTGCTTCCTCCCTCACCATGTCAGCCCCCTTTTCCGCCACCATCACCGTCGGTGCATTCGTATTCCCTGAGGTCAGCGTAGGAAAGATCGACGCATCGATCACCCGCAGCCCCACGATTCCATGCACCCGGAGCCGCGCATCGACCACGGCGGTGCGCGGATCGGGGCCCATCGCGCAGGTGCCGGCGGGGTGATAGACGGTGTCGGCGCGGTTGCGGAAATCGCTGAGCAAATCTGCGTCAGTCTGCATCTGCGCGCCGGGGCTGATTTCGCCGGTAATGATGTCGGCCAGCGGGCGCGTGGCGGCGAGCGCCCGCAACAATTTTGCGCCGGCGAGCGCGTCGGCGAGATCCTGGTCGGTCGAGAGATAGTTGGGCGCGATGCGCGGGTGGCGGCGCGGATCGGGCGAGAGGATCCGTAACGAGCCGCGGCTGCTCGGGCGACACGCATTAAAGGAGAGGAGAAACGCCGGGAACGGATCCGGGTTGAGCAGTTTGCGTGCTGCGAGCGGCGTCTGTGTATAGCTCACCGGACTGAAATAGAGTTGCAGGTCGGGGCGCGTCAGCCCGGTGCGGGAACGGACGAAGCCGCCGGCCTGGTTGACGCTCATCGACAGCGGGCCGCCGCGGTCGATGAGATAGCGCATGCCGGCGCGGATTTTGCCGCGCAGCGGACGCAACTCGTCATTGAGGGTCGGCCGGCTTGAGCGATAGAAATACGATACCGCCAGATGGTCCTGCAGGTTGCGCCCGACGCCTTGTAGCGCATGGCGCACACCGACCCCGGCGTCCGTCAGGTCGGCGGGGTTGCCGATGCCCGAGAGTTGCAGAAGCTGCGGCGAGTTGATCGTCCCGCCGCACAGGATCACTTCGCGGCGGGCGGTGACGCTGGCCTCGACTCCGTGATGGAGATAGGCGACGCCGGTGGCGCGCTTGCCGTCGAGCAGGATCCGTGTGGCCAGCGCGCGGGTCTGGAGTTTCAGATTCCTCCGCCGCAGGGCCGGGCGCAGGAAAGCATTGGCTGTCGAGGCGCGTATGCCTCGGTCGGTGTTGATCTGATAGATGCCGACACCGACGCCCGCTGGCGTATTGAAATCCTCGGTCGTGGGCAAACCCAGCGCGCCGGCGCTCTGCAGGAAGTGCGCGCAGAGCGGATGCACGCGGGCGGAGATGTCGGTGACATGCATCGGCCCGCCGGCGCCGTGAAACTCGGTGGGTCCGCCGTCATGATCCTCGGACTTGCGGAAATAGGGCAGCACATCGGCAAATCCCCAGCCCGGATTGCCGGCATCGCGCCAGTCATCAAAATCCTCCGGCCGGCCACGCACATAGACCATGGCGTTGATCGACCCCGACCCGCCGATCACCCGCCCGCGCGGCCAGGTGCTGCTGCGGCCGCCCAAGCCGGCAACCGGCGCCGTTTCGTACATCCAGTTGACGTGCTTGTCGAAGAACGTCCGCCCATAACCGATCGGCAACTGGATCCAGAGTGTGCGGTCCGATCCGCCGGCCTCCAGCAGCAGCACGCTGGTGCTTGGATCCTCCGCTAGGCGGCTGGCGACCACGCAGCCTGCGGTGCCGGCGCCGATGACGACGTAGTCGAAACTCTCCATTAATATCCGAAGGTTTTTTTAACAAGAAAACAAGCAAAAAAAAGCACTTCTTTTTTGAAAAAAAGAAGCAAAAAACTTTTGAATCTTAAGGACGCTGGTAAACACCTACCGTGCGAGCCACGGCCAACAGGTTCTGCTTCATCGTCTTCAGCAGCATCCCGCGGCCCGGGGGCGCGGAGAATTGCGGCATCGCATCGAATGCGAACAGTTGGAATGCATACCGGTGCGGTCCGTGGCCAGGGATCGGGCCGGGGGCCAGCCAGCCGGCGCGGGCTACGGAGTTGCGGCCGGCCTTAAAGCCCAGGGGCGACTGGCGAACCTGGCGCATCGCCACCCCACCCTCCGGAATGCCCGACAAGGTCGGCGGCATGGAGTGCAGCAGCGCATGCACCAGCGGGCGGGGGAAGGGCGCGTCTGCGTCCTCCACGATCAGCGCGAGCGAGCGGGCGCCGGCCGGCACGCCGTGCCAGTCCAGAGGTGGAAATAAGCTCTCGCCGTCCTGGGTGTAGCGGTCGGGGATGGTGCCGCCGTCGCCGAATGCGGGGCTGCTGATCACCATGCCGTTCGCCGCCACCTCGGCGCGGCTGCTGGCCAGCGCGCCGAGGCCAGGCCGCACCTGGCGCAGCATCTGACCGACTTTTCTGGCCCACTCGTTTGCCATAAGCCCTTCTCCGTCCGCGCCGGATCGCCGGCGCGCTGACGCCGCGTGTGTCCACCCGCTGCGGCGCGCGCGCAACCCTGGCATGACGCAGTCTTGTTTTGAAGACACGGCAGTTGACGCCCCTGTGGCTCACGCGACATGGAAGGGCCTGCCGCGAAGAGTTTGCCCGCCATGAGCCATGCCTTGACCCTGCAACCGGCCGCGCAGACACCGGCCCGCCGCACCGCGGGCACCGCCGTTGCCGTGTTGGTGGCCGTCAGCTTCGGCCATTTGCTGAACGACATGCTGCAATCGCTGCTGCCGGCGATCTATCCGGTGCTGAAGGGCAAATTCAGCCTGGGATTCGGCGAAATCGGTGTGATCACCCTCGTGTTCCAACTCACTGCCTCGGTGTTGCAGCCGGTGATCGGCGTGTTCACCGACCGGCGGCCGATGCCCTATTCGCTGCCGGTCGGCATGGGATTCACCCTGCTCGGCCTGCTGCTGCTGTCGGTGTCCGGCAGCTATGCGGAATTGCTGGTGGCGGTGGCGCTGATCGGCATCGGCTCATCGGTGTTTCATCCGGAAAGCTCGCGGGTGGCGCGCATGGCCTCCGGCGGCAAGCATGGGATGGCGCAATCTCTGTTTCAGGTGGGCGGCAATGCGGGCTCCGCGCTCGGGCCGCTGCTCGCCGCCTTCATCGTCGCACCGCAAGGTTTGAGGGTCGATGGACAGGGCAGGGTCGCCTGGTTCGGGCTGGCGGCGCTGCTGGGCATCGCCGTGCTGGGCTATGTCGGGCGCTGGTACGCGGGGCACGCGCGGATCACGGCGCCGAGCCACGCGGCGCCGGCCGCTGTTTCGGGCCAGCGGGTCGGACTCATCATCGGTCTGCTGGTAGGGCTGATGACGTCCAAATTCATCTATATGGCCAGCATGGGGAATTACTACATCTTCTACCTGATGGCGCAGTTCCACGTCTCGGCGCACACCGCGCAACTCTGCCTGTTCGTGTTCCTGGGCGCCGTTGCGGCCGGCACGTTCGCCGGCGGCCCGATCGGCGACCGCATCGGCCGCCGGCGCGTGATCCTGGTATCGATCGTCGGCGTGCTGCCGTTCACGCTGGCGTTGCCGCACCTGGGCTTCGCCTGGACCGTGCTGATGACGCTGCCGATCGGGCTGCTGCTCGCTTCGGCGTTTCCGGCCATCGTGGTCTATGCGCAGGAGACGATGCCGCACCGGATCGGCATGATCTCCGGGCTGTTCTTTGGCCTGGCTTTTGGTGTCGGCGGGCTGGCGGCGGCTTTGCTGGGCGTGCTGGCGGATAGGACGAGTATTCAACTGGTTTATCAAATTTGCGCTTTTTTGCCGGCCATGGGGTTGCTCGCGCTGCTGCTGCCCGAAGAGAAGTAAGGAAGCGGTTCTTTTTTGAAAAAAGAACCAAAAAACTTCTACGAATAATATGGTGGTTGGCCGGAGTCGGGGCGGGTGAAGTAGGGGATATCGGAGACCCCCAGCAGCTGTTCGAAGGCGGGTCGGGCGAAATAGAAACCCTGAACATAGCGGATGCCGGCGCCCCGCACCACCGCCAGCTCGGCCTCCGTCTCTACACCCTCGGCCACCAAGCGTGCGTCCAGGCTGCGGCACAGCTCGGCCGTGCTTTCAATGATCGTGCGCCGCACCCAGTCGGTGTCGCAACCGCTGACCAGCGCGCGGTCGAGCTTGACGATGTCGGGTTGAAGGCAGGCCAGACGCTCAAGGCTGGAATAACCGGTGCCGTAATCATCGAGGGCGAGCAGAAAACCGTGGCGGCGGTACTCGGTCATGATGTGGCGAAGGTGGTCAATGTCGGCGAATGCCTCGCCTTCGACGATCTCAAACGTCAGCCGGCTGCGCGGCAATCCGCATCTGGCCGCCGCTTCCAGGGTCTGGCGGATGCAAGCGCTGGGATTATACACGGCGTTGGGGCTGAAATTGATGTTCAGCCTGGTGTTGAGCCCCAGGCTGCACGCCAGCTCGATGGCGCGTATGCGACAGGCCTGGTCGAAGCTGTAGCGGTTCTCGCTGTTGACCTGCGCCAGCACCGTATAGGCGCCCTCGGCCTGCAAGCCGCGCACCAGCGCCTCATAGGACTCGATACGTTCCTCCAGAATGTCGATCACCGGCTGAAATGCCATGGTGAACGGCGGGGGAGGCGGCGCATCCTGGCATGCCTTGCACCGTATCTTTGGTTGCGCGCTAATCATTATCACCCTCCAATGCGGGTGCAGTATGAACGCATAGGTTGTATTGAACAGCAAAAATCAACTAAAGGTTATCACATTTTCGGCAAGTCGTGCGAATTCCGCAACCGTCATGGTTTCGGCGCGGCGAACGCCCGCGATTCCCGCCCGTTCCAGCAGCGCCTCCCCGCCGAGCGCCCGCAACGACCCACGCAGCATTTTGCGCCGCTGCCCGAACGCTGCCGCCGTCACGCGTTCCATGGCAGCAAACAGCGCCGGGTCGGGCTGGACCGGCCGGGGAACCAGACCGACTACGGCCGAGTACACCTTGGGCGGTGGGGTAAAGGCGCTGGGTGGGATGCGCATCGGCAGCGACACGCTGCAAATCCATTGCGCCAGCACCGATAGCCGTCCATAGGCTGGGCTGTTCACGCTTGCGGCAATCCGTTCCGCCACTTCGAGCTGGAACATGAGCGTCAACCGCTCCCACCCCGCCGCCTGCCTCAGCCAGCCGATCAGCAGCGGGGTGGCGATATTGTACGGCAGATTGGCAACGATCTGCCGCGGCCTCGGCGCCAGTTGCGTGAGGTCGGTGTTCAGCGCATCCGCCTCGACAACGCGCAGGTTTGGGCGCCGTGCGGCCAGCGCACGCATCGCCTCGGCTGCCCGCGCATCGATTTCGACCGCCACGATATCTGCCGCCCCGGTGTCCAGCAGGGCGCGGGTCAACCCGCCCGGGCCGGGGCCGACTTCGATGACATGCCGCCCCGTCAGGTCGCCGGCCTGGCGGGCAATCTTTGCGGTCAGATTCTCATCCAGCAGAAAATGCTGGCCCAGCTTACGGCGCGCATCGAGGCGAAACGCGGCGATCACATCTCGCAGCGGCGGCAACTCGCTCATCGGCGTTCCTGGTAGGCTGGACGAAGTCCGCCATCGCCGGGCGCGCACGCAGATGTTTCTGACCCGCGCCCGGTGCGGACCCGGCGCGTTTGGTGGATGTCGTCCACCCTGCCATGCTTCGTCACATCACAGGATGAACCGGCTAAGATCCCCGCGCGCGGCCAGCGGCGCCACGCGGTCGCGCACCAGGGCCGCATCCACGCGCACCGTCTCGCCGCCGCGGTCGCTTGCCGTAAAACTGATGTCCTCGAGCAGTTTTTCCAATACCGTCGCCAGGCGCCGCGCGCCGATGTTCTCCACACGGTCGTTGATGTCAGCGGCAAGTTCCGCCAGTGCATCGATAGAGTCATCGGCAAATTCCAGCGCCACACCTTCGGTGAGCATAAGGGCAGAATATTGTTTCAGCAGAGAATGTTCCGGCTCGGTGAGGATGCGCCGCATGTCCTCACGCGACAGCGGCGACAGTTCGACGCGGATCGGCAGGCGCCCTTGCAGTTCCGGCAGCAAATCCGACGGTTTGGCCAGATGAAACGCGCCGGAAGCGATGAACAGGATAAAATCGGTTTTTACCGGACCGTATTTGGTCGATACGGTCGTGCCTTCAATGAGCGGCAGCAGGTCGCGCTGCACGCCTTCGCGCGACACGTCGCCGCCGCGCAGCCCGCCTTCGCCGGTGCGGGCGCAGACCTTGTCGATTTCATCAAGAAACACGATGCCGCTTTCCTCGGCGTGGCGCACCGCGTCGCGCGTCAGCTTGTCGGTGTCCATCATCCGGTCGGCCTCCTCGCGCTCCAGCAGCGGCCGCGCCTCCGACACGCGCAGTCGTTTCTGCTGCGTGCGGCCGCCCATCATGCCTTTCATCATTTCGCCCAGATTGATCATCTGGCCTTGCGGCAGGCCGGGCAGGTCGATCTGGCTGATGCCGGCGGGGCCGGTGTCGGCGAGGTTGAGTTCGACCTCCTTATCTTCCAGCGCGCCGGCGCGCAGCATGGTGCGGAACTTGCCCTTGGTGTCGTTGCTGGCGGTGGCGCCGACCAGCGCATCGACGAGCCGGTCCTCGGCCGCCGCTTCCGCGCGCACCTGCACCTCGCGCCTGCCGCTTTCGCGCAGCATGTTGATGCTGACCTCGACCAGGTCGCGCACGATGCTGTCCACGTCGCGGCCGACGTAGCCGACTTCGGTGAATTTCGTGGCCTCCACCTTGAGGAACGGGGCCTGCGCCAGCCTGGCGAGCCGGCGGGCAATCTCGGTCTTGCCGCAGCCGGTGGGGCCGATCATGAGGATGTTTTTCGGCATGACTTCGTTGCGCATGCTCTCGCTGAGCCGGCTACGCCGCCAGCGGTTGCGCATGGCGATGGCGACGGCGCGCTTGGCATCGGTCTGGCCCACAATATAGCGGTCCAGTTCGCCGACGATCTCGCGTGGGGAATAGGTCAGTGCGTCCATCACAGAGTCTCCACAATGATGGAGCGGTTGGTATAGACGCAGATGTCCGCCGCAATTTCCATCGCGCGCCGGGCAATAGCCTCGGCGGTCATCCCCTCCACGCCCAGCAGCGCCCGCGCCGCCGCGAGCGCGTAGTTGCCGCCTGAGCCGATGGCGATCACCCCGTCCTCAGGTTCCAGCACATCCCCATTGCCGGTCAGCGTAAAACTATGGGTGCGATCGGCGACGGCCATCATTGCTTCCAGCCGGCGCAGATAGCGGTCGGTGCGCCAGTCCTTGGCCAGTTCGACGCAGGCACGCTCGAGCTGGTTGGGGAAGCGCTCCAGTTTCGCCTCCAGGCGCTCCAGAAGCGTAAATGCGTCGGCGGTAGCGCCGGCGAAGCCGGTGATCACCGCGCCGCCGGCGCCGATGCGCCGCACTTTTCGGGCATTCCCCTTCACCACGGTCTGCCCCATGGTCACCTGGCCGTCGCCGGCCATGGCGACCGCGCCGCCGTGCCGCACGCAGATGATGGTAGTGCCGTGCCAGCCGACCGGATCGGCCGATGTGTGCGAATGGGGATGCATAACGCCGACAGATTGTGTCGGCGCCATGGATCAGCAAGTCACGCGGCGCGGCTCTGCAGCCGCAGCAGTTCGGTCACCGCCGGCGCCGGGATCGGCGGCGAGTAATAATAGCCCTGTGCCACGCGGCAGCCCATGGCGAGCAAGGCGCTCGCCGTCTCGCCGCTCTCCACCCCTTCGGCCGCGACCTCCACGCCCAGGCTCTGGCCCAGCCCGACCATGGCGCGCACGCAATCGGCGGCCCGCGGGTCGCGGTCCATTTCCATCACGAAGCGCCGGTCGATCTTGATCTTGTCGAAGGTCAGCGCCTTGAGGTGGAAAATGCTGGAACTGCCGACGCCGAAATTGTCCAAAGTCACCCGCGTCCCCTGCGCATGCAGCGCCGCAATCACCTCGCGCGCCACCTCCAGATTCTGCACCAGGGCGCTCTCGGTGACCTCCAGCTCGATGCGCTTGGGGTCGATCGGCTCGGCGCCGATCGAATCCGGGCTCTGGACGAGCGCGATCAGGTCGCGCAACTGGCTGGGGGAGGCGTTGAACGCAAACGTCAGATGATCGGGCCAATGCCGGGAATCCCGCGACAACTGGCGGAACAGGCTCAGGCTGATGGCGCCGGCCAGCCCCAGCTCCTCGGCCAGCGGTATGAACACGTCCGGCGCCAGCAGCCCGCGCGTCGGGTGGCGCCAGCGCACCAGGATTTCCATGCCGATGACGCTGCTGGTCGCCAGATTGATCACCGGCTGATACCAGGGCTCTAAAAATTCCCGCTTGATCGCCTCGCGCAGGTCGCGGGCCAGCGCGAAGCGGGCGCGCTCGGCCGCCTCCACTTCCGGGTCGAACCAGCCGCAGCTCTCGCCGGCCAGCCGCACCCGGTCCAGCGCCGAGGCGGCCGCGCGGATCAGCGCCTCCGCCCCGGTCGCATGGTCGGGCGAGCGGGCCATGCCGATGTTCACCTTGACGATATGGCTCTGGCCGCCGGCGGTCAGAGGTTCCTCCAGCGACAGCATGATCTTGAGCGCCGCCGCCTCCGCCCCCTCAGCCCGCAGGCCGGCTTCGAGCACCCACCCAAACTCGTCCGCCCCGACGCGGGCGAGCCGGTTCTTGTCGGGCGACAGGCTGCGCATGCGGTTGGCGAAGGCGCGCAGCAGCTCATCGCCCTGCCGCAGCCCGTGGGTGCTGTTAAACGCCTTGAAGTTTTCGATATCGATGAACAGGACGGTCACCGAGTCGCCGCCGCTGACCAGCTTGGACACGCTTTCCACAAAACCGTTCAGGTTGGTCAGCCCGGTGAGCATATCGGCCCGGGCGGAGCGGAAGGCCTCGGTCTGGGCGCGCGCCATCGCCTTGCTGTGCTGCTGTAACCGCAGCGTCTGCAGGCCCAGCAGCAGCAAGGCAGCAAAAGCAATCACACACAGCACGATCGTCGCGCTCGAAAACGCCGCCATCCTTTTTCCCCCAATCCGCGCCCCATACTGGGACTCGCCTAAACAGGCATAGAAGCTTTAATATTGCAACCCGGTAAAGGTTTCGTGTGCAGCCTTCGCTTCCATGAGTTGTAAACCGGTCTCATGCACGCCAGAATTCTCTGTCTAGCCATACGGCGCCGGCCGGGACAGGATGGACGCCGCAGCGTAGGGCCGGCCGTGTCACAAAAAACCATCGCCATTGTCTGGATCGCCGGCCTGCTGCTGGCGCTGGCCGCCTATGAGGTGGGTCCGGACCATTTTGTCGCCGAGGCCTTCGGTCTGTTCGACAGGCTGGCGGGTTCGCTGCAGCAGGTGCTGCTGGAGATGGGCATGCGCGCCTACGACGTGCTGCGGGCCCTCGCTCTGGGGCTTTTTGCGATCTTTTTCGTGCTCTCGCTCGTCGCGGTCCAGCGCGGCCTGCCGGCGCGCTGGACGCTGCTGACGGTGACCGCGCTGTTTATCATTCTGGTGTGGCACGAGGGGCCGGAGGCGACCGGCCATTGGACGCTGGCGTTTCTGCTGGCAGCCATGGGTGCGGCCAGCGTGACGCGGCGGCTTTCCTCCACCCCGCCGGTGCAATGGCGCCCGTAGCATGGGTCCTGACCCATCATTGCGCATCGACGGGGTCGCCAGGCCAAGGTGATGGGTCAAGACCCATCCGACGGCTAGCGCCGGGCCTGGAAAAAATCGCGCAACAACGCTGCGCATTCGGTTTCGCGCACACCCCCCGCTACCTCGGGCACGGACAGGCTGCCGGGACGCTCAAAAACCCTGGCATTGTGCGCGATGCCGCCGCCCTTGGGATCGTAGGCACCGAAAATCACCCGCCGCACGCGGAACAGCCCGGCCGCGGCGGCGCACATCGGGCAAGGTTCGAGCGTGACCCAAAGATCGCACCCCGCCAGCCTGGTCTGGCCGACGGAAGCGGCGGCCGCGCGCAACGCCAGCATTTCCGCATGGGCGCCGGCATCGCGCTGCTGCTCGACCCGGTTGCCTTCCCGTGCCAGCACGGCACCATCCGGCCCCGCCACCACGGCGCCGACCGGAACCTCGCCCCGCGCCGCGGCCGCTCGCGCCTCCTCGATGGCCAAAACCATAAAATCCTGGGCAAGCCGGGCTGCGGACTCTAGGACATCGCCCATGATCACACGCTCCAGACCGGTCGTCGGCATCACGCTCGATGCGGAGCCCCCCGGCGGCTATTCTGCGTATCCCTGGTACGCCCTGCGCTGCAACTACGCGGACGCGGTGGCCAACGCTGGCGGCCTGCCGTTGCCTCTGCCTCACTATGCGGCGCAGGCGGCCGATTTTCTGGACCTGATTGACGCGCTGGTTATTACCGGCGGCGCCTTCGACGTCGATCCCGCGCTCTACGGTCAAGGCGCTGCCACCCACCCCACGGTGCAGCTGCGCCAGGGCCGCACGCAGGCCGAGCACGCGCTGCTGCGCGGGGCGCTCGCGCGCGACATGCCCATCCTTGGCATTTGCGGCGGCGAGCAACTCCTGGCCGTGGCGCTGGGCGGTACGCTCATCCAGCATATCCCGGACGCCGTGCCAGGCGCGCTGGAACACGAGCAGAAGACCCCCCGCCACGAACCTGGCCACAGCATCGCCATCCGCCCCGGCACGCTGCTGGCCCGCATCGTCGGCGCCGAGACGATGGCGGTGAACAGTTCGCACCACCAGGCCGTGCTCCACCCCGGCCGCGGCGTTGCGATCAACGCCACGGCGCCGGACGGCATCATCGAAGGCATCGAAGACTCCTCCCGCCGCTTCTGCCTCGGCGTGCAATGGCACCCGGAGTTCGGCATCGACCCCGGTGACGCGGGCATTTTTGCCGCCCTCATCGAAGCCGCCCGCACGTGAGCGACCCGGCCACTCCCCGCGGCGACCGTATCGCCAAATTTTTGGCCCGCGCCGGCGTCGCCAGCAGGCGGGACGCCGAACGCCTGCTCGCAGAGGGCCATGTGCTGGTCAACAATGTGCGCGTGGACCACCCGGCTACCTTCGTCTCCCCCGGCGATATCGTCGTTGTGGATGGCGCAGTGATCGACGCGCCGCAGCGCGCCCGCCTCTGGCGCTACCACAAGCCGGACGGGGTGATGACCACCCACAAGGACCCGCAGGGCCGCCCCACCGTGTTCGAGAAAATGCCCCCCGGCATGCCGCGCGTCGTCAGCGTCGGCCGGCTGGATCTCAACAGCGAGGGCCTGCTCCTGCTCACCAACGATGGCGCCCTGGCCCGCCAGTTGGAACTGCCGGCCAACGGCTGGCTCCGCCGCTACCGCGTGCGCGTGCACGGCGAGGTGGAACCCGCAGCTTTGGCCTCCCTTGGCCGCGGCCTGACGATCGAAGGCGTGCGCTACGCCCCGATCGAAGCGGGGCTCGACAGCAAACGCGGCAGCAACGCCTGGTTCACCGTCTCCCTGCATGAAGGCCGCAACCGCGAAATCCGCCGGGTGATGGCGCATCTCAATCTCGCTGTGACGCGGTTGATACGGGTGGCTTACGGGCCGTTTCAGTTGGGGAATCTGGCGCGAGGGGAGATTGCAGAGGTGCCGCCCAAGGTGCTTCGGGAGCAGTTGCCGCAGGAGAAAGAGATGTAAGGAAGCGTCTCTTTTTTTGAAAAAAGAACCAAAAAACTTTTGTTCACGGGCGTACGACGGTGAAGGGGCCCGGCTGGTCGGGTTTATGCCAGAGGCAGCGGGTTTCCGGCGCGCCAACACGGTGCCTGTGCATACGGCCCCGTTGCCACCACGACCGCCCGATCCCCTGCACGCACATTTACCCCCATGGACGCTTCAGCCACGCACGCTTCAAGGCTGGGCAAGACGCCGGCTTTCATCAGAACTCTTGAAATGGAAATTGAAAAATCAACGGCTTAAACTCTCGGTTACACGCGAACTCTTAACGCCTTTGCCCAGCCTCTCCGTTATCCCCGCCCTGCTGGCGCGGACCAGGCCGGCACCACCGGCGCGGCCCGCTAACGCCAGGCGACGGCGCAAACGTGACAAGATTCATCATCGAACAGCAACTGAATTGACTGGAAAAAACCAGAAAAATCCTCCCTTGCCGTGCCGGCCGGCAGCCCTGGCGGGAATACGTGCAGGTTTGTCTCTTTTTTAATACAAAACCAGTCGTTGGCGAAAGACATGCCGGACAGACGGCGGCATGTTGCCGTACCAAACGCGCGTCGCAGACGCGGGAGAATTCCTGCCGATGGATGTTCATGTGGGCGAGTCCGGCATCTATGGTTTTGCCGGTTTCCGACGCGATCCCGCAGGCCGTTCGCTGCGCCATGATTGCGAAAGGAAAGCGTTCTTTTTTGAAAAAAAGAACCAAAAAACTTTTACATATTCGCGTCCGGCTGTTTCAGGATCGCGGCCTGATTTTCAAAAGGCAGAAATCTTCCGCCCGAACCCTTGCAACCATGTTTAACGCCGCTGCGTTCACGGGGGCGCAAAATCCGGTGGCAGGCAGAATCGATGATGCAGTCCGTTCCCCACGGCACGCGCGTGCTTGTCGCCGAGGATGAGTTGCTTGTCGGTATGCTCATCGAGGATATTTTGGCCGATGCCGGGTGCATCGTCACCGGCCCGTTCTCCAGCCTTGCCGACACGCTGGCCGCGGCAGCACGGGCAGATATCGATATCGCGGTGCTGGACGTGAATGTGCGCGGCGAGAAGATCTATCCCGTGGCGGAATGCCTGGCGGCGCGCGGCATTCCGTTTTTCCTGCTCACCGGCTACGGGCGGGATGGCGCGCCCGCCCATCACCCCGACTGGCTGACGTGCGACAAGCCTTTTAAGACCGAAGAGCTGGTCAGGATGATTGCCCAGGGTTTGGTCCGCGACGCAGCATGATCGAAGCATGACCCTACGGGCTACGTAGCGCGGCCAGCTCGCGCTCCAGCGCGTCGATGCGTGCGGCGAGACCGGCGGCATGGGTGATGTGCAGGGCCAGAAGCTGGGCCAGGGTTTCGGCCGGCAGCCGGCCGGTGAAATCGGCGCCGGCGGCCTCACCTTGCAAATCCTGCTCGGGGAACAGCGGCTGATCCGCCGCGTAACCAAGGCGGGTGGCGAGCGTGCGGTTGCTCTGTGCGTAATGCGCCAGATGGGCGCGCGCAGCCTCGGGCGAGAGGCGGAAGGGCGGGCCGCCAATGCCCGCCGCCATGGCAGCGGCGAGAAAATCCTCGACCGGCCCGTCCATGTTCCCTGAGCCCGCGACCATGTTCGCAAGGCGTTTGAATTCCAGCAGGTCGGCGGGCAGGCTTTCGTTGCGGGCGCGGTCGTCGGCGCCGACAGCCAGATCCGCCGGCAGGCCGGCGGCGCGGCAGAATTCCGCCAGCACGCCGCCGGCGCGCGCCGCCGTATCGAAATTCACCAGCGTCACCTTCGCTTCGCCGAACACGGCGGCCCAGGATTCGAAAAGCCGCAGCCAGTCGAGCTTCTTCTGATAGGCGCCCACCGCAACCCTGGCGGTAATGCCCATCGCCTTGACTTCCTGATTATAGCCGGATTCGATAATCCGGTCCTGGCGGCGCAGGAAGGCGATAATGCGTATATCCACATCGGGCGCGGCGTTGCGAAGCACCGCGACATGCGCCGGATCCGCCTCGAAGAAATATTCCGACGAGACGATGCATTGACGGAAGCGCGAATCCTGCAAACCGCCGGTCAGATCAGCGAGTGCGGCCGCGTAGGGGGTTTGCCGGATGTGCACCACGTCGGCGCGGGCAGCCCGTCGCGCGTCGTCGATGAATTCGCACGCCACGCGGTGCGGAAATATGTCGCGGGCAGGCACGAATACGCCCAGTTCCGCCAGGGCCGCGCGCTTGGCTCGCAGCCAGCCCTGGATGTAGGTGGTGCCGGTCTTTGGCAGGCCGATGTGGAGGGTTAGGGTTTTCATGAAGGAAGAAAGCACTGGTTTTTTCAAAAAAAGAAGCAAAAAACTTTTGCACCTTGGGCCGAGCCTCTCCGGACAGGCCGTAGCCAAAAAGACAAAAGTTTTTTGCTTGTTTTTTTCAAAAAAGAAGTCCTTCCTCATACAACGCCAGATGCCGAGCCACCAACCCGTCCACCGACGCCGGCCGCCGCATGCTGCGCCGCACAGCGTCCAGCATCCCTCGATCATCATGCAACGTTCGCAGCAAATACCCAAGCTCCTGCGGGCTGCCATGCCGAAAGTGAAAACCGTCGATGCCGTCACGCACTTTTTCTGCCATGCCGCCGATGTTCGAGCAGATCACCGGGCGGTTGTTGCGCATCGCCTCCTCGATGACCACGGGCGAATTCTCCCACCAGATCGACGGCACCAGCACTGCGTCCACGCTGCGCATCAGCCGGTCCACCTGGTCCTGCCGGTAAGCCCCATGAAAATGCACGGTGGCGCCGGCGCCGGCGAGCAGGGCTAAAAACTCGTCCTGGAACGGTTTGGGCTGGTTCCTGTAGTCGCCGAAAATGTCGAATACGATTCGCAGATCGGGGTCGACGGCCAGCATCCGGGCACATTCGAGCACCACGACGATGCCCTTGAGGCGCGAGATCTGGCCGAAGAAACCCACCCGCAATGGGCGCCCCGCCGTGGTTTCGTCCATGTCCGCCGGCAGCGTCGGCGGCGCAGTAATGTTTTCGATCACCGACAGGCGCGACGGTGCGATACCCCAGTCGGCGTAGCGCCCGGCCAGGAACGCGCTCGGGCAGATAAAATGATCCACCAGATCGAAGAACAGCTCGATATAGCGGCGCCGCAGGAAAAAGTCCGACGCATCGATAGCGGGAAAGCAGCGGTGACAAGCCTGCGGCCCGGATTCATGGCACAGCGCGAAATCGCCGGTCTTTACCATCTGGCCGTAATGATAGCAGATCGCCAGATATTCGTGCAGCGTCAACACGAGTTTGACACCGGGAAGGCGGCTGCGGATCAGGCGCAGCAGTTCAACACCGAACACGCAATAATGGTGCAGATGCACCACATCAGGCTTGAGCCTGTCGAGGAGGGCGGTGAATTCACCCGGCAGGCGAGGGTCGCGGTTGGCGAATTTCAGCCAGTCGAACTGGCTTGCGCTGGCATAGACGAATTCATCCTCGGCATGCGGCTGGGTAATGGCGACACCGTCGCGTCCCGCGCCTTGCGTGGGATCGCAGCCGAGGAACCAGGTCTGCGCACGCAAGCTGCCCCGGAGTTCGGTAAACAGCCGGTAGGCCGCCACTTCCGAGCCGCCGTTGGTCATGCGGGGGTGGCTGTGGGACGCCACAAGCACGCGCGGCAAACTCATGCCGCGCCCAGTGCATGGATGTCGGCCGCCCAGCGGCGCTCGTGGGTCCAGGCGTTGGCGAGCGTGAGGTTGGTCCGCCACTGTTCCGCCGAACTCGCCTGCGACTTGCGTTCCAGATGGTGCATGCGAACATCGAAATCGAGCGCGGCCGCAAGTCCACGCCGCCGCAATTTCAGGCACAGATCCGTGTCCTCGAAATCGCCGATCACATAGGATTCGTCAAAACCGCCGATGTCCAATGCGAGGCTGCGGCGCAGCATCATGCAGGCGCCGGTGATGGCTGGTTTGCGTATCAAGCCGCTATCGTTCTGAATACGCCAGCCCTTGTTTTCGTGCTGCGGGAAATGCCAGTTGCCGAACATCGGCTGCCGGCGGAAATATATCCCTTGATGCTGCACGCTGCCATCTTCGAACAGCAGCAACGGTCCGACGACGCCGAGATCCGCCTCCGCCTGCAGCCGCGCGGCCAGACGCCGCGGCCAGTCCGGCGTGATCGGAAATATGTCCGAGTTCATGAAGCACACAAACATGCCTGCCGCCGCGCGCAGACCGAAATTACTTGCGGGTGCAAAACCAGAATTCTGGCCGAGGATGAGCAGGCGGAATGGCAGGCTGAAGCGCGCATAAGCCGAGTCGGCGAGCATCAGCGTCTCGCGCCGGCGCGGCGGATCGTCGAGCACGTAGAGAATTTCGACATCGGCGCCGATGCCATGGTCGCTGAACAACGCCAACTGCACTTCCATGAAATCGATGCGCCCGTAGAGTGGCACGATCACCGATACCAGCGGATGTGTGGCCGGCTCGCCCAGCACATAGGTTTGCACCGCGGGCAGCGGGGCATCGGCCAGGCGGGCGGCGTTCAGGCTGTGTACCGCGGGGCCAAAAATGCGGTCGTAGCGGAAGTCGATGTCCCCATACTGGTGGTCGATGTCGCCTAAAATGCGTTTCAGTGCCGGCAGGCCGGTCAGGCGGGCGGGCGGCAGTTTGCGGTAGCCGACGTCGCCGTCTGCGGTCTCGGCTTCCAGGTGCAGGTCCGGGCCGGGGCGGAAATGCGTCGGCACGCGGGCGATGAAGCCGCATAGCGGGTTGTCGAAGCCGCGCTCGGCGCCGACGCTGGCGATCACGTCCGGCCGGGCGACGCGCAGCGCGCTGCCATCCAGGTCCAGCGTGGCGGAGCCGGTGCCTGAGCGGATGCGCAGCGCGCGCAGGGCGCCGGGGCGCGCGAGCAGCCAGCCGAAGAGCAAGACGCTGTCGCCCGGGCAGACCACCACCTCGTCGAAATCGATCAGGAATGTATCCGCGAAACGGCCGATCGTGTCGTGGCCTTCAAAGCCGCGGCGCAGCGCCAGGGTGCGCAGGGCGTCCCGGCCCGGGCCGGCTTCTGCGCGCTGCAAGATGGGCAGGATATGCTCGGCAATGCTGTCCTGGGCGATGCACGCCATGCTGCTGGCCGGGCGCAGCTCGGCCATGGCCCTCCCTGCCCGTAATTGCACGCTCTGGAGCGCACCCGGCCCGGCCTTGGCGCCGACATGCAGAACGATGCCCGTGCCTTTGCCGCGCAGATCCTCGCGGTCGAACAGGGCGATGGCGCCGGTGCCGGTGGTCGCCCCGATTTCGAACGTCGCCGCAATCTCGTCCGGCGCATGGTTTTGCGCCCGGGTCTGGGCTGTCCAGTCGTCCGATACCCAGGCGCAGATGAACCAGCCGGACGAGGGTGCGTGGTAGCCGTAGTAGTCGATAAAACCGTGGCTGATGACGCGGCGCTCCAGCAAGGCGCGCATGGACGTGACCGCCTGGGTCTGCGGCACCGGCTTAAGGATCGCCTCGGCGTGGCTCGCAATGGCCTGATCGGGCAGTTCGCGCACCGCGTCCGACAACGCAACTGCGCACATCATGCTCTTATACTGGAGTTCGATGCGCACCAGCTTGCCGAGCTGGCGCTGGCGTGTGGGGAGGAACAGGCACACGCCGAAACCCCGCTCCATAAGGTCGCGGCGTGGGTAGTGGGCGATGGCGACCGTGCCGGACAAGGTGCCGCGTTCGAAGACGGCCATCATTGTGTCGCCGAGGCCCAACGTCCAGGCGGCGGAGAGCCAGCCCCAGAAAATCCAGCCTTCGGCCACCGCGTGCATGCCGTAGCGCTCGACAAAACCTTCCAATTTTGGCGGCAGGATCGTCTCTGTGGCTACGCTGTCGTTGGGCGCCATGGCGCGCTATCCTGGTGGCAACAGCGGGTCTGGTCGCATGGGGTGCGGCCTTGTGCAAGCGCACAGCTTGTGTCGGTGTGTGGCTCAGCGTGCCAGGGTCGTCTCGACCAGGCTTGGCTGGTCAGGCCATGACCCGCCGGGCAGACGCCGCAGCAGGGGAAGAGGATTTCCACGATGAGCATCGGGCTGGTAAGCGCCGCCTCGGCTGCATCGAAGGGGGAGCACCTGACCGCAAGGTCGGGGATGCGCATGTTGTGCGCGGACATGGTTGCCGGCACCACGCCGGGGTTGGCAAAACCGTCGCAGGACATGCCCGATGCGCGAAGCTGATTGCGTAGGCGTGCGCTGAAGTCGGCTTGCAGGTAGCCGTGCAGTATGTTGGCCGGCGCCATGGCCTGTGGTTCCCCATCCACCAACTGCCAACGGCGCCCGTCGCCGGGGTCCCGGACGAGGAACTCCGCAACCGTCATGCGTACATGAGCGACCATCGTTTTTGCAGCATGCGCCAGGTCACACATTCCGCCAAGCCGAAGCCAAACGATCAAAAGTGGTTTGGTTCATTTTTTGCAAAAAAGACCAAAGAAAGACACAAAATCTCCCCCTCCCAGGGATCTGGCGTCAAAAACCCCTTGCGGACCGGCCGCGCTTGAAGCCTTTGTCATCGGCAATAGCGGGAGGCGTGAGGGTGGAGGTGCAGACGATGACGCAGGACAGGGTGCTGACGTCGGCCGCGGTGCCGGCGGTGGACCTGACCCATTTGCAGCGGCTGGAAGCCGAGAGCATCCACATCATGCGCGAAGTGGTGGCCGAGGCGGAGAAGCCGGTGATGCTCTACTCCGTGGGCAAGGACAGCGCGGTGATGCTGCACCTCGCCCTGAAGGCCTTCGCACCCGCAAAACCGCCGTTCCCGCTGCTGCATGTGAACACCACGTGGAAATTCGCCGGCATGATCGAATTCCGCAACGCGCTGGTGGCCAAACACGGGCTGACGCTCATTGAATGGATCAACCACGATGGCGTCGCGCGCGGCATCAACCCGTTCGACCATGGCAGCGCCTATACCGACATCATGAAAACCGAGGCACTGAAAGCGGCACTCGATCATCACGGGTTCGACGTGGCCTTCGGCGGCGCGCGGCGCGACGAGGAGAAGAGCCGCTCCAAGGAGCGCATCTTCTCCTTCCGCTCGGCACAGCACCGCTGGGACCCTAAGCGCCAGCGCCCCGAACTCTGGCATTTATATAATGCGCGCAAGAACCGCGGCGAGAGCATTCGCGCGTTCCCGCTCAGCAACTGGACGGAGCTGGATATCTGGCAATATATCCATTTGGAAAATATTCCGATCGTGCCGCTGTACTTTGCCGCTGAGCGGCCGGTGGTGCAGTATAATGGCATGACCATCATGGTGGATGACGCGCGCATGCGCATCCCCGAAGGCCAGGCGCCGGTGATGAAAAAAATACGTTTCCGCACGCTCGGCTGCTACCCGCTGACCGGCGCGGTCGAGAGCGAAGCCGATACGCTGCCGGCGATTATTCAGGAAATGCTGCTCACCACCACGTCGGAACGGCAGGGGCGGGCCATCGATCACGATGCGGCGGCGAGCATGGAGAAGAAGAAGCAGGAGGGGTATTTTTAATGGCCCATGTCTCCGATCTGATCGCCACCGACATCGATGCTTACCTGCTGCAGCACGAACGCAAGAGTCTGTTGCGTTTCATTACCTGCGGCAGTGTGGACGACGGCAAATCCACGCTCATCGGCCGGCTGCTCTACGACAGCAAAATGATCTTTGAGGATCAGCTTGCGGCCCTCGAAGCCGATTCGAAGAAGATGGGCACGCAGGGCCAGAATATCGATTTTGCGTTGCTCGTCGATGGGCTGGCTGCGGAACGTGAGCAGGGCATTACCATCGATGTCGCCTACCGCTTCTTCTCCACCGAAAAGCGCAAATTCATCGTCGCCGATACGCCTGGCCATGAGCAATACACGCGCAACATGGTCACCGGTGCCTCCACCGCGGATTTGGCCATCATTCTCATCGATGCGCGGCGTGGCGTGCTGACGCAGACCAGGCGCCACTCGTATCTGGTGTCGCTCATCGGCATCCGCCAGGTGGTGCTTGCCATTAACAAGATGGATCTGGTGAATTACGCGCGCGAGGTTTTTGACCGGATTGTCGGCGATTACACGGCTTTCGCGCAGGCGCTGGCAATTCCCAGGATTGTGGCCATTCCGATTTCCGCTCTGGCTGGCGACAACATCACTGAGCCGTCCGGCAATACGCCCTGGTATAAAGGGCCTACGCTGATGTCGCATCTCGAAAATGTCGAACTCGCGTCACTGTCGCGTAACGCGCCGTTCCGGATGCCGGTGCAATGGGTAAATCGTCCGAACCTGGATTTTCGCGGGTTCGCCGGTATGGTGTCATCCGGCACCGTGCACCCCGGCGATGCGGTGAAAATCATGCCTTCGGCGCGCACCAGCCGGGTGGCCCGCGTGCTCATCGATGGCGATCTGCCTTACGCCACCGCGGGACAATCGATCACCGTCACCCTTGAGGATGAGGTCGATTGCTCGCGCGGCGACGTGATCTGCGGCGCCGAGAGCCCGGCCGAAGTGTCGGACCAGTTCGAGACCACCATCGTCTGGATGAGCGACACGCCAATGCTGCCCGGGCGCCCGTATTTGCTCAAGCTTGGCACGACCACCGTGACCTGTTCGATAACCGCACTCAAGCACAAGGTGAATGTCAATACGCTGGAGCATTCGGCGGCCAGGCAGTTGGAGCTGAACGAAATCGGCGTGTGCAACATCAGCCTCGACCGTCAGATCGCGTTCGATGCTTATGCGGACAACCGCGACACCGGCGGCTTTATCCTCATCGACCGCTTGTCCAATGAGACGATGGCCGCGGGCATGATCAGTTTCGCCCTGCGCCGGGCGCAAAACATTCACTGGCAGGCGGTCGATCTCAGCCGTGCGGCGCGTGCGGCGCAGAAAGGCCAGCAGGCGTGCGTGCTGTGGTTCACCGGCCTTTCCGGCGCCGGCAAATCCACCATTGCTAATTTGGTAGAAAAGCGCCTGTTTGCCTTGGGGCGGCACAGTACCATGCTGGATGGCGACAATGTGCGCCACGGGCTCAACCGCGATCTCGGTTTTACCGATACGGACCGGGTGGAAAATATCCGCCGCGTCGGCGAGGTGGCGCGGCTGATGAGCGATGCAGGACTGATCGTGCTCGTCTCCTTCATCTCGCCCTTCCGCTCGGAACGCCAGATGGCGCGCGAACTCCTGCCGGAAGGCACGTTTATCGAAGTGTTTATCGATGCGCCGTTGGCGGTGGCTGAAAGCCGCGACCCCAAAGGTTTATATCGCAAGGCGCGGCGTGGCGAGATCAAACATTTCACCGGCATCAGCAGCCCTTACGAAGCTCCGGAAAATCCGGAGCTGCATATCGATACGACGCAATTGTCGCCTGAGGCGGCGGCGGAAGTGATTGTTGAAAAACTGGAGGAGCGCGGCTTGCTGCGCTCACCGTAGGGCGGATTTCTTGTCCGCCCCCTCCGCCATACCGGCGCCACGGGGCGGATAAAAATCCGCCTGACAGCGTAAAAGGATTATGCCAATGACGCCGCTGGATCTCGCCGCGCTTCTATCCGCCGTCACGCCGGTGGCACAGGAGGCCGGCCGCGCCACGATGCGCTTTTACGGCCAATGCGGTTCCATGGAAAAAGCCGACGGCAGTCCGGTGACTGCGGCCGACCAGGCGGCCGAAGATATTATTCTGCCCGCATTGCGTGCGCTGACGCCCGATATTCCTGTGATATCGGAGGAAGAATCGTCGAAAAACCTGGCGCCGGAGGTCACGGGTGAAAGTTTCTGGCTCGTGGACCCGCTAGACGGCACCAAGGAGTTTCTCGGCGGCAACGGCGAGTTCACGGTCAATATCGCGCTCATCGAGCGGCGCGTGCCGGTGCTCGGCGTGGTCGTAGTGCCGGCGCGTAGCCAAACGTTTGCGGGTGCCGGTGCAGGCACTGCGACTGTGACCGATTCCTCAGGCCGGCGCGCCATTGCCGTGCGGCCGCCCCCCGCCGAAGGCCTGACCGTCGTCGGCTCCCGCTCGCACGGCGATGCGTCGGCCATGGAGGCGTTTTTGCAGGGTCTGCCGGTGTCGGCATTTCGCGCGGCCGGCAGTTCGCTCAAACTCTGCCTGATCGCCCAGGGTGAGGCTGATCTTTATCCCCGGCTCGGCACCACCATGGAGTGGGATATTGCCGCGGGTCACGCGGTGCTGGCCGCCGCCGGCGGCACGGTGCTGAGACTGGACGGCCGCCCTTTCCTTTACGGCAAACCCGATTACCGCAACGCGCATTTCGCCGCATACGGCGGTTGGCGGCCTTAGAGCCCGACCGAAAATGCGCCAGGCCTCCGTCGGCTGGCGTGCGGCGCCCCGAAGCAAAAAACTTTTGATTATGTAGGCTTCCGCCTTTCCGGAGAGAGCGGGCCCAGACTCATAAAAGTTTTTTGGTTCTTTTTTTTCAAAAAAGAACTGCTTTCTTTCTTCACGTGATTCCCCTGCACCTGAGCCTAAAGCGCATTGACAGATGGCGCACGGCGGCGGAGCTTAAAGCCATAACAAAATTCTGGGAGGTAACATGGGTCGGCTTGCGAATTTGGCTGTGTTCTCGGCGGTTGGGCTGGGGGCCGCACAGGCTGCCACCGCCGCGGAAATCATGCAGGTGGTCACCACCACCGCGCCCCCGGCGAAGGTGTGGGATCTGATCAAGGCGTTCGACAGCATCGCCACCTGGCTTCCGCCGGCCGCCAGCAGCCCGGCCGACCATGGCACGGAGATCGGCTCCGTGCGCGTCATCACCCTCAAAGCCCCCGGCGACCCGACGGTCACCGAAAAACTCACCGCCCATAGCGATGCGGCGCGCAGCTACAGTTACGAGATCGTCAAGGTGGACCCGAAAGTTCTGCCGGTCACCAACTATGTCTCGACCATTGCCGTCTCGCCCACGAGCGGCGGTTCGCTGGTCACCTGGCGCGGTAGTTTTACGCCGGCCGCCGGCGTCGATCAGGAAACGGCCGAAAAGGCGGTGGCTGGCGTCTATCGGGCGGGGCTGGACGAGATCAAGGTGCTTGCGGAGAAGTAGCTGCTTGATGCCTGATATGACGGATGTGTGTACACTTTATGTGAACACAGCCGCAATGGGGGCGCAAACCCATGTATGTTCAGGCACTCCACACCGAAGACATTCGCGTCGGTGTCCGTGAACTGCGCGGTAGCCTCACGCATTATGTGCGTGAGGCATCGCGTGGCGGAGCAGTGCTGGTGACATCGCATGACACTGTCATTGCGGAAATCCGCGCCCCCACGGCGGTCTGCGCTGACGGTGGTTAAGGATGGTTTGACGGGCGCTCGACTTGTGCTCGCGGTTACAATCGCCGACGACGTGTTGCTGGTGGGCGGCATGCCGCGGGGAGATGTTTATCCGGCCTGAATGAGCGGCGATCCCAGCCTTGCAACGAGCGCTTCTACCACGGACTCGAACATCGCCGGAGTCAGGCGGCGTGTAGAGGTGTTGTAGCGGGAGACGTGATAGCTGTCTGCGAGCAGCAGCCCGTCGGGCAGTTCGTGCACATCGCCGTGGCGGAACCGCACGCGGCTCGCCGGCAGGTTGCAGGCTTTGAGCACCGCCGCATGCGATAGCACGCCGAGCGACAGGACGGTCGAAAGGTTGGGCATGGACGCCATTTCGGCGGCCAGAAACCGGTTGCAAGCGGTGACTTCGGCCGGGATCGGCAGGTTGGCCGGCGGCACGCAGCGCACCGCATTGGCGATACGGCAGCCGACGAGGGTGAGGCCGTCGGCCGGGTCGGCGCCATAGGTGCCTTTCGCCAGACCGTATTTCAGGAGCGTCTCATATAAGAGTGTGCCGGCAAAGTCGCCGGTGAACGGGCGACCGGTGCGGTTGGCCCCGCGTACGCCGGGCGCCATGCCCACGATGAGCAGCGGCGCGTCCTGCGGGCCGAAGCTCGGCACCGGTGCGTTGAACCAGCCGGGATTTTCGGCCGCATTGGCCGCGCGGTATTCCACCAGCCGCGGGCAGAGCGGACAATCCGGCGGCGGCGCGGCCGGCATGGCGCTGGCCTGACCCATCTCCTGCGGCCTGGTCATGCCGACGTAGGCCTAAAGCTGATCCGAATGCTCCGCCAGCACGTCGCCATTGCTAGGCCGGCCGATCTGGCGCGGCCGCGGCTCCATCTGGCGCCTGGTAAATTCCGGTGCGATATCAGCAAGTTCAAGGAATTGGTCGGCCTGGCGCCGCAGCTCGTCCGCCACCATGGGCGGGGTGGTGCGGATCGAGGAGACGACGGAGACGCGCACGCCGCGGCGCTGCACAGCCTCCACCAGGCGGCGGAAATCGGCGTCGCCGCTGAACAGCACGGCGTGGTCGATCTTGTCCGCCAGCTCGAGCATGTCGATCGCCAGCTCGATGTCCATGTTGCCCTTGATGCGCCGGCGGCCGGTGGCATCGGTAAACTCCCGTGCAGGCTTAGTCACCAGCGTATAGCCGTTATAGGCTAACCAATCTGTCAACGGTTTCAGCGGCGAATACTCCTCCGTTTCCAGCACCGCGGAGTAGTAGTACGCCCGTATGACGTTAGATTTTCGCCGAAAATATTCCAGCAGATTGCGGTAATCGACATCGAACCCCAGGTTGCGGGAGGCCGAGTAGAGGTTCACTCCGTCGATAAAAAGGCACATCCGCTCAGTCGGCGCGAAACTCATGGAACACCCTTCCAATGCGGCTAAAGCCGGCTAATGACATGCCAGTGGAGATGATCACTTGGTTGTCTAGTTGCTAATCCGCAAGGAAGGAACCCGCAAGAGTTGCAAAAAAACATGTCTTATCTGGCTCTGGGCGCAAATCTGCCGTCGGGCGACGGTTTGTCGCCGCTTCAGACCTGCGCTCGCGCCATAGCTGCCATCCAGGCGATGGACACTATACAATCGGTAGTGCGCTCGCAGTGGTACTCTACCGCGCCTATCCCCCCGTCCGACCAGCCGCGCTACATCAATGCTGTTCTGCGTGTCACCTGCACCGCCGAGCCGGCATCGCTGCTGGCGGCCCTTGCCGCTATCGAGCAGGCGTTCGGCCGGGTTCGCGGGCAAGCCGATGCCGCCCGCACCCTCGACCTCGACATTATCGACATGAACGGGCTGGTGCGCGCCGCGCCCGATCCGATCCTGCCGCATCCCCGCGCGCACGCGCGGGGCTTCGTGCTCTATCCGCTGCGCGACGTGGCGCCCCGCTGGGTGCACCCGGCCTCCGGCCTGTCCATCGATGAGCTGATCGCCGCATTGCCCTGGCAGGACACACACCCGTTTTGATTGTGATTCACGCGCTTGCAACAGAGGGAGCGCGGGACTAGGATAAAAGTTTCAAAAATTGTGCTGGAGTGCCGCCGTATGGCGCGTGTAACCGTTGAAGACTGCGTCGAGCGGGTCCCCAACCGCTTCGAACTCGTGCTGCTGGCCGCCCAGCGGGCAAGAAACCTCAGCCGCGGCGAGGAGCTGACGGTGGAGCGCGACAATGACAAGAACCCGGTCGTCGCCCTGCGCGAAATCGCCGGGGAGACGATCGAGCTGCCCAGGCTGGAGATGGATTTGATCAAGAGCCTCTCCCGCTCGCCCGAGCCGGAGCCGCTGGACGAGGAGGTGCTCGACCTCATCCCCACCGACCAGAATATTTTCGGCCTCCAGGACATCTCCGCCGAGGAAGAAGCCGCCGGCCTGCCCCAGGAGGACATGTCCCCAGACGACATAGAAGCCGCCATAGAAGCCGAGCTAGGCGGCAGAAACCGACGCTAATGTGTAAAAGTTTTTTGGTTCTTTTTTTCAAAAAAGAACTGCTTCCTTTCTTTCCTCGATGTCACCGATAACCCGAGCCCCGGAAGGCGGCGTGTCGCGAGGCCAGGGCCTCGCCGACACGATCCGCGCCTATGCCCCGGGCGCCAATACCGCGCTGGTGGAAGAAGCCCTCGCACTTGCCGCCGATGCCCACCGCGCCCAGGTGCGCGACAACGGCGACCCCTACATCACCCACCCGCTGGCGGTGGCCGATATTCTGGCCGGCTACCGGCTGGATGTGCCCAGCATCTGCACCGCGCTGCTGCACGACACGGTGGAGGACACGTCGGTCAAGCTGGAGGACATCAGGGCGCGCTTCGGCGGCACCATCGCCGGCCTGGTCGATGGGGTGACCAAGCTGACGCGCTTAGAGCTGCAATCGGACCGCACCAAGCAGGCGGAGAATTTCCGTAAACTCGTGCTCGCCATGAGCCGCGACATACGCGTGCTGCTGGTGAAACTTGCCGACCGGCTGCACAACATGCGCACGCTGCATTTCGTGCAGAAGCCGGAGCGGCGGCTGCGCATCGCGCACGAGACGATGGACATCTATGCCCCGCTCGCCGCGCGCATCGGCATGGATGCCATGAAGACCGAGCTGCAAACCCGCGCC